>Ga0307289_10000563_pt1 | contig 15982 bp, 12 predicted proteins | sample ER_DNA_143_FD_194483 | JGI IMG/M metagenome (GOLD analysis project Ga0307289, IMG submission 194483) | Bulk soil microbial communities from the East River watershed near Crested Butte, Colorado, United States - ER_DNA_143 | ecosystem: Environmental > Terrestrial > Soil > Floodplain | place...
TTGGCGACGTCGAGGACGCGGCCGTCCTCGAGCACCGGGCGCCCATCCTCGACACCGACCGTCCTCGGCACCTGCTGCACGCCCGCGGCGCTCAGATCGTCGGCCTTGACCCGGATCCGGGGGGCGCCCTCGGCGAGCACGTGCGGCCGAACCTTGCGGCCGAGCGGCGTCCTCACGGTCAGGAGGCGTGTGGCGACGAACCAGAGCAGCGGGAGGACGAAGCGCGCCCGCCGGGTCTCGATGCGGATCGGTACCTGCCCCTTGTCGGGCCCCGACAACCACGTCGGCTGGATCTTCGCAAGCTCCAGCGCGATGTCCGCTCCCGAGTTTCCCGCCCCGACGAGCAGGACGCCGCCGGGCCGAAGCTGCGAGGGCCTGCGGTAGTCGCTCGAATGCATCTGGACGATCCGCGGATCGAGCTGCGATGCGAACTCGGGCACCGAGGGCGTCCCGTAGAAGCCGGTCGCGACGACGACCGCGTCCGCCTCGAGGCGGTGCTCGCCGGACACGAGCACGTAGCGCTCGCCGCTCCTCGCCAGGCTGTCGACCCTGCAGCCGCTGCGCACGGGGAGCTTGAACCGCTCCGCGTATGCCTCCAGGTAGTCGGCCGTCTCGCGCGCGGTCGGAAAGGACCAACCCGAGCCCGGAAACCGCCAGCCCGGCAGGCCGTCGTAGCGCGCCGGCGTGAAGAGGCGGAGCGAGTCCCACGTGCGAGTCCGCCACGAGCCGCCGATTCGTTCGTTGGCGTCCAGAATCACGAATCGCCGGCCGAGCTTCTTCAGGTAGTAGCCGGCGGAGAGCCCCGCCTGGCCGCCGCCGACCACGACCGTGTCGAACTGCTCCACCTCCGCTTCAGGTGTCTCGATTGCCGCTTCTGCTGCTGACATGACGTCCCTCCCGTTCGTGTGCCACGACCGTACGGAGGGGCGTTCGTCCGCGCATCGCCCGGATCGACCAACCTCGGGCTCTCCGGGACTGGTTGGTCTTGACTACTGGATCAGGCCGTGCTCGAAGGCGAAAGCGCCGGCGGCGGTACGGGAGCCCACGCCGAGCTTCCTGAAGATGTTCTGCACGTGGCGCGCGACCGTGTGCTCGCTGATCACGAGCTCGGCGGCGATCTCCCGGTTGCTCTTACCCCTCGCGAGCAAGCGCAGGACTTCCAACTCCCTGGCGCTCAGCCCGTGCGGCGGAGCCTCCTTGCCGTCGAGCACGTCGAGGACGGAGATGTCAGTCGCCGCGCCGAGCTGCTCGAAGGCCGAGCGTGCAGCCTCGAGCTCGAGCGCAAAGGCCTCCTCGTCCCCGAGCGCCCGGCAGGCGCGGCCCGCGAGCACTCGAGCGCGTGCCGACTCGTAGGGCGTCTCGAGCTCACGCCACATCTGAAAAGCCTGCCGCAGCTGGGGCAGCGCGGCCTCGGCGTCGCCTTCCGCAAGCAGAATCGCCCCGCGGGCCTCGGTCAGCTGCGCGCGCAACAGGTCGCTCTCACACTCCGCGCAGATCTCCTCGAGCTCGCGACAGACGGTGCGCGCCTCGTCGAGCTCGCCCGCCGCGATCATGATCTCGGTCGCCGCCGGCAGCACGCCCGCGCGGGCAAGCCGCTCGGACGTCTCGGAGAGCGAGCGCCGGATGCCGGCGACCGCCGCCTCCAGGTTCCCCTGCGCCAGCCGCAGCAGCGCCAAGCCCGGCTGAGGCTCCAGGCCGAGGCGGCTGGCCTCGCGATAGCCCTCCTCCGCCGCAGGCAGCTCTCCCCGCAGCCGGCGGACCTCGGCGCGCAGGTACGAGGCCTTGGCCGCTGCAGCCGGGTTCATCGACTGCTCGAAGCGACGATCCGCCCTCTCGGTCTCGGCAAGCGCAGCAGGCCACTCGCCCTGCAGCCGCAGGATCTGCGCCCGATGGACGAGGCAGCGGCCGGAGAAGGCAACGAGGTCGGGCTGCTGCCCGCACCAACGGCTGAGAGCGTCGGTCCACTCACGCGCCCGGCGCAGCTCGTAGACGTCCTCGCAGGCGAGAATCACGCTGCAGTACACGATCCCGGTCGCGATCGGCCCGACCCCGCCTTCGGTGACCGCGACCATCGCCTCGTCTAGCAGCGCGAGCCCCGCCCGGACCTTCCCATTCCGCACCAGCACGTCGCCCTGAGCGTGCAGCGCGAGCGTGAACAGGTCGCGGTCGGCGTAGCGCTCGCCGATCTCCACCGCAGCAGCCGCGGTCGCCGCCGCGCCGTCGTAGTCGCCCTCGGCCTCGCGCTGGAAGATGACCGGCAGCAGCAGGTAGCCCCGCTCGACGCAGTCGCCCTCGCCCTCGAGCAGCCGGTGGGAGCGGCCCAGCCAGCCGGTCGCAGGGCCCATCTGCCCGCGCAAGGCGAGGTTCGTGCCGATCCAGAATGCGCAGCGGGCGGCTCGTCGGGCCTCGTGGCCTTCGGCGTGCAGACGGCACGCCTTCTCCAGGAGCGACATCCACTCGTCCTCCCGCCCCAGCATGTAGCCCGCGATCGCCTGCAGCTCCAGATCGTCGGCGGAGAGCGGCCGTGAGTGACCGGCCGCCGCGAGCGAACCGTACGCCTCGACCCAGGACGACCGCGCGTACGACTCACGCCCGCGTTCGAGCTCGTCGCCTGCGCCTGCCGGAGACACGATCCGGCAACCGTAACGCGGCCTGTTACGACGCCGACCGCGGTCCGGTTTCGTTAAGCGCTCGTTGCGTACGCAATCTTCGCGACGCACGCCTCCGTACTCCCCTCTGACAACAACATGAAGGGAGAAGAAGATGGAACGGGTCGGGAAATTGCGGGCTTCGCTGTTGGTGGCGATCGCGATCGCAGCCGGCCTGACGGCGACGCTGTTGCTGGTCACGCGCTCTGGCAACGCCAGCGGTGGCAGCGCGCTCGTCAAGACGGCGAACAATGCGTCGCTCGGCAGGACGATCCTCGTCACGCGCAACGGTCTGACGCTCTACTCGCTGAGCGCCGAGCGGCACGGGCGCTTCATCTGCACCACGGCGTTCTGCCTCTCGCTATGGAAGCCGCTCGTCGTGGCGCGCGGCGTCACGCCGACCGGCGTCAAGGGCCTGAGCGTCGTCAAGCGGCCGGACGCGAAGCGCCAGGTCGCCTTCCGCGGCGCGCCGCTCTACCGCTTCGTGCAGGACACGAAGCCGGGCCAGGTCAAGGGCAACGGCTTCAAGGACGTCGGCGTCTGGCGGCCGGTCACGACCGGTTCGGCCAAGGCTCCGGCCACCACCCCGAGCCCGAGCAACTCATACGGGTACTAGGCCAGGGCTCCCCGCGGCTGGAAGGAGTGCTCGACCGACCATCCCAGGATGAAGTCGGCGACCTCCTCCCAGCCGTCCTGGCCGGGGAAGTGGCAGCGGCCGGGGTACTCCTTGTGCTCCGTCGCGCTCTGAGCCTGCCGTTGCTTCTTCCAGTTGGCCTCGTTGACCGACGGCGGGCAGATCCGGTCCTTCGTGCCCGTGACGAGCAACAGCGGCGGCCGCGAACGGTTCTCGTAGTCCACCTTCGTCGCGGCGCTCGGGTTGAAGTTCGCGTACCCAGCCTGGAAGAACGGCCGCGCCGAGCCCGGGATGTAGTAGCGCTCGTAGACCGCCTTCGAGTCGCTCTCTGAGAGCGCGTTCGTGAAGCACCAGTGGAACTGCTCGTGCGTGAGCGGCACGACGTTGTTCTTGCCGAACGGGTTCCTCAGCGCCGGCCACCCGGCCCGTAGCGTCGAGAGCGGCAGCTTGAGCACGCCCTTCGGAGCGCCTGTCCCGAGCGCGACGCCGGCCGAGCCGAGCCCGCGGTCGAGCAGCAGTTGCGCGAAGAGCCCGCCGAACGAGTGGCCGATGACGATCGGCGGCCGGTCGAGCTCCCGGATGATCCGCTCGTAGTGGTCGACCACATCGGTGACGGAGAGGCCGCGGAGCGAGGAGGGATCGCGGCGCACTTCGGCGGGGTCGTCGGCGAGCCCGGGCCAGGCGGGCGTCACGACCTCGTGCCCGCTCTGGCGGTAGCGCTCGGCCCAGTGCTCCCAGCTGAGCGGCGTCATCCACATCCCGTGGATCAGGACGATCGGCTGCACGTTGGCGGGGGTTGCTGCGGCCATCGGTGCCCGCGGCCCACCCTACAGGCGCCCCGGGGCGTAACCTCCCCGCGTGGCAGTCGAGTACCAGCTGGTGCACGTCAACCGCCTCGGTCACGAGCTCACGCACCCGTTCAGCAGCGAGACCGAGCTGGCCCAAGGCGACCTCCTCCACGTCGAGGGTCGCGACTGGCTCGTCGATGCGGTCGAGGGCGAACGCGTGCGGCTGGAGCCGGCGCGCTACCGGCTCGTCCTGCGCCACCCGGACGGGCACACCGAGGCCGGTGCCTTTCGCCGTTACCGGCCCGACGCGCCGAGGATCGGACACGCCTTCAGCACCGTCGTCGACGGTGTTCCCGTCAGCTGGCAGGTCGCCGACCAGCGTCTCCAGCGCGACGACCACGACAAGCCGTACCTAGAGCTGACCGCCGAGCGTGACTACACCGAGGCCGAGGACGCGCCCGACCTACCCGAGCACGAGCTCGAGCACTCCCTGGCGCGCGAGGACGACCAGGACGAGGCGGTCGCCGCGCTCGCGCGCGCCGAGGAGGCGGGCCAGCTCGTCGAGCTCGTCGCCCTCGAGCCCAGCGAGGCGCCCGACTGGGACGAGGCCGTGCGCTACATCGACGCGCTGAGCTTCGAGGAGATCGAGGACGACCTCTTCGCGCTTTGCGGCGTCAACACAGGCCACGATCCCCAGAACACCTGGCTCGAGACGGTCAAGACGCGACTCCGGGAGGACCTACGCCGCTTCCGCGAGGACATCGAGAGCAACCACGACCAGATCGAGGAGTGGGACTTCCGCGACGGCCGCATCTTCGCCTCCATCGGCAGCTTCGACGACCAGGCGAACCCGGACAGCGGCCACGGCTGGCTGAGCCGGCTCGTCGACTCGAGCGCGAGCGCCGCCGCCGGCTTCTCGCGCGTGCGCAAGGCACAACTCCTCGTCGACTAGAGCTGCGCGCGGATCCGCTCGACGGCGACCGTGTGACCCTTCGCCTCGGCGATCGCGAGCGCGCTTGCCAGCGCAGCGCGCTCCTCGTTCGTCCGACCCGCGAGCCGCGCTACCTCAGCACACGCGAGCGCGACCTCGAGCTGGAGCGCCGCGAAATCGGTCAACTCGATCATGCGGCCAGCCTCTTGGAGCAGCTCGCCAGCGGTGCCGAAGTCGCCCCGCTGCGCAGCGACCCGGCCTCGGACGACGCGGTCGCGGGCATGTGGATCGATGTCGTCCTGGACCGCGATCTCGACGGCCTTTTCTGTGAGGCTCAACGCCTCGTCGCGACGTCCCAGCTCCAGCGCGGCAAGGGACTGCATGCTCAGGACGGTTGCGAGGTACCCGGTCTCGGAGCTTGCTGCGAGCACTTCCGCGCCGTCGGCGAGGGCGCGATAGGCGTGTTCGGGACTGCCGGCACCCAGCTCCATGTCCGACTCCATCGCGGAGAGCCCGGCCCATGAGATGCGGTCTCCGAGATCGTGCAGCAGCGTCTTTCCTACCCGGACCTCGGTGCGCCCCTCCTCCAGCCGCCCCTGCGCCGCGATGGCAACTCCACGCACGACCCGCGCGTAGCCCTCGAGCCGCTTGGACGAGGTCGTCCTGAGCGCTTCATCAGCGAGCGCGCGCACCTCCGCAGTCGAGGTCGGTCCCCACCAGGCGCCCAACAACATCCACCCGAGCACGTCGTTGACGAAGCGGTTGCCGGCGCGCCCCCCGCGCTCGATCGCGCGCCGCCAGCGCGCCTGTGCCTCGCCGTTGTTGCCGAGCCAGCCGATCAGCGAGCCGATCACTCGCAGCGCCCAGATGGCTCCGTCGTCGTCGCCGATGCGGTCGAGATCGACAAGCGCGGCCTCCGCCTCGGCGAGACCCTCCGCCATCTTCCAATCCGGAGTGAGCATCATCTCGAAGTCGATCCTGGCGATCCTGGAACGCGCGAGAACCCGCTCGTTGCCCGCCTCGCGCGCAGCCGAGACGGCCTCATCCAGCAGAACGACTGCGCGATCGAGATCGCCCTGGTCGGAGAGCGCCCGGGCCAGCTCGAGCTGTCCGGCGGGCGCTCTCGGATCGGCCGGCGGCAACAGCGCCAGCGCGCGGGAGAGCAACCCGATCACTGCATGCCCGTCGCCGCGCTCGAGGGCATGGTCGCCACCTGCGAGGAGACGTGTGGCCGCCTGTTCGGCGAGCACGGCCGCCCGGTCGTCGAGCGGACCGAGCTCCTCTCGGTAGCGGTAGGCCTGCTCGAGGTGATAGCCGAGGATCTCGTCGAGCTCGACCAGCGCCAGCCCGTTGACGGCGAGCCAGTCGGCGAAGCGCTCGTGCAGCTCGGCGCGGGTCGCCTTCGGCAACGCCTCGTAGGCGGTGTCGCGGATGAGCAGGTGGCGAAAACGGTAGGCGTCGTCTTCCGGCAGCAGCGGCTGCTCGGGTCGGACCAGATCCTTGCGCACGAGCGCGACGAGCTCGCGGTCGACCGAGCCGCCATCGGCCAGAGCCGCGACGGCAGTGCGATGGAAGACCTGGCCCTCGACCGCGCCCCGTTCCAGCACGCTGCGCTCCGCGGTCGCGAGCTGGTCGAGGCGCGCAGCGAGCAGAGCCTGGATCGTCGGCGGTACCGCGACTTCCTCGCCACTCTCGGCCGCCATCGCGACCATCTCCTCGACGAACAGCGGGTTGCCGCCGGCGGCCTCCAGAATCCGGCTGCGGAGGCCCTGCTCGGCGCCCTCCGCGAGCAGGTCGACGAGCTCTGCCGTTTCCTCCGGCGCCAGCGGCTCGAGCAACACATTGGTCGCGTTCAGCTTCCCCCCGCCCCACGCGGCCCGGGCGTCGAGCAGCTCGGGCCGGGCCATGCAGAGGAGCAGGATCGGCGCGTCTCGGCTGAGGTCGGCCACGTGCTCGACCAGGTCGAGGAAGGTCGGCTCGCCCCAGTGCAGGTCGTCGAAGACCGCCACGAGCGGCCGCTCGGCCGCCTGCGCTTCGAGCAGCTTGCGAAAGGCCCACGCGATCTCCTCTGGCGAGCCCGCGGCGGAGTCGTCGCCGAGGATCGAGGCGAGCGGGCCGGTCGCCTCACCGGCCGGGACGAGCTGCTTGACGACTTCGGTGACCGGCCAGTAGCTGATCCCCTCGCCGTAAGAGAGACAGCGGCCGCTGACGACCGTCGCGTTCACGCCGCTCAGGAACTCCTGCGCCAGCCGCGACTTGCCGACGCCCGCGGTGCCGAGGATCGTGAAGAGGTGGCACGAGCGGTCGCTCGTGACGTTGGCGAATGTGCCCTCGAGCAGCTCGCGTTGCCGCTTGCGGCCGATCATTCGCGCGCCGTGACGCCGGCCGGGCGCCTCGTGCTGCACCGCGACGAGCCGATAGGCGGCAAGCGGCTCGGACTTGCCCTTCGCTTCGAGCGGCGGGCTGGCGTCGGCCTCGATCCCGTCCCGGACGAGCAGGTAGGTCTCCTCGCCGAGCAGCACCTCGCCCGGCTGGGCCGCCTGCTCGAGTCGCGCGGCGACGTTCACCGCGTCTCCGGTCGCGAGCCGTTCCTCTGTCCCGGTGACCACCTCGCCGGTGTTGACGCCCATCCGCAGCTCGAGTCGCGTGCCATAGCCGGCCTCGAGCTCGTCGTTCAGCTCACCGAGCCTGTCTCGAAGCTCGTCGGCAGCGCGCACGGCACGCAGCGCGTCGTCCTCGTGCACGGCCGGCACGCCGAAGACGGCCATCACCGCATCGCCGATGAACTTCTCCACCGTGCCGCCGTGCCGCTCGACGATCGCCTTCGCGGTCTCGAAGTAGCGCGCCATCACGCGGCGCAGGCTCTCGGGATCGATCCGCTCGCCGAGCGCAGTCGAGCCGGTGACGTCGCAAAAGAGCACCGTCACCACCTTGCGAGTCTCGCGTGCCTGCGCCAGCTCCACGAGCGCGCCGCCGCAGGAGTCGCAGAAGCGTGCGCCCTCTCGGTTCTCGGCCCCGCAACTCGCGCAAACGAGCACAAGACGAGTCTATGGCGCTCCGTGGCCGGTTATCGCAACGCGGTCTCGGTCTCCGGGTCGAAGAAATGCATCGTCGCCGGGTCGACCGCGAGCGTCAGCGTCTCCCCTCGCGAGCAGACCCTGCGGGAGTCGAGGCAGGCGCAGAAGTCGCCGCTCTGCTCGCCGACCCGGACCGTCGCGAGGTCGAGATGGACGATTACCTGGGCTCCGACGGGCTCCGCGAGCGTGACTGGCGCACGCAAGACCGGCTTCCCGTTCGAGCCGTTCGCCGCCACGTCGAGATGCTCGGGCCGTAGGCCGATGATCACGTCGTGTACGCCTCGAGCGAGGGCGGGCGGCAGGGACCGCTCCGGCAGCTCGAGCGCGTTCGAGCCGAAGCTCGCGACGAGCGTCCCGTTCGAAGCCTCGAGGTGTGCCTGCACGAAGTTCATCGCCGGAGAGCCGATGAAGCCCGCCACGAAGAGGTCGGCCGGCCGGTCGTAGAGCGCCTGCGGCGTGTCGATCTGCACCAGGCGCCCGTCGCGCATCACCGCGACCCGGTCACCCATCGTCATCGCCTCGACCTGGTCGTGCGTGACGTACATCGTCGTCGTGCCGAGCTCGTGCTGGAGACGTTGGATCTCCGTGCGCATCTGCACGCGCAGCTTGGCGTCCAGGTTGGAGAGCGGCTCGTCCATCAGGAACGCAGCCGGGTCGCGCACGATCGCGCGGCCCATCGCGACCCGCTGGCGCTGGCCGCCGGAGAGCTGCCCCGGCTTGCGCTTGAGCAGGTCGGAGAGGCCCAGCGTCTCGGCCGTCCGCTGCACTCGCTCGGCCACGTCGCGCTTCTTGACGCCCCGTAGCTTCAGCCCGAAGCCGATGTTCTCGGCCACGGTCATGTGCGGGTAGAGCGCGTAGTTCTGGAAGACCATCGCGATGTCGCGGTCCATCGGGTGGACGTCGTTGACGACGCGGCCGCCGATCCGGATCTCGCCGTCGGTCAGCTCCTCCAGGCCCGCTGTTAGGCGCAGGACCGTCGTCTTGCCCGAGCCGGAGGGGCCGACGAGCACGAGCAGCTCGTGATCGACGATCTCCAGGTCGACGCGGTCGACCGCGATCGCGCCGCCCGGGAAGACCTTCGTGACTTCTCGCAGCGTGACGTCCGCCATCTCAGCTCCCTTCCGCGTGTCGTGCGATCAGGTCGCGGTACCAGAGCGCGCTCCGCTTCGGCGTCCGCTTCAGGTTCTCGAAGTTGACGGCGACGATCCCGAAGCGCCGGTCGTAGCCGTGCTCCCATTCGAAGTTGTCGAGCAGCGACCACACGTAGTAGCCGCGCACGTCCACGCCGGCCTCCACCGCACGCTCGACGGCCTCGACGTGGCCGCGGATGAAGGCGACGCGCTGAGGATCCTCGATCACCGCCTGACCGTCGAGCTCCGGGTCGTCGTACGAGGCGCCGTTCTCGGTGATCACCAGCGGCACGTCGCCGTAGTCCCGCTTCAGCCGCAGCAGCAATTCGGTCAGCGACGAAGGCTCGACCGTCCACCCCATCGCCGTGCGCGGGCCGTCCCACGGCACCTGCTCGAGCGCGAGCGGCCCGTCGGTGCTGCTCGGACGGACGACGGCAGGCTGGTAGAAGTTGACCCCGAGGAAATCGATGGGGGCAGCGATCTCCTCGAGGTCGCCGGGAAGGACAAACTCGAGCGGCCCGACCCGCTCCTCGTAGAGCTCGACCAGGTCGGCGGGGTAGCCGCCGCGCAGGACCGGGTCGAGGAACCAGCGGTTGCGGTGGCCGTCGAGCCGACGCGCCGCGTCGGGCTCGCCGGTCACGTGCGTCAGGTCGAGCGTGATACCGATCTCGCCGCGGCCGCCGTCGGCGCGGAAGGCGTTGACCGCGCGCCCGTGGGAGAGGAGCGCATGGTGCGCCGCGGCGAGAGCCTGTGACCAGTCGGCGACCCCGGGCGCCTTCACGCCGTAGGCGTAGCCGAGGAAGGACGTCACCCACGGCTCGTTGTGCGTGATCCACGCGTCAACGAGGTCGCCGAGGCCGTCGAAGACGAGCCGCGCGTAGTCGACGTAGCGGTCGACGATCTCGCGGGAGGCCCAGCCGCCGTCGTCCTGGAGGCGCTGTGGCAGGTCCCAGTGGTAGAGCGTCGCGAGCGGCGAGATGCCGCGCTCGAGCATTCCCTCCACGAGCCGGCGGTAGAAGTCGATCCCCTTGCGGTTTGCCGCGCCTCGTCCGTCGGGCTGGATCCTCGGCCAGGCGACCGAGAAGCGGTAGGCGCCGACGCCAAGCGAGGCCATCAGGTCGAGGTCCTCCGGCCAGCGGTGGTAGTGGTCGCAGGCGCGATCGCCGGTGTCGCCGTTCGCGACCTTGCCCGGTGTGCGGCAGAAGCGGTCCCAGATCGACTCGCCGCGCCCGTCGGCGTCGGCTGCGCCCTCGATCTGGAATGCCGCGGTGGCCGCGCCCCACACGAAATCGGACGGGAAGGTCATCGACTGCCCTTTCGTCGATGAGCGTGTGGAGGGGGCTTGGGGGGAACCGGGAGGTTCCCCCGCCACTCATCCTCGGCGGAGTCGAGGCGAGCGCAGAAGAAGACGGGGGCACGTGGGGGAAACATGGTTTCCCCCACGGGAGCGAGCCGAAGGCGAGCGACGGTCATCCCTTGACCGCCCCGCGCATGATCCCGCTGATGATGTACCGGCCGAGCACGAGGAAGACGACGAGCAGCGGCAGGATCGACACGAACGTGCCCGTGAGAACGAGCGCGTAGTCCTGCACGTACCCGCTCGCGAGCGTCGAGACCGCGACCTGCACCGTCGGGTTGCGCGGCCCGAGCACGACCAGCGGCCAGAAGAAGTCGTTCCAGGTCGTCATGAAGGTCAGCAGGCCGAGCACGGCTGCGACCGGCCGCACCGCCGGCAGGATCACGTGCCAGAAGACGCCGAACGTGTAGCACCCGTCGACCCGCGCGGCGTCGATCAGCTCGTTCGGGACCGAGCCCACGATGTACTGGCGCATCAGGAAGACGCCGAACGCGGCGGCGAGGTTCGGCGCGATCACGGCCTGCAGGTGGTTGGCCCAGCCGAGGTGCACCATCTCGATATAGAGCGGGATGACGCCGAGCTGAACCGGGACGAGCATCGTCCCGATCACCGCCACCAGCAGGAAGCTGCACCCGCGGAACCGCAGCTTCGCGAACGCGAAGCCGGCCAGGGCGCTGAAGAACACGACCGACACCGTCACCACGGACGCGACGATCGTCGAGTTGACGAGCGCGGTCCAGAAATTGACGTTCACCTCGCCCGAGTTGAAGAGCCGGCCGAGGTTGTGGAAGAGCTCGTGCCCGGGCGTCAGCACGGGCGGGTACGCGGAGACGGCCGAGTTGTCGTGCGAGGCGATGACGAACGACCAGTAGAGCGGGAACGCCGAGACGACCGCGACGACAATCAGGAAGAGGTACGTGAACGGGCCGGCGGAGCCGAGCCGGCGCGAGAGCGGCCGGCGGCGGGTGCGAACGCGTTCGCCGTGGGCGACGGTGGCCATCAGTGCTCCACCGACCGGATCCGGCGCACGATCAGGAAGTTGATCAGCGAGATGACGGCGATCAGCAGGAAGATCGCCCAGCCGATCGCGGCCGCGTAGCCGAAGTTGAACTGCGTCCCGGCGAAGGCCTTCTCGTACATGTACATCACGACCGTCTGGTACTGGCGCGCCGAGCCGCCGGTGGCGCCCTGCTTGAGCGGCTCGAAGAGGTACGGCTCCGTGAAGAGCTGCAACCCGCCGATGGTGGAGACGATGACCGTGAAAATGATCGTCGGGCGCAGCAGCGGCACGGTCACGTTCCAGAACTGCTTCCAGGACTTCGCCCCGTCGATCGCCGCGGCCTCGTACAGCTCCTCCGGGATGCCCTGCATCGCCGCGAGGTAGATCAGCGCGTTGTAGCCGGCCCAGCGCCAGGTGACCATCACCGAGAGCGCGATCCAGGACGAGAGCCTGCCCGACTCCCAATCGACGTGGGAGGCCCCGAACGCGCCGAGGCCGTAGTTGACGAGGCCGTACTGCCGCGAGAAGAGCTGCGTGAAGATCAGCGAGACCGCTACCAGCGACGTCACCTGGGGCAGAAGTACGCACATGCGGAAGAACGTGCGCGCGCGAAGCTTGGCGTTCAGCAGGTGCGCCAGGAAGAGGGCGATCAGGAGCTGCGGAACGGTCGCGATCAGCCAGATGGCCATCGTGTTCTCGACCGCGTTCCAGAAGTACGAGTCGTGGATCAGGTTCGTGAAATTGAGCAGTCCGACGAAGTGCGTGTCGGGGTTCAGCAGCGTGCGGTCCGTGAGCGCGACCCACGCTGTGTAGCCGAGCGGGAAGAGCCCGAAGATCGCGAAGAGGATGAAGAAGGGCGAGATGTAGAGGTAGGGCGAGACGGACGAGTCGACCCGCTGCACGCGGCTGCGCAAGGTGCGCCGCGGCCTCGCCACCCGAGCCTCCACCGCCGTCTGTCCGCTCACGTCTTCACCTCCTTCCAGGGCCGGCAAGGGAGCCCGGCTCGAGCGAGGGCACGTCTCGAGCCAGGCTTGGCCTCACCGTCGGGGCAAACTGACTACGCGACCGCCTTGACGTCCTTGAGGAACTGCTTCCAGGACTTGTCAGGGCTCTGCTTGTGCTGCTCGACGCGCTGAATGGCGTTCGAGACAGCGGTCTGGATGTCGCCCTGATGCGGGCCGGTTGTCTGCGGCTTCAGCTTCTTCGCCGAGTCCGTGAAGATCTTTCCGACCGGTGCGTTGTTGAAGAACGGGTTCTTGAAGCTCGTGATCGCCTTGCTCTTGTAGAGCGCGGGCTGGCTCGGCAGGTTGCCGGTCTGCTTGAAGATGTACGCCTCGGACGCAGGCGAGGTGAGGAACTTCGCCAGGTCGTAGGCCTCCTTCGTGTGCGAGCCCTGCTTCGGGACGGTCAGGAAAGAGCCGCCCCAGTTGCCGCCGCCGCCGGGGACGGACGCGATGTCCCACTTGCCCTTCGACTTCGGCGCCTGGCCCTGGATGTAGCCCATCATCCAGGCCGGGCAGGTGACGGTCGCGAAGGTGCCCTTCTTGTAGCCGGTGTTCCAGTCGTTCGAGAACGCGGCGAGGCCGGCGCTCTCATGTGCCTGCACCGCCTGCATGGTTGCGCTCCAGGCCGACTTCACCTTCGGGTTGCTGCCGACGACCACCTTGCCGTGCGAGTCGTAGTACGCCGGGTTCAGCTGTCCGATGATCGCGTTGAAGACGTTGCTGCCGGAGTCGATGAAGGAGACGCCTTTCGGCGCGTGCTTCTGGAAGCGCTTGCCGACCGCCACGAACTTCTGCCAGGTCGGCCAGAGCGCCGAGACGGCTGCGCGGCTCGTCGGCAGGCCGGCCTTCTTGAACAGGTCGCGCCGGTAGCAGATCGCGAGGCTGCCGACGTCCGTGCCAAGGCCGATCTGGGCGCCGTTCGGCGCGATCGACTGCCGCCACTTCCAGTCCAGCCACTGCTTGCTCAGGCTCTTGGCGCCCATCTTGTTCAGGTTCACGAACAGGTTCGGCTGTGACTTGAACTGGGCGATGAAGCCGACCTCGACCGACTCGATGTCATCCGCGCCCGAGCCGACCGCCAGATGCTTGGCGAGGTTCGAGTGGTGGTCGGGATAGCTCTCGATGTCTTCCTTGATGTCGATGTTCGGGTGCGTCGCTTCGTACTTGGTGTAGAGGTCGTGGTAGCCGAAGTCGCCGAACAGTCCGACCCGGAGCGTGACCTTGTCGGTGCGACCGCCCGAGGCCGTACTCGCGACCATTGCTGCAGCCACCAGTCCGAGGACCACCAGGGCAGCGGCCAGCGTGGTCACGCGGCGCCGCGGGGTTTTCAGGTGCTTGCTCATCTGTGCCTTCGCCTCCCTTTCGAGATTGACGCGTTTCGTTGACTCGACTGCCCCGCGGCAGGCGGCTCCGTCAGAGCCGCCGCCAAGCCAGCTAGCGCACCTCCTTGGTCCTGAGCGCCCGTGCCCCAGGCGTTCCGTTTGCTCCAGAAGAGGCCCGCACGACGAGCCGCGTCGGCACGAGCTCACGTGCCGGCGGCGACTCGGGGTTCTCGATCATGCGGGCAAGGCCGTTGGCCGCCGCCTCGCCGAGCCCGTGCATGTCCTGGCGCACGGTGGTCAGCTGCGGCTGGATCAGCGAGGCGAGCCCGATGTCGTCGAAGCCGACGACCGCTACGTCTTCCGGTACGCGCACGCCCAGCTCGTTCGCGGCACGCAGCGCGCCGGCGGCCATCAGGTCGCTGGCAGCGAAGATCGCGGTCGGCGGCTCGTCGAGCTCGAGCAGCCGGCGGGTGCTCCGGTAGCCGCTCTCGTCGTAGAAGTCTCCCTCGACGACGTACTCCTCGCGCGGCTCGAGCCCGAGCGCGGCGAGCTCGTCGCGGTAGCCCTCGAGGCGGTCGGCGCCCGGAGGGGTCGCGAGCGCGCCGGTGATGGTGGCGATGCGCTCATGCCCGAGCTCGCGCAGGTGACGCACCGCAAGTGCGGCGCCCTGGCGGTTCTCCGACATGACGACCCCGGTCCGCGGGCCGCCGAGATCGGCGTCGACCGCGATGCACGGCAGCTCCGAGGCTGCGAGCTTCTCGATCTCGGGGTCGCGGCCGTCGAAGCCCATGATGATCGCGCCGTCGACACCGTGATGTCCGGCGCGGCGGAGGTAGGAGTGCGTGCCGCCGAACCCGTTGCCCGGCTCCTCGCTCGCGAAGAGCAGCAGGTCGTACCCGAGCCGACCCGCGCCATGCTTCAAGCCGACGAGCACTTCCTGGAAGAAGGGGTGCAGCAGGTCCGGGTGTCCGGGCCCGGTCTCGAGGATCACGCCGACCACGTGCGAGCGGCGGCTGACGAGCGTCCTGGCCGCCGCGCTCGGCGTGTAGTCCAGCTCGCGAGCGAGCTCCAGAATCCGGCTGCGCGTGGCCTCACTGACCTCCGGCGAGCCGTTCAGCGCCCGCGAGACGGTGGCCACGGAGACGCCCGACTGGGCCGCCAGCTGCTGGATGGTCGTCATTTTCGGAAACGTTTCCGGAACAAGATGCGGGCGAGCGTAAACGTTTCCGAACGGCTTGTCAAGGCCACTCAGCCGGAAGTGAAGAAAACGAGCTCGTTGCGCTCGTCGCCGCCCTTGACCGTCTGCTCGAGGACCGTGCCGATCCCGCGGGCGTAGTACTTGTGGTCGAGCACGTCCGGCTCCACGGGCGTCCATTCCTTCGTCAGCAGCGTCCGGCGGAACGCCTTGAAGGGGACGGTCAGCGCGACGCCGCGCCGGAGCACCTGGAAGTGATCCTCGGCCTGGCCTTTCAGATCCTCCTGCCTGGCCGACTGGCCGGCGCGTGGGTGGGCGTACATGAAGATCCCCGGCTTCGCGCCGTTGACGCCGGCGTGCCAGGTGCCTTCCCGCGTCTTCACTTGGCCGTTGGCGTCGAGCTCGGCGGTGTCCTCGCCGAAGTACCAGACGTTGCCGTCGGCGTCCTGCGTGTAGTAGTCGCGCGTCCGCTCCTCGAGCTTGCCGCGGAGGTAGAGCAGGTCGGCGACCACGACGCAGCGGGCGCCGTCGATCGTCCGCGTGCGGTGCGTGACGGTCATCACCTCTCGCGATGGCTCCCCGTCCTTGACGCCGCGGTAGCGGTAGACCGAGCCCATCTGTAGCGGGAACCAGGCGTTGGTGACATTCGGGCTGAAGCTGCTGCGCTGCGACGACGAGCCGCAGCCGGCGACGAGGGCCGCCAGGAGGAGCGCGGCGCTAGCCCGAGCCGTCCACACGGTCGAGGCCGTCGTCCGGGACCGTCTCCCAGCTGGCGACCGAGCGCGTGTAGATGTGCTTGGCCGCCCGGCCCGGGAGCGGGTCGTCGATCGCGCTCAGCCGGACGCTCGCCTGGTCGGACTCGGGCCAGCCGCCGCCGAAGAGGTTCGAGCCGCAGA
>Ga0307289_10000567_pt1 | contig 15952 bp, 16 predicted proteins | sample ER_DNA_143_FD_194483 | JGI IMG/M metagenome (GOLD analysis project Ga0307289, IMG submission 194483) | Bulk soil microbial communities from the East River watershed near Crested Butte, Colorado, United States - ER_DNA_143 | ecosystem: Environmental > Terrestrial > Soil > Floodplain | place...
GCGGCTTCGCGGTCGGCTTGCTCAGCCTCGTCTACTACGACTCGTGGATGAAGGCGCGCCGCCGCAAGAGCTTCCTCGGCCCGGGCGCGGCCTCGGCGACCGAGCTCGAGCGCTCGCACTTCACGGGGCTCACGCCGGCACGCTGGCTCGCCCTCTTCATCGCCACCGGGATCGGCCTGCACAACTTCTCCGAGGGTCTGGCGATCGGTCAGGCTGCGTCGCTCGACAACCTCAGCCTCGCCTACGTGCTCGTGATCGGTTTCGGCCTGCACAACGCGACCGAGGGCTTCGGAATCGTCTCGCCGCTCTCCGGCGACGCCGAGCCGCCGAGCTGGCGCTTCCTGGCGCTGCTGGGCGTGATCGGCGGCTTCCCGACCTTCTTCGGCACCGTCGTCGGCCAGGCCTGGACCTCGACGGCCGTCTCGATCCTCTTCCTGTCGCTCGCCGCGGGCTCGATCCTCTACGTCGTGATGGAGCTCCTGAACGTCTGCCGGCTCTTCTCGAGCAAGACGATCACCGCGTGGGGGCTGCTGCTCGGGCTGACGCTCGGGTTCGCGACGGACTTCGTGCTCGTCGCGGCCGGCGTCTAGGCTCGACGGCCTGACCTACGGCACCGTAGTTCCCCTCGTCACGACCCGCGCGCTCGGTGGGCGCGAGTTCACCTACGAGCTGCCGGACGGCGCGGGGAAGGGCGCTGTCGTCTCGGTGCCGTTCGGGCGCGGGCGCACGCGCGGGGTGGTCGTGGACGTTGTCGACGCGCCGCCCACTGGGGTCGACGCGCGGCCCGTCGAGAAGGTCGTCCACGAGCTACCGCCGGCGCTGGTCGATCTCGCGCTCTGGCTGGCGGAGTACTACGGCTCGACGCCGGCCCGGGCGCTCGAGCTGGTCGCGCCGGTGCGGCCGGCGCGCCGCAAGGAGCAGACGCCGCCGGGCGAGCGGCAGTCGCTCGAGGGCGAGGCCGCGCCCGAACGGCTGAGTGACGATCAGGCCGCCGCGGTCGAGGCGGTGGTCGGGGCGATGGATGCGGGTCGGGGCCACTTCCTGCTCTACGGACCGACCGGCAGCGGCAAGACCGAGGTCTATTTGCAGGCCGCGGCGTCCGCGCTCGAGCGAGGGCTGGGAACGATCGTGCTCGTCCCGGAGATCGCGCTTGCGCCCCAAACTGTCGGCCGCTTCCGCGCCCGCTTCGGCGACTCCGTGGCGATCCTGCATTCCGGGTTGACGGACGCCGAGCGCCGCGACGAGCGTGAGCGGATCGCGAGCGGCGAGGCGCGGGTGGTGGTCGGCGCGCGCTCCGCGATCTTCGCGCCGATGCACGGCGTCGGCCTGATCTGCGTCGACGAGGAGCACGACCCGTCGTACAAGCAGGAGTCCGACCCACGTTACGACGCCCGCACGGTGGCGGCGAAGCGTGCCGCGCTCGAGGGCGCCGTCGCGCTCTACGGCAGCGCGACGCCTCGGCCAGAGAGCTGGGAGCGGCTGGAGCGGCTCGAGCTGCGCGAGCGCCTCGGGGCAAAGCTGCCGCCGGTGCGCGTCGTCGACCTACGGCGCGAGGCCGGCTATCCGCTCTCGGCGCCGCTACTCGCCGAGCTGGGGCGGATCGCCGAGAGCGGAGGCAAGGCGATTCTGCTGCTGAACCGCCGCGGGATCGCGCCCGCGCTGCACTGCCGCGCCTGCGGTACGACCTTCCGCTGCCCGCACTGCGACGTGGCGCTCGTGCTGCACCGCGACGGCCGGCTGCACTGCCACCATTGCGGCCACTTCGAGCCGGAGCCGGAGGAGTGCCCGGTCTGCCGCTCGACCGAGATCGCGAGGATCGGCGCCGGCACGCAGCGGCTGGAGCGGGAGCTCCAGGCGAAGGTGCCCGAGCTGGAGTTGATCCGGCTCGACGCCGACACGGCCGCGAACCCGGAGGAGCTGGCCGGAGCGCTGCGGCGCTTCCGCGAGACCGACCGCGCGGTGCTGCTCGGGACGCAGATGGTCGCCAAGGGCCATCACTTCGCAGGGGTCGAGCTGGCCGCGGTCGTCGACGCCGACACCGGCCTCGGCTTGCCGGACTTCCGGGCGGAGGAGCGGACGTTCCAGCTCGTCACGCAGCTCGCCGGCCGCAGCGGGCGCGACGCGCCGGGGCGCGTGCTCGTCCAGACGTTCCAGCCGGACGCACGGCCGCTGACGCTCGCCGCCAACCACGACGTGCCGCGCTTCCTGGCCGACGAGCTGGCGCGGCGCCGCGAGCTCGGCTACCCGCCGTTTCGCCATCTCGTCCGCGTGGTCGCCACTGGCCCGGACGAGCGCGGGCCGGCGGCGCTGCTGGAGGAGCTCAAGTCCGGTCTGGGCGCGGATGCGCTCGGCCCGGCGCCGCTCCTGCGCCTGCGCGGCAAGCACCGAGCGCAGCTCGTCTCGAAGACCGACGAGCCTCGCCGCGTCGCCGCGCGGGTCGCGCAGCTGCTCTCGGCGGCTGCCCCGGCGATGAGCAAGGCGGGCGTCACCGCAGTCGTCGACGTCGACCCCCAGTCCCTCTAGACGCTCGTACAATCCGAAGCGTGGCGGACGAAGAAACCGGCGAGGTCCGGAACGAGAAGCTCGACCCCGAGGCGGAGGCGCGACGCCGGTTGGCGCTCGCCCAGATCCGGCAGTACCCGGATCCCGTTCTGCGGATGCGCGCGAGAGAGGTCGAGGAGTTCGACGCCGATCTCGGCAACCTCGTCGAGAGGCTCACGCACCTGTTGAAGGAGGCGAACGGCCTCGGGCTCGCCGCGACGCAGATCGGCGTGCTGCGCCGGGTCTTCGCCTTCCTGCCCGACACTGAGCAGGCGCCGGTGATCGTCGTCAATCCGAGCTTCGCCGCCACTTCCGAGGAGAGCGAGAGCGACACCGAGGGCTGCCTTTCGCTGCAGGGCGTAGTCATTCCGGTCGAGCGCCACGCGTCGCTGACGCTCGAGGGCAAGGACCCACAGGGCAACGACGTGCGGCTCGAGCTCGAGGGGCTGCCCGCGCGGATCGCGCAGCACGAGCTCGACCATCTCGACGGCGTGTTGATCCTCGACCGCACCACGCCCGAGGCCCGGCGCGAGGCGCTCGGCCTGCTGCGGCCGCAGCCGATCCTGGTTCGCTAATGCAGCTCGCGGTCGCGGCGACCGCCCCGCTCGGCGCCGACGTGCTCGAGCGGCTCGCCGCCAAGCACGACGTCGCGTACCTGCTGACGCGGCCCGACCGGCCGCGGGGTCGTGGTCGCAAGCTCGCGCCGCCGCCGGCGAAGGAGTCCGCCGAGGGGCTCGGGATCGAGGTGCGCCAGCCCGAGCGCCTGGACGACTTCGATCCGGAGGTCGGCACCGTGGTCGTCGCTGCCTATGGCGTGCTGATCCCGGAGGACGTGCTCGACCGCGCGGTTTGGCTGAACGTCCACCCGTCGCTGCTCCCGCGCTGGCGCGGAGCGGCGCCGATCGAGCGCGCGCTGATGGCGGGTGACGAGGAGACGGGCGTCTCGATCATCGAGCTCGTGCCGGAGCTCGACGCCGGCCCGATCGCTGCGCAGCGTGCCTTCGCGATCCAGCCGGAGGACGACTTCGGCACCGTGTCGAAGCGTGCCGGCGAGCTGGCCGCGGAACTGTTCGAGGAGGCGTTGCCCGAGCCGACGCTGCGGCCACAGGCTGCCGAAGGCTTGACGTACGCGGAGAAGATCCGCCCCGAGGACCGCGAGCTCGACTGGAGCCGGCCGCCGCAGGAGCTGCTGAACCGGATCCGCGCGCTCTCGCCGCACATCGGCGCCCGCGGGGAGCTGCACGACCGGCCGGTGACGATCTGGCGAGCGCGCGTGGATGACGACGAGCTCGTGCCGGTCGAGGTTCAGCCCGACGGCGGGAAGCGGATGGACTATGAGGCCTTCCTGCGCGGTCTGAGATGAGCGTCTCGCCCGCCAGACGGGTCGCGTTCGAGACGATCCGCCGCGTCTTCGAGGACGACGCCTATGCCGATCGCGCGTTCCGCGGAGCGGTTGAGGGCATTGACCCGCGCGAACGCGCGCTGGCCCAGCGGCTCGCCTACGGGACGATCCAGCGCGTCCGCACGCTCGACCACGGGATCGAACAGCTCGGCGGGCGGCCCGTGGTCAAGTTGGATCCGCCGGTGCAGGCTGCGCTGCGGCTCGGCGCATACCAGCTAGCGTACTCGGAGGTCGCCGTCCACGCGGCGGTGAACGAGTCCGTCGAGCTCGTCCGGTCCGCCGGGCTCGAGCGCGCGGTCAAGTTCGCGAATGCGGTCATGCGCCGGCTGACCCTCGGCCTGCGCGAGCTCGTCGAGGCCTTGCCCGAGGCGACGCCGGAGGAGGCGGCGCAGCGCCACTCCTATCCGGACTGGGTCGCAGAGGTCTGGTGGCGCGATCTCGGTGCAGATCAGGCGCGTGAGCTCATGCAGGCCCAGAACGAGCCACCCGAACGAGCAGTGCGGCTGAACTCGCGCCGTCGCGGGCCGGTCGGCGACGCCGAGCGCGATCCCGAGATCCCCGGCGCGCTGCGGGTCGAGCGGATCGAGGACTGCGACCTGGCCGCCGGCTTCGTCTGGCCTCAGAGCCGCGGCTCGCAGCTGGCCGGGCTGGCTGTCGACGCGCAGCCGGGCGAGCGCGTGCTCGACCTCTGTGCGGCTCCCGGAGGCAAGGCGACTCAGCTCGCGGAGACCGCCGAGGAGGTGGTCGCCGTCGAGAAACACCCGGGCCGCGCGCGCGAGCTGGAGTCGAACTGCAAGCGCCTCGGTGCTAGCAACGTGCGCGTGGTCAATGCCGACGCGCTTGCACTACCGGACGACCTCGTCGGGTTCGACCGGGTGCTGGTGGACGCACCCTGCTCCGGTCTCGGCGTGCTCGCCGCGCGACCCGACTTGCGCTGGCGCGGCAAGCCGCTCCCGGATTTGCAGCGCGACCTGCTGGGCGCCGCCGCCGAGCGCGTGCGACCGGGCGGAGCGATCGTCTACTCGGTCTGCACCATCAATGCCGACGAGAACGAGACGATCGTCGACGCCACCGGCCTCGAGCCCGAGCCGCTCGGCGACGCGTGGCCGCAGTTCGCGCACTCGGCCAGGCCCGAGTTCCTGCTCACGCTGCCACATCGCGACCACACCTCCGGGTTCTTCATCGCCCGGCTGCGATCATCCGCCGCATGAGCTGGGACGACTGGATCCGGACGGTCGAGGTCGAGCCGTCGCTCTATGCGGCGGACTTCTCGCGTCTGGGCGAGCAGGTGGAGGTGCTGCTGCGTGCCGAATGCCGGGTCTTCCACTGGGACGTCGGCGACGGCCAGTTCGTCCCGCCGGTGACGATGGGCCCGATCGTGCTCAAGTGGATCGCGCCGCGCATCCGTGAACGCGGAGGCGTGGTCGACGTCCACCTGATGGTCGAGAGCCCGGAGCGGCACATCCCGCAGTTCGCCGAGGCCGGCGCCGACAGCGTCACCGTCCACTTCGAGACCTGCCCGAATCTAGGCGACGTTGTCGCGTTGGCGCGCGAGCACGGGCTGCAGGTCGGGATGGCGCTGAACCCGGAAACGGGCGTGGACGAGGCGGCGCGGGCCGCGCGCGAGGCAGAGGTCGACCTCGTCCTCTGCATGAGCGTCCACCCGGGCTACTCGGGACAGGCTTTCATCCCGGAGTCGCTCGAGCGGGTCGCGCAGCTACGGTCGCTGCTGCCTCGCTCGATGCACGTGCAGATCGACGGCGGGGTCGGGCCCGAGAACATTCGCGCGTTGTTCGATGCGGGGGCGACGCTGTTCGTCGCCGCGACGGCGATCTTCGGCCGCGAGGACCTGCCGCGCGCGTACCGCCGGTTGGTCCAGGCGCTGGCGTGAGCCTGGAGCGGGCGCTCGAGCTCGCGGAGCGAGGGCGCGGGTCGGTCGAGCCGACCCATCCGCTGGTGGGCGCGGTGCTCGTTCGCGAGGGCGAGGTCGTCGGCGAGGGGTGGTACGCGGGTCGCGGGTCGCCGCATGCGGAGGTGACGGCGCTCCGGGCGGCGGGCGAGCGCGCTCGTGGGGCGACGCTGTACGTCTCGCTCGAGCCGTGCTCGCATCACGGGACGACGCCGCCGTGCGCGGACGCGGTCGTGGACGCGGGGGTCGCACGCGTGGTCGCGGCGGTCGGCGACCCGAACCCCAAGGTCGACGGTCGCGGCTTCGAGCGGCTCCGAGCGGCCGGCGTCGAGGTCGAGGTGGCGGATCTCTGGGAGGCGCGGGTGCAGAACGAGTCCTGGCGCGTCTGGATCGCACGCGGGCGGCCCTTCGTGACCTACAAGGTCGCGGTCACGCTGGACGGGCGCGTCTCGGTGCCCGGCTCGCGCTGGGTCTCTGGCGAGACGAGCCGTCGTCGCGTACACGAGTTACGGGCGGCCGTGGATGCGGTCGCGGTGGGGATGGGCACGGTACTCGCGGACGACCCGGCGCTGACGGCGCGCGACGTCGGAGTTGTCGAGCAGCCGCGGCGCCTGGCGTTCGGGCGCGGGCCGTTGCCAGAGGGGTCAGAGCTCGAGTTGCGGAGCGGGCCGCTCGAGGAAGAGTTGGCCGCTCTGGGTGCCGACGGTGTGTGCTCGCTGCTGCTCGAGGGCGGCCCGACGCTGGGCTCCTCGTTCCTCGCAGCCGACCTCGTGGACAAGCTGCTCGTGTTCGTCGCGCCGACGCTCGCCGGCGAGGGCGCGAGGTTTGTCGCCGCGCTACCGGAGCCGCGACCGCTGTACCGCTTGACGTCCGAGGCGGTCGGTGACGACGTGCTCCTCACGGCCTACGTCCATGAGCCGTGACCACGCGGGCCCCTTAGTACGGTTCGCCCGGCCTCCTCCCTGAGGCGAGCGTATCCAGCGTCGACGCACGTGTCTGTGCCGCTTCGGGCCGAGTAGGTGACGAGTCGTCCACAGGCGCGGGGCTAGGCTTCGCGCCGTGTTCACCGGGATCGTCCGCGAGCGCGGCCGCGTCGTCTCTGCCGAGTCGAACGGCGGCGGCGTCCACCTGCGCATTGCGGCGCCGGAGACCGCGGGCGCGGCGCTCGGCGACTCGATCGCCGTCAGCGGCTGCTGCCTGACGGTCACCGCCGCGGACGGTGAGACGCTCGAGTTCGACGCCGTCCCGGAGACGATCGCACGCACGACGCTCGGCGGCCTCGAGCCGGGCGCGGAGGTCAACCTCGAGCCGGCGCTGCGGGCGGGCGAGCCGCTCGGTGGCCACTTCGTCCAGGGCCACGTCGACGGCCGCGCACGGGTACAGGCCCTCGAGCGCGAAGGCGAAGGCTCGCGCCTGCGCCTCCAGTTGCCGCCCGAGCTTCACCGCTACTGCGTCGAGAAGGGCTCGCTTGCCGTCGACGGCGTCTCGCTCACGATCGCAGCGCTCTACGAGGGCGGCGTCGAGATCGCTCTCGTCCCGTTCACGCTCGAGCACACGACGCTTGGCGCGCTCGCGCCGGGCGACGAGGTCAACGTCGAAGTCGACCTGCTCGCGAAGTACGCCGAGCGGCTCGGCTCCGCCTGAGGGTTACGATCCGTCCGATGGATACGACCGACCGCTCCACCGCCTTCGCCACCGTCGAGGAGGCGATCGAGGACATCCGCCACGGCAGGTTCGTGGTCGTCGTCGACGCGGCCGACCGCGAGAACGAGGGCGACCTGACGATCGCGGCGCAGTTCGCGACGCCCGAGGCGATCAACTTCATGGCCACGCACGGGCGCGGCCTGATCTGCCTCTGCCTGACCGAGGAGCGCTGCGACGAGCTGCAGCTGCGCCCGATGACCGAGCGCAACGAGACGCCTTTCGGCACGGCCTTCACGATCTCGATCGAGGCCCGCGAAGGGATCTCGACCGGCATCTCCGCTCAGGACCGCTCGCGGACGATCCAGGTCGCGATCGACCCGAGCAAAGGCCCCCGCGACCTCGTCCAGCCAGGTCACGTCTTCCCGCTGCGCGCCCGCGCCGGCGGCGTTCTCCGCCGCGGCGGCCAGACCGAAGCCGCGGTCGACCTCGCCCGGCTCGCCGGCCTCAACCCGGCGGGCGTGGTCTGCGAGGTGATGAACGACGACGGGACGATGGCTCGCGTGTCCGATCTGATCCCGTACTGCGAGGAGCACGAGCTCAAGCTGGTCACCGTCGCCGACCTGATCGAGTACCGGCGCCGTCACGAGAAGCTCGTCGAGCGCACGACCGCGGTACGGCTGCCGACCGCCTACGGCGAGTTCACTGCCGTCGCGTTCCGCGAGAAGCTGACCGGCAAGCACCACCTCGCGCTGGTCAAGGGCGAGGTCGACGGCGCGGCCGACGTGCTCGTCCGCGTCCACTCCGAGTGCCTGACCGGCGACGTCTTCCACTCGCTGCGCTGCGACTGCGGCGAGCAGCTCGACCATGCGCTGCGGCAGATCGCGAGCGAAGACCGCGGCGTCCTGCTCTACATGGCACAGGAGGGTCGCGGGATCGGCCTGCTCAGCAAGCTGCGCGCCTACGAGTTGCAGGAGCAGGGGCTGGACACGGTGGAGGCGAACCTCGAGCTCGGCTTCCCGGCCGACGCGCGCGAGTGGGGGATCGGCAACCAGATCCTCGCCGACCTGGGCCTCTCGACTATCCGGATCCTGACCAACAACCCGAAGAAGATCAGCGGGCTCGAGGGGTACGGGCTGACGGTGGTCGAGCAGGTGCCGATCGAGGTGCCGCCGAACGCGGAGAACCGCCGCTACCTGGCCGCCAAGCGCGACAAGCTGGGCCACCGCCTTCACCACCAGGACCTGCGCTTCGACGCGGAGGGCTCGTGAGCGACGGCCTCGATCAGCCGCGCCTCGGCCTGAACGAGGAGCCGGAGGAGGATCGCCGGGAGGACGTCTGGGAGGACCCGGACTCCGAGCCCGCGTCGGCGCCTGAGCCCGAAGCCGAGCCCGCCGACGAGCCCGAGGCCGACAACGAGCCCGAGCTCGAGGCAGACGAGGAGGACGTTCCGGCCGAGGAGGACGAGCTACCGCGCTTGCGGGGGCCTGAGCACGCGGGCGGCGACCTCGAGATTCCGGACGGCTACGGCGTGATCGAGGGCGAGCCGACCGGCAACCGGCGCGCGGTGGGGATCGTGGTCGCGCGGTTCAACGGCGAGCTGACCGGTGAGCTCCTGCGACGCGCGCTCGACGAGCTCGAGCGGCTCGGCGTCGGCCGCGAAGCCGTGACGGTGATCCCCGTGCCTGGCGCCTTCGAGTTGCCACTGGCGGCGATGGCGCTTGCCAAGACGCGCCGCTACTCGTGCATCGTCGCCCTCGGCGCGGTGATCCGCGGGGAGACGCCGCACTTCGACTACATCGCGAGCGAGGCCGCGTCCGGTCTGCAGCTCGCGGGCCTCGAGACGGGTGTTCCCGTCGCGTTCGGCGTGCTCACCGTCGAGAACGAGGAGCAGGCCCGGGCCCGGCTCGACAAGGCTCCCGAGGCCGTTCGCACGGCGCTCGAGATGGCCGACGTCTTCTCGCAACTCCGCGCGGCCGCTGGGACTCAGCCGGCTTGAGCTAACATCCGCCGCCGATGTCCAAGGTCTGCGCGATCTGCGGGAAGAAGCCCGGCTTCGGCCACAACCGGAGCCACTCGATGGTGGCCACGAAGCGGCGCTTCAACCCGAACCTCCAGCGTGTCCGCGTCTTGCTCAACGGCAAGGCGACCCGCGCCTACGTCTGCACGCGCTGCCTCAAGGGCAACAAGGTTCAGAAGGCCGTCTAGCGGCCCTCGCAACCTCCGCCTTGCGCCTCCTCGTCTAACGGGTCGATGGCGGAGACGGCGCTCACGATTCCCTCCGAGCTTGGCCGGATCACGATCTCGCCCGAGGCGATCGCGCAGATCGTCGGCCGCGTCGCCGCCGAGTGCTACGGCGTGGTCGGGATGTCGCTGCGGGCTCCGCTGCCCGCGCGTGAGCGCGTCACGCAGCTCCTGCCGAAGGGCCGGCCGGCGCGCGGGATCGTCGTGCGCAACGTCGACGGCGCGGTCGCGCTCGAGCTCTACGTCGTGATCGCTTACGGGCTCAACCTCGCGGAGGTGGCCGCGACCGTGCGCTCGCAGGTCGGCTACGAGGTCGAGCGGCTCACCGGCCTGCGCGTCGCCTCGGTCGACGTGCACATCCAGAACGTGAAACGGACGGCGTGAGCGAGCTCGAAACTGTCCGCCGGCTCGCCCACGGGGCACTCGACGCGCTCGAGCAGAGCCGGGAGCGGATCGACGACCTGAACGTCTACCCCGTTCCAGACGGCGACACGGGCACGAACCTGACGCTGACGGCGCGCGGCGTGGTCGAGGCGCTCGACGCCTCGACGGCGAACGAGCGCGCGGCGCTAGCGCGCGAGGCGACGCGTGCAGCGCTGATGTCGGCGCGGGGCAACTCCGGTGTGATCCTGTCGCAGATCGTCCGCGGCGCCGCCGACTCGCTGGCCGAGTCCGACGATCTGGCCCGTGCGTTTCGAGGCGCCAGCGACGAGGCCTACGCGGCGGTGCGCAAGCCGGTCGAAGGGACGATGCTCACGGTCATCCGCGCCCTTGCCGAGGCGGCCGAGGCCGCGCCGCCGCTCGAGCCTTCCGAGTTGCTCGAGCTGCTCGTCGCGCGAGGAGAGGAGGCGGTCGAACGCACGCGTGACCAGCTCGACGTCTTGCGTGAGGCTGGCGTGGTCGACGCAGGCGGCGCCGGGCTCGTCGAGCTCGTGCGCGGCCTTGCCGCCGCCGCCTCGGGAAAGACCCCGAGCGCGCCGGCCGAGATCCCGAGGCTGACGATCGAGGCCGCGCACCAAGAGCTCTCGCGCTACCGCTACTGCACCACCTTCGTGATCGAGGGCGAGGGCCTCGACGCACCCGCGCTGGAAACCGGGCTCGAGCGGCTTGGCGACTCCCTGCTCGTCGTCGGCGACCCTTCGGCGCTGAAGGTGCACGTCCACACCGACGACCCGGGCACCGCGCTCACGCTCGGCACGCGCGCAGGCACGATCGAGGGCGTCGAGATCGCCGACATGCACAGGCAGACCGAGGAACGCAAGGAGCGGCTGCTCGCCGCGTTGCCGGGCGGAGCGGCGCGCTCGGCCGTCGTGGCGGTGGTCGCGGGAGACGGGAACCGCCGCCTGTTCGAAGACCTCGGCGCCGAGCGGATCGTCGAGGGCGGCCAGACGATGAACCCGTCGACTTCTGACCTATTGAAAGCAGTCGACGCGACCGCCGCCGATGAGGTCGTGCTGCTGCCGAACAACTCGAATGTCGTGATGAGCGCCGAGCAGGCCGCTCGCGTGGCCGGCAAGCCTGTTCGCGTGGTGCCGACGGCCTCGATCCCCGCCGGCCTCGCGGCGCTGGTGGCATTCCACAACGAACGCTCGGCCGAGGCCAACGCGACGGCGATGCGCGAGGCGTTGGCCGGCGTCGTGACCGGCGAGATCGCGGTCGCCTCGCGCGACGCCTCGGCCGACGGCGTCGCGGTGCGGGAGGGCGAGTTCCTGGCGCTGCTGGACGGTCGCGCGGTCGCCGCAGGCGCCGGCTTCGACGACGTCGCACGTGAGCTGCTCGAGCTCCTGCTCGCTCAGCCGCGCGACGTGCTCACGCTTCTGCGCGGCGAGGGCGCACCGCCGCTGAACGGGCTGCTCGACGAGCTCGCCGAGCGGCATCCCGAGCTCGAGCTGGACGTGCACGACGGCGGCCAGCCGCACTACCCGCTCCTCCTGTCCGCTGAGTAGTCTCGTTTCCGTGAGCGAGCCAATCCGGGTCGTCCTCGTCGAGGACAACAAGGTCTTCCGCGAGGCGCTGGAGCTGCTGCTCGGCTTGCGCTCCGACATGGAGGTCGTCGCCTCCGTTCCGGACGGCAGCGACGCCGCCGAAGTCGCCGCGCGGATGAAGCCGGACGTCGTGCTGATGGACTACCGGCTGCCGGGCCTCGACGGCGTCCAGGCCACCCGGGCGGTGAAGGCGGCGTGCCCGGAGGCCGCGGTCGTCTGCCTGACCGCGTCTGCCAACCTGCGTGAGCGGGACGCGCTGACCGAGGCCGGGGTGGTCGCGTGTCTGCGCAAGGACGACGGGCTGGACGCAATCGTGACGGCGATCCGCGACGCCGCCCGGCCGCAGGCTGCGTGATGGAGCTGACGGCCGAGAACACGGCGATCGTCGTCGACTCGACGGCCGACTTCCCCGAGGCGCCGGAGCGCTTCCCGAACTGGCGCGTGGTGCCGCTGTACGTGCGCTTCGGCGACGAGAGCTTCCGTGATTACGTCGAGCTATCGCCCGAGCAGTTCTACGCGCGGCTGCGCGCGGCGCCGGAGACGCCGTCAACCTCGCAGCCGACGCCGGGCGATTTCCTCGCTGCGTACGAGGAGCTTGCCGGGTACGAGCGGATCCTCTCGCTGCACATCGCGGGCAAGCTCTCGGGCACGATCGAGAGCGCCCGCGCCGCGGCCCGCGAGCTCGGCGACGACCGTGTGAGGACGATCGACTCCGAGAGCGCCTCGGCCGCGATCGCGATGCTCGGGCTGGCGATCCAGCGGCGGCTCGAGCGCGGCACGACTGATGAGGGAGTCGACGCGCTGGTCGAGCGCTACCCTGGCGAGACGGGGCTGCTCTTCACCGTCGACACGCTCGAGTACCTGGCGCGCGGCGGCCGCATCGGCCGGGCCCGCGCGTGGGCGGGCCAGCTGCTGAACATCAAGCCGATCCTCTCGATCGAGGACGGCGAGGTCCTGCCGGTGAAGCGCGTGCGCGGCAACCGCAAGGCGTTCCTCGAGTTCTCCTCCGCGTTCGAGGCGGCCACCTTCGACCGGCCGAGCCTGCGCGTAGGCATCGCCCACGCCGAGGCGCCGGATCGCGCCGAGGCGCTGCGGAAGATGGTCCGGGCTACGCGACCGGCCGCGGAGATCGAGATCGTCACGACCCTCGGCCCGGTCGTCGGCGCTCACGCCGGCCCGGGGACGATCGGGTTCTTCTGGTACGACGACGCCGCGTGAGCCGCAGCGCTTCCTAGACTGACCGCGTGCCGACAGGCTTCGCCGGAGTGGACCCGCCCGCGGTCTGGCCGCGCCTGCCGGGGACTCCGCGGCCGGAGCGGGCCGAGGCGTCGGTCTCGTCGTTCAGCGGTGTCGGGCCCGCGCTCGACAAGAAGCTCGCCAAACTCGGGCTGCGGAAAGTGCGCGACCTGCTCGAGCACCGGCCGCATCGCTACGAGGCGGCGGTTCCCGAGCGGCGGATCGCCGACCTGCTGGCCGAGGAGGAGGCCGCGATCGCGGGCGAGGTGCGCTCGGTCTCGGTGCGCCGGCCACGTCGCAACCTGGCGATCGTCAACGCTCGCGTCGGCGACGAGAGCGGGGAGATCATGGCGGTCTGGTTCAACCAGGCGTGGCTCGAGGAGAAGCTCAAGCCGGGGACGCACGTGCGCCTGCGCGGGCAGCTGAAGCGCAACGGCTTCCAGGTGCGCTCGTACGACCTGAACGGCGTGGCCGCCACCGCCGACTTCGCCCCGGTCTATCCGGCGAGTGAGGAGGTGACGCCGCCGCGGCTGCGCGCGCTCGTCGAGCGGGCCCTTCCCGTGGCGCGCGACCTGCCCGACCCGCTGCCCGCCGAGCTGAAGGCGGCCGAGGGCCTCCCGCTGCGGGCCGACGCGCTCTGGGCATTGCACCGGCCGCGCTCGCTCGAGGAGGGCGAGACCGGGCGGCGGCGGCTTGCGTTCGACGAGCTGCTCGTGCTGCAGGTCGGCCTCGCGCGTGCCCGCGCCGGCCGCGAGGCCGCTGTCGCGCCTGCGCTGGGAGAGGCAGGCGAGCTCGTCGCCCGCTACCGCGAGCTGCTGCCGTTCGAGCTCACGGAGGACCAGGATTCCGCGATCGTCGAGATCGACCGCGACCTCGCGCGCGAGGCGCCGATGCAGCGCCTGCTGCAGGGCGACGTCGGCTCCGGCAAGACGGTGGTCGCGCTCTACGCGCTGCTGCGCGCGGTCGAAGCCGACCGGCTCGGGGCGTTGATGGCACCGACCGAAACCCTCGCTGAGCAGCACTTTCTGACGATCGAGCCGCTCTGCACGCAACTCGGCGTGCGCGTCGCGCTGCTCACCGGATCGGTCAAGTCGGAGCTCGCGGGCGCGCAGATCGTGGTCGGCACCCATGCGCTGATCCAGGAAGGCGTCGACCTGCCGGAGCTGGCGGTCGCGGTCGTCGACGAGCAGCACCGCTTCGGCGTCGAGCAGCGCCGCGCGCTGACCGAGGGCCGCGCGCCGCACGTGCTGCACATGACGGCGACGCCGATCCCGCGCACGCTGGCCCTGACACTGTACGGCGACCTCTCGGTGACCGAGATCGCCAAGCCGCCTGCCTCGCGTAAGCCGATCGTCACCTCGTGGGTGACGGCCGAGCGCTCGTCGGAGGCGTACAAGCGGCTATGCCGCCACCTTGACGACGGGCGGCAGGCATACGTCGTCTGCCCGCTGATCGAAGAGTCCGAGACCTCGCAGTCGCGCGCGGCCGAGGCGGAGGCCGAGCGGTTGCGGCGGGCCGAGCTGCGGGACTACCGAGTCGGCCTGCTCCACGGACGGCTGCGGCCGGCCGAGCGTCGCGAGCTGATGGCGCAGTTCAAGGCCCGCGAGCTGGACGTCCTCGTCGCGACGACCGTGATCGAGGTCGGCGTCGACGTCCCGAACGCGACGATCATGATCGTCCAGGAAGCCGACCGCTTCGGACTCGCGCAGCTGCACCAGTTGCGGGGCCGCGTCGGGCGCGGGGCCGAACAGTCGTACTGCCTGCTGATCTCGCAGCAGCGCGAGGAGCTGACCGACAACGCCCAGGCCCGGCTGCAGGCGCTGGTCGACTCGAGCGACGGCTTCGAGCTCGCCGAGAAGGACCTCGAGCTGCGCGGCGAAGGCCAGCTGCTCGGCACGCGCCAAGCGGGCGTCTCCGACCTGCACTTCGTCCACTGGCGCGCCGACCGCCCGTTGCTGGAGCGCGCGCGCTCGGCAGCCGAGGGCCTGGTCGGTTACGAGGGGCCGCTGGCCGAGGAGGTCGAGCGGGTGTTCGGCGAGCGCGAGCTCGCGGCGTGAGGGCGCTGCGGCAGCGTCGGCTGTTGCGCCACCTGTCGGCGCGCGACGACGCCAAGCGCTGGGCGGCGGCCTCCGAGCTCGCGCGCAGCAGCGACGAACGCACGCTTGGCCGGATCCAGCGCATGCTCGAGGGCCAAGGGCACGCGCGGGGCCGGGTCGCGGCGGCTTACGTGCTCGGCTTCAGCGGTGAAAGCGCGGTGGCAGGCGTGCTCGCGCGCCGGCTCTCCGACCTCGAGGAGGATCCCGCGGTGCGGGCCCACGCCGCGGAAGCGCTCGGCCACCTGCTCCAGTTCGAGCCGGTTCTCGCCGAAAGCCGCAGCGCGATCGTGGCGTCGCTCACCGATCCGGAGCCCGAGGTGCGCTTCTGGTGTGCCTTCGCCGCAGGGGCGTTGGAGCTGCAGGAATCGCGGCCGCGCCTGGAGCGGCTGCTCGACGACGACGCTTTCCTCGAGGGCTGGTGGACGGTCGGGCGGGAGGCGGAATGGGCGCTTCGCTGCCTGGACGGCGAGGTTCACCCGCCCCTCCCAGACCGGGTCTAGGGTCGTCGTGCGGATCATCGCCGGCTCGCGGAAGGGCGCTCGCATCTTCGCGCCGAAGGGGAGCGACACCCGCCCAACCGCCGACCGGGTCCGCGAGGCCGCCTTCAACCTGCTCGGCCCGGGCGCCGCCGAGGAGGCGACCGTGCTCGACCTGTTCGCCGGCTCGGGCGCGATGGGGCTCGAAGCGCTGTCGCGAGGCGCGGCCCAGGCGACCTTCGTCGAAAGCGACCGCGAGGCCTGTCGCACGATCAACCGCAACCTCGACAAGCTCAGCCTCGAGGGCGCCACCGTCCTGTGCCAGGACGCGCTGACCGCGCTCCGAAACGACGCCCGCTCGGGCACCCGCTACGATCTCGTGCTGCTCGACCCGCCCTACAGACGGTTTTCTTCCCTGCAAA
>Ga0307289_10000568_pt1 | contig 15951 bp, 15 predicted proteins | sample ER_DNA_143_FD_194483 | JGI IMG/M metagenome (GOLD analysis project Ga0307289, IMG submission 194483) | Bulk soil microbial communities from the East River watershed near Crested Butte, Colorado, United States - ER_DNA_143 | ecosystem: Environmental > Terrestrial > Soil > Floodplain | place...
GCGCCACAGCTGCCCGTGAGAGCCGGCGGAGAGCACCGCGTGGAAGACGATGACGCCGAGCAGGGCGCCGATCGGATCGACGAGCACCCCCTCCCACATCAGCAGCGAGCGCACCCGCGGCGCCGGGCGGACGAACCCGAGCAGCGGCAGGACCACCGTCGGACCCGAGACGACGAGCACGGCGCCGATGAGCAGCGGCACGAGATCGCCGAGGTCATCGAAGAGCAGGGCCGTCGCGGCCCAGATGCCGGCCCACGTCACCAGGACCCCGACGGTGACGAGCAGGCCCACCGTCCGGCGGACGTCGTTCGCGATCTCCCGCACCGAGAGGCGCAGGCCGGCCTCGAACAGGATCAGCCCCACGGCGAGCGACACGAACGGTTGGTAGAGCGCGCCGAGCAGCGCGTCCGGGTGGACGTCGTCGGTGGCGATGCCGGCCAGGAAGCCGACGGGCAGGAGCACCACGATGGCCGGCAGCCGCAGCCGCCCGGCCAGCAGCTGCGAGCCGACCGCGAGCACGATCACCAGCCCGAGACCGAGCAGCACGTCGTCGGTCGACATGTCCGGCCATCCTCTCCGCGCCGCCGCGAGGCGTCGTCATCCGAACGGGGTGATCGCGCTGAGATCACCCGGTTCGGAGGATGACCGCGGCCCGCGATCTTCCTACGGTCGGTGGCCGCGCGGCATCGCGCCGCGCGCACGACCCGCAGGGAGGACCACGTGCAAGCAGAGGAGCTCCTTAGGAGGCTCGCGCTCAACGACGAGAACGTCGTGCGGTCCGCCGTCGGGGCCGATCCGCTGCCGCTGAGCGGCGGCCCCGAGCTGGATGCCAAGACCAACGCGCTGGTACGCCTCGCCGCGCTGCTGTCGATCGGCGCCGCGACGTCGTCGTGCCGTGCCGCGGTCGAGTGCGCGCGCGCCGCGGACGCAACCGATGCCGAGATCGTCGGGGTGCTGGTAGCCGTCGCGCCGGCGGTCGGCGGCGCGCGCGTCGTCGGCGCGGCGCCCCGTCTCGCCCTGGCCATCGACTACGACGTCGAGGACGTCGCCGAGGTCTGGGACGGTCGCTAGTCAGGCGGCGAGGCGGACCCCTTTGCCGCACAGCGCTCCCAGAGCGCCGCGAGCTTGGAGGGACGCAGGTGCTGCTTGCCGATCACGGCGAGCGCGCCGCATCCCTCCGCCGCGGCGGCCGGGACGTCCTGCGGATCGGTGGAGACGAGCACGACGGCCGACGCGCTGCGCGCCGCCGTGATGCAGCGCGCGGCGCCAAGCCCACCGAGCCCGGGCATGCGCACGTCCATCAGGACGAGATCGGGGCGCAGCGCCGCAGCGAGCGTCACGGCACCCTCGCCCGACGTGGCCTCGCCCACGAACTCGAAGCCGGGCGTCGAGGCGATCAGCTGCCGCGCCGCCACGAGGAACGGCGGCTGGTCGTCGACGATCAGCACCCCGACGGTGTCGGGATGCTGCGGGTCAGGTCCCTGCGGGTATGGCGCGTGTGCCACGGTTCACGTGCTCTCGTCGGCGATGCTGCCAGGGTCTACCCGCTCAGGCCAGCCTGCGAGCACGTCGATGTCGGGCCCCCGCCGGGAGGCCGGCACCCTCGTCGACACCACCGACGGGGACGTAAGGTCACCCCGTGCAGACTCGACCGCAGAGGGGCCTCGCGCCCTGGGCGATCGTGATCCTGGCGATCGCGGCCGCCATGCTGTGCGCCGGCGCGGTGGTCCTGACCCTCGCCGAGGCACCGGCCGGGGATCGCGCGTGGGCCGCCGTGACCGGCGCCCTGGTGATCGCGGCTCCGATCGGCGTGGGCCTCGCGACGCTGGCGCGGCGCCAGGACCGGTTCGCGGCCATCCTGGTCGGCGCCGGCGCCCTGTGGTCGCTCACCGTCCTGGCGCAGTCCCACGACCCGACCCTCTACAGCGTCGGGCGGACCGCGGCGTGGGTCGTCGAGATCGTGGTCGTCTACCTGCTGCTCTCGTTCCCCTCGGGCCGATTGACGTCGTCGCCCGCCCGCGTGGCGATGGCGGCGACCGTCGGTCTCGTAGGCCTGCTCTACCTCCCCACCGTGCTCGTCGTGCAGCACTACCCCGAGCCCGCGCCGTGGTCGACGTGCGGCATCGACTGCCCACCCAACGCCTTCGCGATCGCGGACACCACGCCCGCGTTCGTCGCGGACATCGTCCGCCCGTTGCGCGAGGTGCTGTCGGCGCTGGTCTTCTTCGGCGTCGCCGTCATCCTGGCCCAGCGCACGTATCGGGCCGGGCCGCTGCTGCGCCGGATGCTCGTGCCGGTGCTCGCCATGGCCATCTTCCGTGGTATTGCGCTCGCGGCCTACGACGCGGCTCGCGGGTCGGCTCCGACCGCTGCGAGCGTCCACGCGCTGGGATGGGTCTACGTGATCTCGCTCGGGCTCATCGCACTGAGCTTCAGCTTTGGGATGCTGTGGCGCGGCCTCTACGCCACGACGGCGCTGCAGCGGCTGACCCTCGGCCTCAAGCCGCAGACCACCCCCGCGGCGCTGCGCGCGGCGCTGGCTGACGCGCTCGAGGACCCGTCCTTGCAGATCGCCTACCGCCTCCCTGACACGCTTGACGGCTGGGTGAGCGAGACGGCGACCCGCGTCGAGCCGCCCCGGGAGCAGCAGGGTCGGAACCTCACCGAGGTCAGCGTGAATGGGCAGCCGATCGCGGCCATCGACACCGACGCCTCGCTCCCGCAGGACCCGGCACTGCTGCAGGCCGCGGCGTCCTACGCGCTCATGGTCCTCGAGAACGGCCGGCTGGTGCGCCGGCTGACCTCCTCGATCGGGGAGCTCTCGGCCTCGCGCGCCCGGATCGTCGCCGTGACCGACCAGGCGCGACGCAGGATCGAGCGCGACGTGCACGACGGAGCCCAGCAGCGGCTCGTGGCGCTACGCATCAAGCTCGCGCTCGAGAGCGAACGCCTCGAGGGCGAGGCGCCACAGACCGCGGCAGAGCTAGAGCTGCTCGGCGCCGAGGTGGACGAGACGATCGACGAGGTGCGCGCCATCGCCCACGGCATCTACCCCTCGGTGCTCAGCGACCGTGGGCTGGTCGAGGCGCTGCGCGCGGCCGCGCGCAGCACGCCGCTGAGCTGCACAGTCCGCGACGACGGCATCGGGCGCCACTCCCAGGAGATCGAGAGCGCCGTCTACTTCGCCTGCGTCGGAGCGCTGGACAACGTCGGCCGCGAGGCGACCCGGATCATGATCACGCTCTGGGCGGACGAGAGCCTGCGCTTCGAGGTGCGCGACGACGACCCCGGGTCGGGACGTCCGGATCGCGGACAGGCCTGGCTGGATGAGCCGCTCGACCGCCTGGCCGCGGTCGCAGGGGAGCTCGCGGTCGAGGCGGTACCCGGCGAGGGCACCCGCGTCACGGGCAGCGTGCCGCTGCGCTGACCGGTCGGAGGCATGGGTGCCTCCATGCGTGCCCGCCTCGCCAAACAGGGTGGCGTGCCCCCTTGTGAGGCTGGCCGCCCGACGGCGATCCTGGGCACGGCCCAACAGGCCCGCTCATGACCCCGAATGCCGCCACCCTTCGCTCCGCGCCGCGCCTGGCGGTGCTGCCCGTGCCGCGCCGGCACGCCGCACTCGGCGAGCGCCTCGTTGCACGCGCCCGTCTCGTGCGGCGACTGACGGAGGTCCACGACATGGCGCTGGCTCTCCTGGTGGCGCCGGCCGGCTATGGCAAGACGACCACGCTGCTGGAGTGGGCACAGCACGATGAGCGCCCCTTCGCATGGGTCGCCCTGCATCGTGCTGATGACGACGCCGAGCACCTTCGCGCTTCACTGGCGCGCGCCACGGATCCGCTGGTCGGCCGCGGCCGCGATTTCGTCCTCGTCCTCGACGACGTCCAGGTCCTGCGCTCGCGCGGGGCGATCGACGTCCTCACGGCGCTCGTCGAGGATCCGCCCGCGGGCGCGCAGCTCGTGCTGGCCTCGCGGTGCGAGCCGCCGGTGCGCCTCGGGCGCCTGCGAGCGCATCGCGAGGTGCTCGAGCTGACGGCGCGCGACTTCGTCATGACCCGGGGCGAGGCGGCCGGGCTGCTCGAGCTCGCCGGGGCCGATCTGGCCGCTGCGGACGTCGACACGCTCGTACGCCGAACCGAAGGGTGGCCGGCCGGCCTCTATCTCGCTGCCGTGTCTCTGCGCGATCAGCCGGACACCGCCGCCGCGATCGCGCGGTTCGGCGGGGACGATCGCGTCGTGTCGGACTACGTGGCCGACTCCCTGCTCTCCGAGCTCACGGCCGAGGAGATCACCTTCCTGCAGCGCACATCGGTGCTCGACCGCCTCTCGGGGCCGCTGTGCGATGCCGTCTTGCAGGAGGCGGGCTCGGCGGAACGGCTGCGGGACCTCGCGCGGGCCAACGCCCTGGTCGTCCCCCTGGATCGCACCGACGAGTGGTACCGCTACCACGGGCTGCTGGCCCAGATGCTGCGGGGGCAACTGCGCCGGCGCGAGCCCGCGCTCGAAGCCGAGCTCCACCGGCGCGCGAGTCGATGGCATGCCGACCACGGCGACGTCGATGCGGGAATCCGCCATGCCGCGGCCGCGGGAGACGTTCGGCTCGCCGGCGATCTGCTCTGGACCAACGCGTTCCGCTACATCCCTCAGGGCCACAATGCCACGGTCCGCCGCTGGCTCGGTCACTTCACCGACGAGCAGGTGGCGGGCTATGCGCCGCTGGCGCTCGTTGCCGCCAACGCCCATCTGGCCGACGGCGACCGCGATCACGCCGAGCATTGGACCGCCGCGGCCGCACGTGCGCTCGACGGCGTGCCGGCCCGGCGCCGGCCTGCGGGAGTCGAGGCCGGCGTCGCGGCGATGCGCGCAGCGATCGCCCGCGACGGCGTAGAGCGCATGCGCGACGATGCCGCACGCGCCTACGCACTTGATGCGGAGGCCAGCCCCAGGCGATCGATGGATCGGCTGCTCGAGGGCACTGCGTGCCACCTGCTCGGCGCACGCGAGCGCGCCTACGAGCTGCTGGAGGAGGGATCACGACGAGGCGTGGTCGGCGCCCCGAGTGTCAACGCGCTGTGCCTCTCCCAGCTCGCCCTGCTGGCGCTCGACCGCGACGACTGGTCCCTGGCCACCGAGCTGGCGTCCCGCGCGCGCTCGCAGATCGAGCGCTTCCAGCTCGCGGCGTACCCGACGATGAGCCTGGTGCTGGCCGTCGCCGGGCTGACCCAGGCCCAGCGAGGTCGCGTCCAGGCGGCCACGGAGGACTGCGCCGAGGCGACGCGGCTGTTGGAGACGATGGACGACTTCGTCCCGTGGTACGTGGCCGAGGTGAGGATCGTGCTCGCGCGCGCGGCGCTGCGGCTCAGCGACGTGGCCGGAGCCCGCGCCCTCGTCGAAGGGGCCGCGCTGGCCGTGCGGGCAACCCCCGACGCGCCGGTCTTGGCCGCCTGGCACGAGGACGCGTCCGCACAGGTGGACGCGTACGCGACCTCCGCGATCATGACGCAAGCGACGCTCACCACCGCCGAGCTGCGGATCCTCGCTCTGCTGCCCACCCACCTCTCCTTCCGCGAGATGGGATCGCGACTCTACGTCTCTCCCAACACCGTCAAGACGCAGGCTCAGGCGGTCTACCGCAAGCTCGACGCGTCCTCGCGCTCCGACGCCGTGGCCCGGGCGCACGAGCTGGGCCTCCTCGAGCTCTAGGCAGCTCGGGCGCAGCCGACCGCGATGTGCCGGCGCGCCCACGCGTAGGGCGGATCGCCCGTCACCCACGGCCGAGCGATGTGATCGTCGAGGTCCGCCAGCTTGACGACGCGTGCCAGCCGGCCCGCGGCGCCGCGGGCGTACGCGATCCGCAGGATGTACAGCTCGTAGGACTCGCCGGGCGAGCGGGTCAGCAGCTCCAGCGCGGCGAGCTCCAGGGGCGTCAGGCCCTGCCCGCAGAGCTCGCTCGTCGTCGTCGGCGAGTGCTCGAGCACGTCGTGCAGCCAGGCGAGCGGCTGCGCCTCCGCCGGCACCGCGGCCACCACTCGGGCGAGGTGCTCGACGATCGGGACGCCGCGGCGATCGCGCCGGCGAACATGGCTGTAGTGCGCGACGCTCCGCGCGACCGATCGGTCCACGGCTCGCCTACGCGGGCCCGTGGCGGCGGCGGATGGGCTCGAAGGACTCGTCGCCGATGCCGTCGAGCGTCGCCGCACGGTCGGTCGGCTGCGGCGGGCGAGCGAAGAAGTAGATGATCACGCCCACTACCGGGAGGATCAGCACCACGAGCGCCCACATGACCTTGCGGCCCGTCGACAGGTCGTGGCGGCGAAAGAGGTCGACGAGGGTCAGCACCCAGATCAGGAGCAGCGGGATGGCGATCAGGACGGCGAGCAGCATGGGGTTCCTTTGTGTCGTCCTACGAGCACGTGATGCACGAAGACGCGCCGGTCACGTGAGGGGTCCGATTTCCGGGTACTTCCATCCCGCGGGCAGGCCTTCCCTGATGTCGTCCGGGACGTCCTCGTCCGGCGGGATCACGTAGACGGGCAGCCCGAGGTGCTCGAGGCGACGCGGGAGGTCGTGGTGGACCCAGCGCGCCAAGTGCTCCTGCTTCGTGCAGACGATGATCTCGTCGAACTCATCTGCGCCCACGGCGTCGTGGATGGTGTCGAGCGCATCGGGACCGGGATCGAGGCACTCGACCGTCTGGTCCGCCGCGTGCCCAACCAGGCGCGCCGCCTCCTCGTCCGTCCAATCGCGATGGTCCGTCTTCTCGGGCGGGATCAGCACCGTGACGCTTGCCCCCGCGCGGGCGCGCGCGCCGACCTCGGCCAGCAGGGCAGGCGTCGATGCGGTGCGATTGGCCACGACCAGGACTCGTGTCATGTCACTGCCCCTCACGCGCAGAGATCCGGAGTACCGCTCGATTGTGGGCGCGGCGTGTGCGCGCAGCATCGCCCGAACCGGGTGAAATCCTGGGCGACGTCAGCCGGCGTCCACCTGCACCAGGCCCTCGCGCACGGCCCACAGAGCGGCTTGCGTGCGTGATGCGAGACCCAGCTTGGCCAGGATGTTGGAGACGTGGGTGCGAGCCGTCCGTTCGCTGATGCCGAGCTGGAGGGCGATCTCCTTGTTGGCTGCGCCCGCCCCCACCAGCCGCAGGACCTCGACCTCGCGCGTGGTGAGGTCCGCCTCGGCCTTGCCACGCGAAGCCGCGCCGAGCGACGAGAGCAGTCGCCGGGCCACCGCGGGGTCGAGTTGCAGCTCGCCGCGATTCGCGGCGCGCACGGCCGCCGCGACCTGGTCGGTGTCGGCGTCCTTGAGGACGTACCCCGACGCTCCGGCTTCCACGGCGCCGCGCACGAGCTCGTCGTCGGCGTAGGAGGTCAAGACGACAACCGCGACGTCGTCGTAGCGGGCGCGGATCAGGCGGGTCGACTCGATGCCGTTCATGGGCCGCATCTGCAGGTCCATGACGATCACATCGGGCCGCCGCCCCTGCGCTTCGAGCTCCTCCAGCAGATCGAGCGCCTGCGTCCCGCCGTCGGCCGCCCCGACGACCTCGAGGTCGGGCTCGCTGTCGAAAAAGGCCCGCAGCCCACGACGCACGACCGCGTGATCGTCCACCACGAACACCTTGATCCGGTCTCGCGACTCAGAGGCCATCGGGGCGCCCATTGGCTTCGGCGGGCGCCTCGATCCGGACGACGGTCCCCTGGCCGGGCCCGCTCGTGATGCTCAACTGCGCCCCGATCTCGGCGGCGCGGCTGCGCATCGACTCGAGGCCGAAGTGGCCAGGATGGTCCACGTCCGGCTCGAAGCCGAGGCCGTCGTCGCGGATCTCGACGACCACCTGTCCCGGTCGCTCCTCGACGCTGATCCAGGCCGTGCTCGCCTGCGCATGCTTGACGACGTTGCCCAGCGCCTCGCGCCCGATGCCGAAGACCTGCGCTTCGGTGCGCGCGGCGAGTGGGAGGCGACCATCGGGCGCATGGACTTCGATCGCGGGCCCCTCGCCCCGGGCAAGTCTCGTCGCGTGTCCGAGGAGGGCCGGCACGAGCCCGTCCTCGAGCGGGTCACGGCCCAGCTCGGAGATGAGGTTGCGGATGTCGGTCTGCGCGCCGAGGGTCAGCTCGCCGATCGCCCCCAGGTCTCGCGCGAGCCTTCCGTCGTGGGGCGCGCTCTCCTGGGCCAATGCCTTCTGGGCCGTGCGGGTGTGCAACAGCGTGGAGAACAGCGCCTGGGAGACGGAGTCGTGCAGGTCGCGCGCGATCCGCTGGCGCTCCTGAACCGCCTGTTCCCCCTCGCGGCGCTTGGCCCCGGCCAGCTGCCTGGTTGCCCGTTCCCGCTCGCTGACCATGGCGGCGAGGAACAGCGTCGTCATCGCCGTCACGACGATGTAGACCTGCGTGCTCAGGGTCCTGTGGTCGATGGGCTGCTTGAAGAACGGCCCGACGTCGTTGGCCGTGATGCCGATCGCCACGCCGGTCGCGATCACGATCGACAGCGTGGCCCCGGGCGTGCCGAATCTCGACGCCGCCCAGATCAGCGCGGGGAACACCACGTAGGTGACGGGCTCGTTGGTGGATACGGCCAGTGCACCGAGGGTCGCCACGGTGGCGATCAGCAGGATGCCCTCGGCGGTCCGCAGCCGCCGCCACGCGCGGCCGGGATCGCTGGCCCATGTGAGCACCAAGGGCACCACGACCAATGCGCCGGCGACGTCGCCGAGCCACCACGTCCTCCAGAAGGTGGGCGCCTCACCCGCGGTGATCACTCCGCCGGCCAGCATCGAGACCATCCCCACCGTCGCGCTGATCGCCGTAGCGACCGCGAGGGCCGCGACCAACCCGCCGACCTGCTCCGCGCGATCGATCGCCGCGCGAGGGCCGATGAGCCGCCGCAGGAGCAGGGCGCCCACGACGACCTCGGCCATGTTGCCCGCCTGCTGACCCAGCAGGCTCCCGAGCGGCAGCGGGTGCGGTTCGGCGAGCAGCTCGGCATTGACCACGATCTCGGCGATGAAGACCCCCGGCCACCAGCGCACGCCCCAGAGGTAGAGCGCGGCGATGCCCAGGCCGGCCGGTGGCCAGATGGCCGAGACCGAGGCCGTGTAGTGCAGCGTCTGGCCGATCTTGGCCGAGCCGTAGTACGCGGCCGCGAGGAGGAGGACGCCGGACAGATACCGGCCGACCCGCAGGCGCCCGCGCGCCCATCCTCGACCGAGCGTCGACTGAACGGGCGAGAGCTGGGCTGGGGTGCTCATGGGCGACCGCCAGGGCGGCGGCGTCGTGTCGCTGGGCTGGCTGAGACCCAGACTACGCCAAATGACCCATGCGCCGCCCGCGACGGATGTCTCGTTCTCCTGGACCATCCGTCCGATGCGCGCGACCTTCCTACGCGGGATCCTGGTTGTGTATGCCCGTTGCCATCGCTCTGGCCGATGACAGCCTGATCGTCCGCGAGGGCGTCGGGCAGATCCTCGCCACCGAGTCCGAGATGCGCGTTGTCGCCTCGTGTGGCGACCTGCCCTCGCTGCTGGCAGCGGTCGACAGGGAGCGCCCCGACGTGGTGGTCACGGACATCCGGATGCCGCCCACGAGCACCGACGAGGGCATCCGCTTGGCCGGGTTGCTGCGTGAGACCCACCCGGGGATCGGGGTGGTCGTCCTGAGCAACTACGCCGAGCCCGCGTACGCTCTGGCGCTCCTGGAGTCCGGATCCGAGGGCCGTGCCTATCTGCTCAAGGAGCGCGTCCACGATCGCGCCCAGCTGGTGGCGGCGATCGAGGCGGTCGCGGCCGGCGGGTCGGTGCTGGACTCCAAGATCGTCGAGCCGCTCGTGGCCGCCAAGCTGCGCGTCGAGCGCTCGCCCCTGGCCGCGCTCACCGGGCGTGAGCGCGAGGTCCTCGCCGAGATCGCCAAGGGCAAGAGCAACGCGGCGATCGCCGACACGCTGGTCCTGACCAAGCGGGCGGTCGAGAAGCACATCAACTCGATCTTCCTCAAGCTCAGCCTCTCCTACAGCGAGGACGTCAGCAAGCGCGTCAAGGCGACGCTGCTCTTCCTGGCCGAGGCAGACGGGCTGCCCTCCGCTTGAGTGCCGACACCCGGCGTTCCCGCAGGCGTGCCTCCTTGCGGCGGCGTCCGCGGGCGCGTGACGCTGGGACCATGGCGGTGCGCGTCGGGGTAGCCGACGACAGCTTCCTCATCCGAGAGGCGCTCACGCGCCTGCTCGGCGACAGCGACGAGATCGAGCTCGTCGCGGTGTGCGCCGACGGCGAGGAGCTGGCGGCGGCGGTCGACACCTGCCACCCCGATGTCGTCCTGGTCGACATACGGATGCCACCGACGATGACCGACGAGGGCATTCGCCTGGCAGCCCAGCTGCGCCGGACCCATCCGGAGGTCGGCGTCATCGCGATGAGCGCCCATGCCGACCCGACCTACGCGCTGGCGCTGCTGGAGGGAGGCTCGGAGGGCCGCGCGTACCTCCTCAAGGACCGCCTGCACAGCCGCGCACAACTCCTGGCGACGATTGAGACCGTCGCTCGGGGCGGATCGATCATCGACCCCAAGGTGGTCGAGGCACTGGTGCACCGGCCCTCCTCGCAGGCGCGGTCGCCGCTCGACGTCCTCACGCCTCGCGAGCGCGAGATCCTCGTGGAGATGGCTCGTGGAGCGAGCAACGCGGCGATCGCAGAGACCCTGGGCCTGACCAAGCGCGCCGTTGAGAAGCACATCAACTCGGTCTTCGCGAAGCTCGACCTGCCGCTCTCCGGCGACATCAGCCGTCGCGTGCGCGCCGTCCTCCTGTTCCTCGGGCGCACCGACGCGTAGTTCCTACGGTAGACACGACCTGATGCGGGCAGGTTCGATAGAACCATGCGACCCCGTGGGACGCGCATATCGTCGTCCCCTGGGAGCGATGTCGCCTTGCGCTCCGCGGCCTTCGCGCGGCCGCGACATCGGCCCGCGGGTCCCCGCCCAGCCGTCGCGCAGACCGCGGTCTTGGGGACTGGGCTCGCCGCGGGGGCCGGCGTCGCCGTCGCGCACAGCCCCTACCTCGAACATCCAGCGGTCCATGGAGTGCTCTACGGAGCGCTGATCGCCGCGATGACGACGGTCGCGTGCGTGGCGCTCTACCGGGGCATCGAGCGCCGGCTGTGGCTGGTCCTGCTCACGCTCGCCCTGTACTCGGCGACGGCCCTCGACACGTTGGCGGCGCCCGGCCTCGATGCCCTTGGGCAGATCGCATGGGCGGCGGTGCTCGTGGTCGCCGTCTACATCCTGCTGTCCTTCCCGGAGGGCCGGCTCCCCGATCAGGTGGCACGTGGGGTGGTCGCCGCGACAGCGATGGGAGCGGTCCTCGTCTGGGGCGCCCTCCTCGCCACCGCCGAGCGCCTGCCCGAGTTCATGCCGTCGGCGAGCTGCCAGGGCGAATGCCCGCGCAACCCGGTCAGGATCGTGGGACGCGGCGCCGCGGTGGGCGACGTGCTGGCGGTGGCCTCGTGGTCCCTGACCGCCGGGGCGCTCATCGCCGTCGCGGTGGCGTTGACCTTCCGCATGAGAACCGCGCCCGCCATCGGCCGGCGTACGACGAGCCCGATCCTCGTGTCCGTGCTGGCCGTGGGGGCGACGTTCGCTGCCGCGGCCGTCGCTCGCGCGGGGGGCGCCGCCCCGGCGACACTCGAGCGGCTCGGCTGGTTCTCGACCGCGACCAGCCTGACGATCCCGTGCGCATTCCTCGCAGGCATGCTGGGCGCGCGGGTGTTCGCGGGCGGGGCGCTCGAACGGCTCGTGGCCCGGCTGAGCGCCGGCGCCCGCGACCTCGACGCCCGCCGTGTCCTCGCCGACGCGCTGGGCGACCCGTCGCTCACGGTTGCGTTCTGGCGTCCGCAGCGCCGCGAGTACGTCGACGCGGGCGGCCATCCGGTGCAGCCGCCCGCCGGGGCCACCGGCAGATCCACGACCATCGTCCGGCAGGACGGCGACCCCCTGGCGATGATCGTCCACGACGCTGCCCTCGACGCCGAGCCCGGGCTGGTCGGCGCGGCGGGCGGCGCGGCCCTGATGATGCTCGAGAACGCGCGCCTCGAGGCGGATCTGCGAGCGTCCGTCGCCGACCTGCGGGCCTCGCGCGCCCGGCTGGCGTCAGCCGCGGACGCCGGGCGGCGGGAGATCGAGCGCAACCTCCACGACGGTGCCCAGCAGCGGCTCGTCGCGCTGCGGATGAGGCTGGCCGACGCGGAGGCCCAAGTGGTGTCGGACGATGAGCTCAGGCGGTCGCTCGGCGAGCTGGGCGCCGACACCGAGGAGACCATCGACGAGCTACGCAGCCTCGCCCACGGCGTGTACCCCGCCGTGCTCGTCGATCACGGTCTCGCCTCCGCCCTGGCCTCGGTTGCCGGCCGTTCGCCACTGCCGGTCCGCGTCGAGACCGCTCTGCCAGGTCGCTTCGCGCCGGCGATCGAGGCGGCCGTCTACTTCTGCTGCCTGGAAGCTATCCAGAACGCGGCCAAGCACGCCGGCGTCGGCGCCACGGTGACCGTCAGCGTCCGGGCGCACGCCGGACGCGTCGCCTTCGAGATACGCGACGACGGGGTCGGATTCGACGTCCACGACGTCGACGACGTGCACGGCGGCCACGGGCTCACGAACCTCAACGACCGCGTTGCGGCCGTTGGCGGTGACGTGCACGTTGCGTCCGGCCATGGCGCCGGGACGACCGTCCGCGGGGACGTGCCGGCAACGACGTGACGCGTTTCATCACCCGTCGCGGGTGAGGAGAGGTCACCCGCCTCGCGGCCATAGTGGGGCAATGCGCGAACCGAGCCCTCGGACTGAGAACGAGGGGTCCGCGGCGCGCAAGGGCAACCACGTGGTCGCCGTGGTCCTGGCTGCCGACGCGGCCGTTCGCCCGAAGCTGCGCCGACTGCTCGAGAGCGCGCCGGGACTCGAGATCGTCGCGGAGGCCGGCGACGCCGAGTCGGCCGTCGACGCGGCGGTGCGCCACACGCCCGCGGCGGTCGTCCTCGGCCTCGACCGGCCCGGGGACATCTCGTCGCTCGACACCCTCCGCGCTGTGCAACAGGCCTCCCCCGGGACACGCGTCATCGTGCTGATGAAGCAGGACGACGCGCGGTTTGCCCGTCACGCGCTCCATGCCGGCGCGGCCGCCTGCATCCTCGATGACCTGCCCGGCGGGGATCTCATCGATGCCGTGCGTCGGGCGGCCACACAGAGGATCGGGCCGGCGCAGCCGGAGCCCGGACCGCCACCTGACGGCCTCACCGAGCGCGAGTTCGACGTGCTGCGACTCCTCGCCCTGGGCCACACCAACACCGAGATCGCCGCACAGCTCCACCTCTCGGTGCGCACGGTCGAGGCCCACCGCGCCCATCTGCAACGGAAACTGAGCCGCCCGAGCCGCGCCGAGCTCGTGCGCTACGCGCTCGACCGCGGCCTGCTCCGCGGACCGTAGACTCGCGCGATGCCGGCCGGCCGGCGCATGAGGCGCGCACGATGAGCGCGCAGCCCGTAAGGGACGCGGTCGATCGCTGGCAGCAGGCAAGTCCGCTGACCGCCGTGCCGTGCGCGGTCGCGAAGAAGTTCACCGACGACGGCGCGTCACGCCTGGCGGCGCTCATCGCCTACTGGGGCTTCTTCTCCATCTTCCCGCTGCTGCTCGCCTTCGCGTCGATCCTGGGGTTCCTGCTCGAGGGCAACCCGGAGTTCCAGCAGGACGTGCTCGACTCCACCGTGGCGCAGATTCCGGTGATCGGCGATCAGCTCAGCCGCGACGTGACGTCGTTGAAGGGCAGCGGCGTCGCCCTCGCGATCGGCATCGTCGGCGCGGTGTGGGCCGGGTTGGGCGTGACCCTGGCGACCGGCAGGGCGCTGGACACGCTCTGGGCCGTCCGGCGCGTTGACCGCCCCGACTACGTGCACGCGCGGCTGCGCGGCCTGGCCATCCTGCTGGTCATCGGCACGGCCCAGATCCTGACGACCGTCGTCGTCACCCTCGCGCGCAACGGCACCATCCAGCCACCGGCCGCCGGGATCGCCAGCTTCGCGGGCTCGGCGGTCATCGACTTCCTGGTCTTCGTCACGGCCTTTCGCGTCCTGACGGCGGCCAATGTGACCACCCGGCAGGTGCTGCCCGGAGCCGTCCTCGCAACGATCAGCTGGCTCGGCCTGCAGACCCTCGGCGGCCTCTACGTCGAGCACGTCGTCGCCCAGTCGAACACGACCTACGGGGTCTTCGCCGCGGTCATCGGCCTGCTCTCGTGGCTGTGGCTGGCCGCTCAGCTCAGCCTCGTCGCCGGCGAGGTCAACGTCGTCCTCGCCCAGCGCCTGTGGCCGCGGTCGCTCTTCGGCGGCCTCGCGGCGGCCGACGAGCGAGCGATGCGGACGGCCGCGGAGGCCGAACAGCGCGACCTGCGCCAGCACATCGTGGTCAGCTTTGACCCGGCTGCGGAACCACCGGCCCGGGCTCAGCAGGAACGCTGACGGGCGCCTCCTCGGCCGCGCGTGCGCGGGCGGCCGCCAGGTCGGCGGAGATCCGCACCGCCGCCGATAGCAGCGGAGCGGCGACGACCATCCCGACGATGCCGAACAGCGCACCCGCCGCGATCGTCACCACCAGGACCGCCAAGGGATGGATCCCGAGCGCCGCGCCCATCGCGATCGGCTGGACGAGCTGCTGCAGCGCGCCGTTGGCGAGCAGGACGATCACCGCCATGGCGATGGCCGCGTCGGTTCCCTGCCCGCCGAGCGCGATGAGGACGGTGAACGCCCCGGCGCTCCAGGCACCGAGGAAGGGGATGTAAGCGGCCGCGAAGTTCACGACCGCGATCGACCCCGCCTGCGGCACGCCGATGATGAGCGCCCCCAGGCCGATCACGATGCCGTTGAACGCGGCGACGGCGGTGACGCCCACGAAGTATCCCCGCAGCGACTGCAGCGTGCGGGAGACGACGATGTGGCCGACCGCCGGCGGCACGCCGAGGTGGCGTTCCCCCCACGCCCGGATCACGGGGCCGTCCTTCAGGAAGAAGAAGAGGCTCAGGGCGGTGAAGGAGAGGAAGACCGCCAGCGACGCGAGGGCCTCGATCCCGGTCGCCACGCCGGTGATGAGGGCGTGGAAGCCGTCGCTCAGCCCGGTGCCGGCGTCGCTGTTCGCCTGCTTCGCGCTCCCCGAGCTCACGCCGAGATCCTGGAGCCAGCCCTGGATCTTGTCGGCGCCCTGCGCGAGCTTTGGCGAGAGGTCGGACGCCTGGCTCGTGATGCCCCCGACGATCATCACCACGAACCCCGCGCCCAGCACGATGAGGCCGAGGAAGACGAGCGCCGCGCCCGCGGCACGCGGGAGCCCACGGCGCTCGAGCTTGCGCACCAACGGTGACGTCACCGCGGCGACCACGCCGGCGACGACGACCGGGACGACGATCGTGCTCGTGAGCGCCGCGACCCACGTCGCGCCGATGAGAACGGCCCCGACGCCCGCCAGCAGCCACGACGCGAACCCGAGGTCCCTCAGCCACTGCGGCGCCGAGAAGACGCCGGAGAGCTCGACCGACTCGAGCTCGACGACGTCGGACTCGTCGCCGGCGTCGGAGGCCGGGGCGCGCGTGCGGTGGATGCGTCTCGTGAGCCGTGGGGACATCAGATCCGAGCGCAGCATCGGGCACAGGACATCACCCTCGCCTCCCCCGAATCGGGTGACCGCGCCGCGTTTGGACTACGCGCCGAAGAGCCGCGTGCGGACGTCTCCGCCCGCGGCGGCGATCTCGTCCAGCTCGCACAGGAAGCTCAAGGCTGCCACGTCGCACGGGGCCTCGGGCGACACCGAGAACCCGCTCGTCCGGAACGCCCTGCCGAGCGCGAGGACGCGCCGCACGAGGTCGTCGGCCGCCTCCTGCAGGGACGCGCCGTCGCCGTGCGCGACCGAGCCGAGGTGCAG
>Ga0307289_10000570_pt1 | contig 15933 bp, 12 predicted proteins | sample ER_DNA_143_FD_194483 | JGI IMG/M metagenome (GOLD analysis project Ga0307289, IMG submission 194483) | Bulk soil microbial communities from the East River watershed near Crested Butte, Colorado, United States - ER_DNA_143 | ecosystem: Environmental > Terrestrial > Soil > Floodplain | place...
GGCGGAGCTCACGTGGCGGATCGAGGCAGCTCCGACCGAGCGCGAGCGCCTCCGCGCGCTGACCGCGCTCGCTTCCCGCGACGAGGACGAGGCGCACGCCCTCGCCTACGCCAATGGCTGGGACCGGCGCCTCGTGCGGGCGCTCGGCGCGTTCTCACGCCCAACGCAACTCACCGACCCGGTGCTGATCGAAGAGCTCCGCGCGAGAGAGACCTTCTCCGTGACCGAGCTCGAGGCGTTCGCGGACTGCTCCTCGATCTGGTTCATCGAGCGCCTGATCCGCCCGCGGACGATCGACGGCGAGGTCGACGCGCGCCTGCGCGGGTCGGTTGCGCACCAGGCCCTGTTCAAGTTCTACTCGGGTCTCCCGAAACGCACCGGCGGCGAGCGCGTCGACCCGGAACGGCTCGACGAGACGCTCGAGTTTCTGCGCGAGTGCCTGTCCGAGGCGATCGAGGGAGGCGTCTGGATCGAGATCAGTGACCTCCAGCGGCGCGAGCTCGAGGAGAGCATGTGGCGCGACCTGGAGAACTTCGTCCGTGAAGAAGCCGAGTCACCGCTCGGTCTCGTCCCGCGCAAGTTCGAGGTCGCGTTCGGGTCCGATCGCTCCGCGCCCGAGCTCCAGAGCGGGCTTCGGGTCGACGGCTTCGCGCTGACCGGAAAGATCGACCGGATCGACGTCGACCCGTTCAGCGCCCGCGGGATCGTGCAGGACTACAAGTCGGGCAAGACCGCGTTCTCGGCCGCGAAGATCGAGTCGGAGCTGCGGCTCCAGATTCCGCTGTACATGCTCGTGCTGCGGGACCTCGTCGGCATGGAGCCGCTCGGTGGTCTCTACCGCGCCCTGGCCGGCGAACGCCGCGCCCGCGGCCTGCTCCGAGCCGAGGCGGAGGAGGACGTCCCTGGTTTCTCGAAGCGTGACTACCTCGACGAGGACGAGTTCTGGGCACAGACCGAGCGGGCGAAGGAGCACGCGACCCGCTTTGTCGAGCGAATCCGCTCCGGGGACGTTCAGCACGATCCGAAGGGCGGGTTCCCGTGCCCGACTTGGTGTGACCTATGGTCGATGTGCCGGGTGGCCCGCACGTGACCGTCGTCGACGAAACGCGCACGCCAAGCCCCGAGCAGCTCGCGGCCATCGACGCGCCCGGGCTCGTCTTCGTCTCCGCCGGGGCAGGCACCGGAAAGACGACGGTGCTCGTCGAGCGCTTCGTCCGGGCGGTGTGCGAACGCGGGCTTCCGATCGACTCGGTGCTCGCGATCACGTACACGGAACGGGCTGCGGGTGAGTTGCGCAGCCGGATCCGCAGCCGTCTCGCGGAGCTCGAGCGGCACGACCTCGCGCGTCAGCTCGACGGCGCCTGGATCTCCACGATTCACGGCTTCTGCCACCGCCTCCTGAAGGCGCATCCGTTCGAGGCTGCGGTCGACCCGAACTTCCGCGTGCTCGACGAGAACCAGGCCCGCGTGCTCGCGGGCGAGGCGTTCGACCTCGCGCTCGAGGAGTTCTGCGCGTCGGACGATCCCGAGCGCATCCGCCTCCTGGCCACGTACGGGGCGCGGGGCCTCCGTCGAATGCTGACGCGCGTCTACGAGACGCTCCGCTCGGCCGCGCGCGAGCTCGTGCTCGAGGTGACCGAGCGGCCGGGGCTCGAAGCTCGAATCGAGGAGCTCCGCGAGGCAGCGCGCGTGGCGCTCGACGAGACGGCCGGCGTAGACAAGGCGGACAAGGCTCGCGCAAGCGTCGCCAGGGCCCTCGAGCTGCTTGAGCGACCTCCCGCGTCCGAGCGCCTGCTCGATCTGTCCGACGTCTCGGCGCGGGGCGGGCCCCGTGAGCTGTTCGCCGGGTACGAGGAGGCGCGAACGGCCGTCGAGCAGGCGGCGCTCGACGAGCTCGCCGCGCGCGATCGTGCGCTGCTCGAGGAGCTGCTCCGGCGCTTCGCCGACGCGTACGCCGCCGCCAAGGCGTCCGAGTCGGCGCTCGACTTCGAGGACCTCCAACTGTCGGCGCGCGATCTCCTGCGCGACGAGCCGGCGATCCGCGAGGGAGAGAGCTGGCGCTTCCGCTCCGTCCTCGTCGACGAGTTCCAGGACACGAACCGGTTGCAATGCGAGCTCATCGACCTTCTCGCCACGGAGGACCTGTTCTTCGTCGGCGACGAGTTCCAGTCGATCTACCGGTTCCGGCATGCGGACGTCGAGGTCTTCCGCGAGCGGCGCGAAGCCTCGGGCGGCGTGCTGGCGCTGACCGAGAACTACCGCTCGCGGCCCGAGGTGCTCGAGGTGATCAACCACCTCTTCTCGTCGGACTTCGGCGACGCGTTTCGGCCGCTCTCGGCTGCGGGCCGCTTCGAGGACCCCGCGTTCGGCCCCGCGGTCGAGCTGCTCGTGACCGACAAGGCGAGCTACAAGGGCACGGGCATCCACTGGCGTGCGGCCGAGGCCAAGCACGTCGCGGAGCGCATGAAGGAACTCGTCGACTCGGGCGAGGCGACGCCGGGCGAGATCGTGCTCCTCTTCGCGGCGGGCACGGATGCGCGGATCTACGAGCAGGAGCTTCGTGCGCTCGGCCTGCCCACGTTCCGTGCGACCGGCCGGGACTACTACCACCAGCAGCAGGTCGTCGACCTCCTCGGGTACCTGCGGCTGCTACACAACCGCTACGACGACGAGGCGCTAGTCACCGTCCTTGCGTCGCCTTTCGTCGGGGTCTCGAACAACGGCCTACTCCACCTGCGGCGTGCAGCAGAGAAGCGCCCGCTCTTCTGCGGGCTCGAGAAGTCCGTCCCCGAAGCTCTCTCAGAGCGAGACTCGCAGCTCATCCGCGCGTTTCGCCAGCGCTACCACCGGCTGGCGGGACTGGCCGCGCGGAGCTCGCTCGAGCGGCTCTGCGAGCGGATCATCACCGAGCACGACTACGACCTCGCCGTCCTCGCCCAGTGGGACGGCCGCCGTCGCTACGCGAACCTGCGCAAGCTCGCGCGCCTCGCCCGCTCGTACGAGGAGCTGCGCGGCCCGGACGTCGAGGGCTTCGTCCGCTTCGTCCGCGAGCTCGGCACCGTCGGCGCGTCCGAGCTCGAGGCCGTCGCCGAGGAGGAGGGCACCGATGTCATCCGGCTGCTCACGATCCACGGCGCGAAGGGGCTCGAGTTCAAGGTCGTCGTGGTCGCCGATGCGGGGCGGCACGGCGCGTCCCGCGATGCCGACGAGATTCTCTGCCTGCCGGACGGGCGCCTCGGTTTCCGCGTCGCCGACCCGTCGACGGGCAAGCGGCGTCCGACATCGGACTACCAGGAGGTGAAAGAGGCCGAAGACGAGGCGTCGGAGGCCGAGCGGCGCCGCCTCTACTACGTCGCGATGACGCGCGCGATCGCCCGGCTCATCGTCTCCGGTTCGATCGACCCGGAACGGAGCGGCGACGAGTCGACTCCGATCGGCTGGGTGCTCGGGCGGCTCGAGGCGCCGGAGCTCGAAAGCGCGGGCGGGGCACCGGTCGAGATCGACCGAGACGGCGCTCGGCTGATTCTCCGGGTCGACCGGTTCGCGCCCGGTGCGGCTCAGAACGGGCCGGTCGACGACGAGGAGTCGCAGCTCGCCCTGTTCGCCGTCGAGGACGGTCAGGTCGCGATCGCGGAAGCGCCGCGCCTGCCGGAGCTCGTTCCGGTGCCCGAGCCGCCGGAGAACCGCGTCCGCAGGCTCTCGTACAGCGCACTGGCCCTCTTCGAGCTCTGTTCGTACCGCTTCTACGTCGAGCGTTTAGTCGGCCTGCGCGAGACGAAGCCGATGCTCGGCGACGGCGACCGCGAGCCCGGACTGGCAGCGACCGAGATCGGCGACTCGGCACACGTGATCCTCGAGGGGCTCGACCTTGCGGATCCGCGACCGCCCGAGGACCTGGCAGCCACGGTCCGCGCCCGGTACCCGACTGCCTCGGACGAAGAGGTGGCGCGAATCGGCGCGCTCGTCGAGGCGTACTGCAGCTCGGAGATCGCGCAGCGGCTCGCGCGCCTCCCGGGCGCCACGGTCGAGCGCTCGTTCGCCTTCGAGCAGGACGGTGTCTTGATCCACGGCCGCCTGGACGTGTTCCACGAGGCCGACGGCAAGGCGCTCGTCGTCGACTACAAGACGAACGTCCTCGAGGACGCGTCGCCGTCAGAGGTCGTCGAGCGGGAGTACCGGATCCAGCGCCTCGTCTACGCGCTCGCGATTCTGCGCGCTGGAGCGAGCGAGGTCGAGGTCGTCTACCAGTTCCTCGAGCGCCCGAGCGACCTTGTAACAGACTGTTACAAGGCAGAGGAGGTGTCTGCGCTCGAGACGGAGTTGTCAGCGGCGATCGCGGCGATTCAGGCCGGCGAGTTCAAGCCGACGCCGAGCGAGTACGCGTGCTCGACCTGCCCAGCGCTCAACCTCGTCTGCGCCGGCCCGAACCTGCGTGGCGCGTAGCTTCGTCTCGGAGGCGCGCCGGCGCGTCGGCCCGAAAAGCGCGCGGATCCTGCCGGTGATCCAGAGGCTCGCTGCCGCCCACCCCGACGCGACGATTGCGCTTCGGTTTCGCTCCGACGTCGAGCTCCTCGTCTCCGTGATGCTGTCCGCACAGACGACCGACGTGAACGTGAACCGCGTCACCGAGACGCTGTTCCGGAAGTACCACCGGCCCGAGGACTACCTCGCCGTGCCCGTCAAGGAGCTCGAGAACGACATCCGTCCCACCGGGTTCTTCCGTCAGAAGACGAAGTCGATCCGCGGGACGATGAAGATGCTGATCGAGGACTTCGACGGCGAGGTCCCACGCACGCTCGACGAGCTCACACGCCTGCCCGGGGTCGCCCGCAAGACCGCGAACGTCGTCGCGTCAGAGCTCGGCGACACGCAGGGCATCGTCGTCGATACGCACGTGCGGCGCCTCTCTCAGCGGCTCGGCTTCACGAGGCAGGACGACCCGGTCAAGATCGAGCGCGACCTGCAGCGGCTCGTGCCGCGCGAGTACTGGGGCGTCTTCCCGCACCTGCTCATCTGGCACGGCCGGCGCGTCTGCATCGCGCGTAACCCGCACTGCGAGGAGTGCGTGCTCAGCGATCTGTGTCCGTCGGCGCGCGTCGAGCCAGAGCGACCATGAGCCCGCCGTCGTCGTCGTACGCCGGGAAGAAATCCGCGGTCACCGGCTGGGTGAGCCCGTTGCGCGTCCGCAGCTCGAGCTTCTCGCCGAGCCGGCGAACGCCCCATTCGCGGGAGAGCTCCGAGGGGTTCTTGCCGTCGTCCCAGCCGGACAACGAGAACGCCTCCATGACGTCCTTCCCGAGCACGTCCTTCTCCTGGTACCCGGTCAGCTCGAAGACGCCGCGGCCGACGGCGAGGATGCGCGCCTCTGCGTCGCAGACCACGAAGCCCGTGCTCGGCGCGGGGTAGTAGTCGTCCATCAGCTCGAACAGGAAGCCGAACCCGCAGTGGCGGCACTGCGGAGCCTGCTCGGAGAAGCCTTCGACGCCATCGATGTCGACCGAGCGCTGCTTGCAGTTGGGGCAGATGAACCAGGGCATTTCGCCGGATCGTAGCCACGCCCTCTAGGCTCGCGGCCGACCAACGATGAGCGCGTTCCTCCTGATCGCACTGCCGGCCACGCGCATCGCCTACGTCCTGCTCGCGCTGCTCATCGGCGGTGAGTCCGCCGGCATTCCACTGCCCGGGGAAACGGCGCTGATCACGGGCTCGATCCTCGCTTCACAGGGCAAGCTCTGGCTCCCGCTCGTGATCGCCGTCGCGGCCGCCGCGGCGATCGTCGGGGACAACATCGGCTACGAGCTGGGACGCCACGGCGCACGCCGCCTCCTCTCGCGGCCGGGTCGGTTCGAGGATCGGCGGCAGGCATTCCTCGAGCGCGGCGAGGCGTTCTTCGCGCGCCACGGCGGCAAGACGGTGCTGTTCGCGCGCTGGTTGCCGTTCCTTCGCGTGACCGCAGCCTGGCTCGCGGGGGCGAATCACATGCCCTGGCCGCGCTTCTTCGCCTGGAACGCGCTCGGGGGCATCTCGTGGGCGATCTCGGTCGGCGTCTTCGGCTATCTCGCCGGCCAGGTCGCTGTGCGGATCCTCCAGGACGCGGGCTACGTCGTCCTAGCGCTGATCGCGCTGGCCCTGGTCGGCCTGGCGGTCTGGTACGTCTTCCGACGGGGCTAGAGCCAGCGCTTGCGGCGGAAGTACACGACCTGCCCGATCGTCGTCGCCAGGATCAGGAACCACGACCAGGCGTACCCGTAGTGCCAGCGGTACTCGGGCATGTGGATGAAGTTCTGGCCGTAGAGCCCGACGATGAAGGTCGGGACCAGGAGAATCGATGCAATCGAGGTCAGCCGCTTGACGACCTCGTTCTGGTCGATCGAGACGCGCGCCTGCTGGTAGTCCCTGGCGGCTGAGAGCAGGTCGCGCGCGTACTCGACGCCTTCGGCCGCGCGGAGCAGCTTGTCGTAGGTCGTCGCGAACTGCTGCTCGACCTCCCTGGGGAAGACCTCGCGCGTGAAGAGCGTCCGTCCCTCGATGTCGACCCGGCCGTCGACGACCTCGCGCACCGCGTCCCGGGTCGGCGCCAGGGTCTTGCGGATGTGGAGCAGGTCGTGTCTGAGCTCCGCGATTCGTCGGCGTATCTTCTCGGCCGTCCACGTGTCGATTCCCTCTTCGAGCTCGTCGATCTCGTCGTCGACCGCGTCGATCAGGTCGATGTACCGGTCCGCGACGTCGTCGACGAGGTAGTAGGCGATCATCCCCGGCGCCTGCTCCTGCTCGATCGCGTCGCACACATTGCTGATGTGGCTGGGGTCGAACGGCGGCCGCTGACCCGGGGTCTTGCGGATCGTGACGATGCGCTCCCGGCTGAGGACGAAGTCGACCTCCTGGTAGTAGACGACGTCTTCCTCGGGCACCGCGACCGCAGCGAGCAGGAGGCCGAGCACGTAGTCGCCGTGGCTCTTGATGCTCGGCCGGAGGTTCCGGCCGTTCGGGTCGGCGGGCCGCGCCAGCTCGGCCCACGCGTCGGAGCGCAGCTCGTGCGGGACGTGCTCGCGCAGCTGCGCCTCGTCGGGGTCGAGCAGATCGGTCCAGGCGCTACTCGCGATCCAGCGAGCGTAGCTCGGCTAGACCGCTTCCGCGTGCGGAGCCGTCACAAACGGCTCCGCCTCTTCGGACGACAGCAGCCGCTCCGCGTCGAGCGCGGCCATCGCGCCGGTGCCGGCGGCTGTTACCGCCTGTCGGTACGTGTGGTCGGCGACGTCGCCGGCCGCGAACACGCCCTTGATGTTCGTCTCGGTCGAGCCCGGCTGCACTTCGAGGTAGCCGGCCTCGTCGTGGTCGAGTTGGTCGAGGAAGAGCTTCGTGTTCGGGTCGTGCCCGATCGCGACGAAGAGCCCGTCCGTCGGAAGCTCGGTCTTCTCGCCCGTGTTCACGTTCTGGACGCGAACCGCGTTGACCTTGCCGTTCTCGCCGAGCACCTCGTCGACGACGGCGTTCGTGATCCAGTCGATCCTCGGATTCGATCGCGCGCGGTCGAACATGATCGGCGACGCGCGGAACTCGTCGCGCCGGTGGACGACCGTCACCTTGTCCGCGAACTTCGTGAGGAAGATCGCCTCTTCCATCGCCGAGTCGCCGCCCCCGACGACGACGACGTTCTTGCTGCGGAAGAAGGCTGCGTCGCAGACGGCGCAGTACGAGACGCCGCGTCCCTGGAGCAGGCGCTCGGACTCGAGCCCGATCTGGCGCGCGCTTGCGCCCGTGGCGACGATCACCGCACGGGCGAAGTGCTCGTCGTCCCCGACCTCGATCCGGAACGGCCGTTCCGAGAAGTCGACCGCGGTCACGTCGTCGGTGATGAACTCGGCGCCGAAGCGCTCGGCCTGGCGCCGGAAGTCCTGCATCATCGCCGGGCCGAGGACCCCTTCCGGATAGCCGGGGTAGTTCTCGACGTCGCTCGTGATCATCAGCTGCCCGCCGAAGGTGATTCCTTCGATCACGAGCGGATTCAGGTTCGCGCGCGCAGCGTAGAGCGCGGCCGTATATCCGGCCGGCCCACCGCCGACGATGATCAGGTCACGCACGTCACTCACAGGCATCTTCTCCAAAGGTCGGGACCCATGGGGTCCACCAGGTTATTCAACGAATCGGATCACTCGAAACTTCCCCGACGGGCTCGCCGCACAGGTAGAGGATTCCGTCGCGCAGCTCGGCGGCCCGATGGGCATTGTGCCGTTCCTGGATGCCCGGCTTGATCAGGTGCACGACCTCGTGACCGCGGGCGACGAGAGACTCCGCGATCAGTCGCCTGTGGCAGCGCTGCCACGGAGTTTCCGCGCACATCAGGCACGGCCTGGGATGCGTCAACGCCTCGTTCAGCGCGGTGTGCCAGACCGTCGTGCGCATCCGAGCTGCGTAGCCCGCGAACTGGCCGAGACACGCGAACAGCTCCTCGCCCGGCTCGTTGCTGCGCAGCCCGCCGAGCTCGACTGCGTGCTCGTACGCGATGCCTACATCCGCGAGTGCTGCGGCCAGGGTCGCCTCGTTGAACTGCGGGTTGCGGCGCGACGAAGGGAATCGCCGGACATCGACGAGCGTTTCGACGGAGGCTTCTCGGAGGCATTCGACGAGCTCCTCGACCGGCCGACGGCCGTGCCCGATCGTGTGGATTACCTGAGTCACATGCGTAGAATCGCCGCTCTGACGGGAAAGGAATCGACATAGCCGAGACGGTGAGCTGGGACGGGCTCCGCGAGCTCGCGGAATTCCGGGCGGAGAAGGGTTGCGCGATCAGCTTCTACCTCGACCTCGATCCGAAGACGACTCCGACCGCCGGCGACGCCGCGACCCGGGTGAGTTCGTTGCTCACGGAGGGCGAGCGCCATGCCGAGGCGAACAACCGAGGGCTCACGCATGACCAGCGGGTCGCGCTCAAGAAGGACTTCACGCGGATCCGGGACTACTTCGCCGACGAGTTCCAGCGCGACGGGGCGCACGGCGTCGCGGTCTTCTCGGCCGGAATGGACAACGTCTGGCGGCCGCGCGCGCTCATCGAGTCGGTGCCCGATCGCGTCCGGGTTGGCCGGGAGTTCCACCTCGCGCCGCTCGTTCCGCTTGTCGGCCGCGGCGAGGGCGCCCTCGTCGCCTTCCTGGGCCGCGAGCGCGGTGAGCTGTTCCGGCTCCACTCGGGACGGTTGGAAGAGATCGTGGACCGCACAGACGACGTTCCCGGCCGCCACGACCAGGGCGGCTGGTCGCAGGCCCGATTCCAGCGCCACACCGAGAAGCTCGTCGCGGAGCACCTGAAAGAGGTGGCCGAGGAGCTCGACCGTCGCGTGCGCAGGATGCATACGCCGAAGGTGATCGTCGTCTCGTCGGAGGAGGTGCGCGCCGAGTTCGAGGAGCTCGTCTCGAGCGAGACGAAGAGCGCGATCGTCGGCTGGACGAGCGCCGACGCGCATGCCTCGCCGCGGGAGCTGCTCGACGTGACGACCCCGATCCTCGACGCCGCGCGAGCACGCCACGAGGCCTCGCTGCTCGAGCGTTGGCGTGAGGGTGCGGGACGGGGTGGTCGCGCTGCCTCGGGCTGGGCCGAGACGCTCGAGGCGGCCTCCGACGCACGCGTCGAGGTTCTGCTCTACGAGGAAGGCGCAGACCACGAGGCCTGGCAGTGCGCCGCGTGCGGACGGCTCTCCGCCACGGGCGGGCAGTGCCCGCTCGATGGGACCGAAACCGACCGGCGCGACGACGGGCTCGACCTCACCATGCACCAGACCGTCGCCCATGGCGGAACGGTGTGGGCGGTCACCGCGCACGAGGATCTCGGTCCCGTGGGAGGAGTCGGCGCGCTCTTGAGATACTGACCTCGCTTCCCTGACCGGCGCCGGCTCCCGCCCGGCGGAGCCGGGCTCCGCCGCCGCCTCGCGCCGCTCAGTGCTTTCCTGCAGGCGGGCCGTGCGGCAATGCACTGTCCCACCTGCATACAGGCCCTGAGCGACGCGTCAGGAAACCGAGAACAGGACGCCTCGGCGATACTGCACCTGATGGCCTCGCTCGCACGAACGATTCTCGAAGAGCACCTTGTCCGCGGGGAGCTCGTTCCGGGCACCGAGATCGCGATCGCGATCGACCAGGCGCTGGCGCAGGACGCCACTGGGACGATGGCGATGATGCAGTTCGAGCTCTTCGGCCACGACCGCGTCGAGGTCGAGACCGCGGTCGTCTACGTCGACCACAACATCCTCCAGATCGACTTCAAGAACCCGGACGACCACAGGTTCCTGCAGGCGATGTCCGCGAAGTACGGCGCCTGGTTCTCGCGGCCCGGAAACGGCATCTGCCACTACATCCACTGTGAGCGCTTCGCAACGCCGGGCAAGACGCTCGTCGGCGCCGACAGCCACACGACGCAGTCGGGGTCGGCGGGGATGATCGCGATCGGCGCGGGCGGCCTCGACGTGGCCGTCTGCATGGCCGGCCACCCGTTCGAGCTGCCGTGCCCGAAGGTCGTCGGCGTCTTTCTCGAGAACGAGCTGCAGCGCCCGTGGATCCAGGCGAAGGACGTGATCCTCGAGCTGCTCAGACGGCGAGGCGTGCGCGGCGGTCGCGGCGCGATCTTCGAGTTCACCGGGCCAGGCGTCTCGACGCTCTCCTACACCGAGCGCGGGACGATCGCGAACATGATCGCGGAGCTGGGTGCGACCGGCGCAGTCTTCCCGGCGGACGACGAGACGAAGAGCTGGTTCGACGAGCAGGAGCGCTCCGGCGACTTCACGGCGCTCGAGACCGGCGACGCCGAGGGCGACTTCGACGACGTCGAGCACATCGACCTCGCGGCGCTCGTCCCGCTCGTCGCGAAGCCGTCGAGCCCCGGCAACGTCGTCCCGGTCGACGAGCTCATCGGGACCCCGCTCGCGCAGGTCTGCGTCGGCTCGTCCGTCAATTCGTCCTATGAGGACATGGCGGTCGTGGGGTCGACGCTGCGCGGGAGCCGCATCTCCGAGAAGCTGATCTCGGCGACGGCGACTCCCGGCTCGCGGCAGATCCTCGACCAGATCACGCAGTCCGGGACCTACGTCGACCTGCTGACTGCGGGCGTCCGGATGCTCGAGCCGGCCTGTGGGCCGTGCGTCGGCATGGGCCAGGCGCCTCCGTCTGGGGCGAACTCGCTGCGAACCTTCAACCGGAACTTCCCGGGGCGCAGCGGGACGGCCGACGACAGCGTCTACCTCTGCTCGCCTGCTGTGGCCGCGGCGTCGATGCTCAAGGGCGAGATCGCCGATCCCCGCGAACTGACCCCGCCCGAGGTGCCGGCGCGCCCGTCCGCGCGGCCCGCTGTCGTCCAGGGTCACATCCTGGAACCGGTTCCTGCCGACGAAGCGTCGTCGATCGAGGTTCCGCGGGGGCCGAACATCAAGCCTCCTCCGGAGCAGAAGGAGCTACCGGACACGCTCGAGTTGCGTGTGTTGATCGTCGCGCCGGACGACATCTCGACCGGCGACCTCTCGCCCGACGGCGCGACGGTGATGGCCTACCGCTCGAACGTCCCGGCGATCGCCGAGTTCACGTTCCAGCACCGCGACCCGGAGTTCCCGCGCCGCGCGAAGGAGTGGGGCGGAGGCTTCATCGTCGCCGGTGACAACTACGGCCAGGGCTCGAGCCGCGAGCACGCCGCGCTCGCGCCGGCCCAGCTCGGTGTGCGCGCGGTGATCGCGAAGAGCTTTGCGCGGATCCACCGGCGCAACCTGATCGCCCAGGGGATCGTCCCGCTCCTGTTCAAGGACGCGGCCGACTACGACCAGGCCGAGCTTGGCCAGACGTGGCGCCTCTCCGGCCTGCAGGAGATCGCGGAGGGCCTCGACGACATCCCGTGCCAGATCGACGGCGACCAGGAGATCACGTTCACCCACGACCTGCTCCCTCGGGAGCGCGAGATCGTCGTCGCAGGCGGCTTGATCCGCTACCTGAAGCAAGAGCAAACAGCAGCAGCCTGACTCGCCTCGCACCGATCGCGCTCGTCCTCGGCCTGCTCGTCACGGGCTGCGGCGGCAGCTCGAAGTCGGAGCCGGCGACCGCGGATGCGAAGCCCTTCGCCGACTCGTTCGTGCACAGGCTCGTCGCGGCCGGGACGTGGGATGCAGTCGAGGGCGACGTCAGCCCGGAGCTGACCCCGCAGCTCCGCAGCTTCCAGGCCCACATCCAACGGGACGGGATCAAGCGCGTGAGCAAGGCGGGCGTGCTGCGCCGGGACTGCCCGTCCGCTCCGGCCGTCGACGCGGGCAAGGACTGCTTCGTCTACGTGATTTCAGGGAGCCAGGTCGTCCCGATCGGCGGCGTTCAGAAGTTGAACGCGCGCCTCCGACTCTGGGTCGAGCCATCCGACGGCACCTGGCAAGTCATCAACTACGACTACGAGGTGCTCCCGCCTTCCTGACCGGGAGAACGCCTCGACTAGGCAGCGTCGGCGCCGGGGAGCTCGTGCACCTCGGCGGGCAGCTCGGCCGGCGCCTCGCCTGCCTGCTCCAGCTTCGACTCGAACCGGCCCAGTCGCTTCTGCGCGTCCATGAACTTGTTCTGCGCGCGACCCACGTGGGTCCCGACCAGCTCGAAGTCCTCCTTGAACTTCCCGAAGTCGCTCTGCAGCCGCGAGCAGTACGCCATGACCTCCTGCGCGTGCTGCTCGATCTGCAGGCCCTTGAGGCCGAGCACGATCACCTGCAGGTAGGCGGTCAGCGTAGTCGGAGAGACGGGAAGGACGCGCTTGTCGTGCGCGTAGGCGAGCAGCGCACCGGTCTTCCCGCAGGCGAGCTCGTAGTAGATCGCCTCCGACGGGAGGTACATGAACGCGAAGTCGTAGGTCCCCTCATCGGGACGGATGTACTTGCCGGCGATCGCGTCCACGTGCGACTTCACGTCGCGCGCGAAGAGCTTCTCGAACTGCTGGCGCTGGATGTCGTTCTCCGCGCCGAGCATGCGCTCGAAGTTGTCGAGCGGGAACTTGGAGTCAATGGGCACGAGCCGGTCGACCTTGATCACGGCATCGACGCGCTCGCCGCCCGCGAACCCGTGCTGTAGTGCGAACGCCGTCGCCGGCAGCCGGTCGCGCAGCAGGTTCTCGAGCAGCAGCTCGCCGAAGCCGCCGCGCGCCTTCGGGGGGCGCAGCGCCTGCTCGAGGCGCTTGAGGTCGTTCGCGCGCGCCAGGATCTCCTCGTTCGCGCGGCCGAGCTCACCCAGGCGGCGGTGGATCTCACCCGCTGTCTGCGACGTGTTCTCGAGGCGGCGATCGAGCGTCGAGGTCATCGCCTCGAGGCGCCGGTCGACGTCTGCGTTGCGCTCGGCGAGCTGAGCCCCGGCCTCGGAGCGGAGAACAGCGAGCTCGGCGCGGAGCCTGCGCAGGAACCAGGCGGCGCCGACCGCGAAGGTGGCGAACGAGAGCAGCATGAGAACAGCGATCCACATGGGACTTGCAAACGGTAGAGCGGCCGTCGGACGTTGCTACCATCGCCGTTCTTGGCCAAGAAAGCCCGTACTCCGCCTCCGCCGCGAAGACCGGTCCAGGCCCCGAAGCAGCGAACCACTCCGAGGACGCCTACTGAGAAGCGCACGTTCCTCTACGTGCTCGCGTTCGTCGCTCTCGGCGTCCTGCTGCTCGGCGGCGTGCTCGCCGTGGTCGCGTTCGGAGGAGGAGGCGGCAGCAGCGCATCCGGTGGGCTGATCAACACGAGCTCCTGCACGGAGCAGCAGTTCCCGGGCCTCAGGCCCCAGCACATCAACAACCCGAACGCGAACGTGGACTACAACTCGTTCCCGCCCTCGAGCGGTCCGCACTACGCGCAGCCGGCGCCGTGGGGCATCTATCCCGACTCGATCAAGCAGACGATCCTCGTCCACAACCTCGAGCACGGCGGGATCGTCATCCAGTACGGGACAGGCGTCGGCAAGGACGACGTGCAGAAGATCCAGTCGCTGTACCAGGACGACCCGTACGGCCTGGTCGTCGACCCGTACGCGAAGCTGGGGAGCAAGATCGCCGCCACCGCCTGGAACGAGCCGGCCTACTCGCAGAACCAGGATGCGAACTTCGACAAGGTCGATCCGGGCCACGGTTTCGTCCTCATGTGCAAGTCGTTCGACAAGGGCGCCCTGTCGGACTTCCGGGACAAGCACCGGAACAAGGCGGGCGAGCGCTATCCGACCGTGAAGGACATGGCCCCCGGCCAGTAACTCGGCGGTACGCTTCTCCGGCCGGGGTGGCGAAACTGGCTATACGCGCCTGACTTAAAATCAGGTGCCCCCCTCGGGGGCGTGCGGGTTCGAGTCCCGCCCCCGGCACTCTCGCTTCCCTGACCGGCGTACCCTCCCGCGCGGCGGAGCCGCGTTCCGGGCACGCCTCGCGCCGCTGAGCGCCCTCCAACCGGCGGCCCGTGCGACCCAGCACTGTTTCCCCCGGCCTACGGGCGCTCAGCGACACGTCAGGCAACCGAGAGGGAGGGCATGATCTATTCGGCTGGCTCCTCGCACGGAGACTGTGTTCCGCGCCTTGTAACGAACCGGCAGATGCTGTAAGACCGGCTCCGAGGAAGGAGGGAGAGATGAAGCGAGCGATCTGGCCGGCCGGTCTTGCCCTACTTGCGCTCGTGCTCTCCGCGGCAGCCCCCGCGCCGGACGTTCGCGCAGCGCCGCCGCAGACCGTCCCGCACGGCGACGCGACTCGGCCGAGAGACCCGCTTCCGGGTGCTCTCCATGGCCGGGCGCTCGGCGGTCAGGCCCTGCGGCCCGGGGTCGCGTTCGACGGAACGAACTACCTCGTCGTCTGGACCGACTACCGCGAGGGTGACCCCAAGGTGTACGGCGCTCGCGTCAGCCCGGGCGGAACCGTGCTCGATCAGGACGGATTCGTGATCTCCGCCGCCGAAGGCTCGGAACCGACAGTCGCCTTCGACGGCACCAACTACCTCGTCGTCTGGAGCAACCAGGCTTCGATCATCGGGGCGCGCGTCGATCCGGGCGGGACAGTGCTCGATCCCGGCGGGATAACGATCTCGACGCGGCCCAACGTGCAGTGGGAGCCGACGCTCGCATTCGACGGGACGAATTACCTCGTTGCTTGGACCAACGCGACCGGCGGGACCGTCGATGTCTACGGCGCGCGCATGTCTCCGTCCGGGACCGTGCTCGACCCCGCAGGGATCGAGATCGCCGTGGACCCAGGATCCCAGTACTTGCCTTCGGTCGCCTTCGACGGGACGAACTACCTCGTCGTCTGGGAGGACGACCCGTGCCACCGCATCATGGGCAGGCGAGTCAGCCAAGGCGGGGTCCCGGACGGCGACGGTAGCTTCCTGATCTCGTATTGCAGCGTCCCCCGGGGGAAAGAACCCCGTGGGAAGGTCTGGATCCAGAAGATGGATCCTGCGGTCGCGTTCGACGGCGTCAATTACTTCGTGACCTGGGTCTTTCTCTACGGCGACGTCTCGGGGTATTACACGGACATCCAGGGTGCGCGCGTGACCCCCGAGAGGACCGTGCTCGACCCGCAGGGGTTCTACATCACCGGGGCGCCGGGAAACCAGTACGCGCCGTCGGTGGTCTTCGGCGGCTCGACGTATCTCGTCGTCTGGGAGGTGCCCGGGATCCGTGGGACCCGAGTCACGGGCGAGGGCTCCGTCCTCGATCATGACGGGATCGTGGTGTCCGCGTCTTCTGCTCAGAGTCCCGTGGACGCCTTCGACGGCACGAACTACCTGGCCGTCTGGGACAACCAGGTCGATATCTTCGGGACGCGCGTGAGCCAAGCGGGCGGTGTGCTCGACCCAAACCCAATCCAGATCACGACAAATGGTCCTCCTCCGCCGCCACCGCCGCCGCCGCCGCCGCCACCGCCACCGCCTCCGCCGCCTCCGCCGCCTCCACCGCCACCACCGCCCCCGCCAACCC
>Ga0307289_10000571_pt1 | contig 15906 bp, 17 predicted proteins | sample ER_DNA_143_FD_194483 | JGI IMG/M metagenome (GOLD analysis project Ga0307289, IMG submission 194483) | Bulk soil microbial communities from the East River watershed near Crested Butte, Colorado, United States - ER_DNA_143 | ecosystem: Environmental > Terrestrial > Soil > Floodplain | place...
TCCGCAATGGCGAATTCTGATGATTCGCAGGTCGGTGCCACGGCCTTGAGAGGCTAATGCCTACGGGCGGGCCGTCGCGCCTCGTGATTCTGCGACGATCCCCGCGAACCGACTCAGGTAGAGCGGCCGTCCGCCGTCGCCGCCGACGTCATTGCACTGGACTTCCCAGCCGTCTCCGTGGTGGTCGAGGTGGCGGTGCTCAAGCAAGACTCGAGTAGGGCTAGGACCCAGCTTGGTCAACGGACCTGGACCTGGCTGGTGCACGTTCTGGGTCTGTTTCGATTTGGCAGAGCGGGCTGATGTGCCAGCTGAAGAGGAGTCTGTGCTTACACATTAGTGAGTGAAGGGACTCGGTCTATTCGCATCGAAACGTTCCCGCGGGAACGTCTGCGGGTTGCGGCTCCGTCCAAGAATTGTCAGTGTTGGTCGATACGTTCGTCCTTGTCAGGGAAGGTTTCTCGGGGGGTGGGCAGGGATGATGAGCAGCAAGATTCATGAAAGACCAGGGGTGATACCGGGGCGTTATGCAGGTGAGGCGATCCCGATCCATGACGGGCCGACTCCGGAGGAGCTGGCGTATCAGCAGCACAAGACGGACGCCGATGGGTTGGCTGGGCGGATCTGCGCGGCGGCTGCCGAAGCGGCCCGATCCAGCTCGGTGCTGTTGGAGTTGGTGGGTGAGTTCGATGCGATCGGCGGCATGAAGCATTGGACCGGCTTCAAATCCTTGGCTCATTGGCTGTCGTGGTCGTGTGCGATGACGCCGGGAGTGGCCCGGGAGCATGTCCGGATCGCTAGGGCATTGCGGCGGATGCCGACCATCGCGGGATTGCTTCGCGAAGGCCGGCTGTCCTACTCCAAGGTTCGCGAGGTTACTCGGGTGGTTGATGTGGTCGATGAGGCTCGGTTAGCCGGGTTGGCGTTGACCGCCACCGCCGCGCAGCTGGCGAAGATGATCTCTGGGTTCCGCAGCGCTGATGGCATGCGCATCCCGCAACAGAACAAACGCTCCGTGACCTGGCATGAGCGAGAGGACGGGATGATCGATGTCCGGACCCGGCTCCCCAAAGAGGAAGCCGCTGTGCTGATCGCAGCCATGGATGCCGCGAGGGATCAGTTTGGGCCGCCACCGCCGAAACCGGATCCGGCGGGCTATTGCTGTGAGCCTGCGCCGGATGTCGGGGCCTACAGCAAGGCTGATGCCTTGTTGGATGTGGCCCGGGTGTTCTTGAACACGGCTCCGCTGGATCGCTCTGGGGAGGACCGCACCCTGGTGGTGGTGCACGTCTCGGCAGACAACCTGGGACGCGTTCCCGCGAGAAACCAGGAGCCTGCGGTGCTGTGGGCTGAGCCTGTCGAAGCCCAATCCGCTGATGGGCCTTGCATCGGAGGCGTTCCCGCGGGAACGTCCCAGCCTGCTGAGGCCGTCTGCCAAATCGAGAATGTGGGTTCGATCGAGACGGCCACCGCCCAGAGGCTGGCCTGCGACAATCCGGTGCTCGGTGCCGTGGTGGACAAGCATGGCAGTGTGCTCGCCCTCGGGCGCACCAAGCGATTGGTCAGCGCAGCGCAACGGCGGGCCCTGATGATCCGGGACCACGGCATGTGCCAATACCCGGGCTGCCACCAAACCAGGCATCTGAAAGCCCACCACTTGATCCCCTGGATTCTGGGCGGCCGCACCGACCTGGAGAATTTGATCTTGCTATGCCAATGGCATCACACCGCCGTCCATGAAGGCGGCATCTCGATCGGCAACGAACCCGATGGTTGGCTGTTCACCAAACCCGACGGGCAGCCGTGCGACAGCTGGGTCAGCGACGAGAACCTAGTCCGGCATCTCGACTTCGCCCGCCGCCGCGCCCAACAGCCAACCGCCGAGCAAGATCAACTAGCCGAGGTGGACAGCTTCCATCATCCCGATGCCCGCATCATCCGACCCCGCTGGACCGGCGAACCTTTCGATCTGCACGCCTGCGTTCAAGCCCTCTTCACCATCAAACTCCCCAAGTCTGGCGAAGACCAAGATCAACAAGCGGCCTAGCGCCAGCGTCTCTTGATCGCCGGACAGACGGACAACACAACGGCTAAGTGGACAACATTTAGGCCGGGTCGGACAACACGTTGGACAACACCTGATTGGCAGATTTGACCACCGACAGACGACGTCGGAGGCGATCGATGAGCAACTCCACGGACCCGAGGTCCTCGGCGTACCGAACATTCAGCTCGCGTAGTTCTGAGCCGGCTCGACTCTGCTGTGCGTTGACCCGACTGTCGCAAGCACTGGCGCCGTCTGTCCCACCTAGTGAACTGCGCATCGACTATTTGCGGGGTGTCTGCGATTGTCATGGCTTTCGACCTGAGGAGATCGGGTGGCCCTCAGAAGACGAGGCCTCGTGAGCTTGGGCGCGGCGGTGACATGCTGCGCGCTCGCGGCCGCCTGTACGCCCGATCCGGCTCCCGGCGCCACTCCCTCTCCGACTCCCGTCTCCGCCGCGCCCACCGAATCTCAGATCGAGCGGCAAATAAGACTTGATTACGAGGCCGCCGAAGCTGCCTATCGCGCAAGTACATCGGAGCAAAATCGCTTGTACCGAGCCGGTGGTGCAACGAAAGCGAGTCCCGAACTCAAAGCAACAACGACAGGTTCATACCTGAGGATTACTCTCCAGTCGCTGCGTGATGTTCACAAGTCGGGATGGTCTGCAAGAGGAACTACCAAGATCGCGGGCGTCGCTCGTGATGGCGGCTGGAAATCAGCACGCCTGGGTCTCATTAGTTGCGAGGACAACAATTCTCTCCGGTTCTTTGACCGAAAGGGCAAAGACGTCACGCCGAAGGCCGAGCGGCGCTACGTTCAGAAGCTGACTGTCGTCAAAGTCGCTCATCGATGGAAGGTCTCAATGGCTGGCTCAACGAGGGTTAGTTCGTTTGAAGGGCAGCAATGCGTGGCATGACGACATTGGCGGGCCTTAGTCTTGCTCTTCTATTGCTGGAAGCGGGACCAGACCCTCTAGCTCGGGCTGACGAACACGTGGTCACCTGCACTCAAGCAGGGCATTGCACAAATATCGCGAAGAGGGATGGCAAGCTGCGACCCGAGAAATCTGGAAAGCCCACCCCACATGCCGCGCATCGGAATGGTGCCAGTCAACGAGTGATCGACGCGCGCAAGAAGTTCTCCGCAGCACATGCCGCATACATCCGGCAGCTGACCACTTACAACCGATGCGTTGTGACTTTCAATCCGAGCACCAACCCTGGTGGCTGCGGCAACAGACCTGCTGCGCCAACGGCTCCGATGTTTAGCACCAACAACTTCTCCGGGCCAGGAAACCCGGCGATCACGGCCGGTCAAGCAGCGGCAATTGCGGTGGCTCGCCTCCAACTTCCCACCATCGCGCCCGGTATAGGCCCGTCGCCAGACCTCAACCCATGGAGTATGGCGGCCGTCGGGTACCCGTTGTGGCTTTGGGCAGATGGGCCTACCCACGTTGGCCCGATCTCAGACTCTGTTGCCGGCCTCTCCGTCTCGCTCGATGCCGAGGTGAGCAGTCTGACCTTCCGAATGGGCGACGGGCACTCGGTCAACTGCGCGGGTGCTGGCCAGCCCTGGACCAAATCCGTGCAGCCAGGCGCCAAATCTCCCACCTGCGGCTACTCCTACGCCAAGCCTTCCTTGCCGGACGATAAGTACGCAGTGGCGGCCATCGCCAACTGGGCTGTCACCTGGACGAGTAACGGCCAGTCAGGCGTGATCAACGTTCCTGCGGTCGACACGATCGACCTTCCGGTCGGAGAGCTCCAGGTGCTCGTTCGATGATCATTTCAGACCAGCCGCGAGCGGATGCCCCTCGCGGTCACGCAGTTCCCCTTGGGGCTTCATGATCATGAAGCCTGCCCCCCGAAAGGAAGTCCGTGAAGGTTCAGCACTACGCCGCCGTCATGGTGGGACTACTTGTCCTACTCAAGAATCCGCAGTTACGCAACGAACGTGGTCTTAGCCAGTCGGCGGAGAATGCCATCCTGCTCGCCGGTGCCGTCACAGTGGCCGGGATCGTGATCACGTTGATCACGGTCTACGTCCGCGCCAAGCTCCCCAAGATCTGACCCGTGCGCGTCGTGGCCCGCGATGAGCGCGGCCTCAGCGAAAGCGTGCAGTGGGCGATTCTCTGGCCTCTTCTGATGCTTCTCACCCTCGGGATCATCCAGGCCGGCATCTTCCTGCATGGCCGGAATGTTGCACAACGAGCAGCGACAGCGGCAGTCGACGCTGCCCGCGGCAGCTACGGCACGACAAGTGATGCTCAACACCTGGCCGAGGCCATTGCCAGCTCCGGTGGTCTGGAGCACATCTCGGTACGCATCCAGCGGACTGCCACATCAGCTAGCGCCGCCGTCTCGGGAAACGCTCCGATGATCTTCGATCTGGGTCTTGGCCGGATCACAGAGACTGCCACAGCACCGCTGGAACGGGTCACTCGGCCATGATCATCGGTTCACAAGGCATGGCACCTAACCAGCGGGGCGCGGCGACCGTCGAGCTCACACTGCTGGTGCCCGCTCTGCTATTGGTTGTCGGGCTGCTGGTCGCCGGCGGTCGTTTGTGGTTTGCCCGCACGACGGTCAACGAGGCCGCCCAGACCGCTGCTCGTGCCGCATCATTGTCGCGATCCGCGTACGCTGCCGCGAGCGCCGGGCAGGACGCAGGATCTCAATCGCTCACGACAGCGGGACTACGCTGTCGCTCGACGTCCGTCTCGATCAACACTGCCGCCTTCAGCGTTCCCGCGGGAACGCCCTCCTCCGTCAGCTCGACGGTCACCTGCACAGTGGACTTCTCCGACATTGTCCTTCCTGGCTGGCCTGGCTCCATACAGCTGACCGGCCAGGGATCTGCCGCCCTCGACACCTATCGCAGCCGATAAGCATAAGAAGACTGATCATGAAGCACAGGACCGCGGACACCTGCGATGAACGCGGCCAATCGATCAGCCTCTTCGTGCTGCTGATCATGGGTGCGTTGATCATGACAACCGGTCTGGTGATTGACGGTGGTCAAAAGGTCGCAGCTACCAGCAGGGCCGAGTCGGCCGCCGCTGGGGCCAGTCGAGCCGCCGGCAATGCGGCGGCGACACAACAGTTGGGCGGCGCAGATCCCGCGAGTGCCGCCGTGCTTGCTGCAAAGGCCTATCTTGCTGGCCAGCCAGGGATCAAAGGCACGGTCGCTATCGCCAATGGTTTCGTCACGATCACTGCCAGTGCCGAGGTGCCAACGATCTTTCTCTCAGTGATCGGCATCGGCTCGGTCAGCGGACAAGGCTCGGCGCGCGCCAACGTCGTGCCAACTGGAGCATCACGATGATCATGCAAATCCGTACGACTTTGGGAAGAAGCGAATGACCATTGACATCGAGCCTCGCGAGAAACGTCTCGCTGGGAATGCTCCGAAGCGGCCGACGGTACAGTCGGGCAGTTCAGCTGCCACGCCGCAGCCACCCCGCTTGCCGGCCCGCCGTAACCCAAAGTGGATCGCACTTGGCATCGTCGCGCTTTGCTTGGGTGGCCTGCTCTCATACCTGATCTATGCCCGGATCGCCACCGAGACAGCTGTCATCGCAGCAGCTCACACGGTTTACCGTGGCGAGACCATCGAGCAAGCCGACTTAGCCACGATCACCGTGCGCGACGGCTCGCTGCCGCGCGCAATTCCTGCGACTCAACTCCAGGATCTGGTGGGCAAGCGAGCCGCATTCGATCTTGTGGAAGGTTCAGCCGTCGTCTCAACAGCAGTTGCGGACGTGGCAATCCCGGCCGAGGGCCGAGCGATCGTGGGGCTGAAGCTTGCGCAAGGCCGAGCGCCAAGCAGTCTGTTGCTGCCGTCCTCGCGGGTACGCCTCATTGCCATGCCGGCTGCAGCCGACAGTTCCACCAGTGACAAGCTGGCAGGGAGCATTTTCGTCGGTAGCGTCATTGATCAAGCGCCAGCTGCCGACGGTACGTCGATCTTGGTCAATGTAGATGTCGACGCGGCGGCCGCACCAACGATTGCGATGCTGGCCGCTCAAGATCGAGTTGCCTTGGTACGCGACACGGGCCGGTGATCAAGATATGGCGATACTGCTACTGACATCGGCGGGTGGCTCACCCGGTGTCACCACTTTGGCTGTCGGTCTTGCACTTACATGGCCGCGACCGATTCTGCTAGCGGACTGCGATCCCGGAGCCCACCAAGCCATCCTCGCTGGCTATCTCGGCGGCCGATCGCCCGGCGGCAAAGGCCTGCTACGCGTGGCGGAGGCACACCGTGATCGTCGCCCACTACGCGAAGCAGTTCTTGATCAAACGCTGCCACTTTCGGAGGAGCAGGACACTCGTCGGCTGTTCCTGCCTGGCTTCAGCAAGCCGAGCAGTGCAAGCCATTTCGGTGGGGTGTGGGAAGACTTGGCCGAGGCGTTCGACCGCCTGGCCGATGTCGATATCGACGTGATCATTGACTGTGGTCGCTTTGGTCAAGCCGGACCACCGCAGGCGCTGTTGGAGCGCTGCGCCCTGACTGCCGTGGTGCTGAACGCGACTCTCCGATCCGTCATGAGTGCCCGTGTTCACCTACCGGTGCTCCGTGATCATCCGCGGCTCAATTCCAAGGATCGCGGACATCTCGGCCTGATCGTTGTCGGCGAGGGGCAGCCGTACGGCCGTAGCGAGATCGCCAAGGTCCTGGATGTCCCAATGCTCGCGAGTATTGCTCACGACCCGCAGACGGCGATCCACTTCTCTGACGGAAGACCGCGGCACCGACGATTCGACTCCTCCCCGCTGACGCGCAGCATTCGCGACGCGTCTTTCCAGTTGTCGACCACGATGCAGCGATCAGCCGAACTCGTAGGTGGCCGATCATGAATGAGCACGCCGAGCATTCCGCAGCCCTGACCGACATTCCGATGCTCACTGAATACGAAGAGGAGCTTTCGGCACCGCCTCCAGCTATCGACCCAGACGGCGAACCATTCGGGGTCTATAGCGCCGCAGAGTTACGCGCCAGCCGCGCCAGCCTTCCCACCAGTGATCTTGACTGGACTGAGGTTGTTGATCTTCGCCGCCGCGCCTCCGAGATCATCACTGATGAGGCCACAGAGTATGCCCAGTCCACCGGCCGGCCGCTCGCAGACGAAGATCGATTGCTGCTCGGCCGTTCGATCATCCGGCGAGTCGTCGGTGATCACGTTCGCTCTCTGCATCGCAGTGGTGCTGAGCTCTGGTCGCCGGCGCAGGAGGAGGCCTACGTCACTGCAGTCGAGGATGCGGTCTTCGGCTACGGCCGACTGCAGCCACTACTGGAGATGCCGGACGTTGAGAATATCGAGATTCATGGCTGGAACTCGGTCGTCGTCCAGTACGGCGACGGGCGGCGGAGGCAGATGCCTCCGGTGGCGGAGAGCGACGCGGAGCTCATCGAGGCGGTTCGCTTCTTGGCCCAGAACGGGGAGCCGTCCCGGCCCTTTGACGACACCCATCCCACGATGACCCTCGCCCTGGGAGAGCGGTTCCGGCTGCACGCGATGGCTTTCGGCTTGTCGTACCGACCCAGCATCGTGATCCGGCAACACACCCTGACCGATGTGTCTTTGGCTGATCTTGCCGACGGCGGCCTGATGCCGTACGAGGTGGCGCAGTTCCTCGATGCCGCGATCTTGGCCCGCAAGTCGATGGTGATCTCGGGCGATCAAGGCGCAGGCAAGACGACACTATTGCGGGCTTTGATCAATTCCATTCCGCTGAACGAGCGCTTCGGCACGCTGGAAACAGACTACGAATTGATGACCCACCTGCAGCCTGGTCGAGAAAATATCTTGGCGCTGCAAGCCCGTGTCGGCCACGGTGAGATGTCTGGCGGCAGTCGGGTCGGCGATTTCACGATCTCTGAGCTGGTACCGGAGGCCTTGCGGCAGAACCTCTCTCGCCTCGTGATCGGCGAGGTTCGCGGCGGCGAGGCATCCGCAATGTTCGAGGCGATGCAGGCGGGTACGGGCACTCTGAGCACGACCCACTCCCACTCAGCGGAATCGACTATGGATCGCCTCGCGTCGCGAGTTGCCCAGGGCGGCGTCTTGACGATTGACGAGGCCTACCGGCAGATCGCCCACAACATCCACCTCTTCATCTTCGTGAAGCTGGTGGACGAGAGCTGGAAAGGCGGTACGCGGCGGCGCTATGTGTCGGAGATCCGTCAGGTCTCCCGCGCGATCGAGCACGGCCGTCCCGTTACCCATCTGACTTACAACGCGATGGGGACTGCCAGACAACCCGCGGGCTACTTCCCCGACGCCGACTTCGAGGCTGAGTTGCTGCCATTCCGCCGCGATCTGCCACCTGCCAACCGAGATATCAGGCGTCATCAGTGATGGAGATGCTGGCCATCACTGCAGGCTTGTTGATCACTGCCGGCCTACTCGGAATCGTGCACGGAATGCGACAACAGATGCGAGTGGCCGGTACGCGAAGGCGATCTCCTGGCCAGCTGTGGGCGAAGATCACCAGGCGGCCAGCCGGCCAAGCAGGGCGACGCCGCGACTTGATCTTGCTCGGCAGCCTGATCACGGGCTTTGTCGTCGCCATGCTCACCGGATGGCTGATCTTGATCGTCATCCTGCCCGCACTCGCTCTCGGTCTGCCCTACCTGCTGATTCTCCCCAAGCAACGTGACATCGAGCTCCTGGAGGCACTCGATCGCTGGGTACGCTCGCTGGCGGCGACGTTGGCTACGGGAAAGTCGATCACCGATGCGATCCGGATCTCACGTCGTACCGCTCCACCACTGATCGCCGATGAGATCAGCCTGCTGGTGGCCCGGCTGAACAATCGTTGGGAGACCCGCGATGCACTGATGCGGTTCGCCGACGCTATTGACTCGGCCGATGCCGACGGTGTCGTCGCTGCGTTGATCTTGGCGTCGAGCCGCGGGGCCAACGGGGCTTCTGTCACCTTGCAAGCCCTGGCCGACTCGATTCAGGCGCAGCTGAAGGGCCGACGAGCTGTGGAAGTCGAGCGATCCAAGCCGTACGTCGTGGTCCGGCAGGTGACGATCATCTCGCTGTCCACTCTGGTGCTGGTCTTCGCCGCATCACCAGCATTCTTTGCGCCGTACCGGACCCCTCTCGGTCAGGCGCTGCTGTCGGTACTGTTGATCAGCTACGTTGGCTCGCTGCTCTTGATGCGGCGCAAGGCGCAACAGCCAACGCGCCCCCGCATACTCATCGGACAACACCGATGATCATCAGCCTGGTGCTGCTCTCCGGCATGCTGCTCGCTGGAGGGCTGAGCTGCCTGCTCATCGCCTTTGCGCGATTTACTCCGCGGCTGGAGGCAGCCGTGGAGCGGATTGGCGCTGATGGCGCGACACCCCAACGGGCAGGCGATGTTGGCTTGGTCAGCAGTCAATCCGAACGGCTCGGCGCCTTGCTGTACCGCGTTGCGCCGATCCCGCTATCCCATGGGCAGCGTCGGGCGTTACGGCTGCAGGACAAATCCATCGCGGAGTTCTATGCCGACAAAGCCGTGATGGCGATCGTCGGCGCGCTGCTCCCAGGCTTAGCCGGCGCCGCGTTCGGGTACCTCACCGGTCATCTCAGCGTGATCCCGGTAGTCGCCGTTGCTATTGGTGGAGTAATCGGCTTCTTCGTGCCTGATTTGCTGCTGAGGCGAACAGCGGCACGTGTGCGAACGGGAGCTTCCGAGACGCTGCTGGTTTACATCGATCTTGTGACCTTGGAGCGACTGACCAACGCCTCGGCCACCCAGGCGCTGCAGAACGCCGCCGCGCTCAGTAACGCTCCGCTCTTCACCCAGATCCGCACGGCACTGGAGCGTTCACAACTCGAGCAGCAGTCCCCGTACCCCGAACTTCGTAGGCTGTCTGATCAGCTCAAGCTTCCCGAGCTGGCCGACATTGCCGACATCATGCAGCTCGACGAAACCGGCGCAGCGCTGTCCGGAACGCTGCGTGCTCGAGTCCGCGAGCTCCGTGATGCACACCTAACACGGGAGCACATCAAGGCGAGCGCGGCGGCCGAGGGAATGACGATCTATATGACGCTCCCGGCACTGATCTTCGGCCTCATCTTTCTCGTCGCTGCCATGCTTCGGATTCTGACTGGCTGATGTCTCCACGCACATGGCGACGAAGTCCGCAACCGACAACACCTTTGGCGAACGGACAACACCTGGCTGTTCCCATCGACCGGCGACCTCGGAACAGTAGAGGAAGAGTCGTGGGGAGCAGCGCGGGATGAAGGGGACGGGCAGGGGATGGGAATGGCTGAGCGAGTGATCCGTTGATGGCTCGACTGATGCGCGGTCTCGGGTCACTCGCCCTCCTGGTGCTCGGTCTCGCTGGCGTTCCGATCGCCCTGGCCCTGCTCGGCGGTAATCCGCTGCCGCGCGAGCTGACTTGGACTTCAGTGCTCCATGCGCTGTTCACGCCCGTCGACGGCACAGTCTTGGTTGGACTGATCTCGATTGTCGGCTGGCTGGCGTGGTTGGTGTTCGCTGTTTCGGTGCTCAGCGAGCTGGTGGCGATCGTTTCCCAGCAACGGATCCGGATCCGTCTCCCCGGACTCGACGCGCCGCAGCGATTCGCGGCCGGCTTGCTGGTTTCGGTGATCACGATGATCTCGGTGCCGCAGGCCGTTCAGGCCGAACCGGCTCCCGATCGCCAGGCCGTCGTCATAGCGGCGACACCCGAGCCACCAAACCTGATCATGAAGCCGACCGAGCCTAGGACGCCGCCAACAGCAGCCGCACCCCGGTCAGAACACCTCAAGGACACCAGTCGTTACCACGTGGTGCGGGCGGGCGATGATCTGTGGAGTTTGGCAGAGCGGTACTACGGAGATGGCCGGGACTGGCGCAAGATCGCAGCAGCGAATCCGAAGATCCTGACTGGTGGGCCCGACCGGTTGCAGATCGGCTGGCGACTCAAGATCCCCGACACGGATGTCGCCGTATCCGACAAGAGCCCGCGGATGATCACCGTGCGTCGCGATGACACGCTCTCCTCGATTGCCGAGCGCGAACTGGGGTCGGCGTCGCACTGGATGGAGATTTTCCGCGCAAACCGCGGCCAGCTCAGCGACCCCGACGAGCTACCCGTCGGCGTCCGCCTCGTGCTGCCAAAGCAGCAGAAATCTGCAAACACGGCAACATCCCGCCATCATGATCAACACCGTCCGGACAAAGTGGCACCCGAGCACGAGGACCGAGCTGCGCCGCCGGTCGAGCCAACAGCTGCACCAGCTCGACCGCCGACTCCTGTGGAGAGTGTGCCGGAGGTGCCGACGAATACGGCTCCGACGGCTGACAATTCGGCGGTCTTGCTGGCAGGTGTCGGAGGTCTCTTGGCAGCCGGGGTGATCAGTGGACTGGCGTGGCGGCGTCGTCTGCAGCTGCAGGCCAGACCACAGGGCCGACGGATCGTTCATCCCCCAGCACCGGCCAGCGCCGTCGAGGTGGGGCTCGGTCAGCGACAACGGCCGTTGAGTTTGCGGACGCTTGATCGTGGCATGCGGGCGATTGCCGCGCACTGCAGGAACGCCGGCATTGCACCACCGCCGCTCCAGTTGGCATTGGTCGGCGAGACGGAGATCGAGCTGCGCATGAGTGAGCCGTGTCCGAGCGCCCCGGTCGGTTTCACGGTTCGCGGGCGGTCTTGGTTTCTCGACCAAGCCGACGTCGACTATCTCAAGTCAGTTCCAGGATTGAGTGAGGCGGCTCGCCCCTGGCCCGCGTTGGTCACGCTAGGTCGCGACGATCATGATCGACTGGTGCTTGGTGATCTTGAAGCACTTGGTCTCTTAGAGCTTCAGACCGACTCAGGCTTCGCCACCTCGGATCTGCTCGCCGCAATGATCGTCGAGCTTTCCTTCTCGCCATGGGCCGACGAAATGATCATCACTATGGTGAGCGATGATCGGCGGCTACCAGAAGCACTGGGCAAGCACAATGTCATCCACACCGACGACTGTGACGGGCTGCTCGACCGACTGGAGCAGCGCGCCGCCATCCAACGAGAACATCGTCGCTACGAAGTGCTGAGTCAGCACCGTATTGATCCCGACCTCGCCGATCCGTGGGCTCCCGAGGTGGTTCTGGTGGACCGGCACCTTACCGATGAGCAGCGGGAGCGGCTCAGCACACTCACCCTAGGCAAGCCCAACGTGACAACTGCTGCCGTCGTCATCGGACCGACTCTGGGCGCAGCCTGGTCACTGCATGGAGATGCGTCTTCAACCGAACGACGGGTCGTGCTGGAGCCAGTGGGCCTCTCGCTCTCGCCGCAACTATTGGAATCCACCGAGCTGACAGCGGTCGTTGATCTGATCGAGACGACCGGTAGCGAGGATACGACTCCGGCACCTTGGTGGACCGAGGTCGAGGTGCAACCGGAGCCGCCACCCGACAACGTGACCTACCTGGACAGCCGATCGACATGGGGGACAGCAGACACAGCAGAAAGGGCCTTGATCATGGAGGCAGCGATGGAGGCGGGCCGGACGGTCCACCATCCAACCCTCCAGCTATTGGGGCCGATTGAGCTGCTCGGCGCAACCGGCACCGTCCCTCCGCGCGCAGCCAAGCAATGCCTGGAGTACTGCGCATGGCTGCTTGAGAATCCCGGCAGGACCGCCCAGGCGATGGTTGCCGCGCTGGCCGTCGCTGAGGGCACTCGACGTTCCAACATGAGCCGGCTGCGGAGCTGGCTTGGTAGCAGCCCGGACGGGGAGGCTTACCTACCAGACGCCTATACGGGACGAATCACCTTGCTTCCCGCCGTGAGTTCAGACTGGCAGCGGCTGCAGATCCTTACCGCGACCGGCGTCAACAGGGCTAGTGATGCTGGCCTGCAGGCTGCGCTCGAACTGGTACGCGGTGCTCCACTCGCCGACGCGGCGCCTGGTCAGTGGCACTGGGCCGAGGAGCTGCGCACCGACATGATCTCGTGCATACGCGATATCGGCGTCGAGCTGGCCGACCGCGCGCTGCTCGCTGGAGACCTGGAACGGGCTCGCTGGGCGGCGTCTCGGGCTTTAGTGGCCGCGCCGGGCGACGAGCTCTTACTCGCGGTGCGGATCCGCACCGAGCACGCAGCCGGCAACGTGCCAGAAACAGAGCGGCTCACGCTGCAGCTCGCGGCGCAGGCTCGAACGCTTGGCGTCGACCTCGACGACGAAACCGTCATGTTGCTGCAACAGGTCATGGAAGGACAGGTGCGCGCCCGGCTCGCGTAGGCGGCTCTAGTCGGCGCTTCAGGATCAACGATCCCTAACTGTTTAGTCGGACCGTTGACAAGTGGAAACACTAGATCTACTTTGAGGCTCTGGATTACGCCGATAAGCAGGGCCTCAGGGTCGAACGAACGTCAGCTGGCCACAAATGGGGCCGGATCAGGTGCAGCTGCGGAGCCTTCTTCTCCATTTGGTCGACTCCGCAGAGCCCTCACGATCACGGCCGTCAAGTGCGGCGGTGGGTTGACCAGCATCAGCACGACGTCGAGGAGGTAGGGCTATGACTAAGTGGATGTTCCGACTGACCATCGCTGGCATCGCCCTCACCGATGAGCAACTGGATGCGCTTTTTGAAGCCGGTTGCGGCGACGCGGCGTTCTCACTTGAGCGGGACGGTACGGTTCTCGGATTCTTCGACCGCGAGGCGGAAACTCAGGAAGACGCTGTTCTGTCCGCAATCGGCGATGTTGAAGCCGCAGGAATCGGCGCTCGGGTCCTTCGAGTCACTCGGGACGATGACTGGCTCACCGCTAGTGAGATCGCGAAGCGTGTTGGCCGGACTCGGCAAAGTATTGGGCTACTGGTCCGTGGCGACAGGGGATCCGGCGGGTTTCCGGCTCCGGTCGCTCGCCACGGTTCCCCTAACCCATTGTGGAGCTGGGCCGACGTTGAAGCATGGTTCGAGGTCTACGATCCCGCTACGATTCAGCGACGAGAGTTCACGCTGTCACCGGACTTCTTGGCCGAACTCAACGACAGGCTGGACCTGCGAGAGCGCCTTCTGCAATCTCCGAATGCTCCGTGGCGCCCGAGGCTGGTAGCGGCCCTTCCGCTCGGCGGCTGAGCACGCGGGCTGCCCGCGAAAGTGCAGATGAGTCCAGTGATAGCCTCGCGCCGCCATGCAGAAACAGCTTCCTTCAGGCTTCACCGCCAGCCTTGAGCTGAACGGTCTGCCGGTGCTGGTCTGCGGCGGAGGGTCTGCCGCCCTGTCGGCTATTCGGCGACTGCTGGACTCCGGTGCAGCACTGACGGTGGTCGCGCCGGAGGTCGGGGCGACGGTTGCCGATCTTGCTGCTCGCGAATTGTTGATCATCCGCCGACGGCCGCCGGCACCCGATGACTTCCGTGGCGTAGTGCTGGTTGTTCCTGCCACGGGTGCCGCGGAGCGTGACCAGGCCATCGCGGCGGCAGCTCGTGATCATGGTGTACCGGCGGTTTCGCCATCGCCAGCGACGATCGAGACACCGACGGGCGCCGGCAGCGTGATCTTGGTCGGTGGCGGACCCGGTGATCTTGGTCTACTGACCGTCGCAGGTCTGGAGGCGGTCAGGGAAGCCGACGTCATTGTGTGTGATCGGCTGGCTCCACTGGCGGCATTGCAGCACGCGAGACCGGAGGCGTTGATCATCGAGGTGGCCAAGATTCCGCGCGGCGCGTCGACCTCTCAGCAGCGGATCAACGAGATCCTCATCGAGCACGCCACAGCGGGCAGGACAGTGGTCCGGCTCAAGGGTGGCGATCCCTTCGTCTTCGGCCGAGGCGGCGAAGAGTGGCAGGCCTGCGCAGCGGCCGGCGTCCCCGTCACCGTCATCCCGGGCGTCTCCTCGGCGATCGCGGGGCCAGCGCTCGCGGGTGTGCCGTTGACCCATCGTGAGCTGACCCAGGGCTTCACCGTCATCTCCGGCCACGCAGCACCGGGAGATCCCGGCTCGACCTTGGACTGGGAGGCACTTGCCAGGGCCAACACGACCTTGGTGATCATGATGGGCGTCGCCACCCTGCCGGCCATTACTACGGAGTTGATCAAGCACGGACTCGCCCGGGAGACCCCGGCGATGACCGTCGCTGACGCCGCCATGTCAAGCCAGCAATCCGTACGCGGCACGCTAGCCGATATCGCAGTACGCACCGAAGAAACCGGCATCAAACCGCCCGCCATTACCGTCATTGGCGCGGTTGCCGGCTTCGCCCTGACCGCGGACCAGAATCAGGACTGATCAGGTCCCGATCTGCCCCTGAACCAGTTCCGGCTCAGGTGAAAGCCGTGGAGTTGATCTCGCGCATTCTGTCGTTGCAGCTGGCTGGGAACTCTTCCGTCATCATCACCGATCGCACTCTGGTACATCGCTTTCACGGCTTGCGAGATGTCAAGATCATCAACGTCCAACTTGTCCAAGGCATGAGCGAGAGTGGCGCCGTCGGCGATCGCATGCAGCCCGTAGACCGAGCCCACCGCCTCGCCAGGGTCAGCAGCCTTCTGGGAGAAAACAGTGGTGGCGAGGAGCTCAGGCTGGATGTTGGCGGCATCGCTCATGATCGCCTTCTGCAGGCTCGACACGGCACCCATGTACTGCGCATAGGAGTCGACCCCGAAGGACTGCCAGGTCGGCAGCAGCGCTGCAAGATCACTGCCGACGTAGCCACGTACCATCAACTGAGCCGAGGCCCGGGCGCCCTCGAGTTCAACCTTCGCGGCAACGACCGGGAGCGTCAGACCTGAGTCGTGCCACGGGCCTTAGTTACCTTCGTGTCGCAGGGCAGTGAGGAGCTCGCGGGCTGGCGGTGGTATCTCCGGGTCGAGGGTGAGCTGTTCGCCGTTGACCTTGATGGTTGCGGACCT
>Ga0307289_10000572_pt1 | contig 15889 bp, 14 predicted proteins | sample ER_DNA_143_FD_194483 | JGI IMG/M metagenome (GOLD analysis project Ga0307289, IMG submission 194483) | Bulk soil microbial communities from the East River watershed near Crested Butte, Colorado, United States - ER_DNA_143 | ecosystem: Environmental > Terrestrial > Soil > Floodplain | place...
GTCCACGAGCCACCAGGCGGAGCACGTCGACCTCGCGGACCGTCAGTGCTGACAGGGCCGGCGGCGTCCCGGCCACGGGCTCCGGACCCCGCACGTGCTCCTCGATGAGGCGGCGGGTGAGTGACGGCGCGAGCAGGGCCTCGCCGGCGGCCACCAGCTCGATCCCGGCGACCAGCCGATCGGGGGCCGTCGTCTTGAGGAGGAACCCGGCGGCACCCGCCCGGAGCGCCCCGTAGACCAGCCCGTCGAGGTCGTAGGTCGTGAGGACGAGGACACGCGACGGAAGCCGCTCGCGGACGATCTTCGTCGTCGCGGCAATGCCGTTGACGACCGGCATCCGGATGTCCATCAGCACGACGTCCGGTCTCAGCCGGCGGGTCAGCTCGACCGCCTCCGCGCCGTTCGCTGCTTCCGCCAGGACGCGGACTCCCTGCGATTCCAGCACCATTCGCAGCCCGGACCGGATGATCTCCTGGTCGTCGGCGAGGAGGACGGTGGTCACCACGCCACCGGCTTCAACGGCAGGTCGATTCGAACCGTGGTCCGTCCGTCGGTCTCGTGGTCGACGTCGAGCGCCCCGCCGAGCAGCTCGGCGCGCTCGCGCATGCCGACCACCCCGAGACCCTCGCCGCGGCCGACGCCGTTGGCCTCGTTGGAGGTCTCGATGAGCAGGTGGTCGGCGTCGCGGCTGATCCGCAGGGCCACGGCGGGACCTCGGGCGTGGCGCAATGCGTTGGCGAGCAGCTCGCGGACGATGCGGTACCCCGACAGATCCTGCGGCGCCGGCAGCTGGTCGAGGCTGCCGTCGAGGTGGTAGTCGACGGCGAGACCCTGTCGCCGGAACCGCTCCACAAGTCCGTCGACGTCAGCCAGGCGAGTGTCGGGGTCGAGTTCCGGTTCGTCGTCCTCGTCGCGGACCAGGCGCAGGACCGCGCTGGTCTCCGCGAGCGCCTGACGGCCGGTCTCCGTGACCTCGCGCAACGATGCTCGCGCGCGACGGGGATCCGACTCGAGGACGGCGTCCGCGGCCGACGCCTGCACGACCATGGCGCTGACCGAGTGGGCGATGACGTCGTGCAGCTCACGCGTGAGCCGGGCCCGCTCCGCAGCTGCTGCCTGACGCCGGACCAGCTCACGCTCGACCCGCAGCTCCTCGGTGACCCGCTCGAGCTGCGCGTTACGTTCCGCGAGCCGGCGGACGAGAATTCCCAGCACAAGCGGCGGCCCGGCGATGGCGGAGACGAACGTCACGTCACCGAACTCGAGCCGCTGGCCACCCTCGGAGACGGGGATGGCGAGGATCGCAAGGACGATGAACACCACCGCTGGCACGGACACCCGCAACGACGCCCAGCGTCCAAGCGAGTAGCAAGCCACCAGCGCGAAGAGCACCGGGACCGCCGGCCCGTCGCGCGGCACCTCGACGACGTCCTGCAGGAGCAGTGACACGAGGACAGCGCCGGCCGCGACGAGGGGCCAGCGGCGACGCACGATCAGGCCGGCGCAGGCCAGCCACTCGACGGCGATGCCGGGCCATGGGTTCGCGAGGCCGAGAGACAACATCTCGACGATTCCGAGCAAGGCCAGGGCGACCGGGAGTCCCACATCCGCGAGGAGCCGTCGTCCGGCCGTGGGTGCCGTCCCGTCCACGCTCTCGACGGTACCGGCGCGCGATGGTGGTGTCCTCCACCCAGTGGTGTAGGCGCCGTCCTCCGTGCGCGTGCCGGCCCGCCTTCCGGGGGCCGACGACGGGGCACCTCCGCGTTCCTAACGTCGAAGCCATGACACCTTCACGCACCGTCCTGGCGGCCCGGCTGGCGATGGCCGGTGCCGTGTCGTCGCTCGTTCTCACGCCGCTGCACGGCCTGTCCCGGTTCAACCCGGCGCTCGGTCACCACGACCTCGAGGAGTGCTGCGCCGCCTGGTGGGGGCGGCCCGGGCTCGAGCACCTTCAGCCCATGCTGGGGTGGTCGGACGCGCTTACGGTCTACCTCTGGTACGGCCGGGTCTGGATCCTGCTCCTCGCCGCCGCCACCTTCAGCGCCTACGCAGTCCACGCCGTGCTGCGTCCGGCGAACCGGACCCAGACCTGGGCCTGGCGCGCGGTCCTCACAGGCTTGACCCTCCAGACCATCGGCCTGGCCGGGGCGTTTCTCACCCCGTGGCTGGACCAGTCCTACACCTGGGTCGCCATTCCTGGTGGTGTGCTCAACCTCGTCGGCGGCACGGTGCTCGGGATCTGGTCCCTCCGGCGGGGTCCGCTGCCCCGCTTTACGGCGGTGGTCCTCACCGTCGGCATCCCGATCGACCTGCTGCTCAGCACCTTCGTCTACGCCGGCGGGGCGGTCGTCCCGATGCTGTTCGCCTGGGCCGTAGCCGGCCGGGCCGCCGCCCGAACGGTCACCGCGGGCGACCCCGACGTCGGCGCGACGACGGTCGCCGCGACCTAGCCCAGCGCCTCGCGGAGCCGGGCCGCCGTCCCCGTGGCGGCGGCCCGCAGCGCCGCCACGTCCGGGCCCGCCCCGAGAACCTCGCGACTCGAGCTGGCCAGCACCTGCGGCAGCGCGTCGCCGAAGGTCCTTCGCAGCGCCTCGACGGTGCCGCCCTGGGCGCCCAACCCCGGAGCCAGCACCGGCGTGTTCGCCGCCACGAGGTCGATCCCGAGATCGGAAACCGCGTCGCCGACCGTCGCGCCGATGACCAGCCCGACGCTGCCTAGCTCACCCCGACCGGCCGCCGCGGAGTTGTCCGCGGCCACCCCGTCGACGACCGATGCCGCCACCGACCGGGCGTCCCGCACGGCGTGCTGCACCTCATAGCCCTCGGGATTCGAGGTCAAGGCCAGGACGAACACCCCGGCCCCCGTTTCCTCGGCAAGGTCCAGCGCCGGGCGCAGCGACGCATACCCCAGGAACGGGCTGACCGTCACCGCGTCGGCCCGGAGGTCGCTGTCCTTGCCGAGGTACGCGTCCGCGTAAGCGTGCATGGTCGACCCGATGTCGCCGCGCTTGACGTCGAGCAGGGTGAGCGTGCCTGCCTTCCGCAGGTCGCCGAGCACCCGCTCCAGCACTCGGATCCCGCCCGACCCGAACACTTCGAAGAATGCCGACTGCGGCTTCACGACGGCGACGTGGCCGGCGTATGCCTCGACGCAGGTCAGCGCGAACCGCTCCAGCCCGGCGAGCGAGTACGCGAGCCCCCACTGCTCGACCAGCCCGCGGTGCGGGTCCAGCCCCGCGCAGAACGGCCCGTGTGCGTCCATGGCGGCTTGCAGCCGCGCCCCGAACGGTGTGGTCACCGGTACACCTCCTGACGCCGGTGCGCGGCACCGACAACCTGCGTGAACGCGTCGAAACCCTTCTCCGCCAACAGGCTCTCCAGCTCGCGGAGCACCCGAACCGGTGCGGTCGGGTCGTTGAAGGTGGCCGTGCCCACCTGGATGGCACTGGCCCCGGCGGCGACCAGCTCCAGCGCGTCGCGGCCGGTGCGCACTCCGCCAACCCCGATGATCGGCACGGGGCGGAACCGGCCCTCGGCCATCGCGGACCGGACCTGCCAGATGGTCCGAACGGCGACGGGACGGATTCCGGGACCGCTCAGCCCACCGGTCACGCCGGCCAGCTGCGGCCGCATCCGGTCGATGTCGATGGCCATGCCCAGCAGCGTGTTGATCATCGTCAGCCCGTCGGCGCCGGCCTTCACGCAGGCGGAAGCGATCGCGACGATGTCGGTGACGTCGGGGCTCAGCTTGGCGAACACCGGCACGTTGCGTGGCAGCTGCTCCCGCACCAGGGCGACGACCTTGGCGGAGGCCAGCGGGTCGATGGCGAAAACCAGGCCGCGATTCGCGACGTTCGGACAGGAGATGTTGACCTCGACGCCGACGACGCAGTCGAAGGCGGGGCTCCGCCGCAGCACGCCGGCCACGTCGGCGAACTCGCCACTGGACCCGCCGGCGATGGACACCAGGACCCGCGCACCGACCGACTTCAGCCAGGCGAGGTCGTTCTCGACGAACGCGTCGATTCCAGGGCCCTGCAGGCCGATCGAGTTGAGCATGCCACTGGCGGTCTCGGCCATCCGCGGCGTGCCGCGGCCCGAGCGCGCGCCCGCCATCACCGACTTGGTCACGAACGCGCCCAACGTGGACACGTCGAAGAACCGGTGCAGCTCCTTGCCGTTGGCGGCGCAGCCGGAGGCCGTCATCACCGGGTTGGGCAGATCCACTTCGCCGAGGGACACCGACATGTCCACCATCAGTGCCCTGCCTCAGTCGGCGCACCGAGCGCATCGGCCGGGACCAGCCCGTACCCGTTCTCGAGCGCATCCCACCGCACCCGATCGCCACGGAACACCGGTCCGTCGACGCAGGACCGCACCATCCGGGTTGTGCCGTCGACGCCGGTGACCGGCAGAACGCACGTCATGCATACGCCGACGCCGCAGGCCATCGACTCCTCGACGGCTACCTGCGCGACGGCGCCCTCGGCGGAAGCGATCTCCGTGACCGACCGGAGCATCCCCATCGGCCCGCAGCCGTAGACGACGCCCGCGCTGCTGAGCCGGATCACCTGTGCCAGCACGTCGCTCACCCAGCCGCGCGTGCCGGCCGAGCCGTCGTCGGTGGTCACGGTCAGGCCATCCGCGGCCCGCCGGGCTTCGACGACCCCGAACAGTCGGTCCTCGCTCGCCGCGCCGAGCACCATCTCGACACGGCACCCGCCCTGGGCGAGCTGCTCGGCCAGCCAGAACAGCGGGGCGCTCCCGTAGCCGCCACCCACGAGGACGCACGGCACCGGCTTGGTCGGCAGCGGGAACGGCTTGCCCAGCGGTCCGACGATGTCGACCTCGTCGTGAGGGGATAGCCCCGCGATCCACGTCGTGCCCGTCCCGTGCGCGGCGACGACGATGTCGACGGTGCCGCCGTCGACGCCGGACGGGCTGACCTGGTGGATCGAGAAGCACCGGCGGAGCAGGTTCGCCGACATGGGGCCGCCGACGGCCAGCGCCACGAACTGCCCCGGCCGGGCCAGCTCCGCGATTCCCGGAGCGACGAACGTCAAGTGCTGGTATGCGCCGACCCGCCGGGTCGCGACGAGCTCGCCAGTCACCTGGACAACACCACAGCGGGGGACGGCCGGTCCAGAACCGTTGGTCGCCAAGGGCATACTGCTCATCGGCCGGCCCCCGCCCCGAACAGGTCGAGGTCGCGAGCGTGGTCCTGCAGCGACTTCACCCGGATCTCGCCGCTGCGTCGCGCCTCGATGCCCTGCACCGCCGCGGCGAGCTCCTGCACCGTCGTGATGATCGGCTTGTCGGCACCGAGGGTCGCTGCGCGGATCTCGTACCCGTCCGCCCGCGCCGACTGGCCGGTAGGCGTGTTGACGACCATGGCCACCTCGCCGTCGTTGATGAGGTCGACGATGGTCGGCTCCCCCGGCGTCGGTGTCTCGCGTTCTCTGATCTTCCGCACCACCCGTGACTCGACTCCGTTTCGCCGCAACACTTCCGCGGTGCCGCTGGTGGCGACGATGGTGAACCCCAGGTCGGCCAGCCGCTTGACCGGGAAGATCATCGCCCGCTTGTGGCGGTTGGCGATCGACACGAAGATCGACCCGGTGTCGGGCAGCCCGCCGCTGCTCATCTGGCTCTTGGCGAACGCCATGCCGAAGTCGCGGTCGATCCCCATCACCTCACCGGTGGACCGCATCTCCGGCCCGAGCAGCGAGTCGACGACCTTACCCTCGCGCGTGCGGAACCGCTTGAACGGCAGGATCGCCTCCTTGACCGACATGGGAGCGTGCGCTGGCAGCTGCCCGCCGTCGCCGTGGGGCGGCAGGATCCCCTCCTCGCGAAGCTCCTTGATCGTCGCACCGAGCATGACCCGCGCCGCGGCCTTCGAGATCTGCACGCCGGTCGCCTTGGCCACGAACGGCACCGTGCGCGAGGCCCGCGGGTTGGCCTCCAGGACGTAGAGGACGTCCTGAGCCAACGCATACTGCACGTTCATCAGTCCGCGGACTCCGATGCCCTCGGCCAGCTTGCGCGTCGACTCACGGACCCGCTCCAGCTCAGTGCGGCCGAGGGTCACCGGCGGCAAGGTGCAGGAGCTGTCGCCGGAGTGGATCCCCGCCTCCTCGATGTGCTCCATGATCCCGCCGAGGTACATCTCCTCGCCGTCGTAGAGCGCGTCGACGTCGATCTCGATGGCGTCGTCGAGGAAGCGGTCGACGAGGACCGGGTGCTCGGGGCCGGCCACCGCCGCGCGGGTGACGTACGTGGCAAGGGTCTCGTCGTCGTAGACGATCTCCATGCCGCGGCCGCCGAGGACGTACGAGGGGCGGACGAGGACCGGATACCCGATCTCTTTGGCGACCTCCACGGCCTCCTCCGGGCTGTATGCGGTGCCGTGCCGGGGAGCGGGCAGGTCCGCCTCCGCGAGGACCCGGCCGAACGCGCCACGGTCCTCGGCGAGGTTGATGGCCTCCGGGCTCGTGCCGACGATCGGCACTCCTTCGTGCTTGAGCGCCTGGGCGAGACCGAGTGGCGTCTGGCCGCCGAGCTGGACGATGACGCCGGCCAACGGGCCCGCCTGGCGCTCGACGTGGACCACTTCGAGGACGTCTTCGAGGGTGAGCGGTTCGAAGTAGAGCCGGCTGCTGGTGTCGTAGTCGGTGGACACGGTCTCGGGGTTGCAGTTGACCATGACCGTGTCGAAACCCCTGTCCCGCAAGGCGAACGACGCGTGAACGCAGGAGTAGTCGAACTCCACCCCCTGGCCGATCCGGTTGGGTCCGGAGCCGAGGATGATGACCGCCGGGTTGTCCCGCGGCGCCACCTCGTTCTCCTCGTCGTAGCTGGAGTAGTGGTAGGGCGTCAACGCCGCGAACTCCGCCGCGCACGTGTCGACGGTCTTGTACACGGGCCGGACGCCGAGCGCGTGGCGGACCCCGCGGACCACCGCCTCCGGCATCCCGGCCAGCGAGGCGATCTGGGCGTCGGAGAACCCGTGCCGCTTGGCCAGCCGGAGCAGCACGGACGAGAGCTGCTCGGCGGCCGCCACCTGCGCCGCCACCTCGTTGAGGAGAGCGATCTGGTCGAGGAACCACGGATCGATTCCCGTCGCCGCGTGGACCTCCTCTACACCTGCGCCGCCACGCAGCGCCTGCTGGACGGCGACGATCCGCCCGTCGGTCGGGACGGCGGCCTGTTGCAGCAGCTCGGTCAACCGGGCTGGGTCGTCCGGCGTCGGGCCGTCCCAGTGGAACGACGAACCAGCGCGCTCCATCGACCGCAGCGCCTTCTGGAGCGCCTCGGTGAAGTTGCGTCCGATCGCCATCGCCTCGCCGACGGACTTCATCGTCGTCGTCAGCGTCGGGTCGGCGGCCGGGAACTTCTCGAAGGCGAACCGCGGCACCTTGACGACGACGTAGTCCAGGGTCGGCTCGAACGACGCCGGGGTCTCGCGGGTGATGTCGTTCGGCACCTCGTCGAGGGTGTAGCCGATGGCCATCTTCGCCGCGATCTTGGCGATGGGGAACCCGGTTGCCTTGGACGCCAACGCACTCGACCGTGAGACGCGCGGGTTCATCTCGATGACGATGACCCGGCCGTCCTCGGGGTTGACCGCGAACTGGATGTTGCAGCCCCCGGTGTCGACACCCACCTCGCGGATCACGGCGATGCCGATGTCGCGAAGCCGCTGGTACTCCCGGTCGGTCAGGGTCAAGGCCGGCGCCACGGTGATCGAGTCGCCGGTGTGCACGCCCATCGGGTCGAGGTTCTCGATCGAGCAGACGACCACGACGTTGTCGGCGTGGTCGCGCATGACCTCGAGCTCGTACTCCTTCCAGCCGAGGACCGACTCCTCGAGCAGCACCTCGGTGATCGGGCTGTCCTTGAGGCCCTGGCCGGCCATCCGGCGCAGCTCGGTCTCGTCGTGGGCGAACCCCGAGCCGAGGCCGCCCATGGTGAACGACGGCCGCACGACCAGCGGGTAGCCCAGCGAGTCAGCAGCGGCCAGCACCTCGTCGACGGAGTGCGCGATGAACGAGCGCGCGGACTCGGCGCCGCACCGCTCGACCACCCCCTTGAACTTCTCCCGGTCCTCGCCGAGCTGGATCGCCTCGACGTTCGCGCCGATGAGTGGGCAGTCGTACTTGTCGAGGACGCCGTTCTCGTGCAACGCGATTGCCGTGTTCAGGGCGGTCTGGCCACCCAGCGTCGCCAGCACCGCATCTGGTCGTTCCTTCGCGATGATCGCCTCGACGACCTCCGGCGTGATCGGCTCGACGTAGGTCGCATCGGCGAACTCGGGGTCGGTCATGATCGTGGCGGGGTTGCTGTTGACGAGGACCACCCGGATCCCCTCGTCTCGCAGCACGCGGCACGCTTGGGTCCCCGAGTAGTCGAACTCGCAGGCCTGCCCGATGACGATCGGGCCGGATCCGATGACCAGAACGCTGCCGATGTCGTCGCGCTTCGGCATCAGCGGGCGGCCTCCATCATCTGGACGAAACGATCGAAGAGGTATGCGGCGTCGTGCGGCCCCGCCGCGGCCTCCGGGTGGTACTGCACCGAGTACGCCGGGATGTCCAGGCACTCGATGCCCTCGACCACCTCGTCGTTGAGGCAGACGTGCGACACCCGGACTCGGCCGTAGGGCGTGTCGGTGTCCCGGTCCACCGGGGCATCCACGGCGAAGCCGTGGTTGTGCGCGGTGACCTCGACCTTGCCGGTGCGACGGTCCATCACCGGCTGGTTGATGCCGCGGTGCCCGTACTTCAGCTTGTACGTGCCGAACCCGAGCGCCCGGCCGAGCAGCTGGTTGCCGAAGCAGATCCCGAAGAACGGGATCCGCGCATCGAGCACCTCACGCAGCAACGCGACCTCCGACTCGGCGGACGCCGGGTCGCCGGGTCCGTTGGAGAAGAACACCCCATCAGGCGACAGAGCGGCGACCTCCTCGAACGTCGTCCACTGCGGCAGTACGTGCACCTCGATGCCGTGCTGCGCCATCAGCTGCGGGGTCATCGCCTTGATGCCCAGGTCGACCGCCGCGACGGTGAAGCGCCTCTCTCCCATCGCCTCCACGACGTAGGGCTCGGTGGTCGACACCTGCGCGGCCAGGGCAGCATCCGACATCGACGGAGCCGTGCGAACCCGGTCAGCCAGCACCGTGGCCGAGGCACCTGCATACTCGTCGCCGCTGAAGATCCCGACCCGCATGGCGCCCCGCTCGCGCAGGTGGCGGGTCAGGGCCCGGGTGTCGATGCCGCTGATCCCCACGACGCCCTGGTCGCGCAGCTCGTCCTCGAGGGGTTTGGTGGACCGCCAGTTCGAGGGTCGGAGCGCCGGATCGCGGACGACATACCCGGACACCCAGATCCGCGACGACTCCGGATCCTCGGTGTTGACTCCGGTGTTGCCGACGTGCGGAGCGGTCATGACGACGACCTGGCGGTGGTAGCTGGGATCGGTGAGCGTCTCCTGGTAGCCCGTCATCCCCGTCGAGAACACGGCTTCGCCGAGGGTCTCACCCACGGCGCCGTAGGCGTCGCCGCGGAACACCCGACCGTCCTCGAGGACGAGCAGGGCGGGTGGGCGGTCGAGCAGCAGCTGGGTCACCAGGAACCTCCGGCGGTCTCAGGGACGAGGGCGCGGCCGGCCCGCGCGGTGCAAACACCGCGTTGGTACGTCGCGACGACGCGGCCGGTCAGCTCGCGCCCGTGCCAGGGGTTGTTGCGGGACAGCGAGTGCGACTCGTCGCGGTGCACCATCCAGGTAGCCGACGGGTCGACGAGCGTGACGTTGGCCGGAGATCCGGCGGCCAGCGGCTGCCCGTGACCGTCGAGCCGGGCGATCCGGGCCGGGTTGACCGACATGACCCGGGCCACGCCGGCCCAGTCGAACAACCCGGAGTGCACCATGACCTCGCCGACCACGCCGAGCGCCGTCTCCAGCCCGACCATCCCGGGCGAGGCGTCGACGAAGGCGTGGTCCTTGTCGTGCGGTGCGTGCGGGGCGTGGTCGGTAGCGACGGCGTCGATCGTGCCGTCGGCCAAGGCCTCCCGCAGGGCCCGGACGTCCTCCTCGGGCCGCAGCGGCGGGTTGACCTTCCACACCGGGTCGTAGGACTCGAGCAGGTCGTGGGTCAGCAGGAGATGGTGGGGAGTCACCTCGGCGGTGACGTCGATGCCCTGCGCCTTGGCCCACCGGAGCACCTCGACCGAACCGGCGGTCGACACGTGTGCGATGTGGACCCGGCTGCCGGTGTGACGGGCCAGCATGACGTCTCGAGCGACGATCGACTCCTCGGCGATTCCGGGCCAGCCGGGCAGCCCCAGACGGCCGGACAGCTCGCTCTCGTGTGCACACGCATCGGCGCCGGCCAGCCGCGGCTCCTGGGCGTGCTGGCTGATCACGCCACCGAAGGTCTTCACGTACTCCAGCGCGCGACGCATCAGCCGGGCGTCCGACACGCAGTACCCGTCGTCGGAGAACACCCGGACCTTAGCCCGCGAGCGGGCCATGAGCCCGAGCTCGGCCAGCTCCGCCCCCGCCAGGCCCTTGGTCACCGCCCCGACCGGCTGGACGTCGCAGTGGTGGTAGGACCGCCCGAGGTCGTAGAGGTGGTCGGCGGCCTCGGCGGTGTCGGTCACGGGAGTGGTGTTGGCCATGGCTAGGACCGCGGTGAAGCCGCCGGCCGCGGCCGCCTGCACACCGCTGCCAACGGTCTCCGCGTCCTCCCGCCCCGGTTCGCGCAGGTGGACGTGGAGGTCGACGAGGCCGGGCAGGGCCACGAGCCCGACGGCGTCTACCACCGTGGTGTCGCGGCCCGCGGTGATCGAGCCCACCTGGACGATCCGCTCGCCGTCCACGAGCAGGTCGGCGGTCCTCTCGCCGAGCAGCCGGGCTCCCCTGATGAGGATGGGCATCACGCCTCCCCGCTCAGCAGGTGGTAGAGCACGGCCATCCGCACCGCGACCCCCGCCGACACCTGGTCGAGGACCACGGAGTTCGGCGAGTCGGCAACGTCAGCCGCGATCTCGAGGCCACGGTTCATCGGACCCGGGTGCAGGACCACGACGTAGGGGTTCATGGCGGTGAGCCGCCGCATCCGGTCGCGGGTGAGACCGTAGGTCACGGTGTACTCGCGGGGCGTCGGGAAGTACCCGCCGCTCATCCGCTCTCGCTGGACGCGGAGCATCATCACGGCGTCGACCGGACCGTGGGTGCCGCCGCCCTCGAGTACCTCGTCGAGGTCCCACGACGTGGCGAACCCATCGGTCTTCGACCAGTCCGCGATCCCGCTGGGCATCAGCGTGGGCGGCGCAACGACGGTGACGTGCGCACCGAGCCGGCCCAGGGTGATGACGTTGGAGCGGAACACCCGGGAGTGGGTGAGGTCGCCCACGATCGCGACATGGCGGCCGTCGAGGTCGCCGATCCGTTGCCGGAGGGCGTAGGCGTCGAGCAGGGCCTGCGTCGGGTGCTCGTGGGTGCCGTCCCCGGCGTTGATGACGCTGGCGTCGACCCACTGGGCGACCTGATGGCAGGCCCCCGAGGCGTGGTGCCGGATCACGAGCGCGTCCACGGCCATCGCGTCGATGGTCCGCACGGTGTCGCGCAGCGACTCACCTTTCGATGTGGACGAGCCCTTGCCGGTGATGTTGATGGTGTCGGCGGACATCCACTTCCCGGCGATCTCGAACGAGCTGCGGGTCCGGGTGGAGTCCTCGAAGAACAGGTTGATGATCGTCCGACCGCGCAGGGTCGGGATCTTCTTGACGTCGCGCTTCTGCACCTCGTGCATCTGCTCGGCGGTGGCGAGAATAGTCTCGACGTCGTCGCGGGTCAGGTCCGCGGACGACAGCAGGTGCCGGTTCATCGGTCCCCTCCCTCGATGGTCACCGAGTCCTCGCCGTCCAGCTCGGCCAGGTGCACGCGGACCCGCTCGGACGAGGAGGTCGGCAGGTTCTTGCCGACGTGGTCGGCGCGGATGGGCAGCTCGCGGTGGCCGCGGTCGACGAGGACGGCCAGGCGCACGGCGCGCGGGCGGCCCAGCTCGGCCAGCGCCTCGAGCGCGGCCCGGATGGTGCGCCCGTGGAAGAGCACGTCGTCGACGAGTACGACGACCTTGTCGTCGATCCCATCCGGCGGGATGTCGGTCGGGTACAGCCGGCGAACCGGCTGGTGCCGAAGGTCATCGCGGTGCATCGTCACGTCCAGGCTCCCGACGGGGACCTGCACGCCCTCGACCTCGGCCATGACGGTCACCAGTCGCCGCGCGAGCGGCACACCCCGGGACGGAATGCCGAGCAGGACCAGGTCGTCGGCGCCCTTGTTGCGCTCGAGGATCTCGTGGGCGATGCGGCGCAACGCCCGGGAGACGTCGCCGGAGGTGAGCACCTCACGAGCGAGCTTTTCGGTCCGTGTTGGCTGGACAGCAGCCACCACCTGACCTCCTTCCCCGCCTCACAGGACGGTGGTTAAAGGATGTCGTCGGGGGCCACTCTATCCGTCGCCCGGACCGCCACCCGACCGGGACGCGCCGCTCCAATACGCTTCGCGCGTGCCAGATCAGGTCGTCCTTGTCACCGGAGCTGCCGGGCGGATCGGCGCCTATCTTCGAGCCCGTATGCCTCGGACCGGCCGATGCCTGCGACTGCTCGACACGACGGCGCCGTCCGACCTCACGGACGGTGAAGAGGCGCATACCGGCTCCGTCACCGACCGCGACGTGGTCCGCCGGGCTGTTATCGGAGCCGACGCGGTGGTGCACCTGGCCGGCATCGCGACCGAGGCGGCGTGGGAGGAGATTCTCGACGTCAACATCGGCGGCACGCAGGCCGTCCTGCACGCGTCCGCCGAGGCCGGCGTACGGACCGTCGTCGTCGCGTCGAGCAACCACGCGGCCGGCTTTTGGTCGCGGCCCCCCGACGGCTCGCTGCTGGCCGACGACGTCCCACCTCGGCCCGACTCGTTCTATGGGTGGAGCAAGGCCGCCGTCGAGTCGCTGGGACGGATGTACCACGAGCACTTCGGGATGACCGTCGTGAACCTGCGGATCGGCTGGTGCTCTGAGCACCCGGGCACCCGCCGGGGCGCCGAGATCTGGCTGTCACCGGGCGACGCCGCCCGCCTCGTGGAGGCGTCCATCGCGCCGAGCGTCACGGGATTCCACACGGTCTGGGGCGTGTCCGCCAACTCGACGTCATGGTGGTCGACCGCCGGTGGCGCGGCGATCGGCTACCGGCCGCAGGACGACTCCGAGGCGTATGCGTCCCAGCTGACCGAGCCGGACGTGGACTGGCCTAGTCCGCTGGGCGGCCCCTTCACAACGAACCCGCTCGGTCGCCCGCTCTGAGGCAGGACCGTGGACGCCTTCCGTCGTCAGAGCACCGGAAACTCCACACGATCACCCCTGCTCGGCGTTCCAGCGCCGCATCGCGGCGGTGAACTCCGGATCGGTCCGGTCCGGTGGCCGTCCGGCCGTGAACACGACGACGTTTCCGTCCGGGTCGGTGGTGGTGACCTCCCGGGTGTTCCACGGCGTGTCGACCGGGCCCTCGACGGCCCCGCCGCCGTGCGCGCGGGCCTGTGCGGCCAAGTCGTCGATCTCGTCGTAGACCGCGGCAAAGTTGAGGGTGCCCGTCGAACCGGGGGTAACCGGACGGTCGGCCGGCCGCACGAGAATGTCCTGGAACTGCCAGCGGCGTAGGTGCACCAGCCTGGTTGGGCTCGGCGGTGGCGGCATCGCGAAGAGGATGACGAACCCCAGTCCGTCGACGTACCACGACACGATGCGGTCCAGATCACTCGCGTTCAGGGTCGCGAACATCGGCATCCCGTAGATGGCTCGGGAGATGCCGGGACTCGTGGCGCCGGTGACGGGGGCTGGGACGGGCGAGACGACGTCGGTCATGAACCGATCGTCGACCGTGACGTGGCGTGAGGGTCAAGGCTCGGCCGACAACACCACGACAACGCCGTGAGAGCGCCGGGCCGGTGCAATGGACGGGCCCGCGGTCCTCGTCATCCGGACCGCTTCGACCAGGAGGAGCCCGTCCATGCGCCGTCATCGCCTGTCCATCCACGCCACGCGAGCCGCCGCCCTGTTAGGAGCGGCCGCCTGCGTCGTCGCTGCTGCGTCGGTGCCGTTGGCTGCGCCCGCCGTCGCCGCACCCACGCTTCCACTGACCTGGGTCCCCGTCCCGACCGGCTCCCCCGAGGACTTCCGGGGCGTCGACGCGGTGAGCCGCGACGTCGTCTGGGTGGCCGGCACCCACGGGCAGGTGCTCCGGACGGTGAACGCCGGTCGGACCTGGGACAACGTCAGCCCTCCCGGAGCCGACGCCGTCTACTTCCGCGACATCGAGGCGACCTCGTCCCGCCACGCGGTGCTGATGTCCGTGTCGGGCAGCGAGACGCAGGCCGCCGGCCGGGTATGGGTCACCGACGACGGCGGCGCGACCTGGGCGTCCCCGCTCGCCACCACCGACCCGCGCAGCTTCTTCGACTGCCTCGCCTTCGCGTTGCCCAACCGCGGCTACCTCGTCGGCGACCCGGTCGACGGGCGATTCGAGTTCTACGTCACTGGCGACGCCGGCCACCACTGGACCAAGGCCGACACATCCGGCGTGCCGCCGGCCGTGGACGGGGAGTTCGGCTTCGCTGCGGGCGGGACCTGCATGTCCGCGGTCGGCTCGACCGTCTCGTTCGGGACCGGCGGCACCGTCTCACGCGTGTTCCGCAGCGTCGACGCCGGACGCACCTGGGTGGCCCAGCCCACCCCGGTGGTGCCCGGCCCGTCGGCCGGAGTCTTCGCGGCGCAGTTCCGGGACGAGCGAAACGGGATCGCGGTCGGCGGCGACATCGACGCGCTGGGGTCGCCGGCGCATACCGCTGCCTACACCGACAACGGTGGGCAGACCTGGCAGGAGTCGCGCTCGATGCCCGGCGGCCTGCGGACCGCGGCCGCCTGGGTCTCCGTGCTCCGGGTGGCCATCGCGGTCGGGCCAACGGGATCGGACATCTCGCTCGACGCCGGCCGGTCGTGGCGGCAGATCGACACCGGAGGATGGACCACGCTGTCGTGCGCCCCGGACCTGGCCTGCTACGGCGTCGGCCTGGCGGGAAAGGCCAGCCGGCTCAGCCTGGCTCTCGGCTCCTGACCGCGCTCACACGAGTGTGGGCTTGACCTCGGCGAGCCGGGCGAGGAGGCCGTTGACGAACGACGGCGAGTCGTCGGTCGAGAGGGTTCGAGCCAGCTCGACCGCTTCGCTGATGGCCACCCCGTCCGGCACCTGGTCGTTCCAGACGACCTCCCACGCGCCGAGCCGGAGGATCGACCGGTCCACGCCGGGCATGCGGGGCAGCGTCCACCCGTGCGAGTACGTCGTGAGCAGCTCGTCGATCTCCGCCCAGTGCACGACGACGCCCTCGACGATCTCGACCGTGTAGGGATTGAGCGGCGGCTGGTCGCCGGGGTTGTCCTGACGGTCGGCTAGGAGAGCCCCCGCATTGATGCGCCGCTGGTCGGCCTCGAAGAGCAGGTCCAGCGCGCGTTTACGGGCTTTGGAACGAGCGGCCACCGGTCAGTTGACGCGCCCCAGATAGGACCCGTCGCGGGTGTCGACCTTCACCTTGGTACCGGTCTCGAGGAACAGCGGTACGGCGATCTGCGCCCCCGTCTCGAGGGTGGCCGGCTTCGTGCCGCCGGTCGAGCGGTCCCCCTGCAGGCCCGGGTCGGTGTGCGTGATCTCGAGGACCACGGAGGCGGGCAGCTCGACGTAGAGTGGGGTGCCGTCGTGCGTGGCGACGATGGCGTTCTGGTTCTCCAGCATGTAGTCGGCGGCGGACCCGACGGTGTCGGACTGCACGTGGA
>Ga0307289_10000573_pt1 | contig 15882 bp, 20 predicted proteins | sample ER_DNA_143_FD_194483 | JGI IMG/M metagenome (GOLD analysis project Ga0307289, IMG submission 194483) | Bulk soil microbial communities from the East River watershed near Crested Butte, Colorado, United States - ER_DNA_143 | ecosystem: Environmental > Terrestrial > Soil > Floodplain | place...
CGCGACCTTCTTCCCGTCGACGGCGGTGATGACGTCGCCACCGGTCGGGAACTCCTGGCCGGCCACGACGGTCGTCGCGTCGGCCGCCTTGAGGCCCGCGTCGGCGGCGGGGCCGCCTCCGGTCACCTGGGTCACTTCCACGCCGGCCGGCAGGCCGAGCTGGGAGGCCAGGGCGTCGGTGATGGTCGCGATGCCGACGCCGAGGTAGGCGTGCTCGACCTTGCCGGTGGCGAGGATCTGGGAGACGACCGACTTGACGGTGTTCGACGGGACGGCGAAGCCGATGCCGTCGTTGCCGCCCGAGTCGCTCTCGATCTGCGAGTTGATGCCGATGACCTGTCCCTCGAGATCGAGGAGCGGACCGCCGGAGTTGCCGTGGTTGATGGCGGCGTCGGTCTGGATCGCGTCGTTGATGGAGAAGTTGTTCGGCGAAGTGATCGTGCGGTGGAGGGCGCTCACGATCCCGCTCGTGACGGTCTCGTTGAGGCCGAGCGGGCTGCCGATCGCGACGACGCCGTCGCCGACCTGGATCGCACTCGAATCGCCGAGCTGGAGCGGGGTCAGCTGCGAGCTTGGGGCGTTGATCTTGATCACGGCGACGTCGGTGGACGGGTCCGCGCCGACGAGTTGGGCGTCGTACGTCGCGCCGTCGGAGAATTCGACCGAGATCGAGGACGCACCGTCGACGACGTGGTCGTTCGTGACGATGTGGCCGGAGCTGTCGATCACGAAGCCGGAGCCGAGAGCCTGGCCCTCCGGCGTCGTCACCTTGATTGTGACCACGCCAGCGTGGACGCGGTCGTAGAGAGCGCTCACGCTGAGCGCCGAGTCGGCCGCGGCCGGTTCCGAGTTCGTCACCGTGACCTGGCGGACGACTGTCTGGGTCGCGGTCTCGGAGGCGACCGAGTAGGCAGCCGCGCCGCCGCCCGCGCCGAGCGCAACGGCTGCGACTGAGGCGGCGGCGATCTTCAGGCTGCGGGAGGAGGGATGCTTCATCTCTGTCCTTTCGGTAAGCGTCGCCCTCCATGCGATCAGCAGTCCCTAAGACCAGCCTGAGACGAAGCTAAGAAGTGACTAAGAGTCGCGCTCTTAGCCAGTTCTCAGACTCGATGCGCACAATGGAGCCGTGAAGATCCTGGTCGTCGACGACGAAAGGGCGGTGCGCGAGTCGCTGCGCCGCGCCCTCGAGCTCGAGGGCTATGAGATCGAGCTCGCCGACGACGGGCTGCAGGCCCTCGCCGCGCTCGAGGACGGCGGCGAGCCCGACGCCATGATCCTCGACGTCCTCATGCCGGGTATGGACGGCCTGGAGGTCTGCCGGCGCGTGCGGCGCGAGGGCAGCCGCATGCCCGTCCTCATGCTGACCGCGCGTGTGGAGGTCGAGAACCGCGTCGCGGGCCTGGACGCGGGCGCCGACGACTACGTGACGAAGCCGTTCGCGCTCGAGGAGCTTCTCGCGCGCGTGCGCGCGCTCCTGCGCAGGACCCAAGACGACGGGGCGGAGAAGCTCGCCTTCAGCGACCTCGAGCTCGATCCCGGCACCCGCGAGGTGCAGCGCGGCGGCGAGCCGATCGAGCTCACGCGGACGGAGTTCTCGCTCCTCGAGCTCTTCCTGCGAAACCCGCGCCAGGTGCTCACGCGGTCGGTCATCTTCGAGCGCGTGTGGGGCTACGACTTCGGTTTCGGGTCGAACTCGCTCGACGTCTACATCGGGTACCTGCGTCGCAAGACGGAGGCGGGCGGCAGGCCGCGGCTCATCCAGACGGTTCGCGGAGTCGGTTACGCCTTGCGAGAACAGTGAGCTTCCGCACCCGGCTGGCCATCGCCACGGCCACGGCGGTCGCGCTCGCCGTCGTCCTCGCCTCGGCGACCGTCTACCTCGTGGTGCGAAACGAGCTGCGCGACACCCTCGATGCCGCGCTGCGAGACCGGGCCGCCCAAGTCCAGCACGAGCCGCTCCGCGCCTTCCAGGCCGGCGACCAGGCCTTCCTCGAGCCCGGGCCCCAGCTGGGCGGCGCGCCCGGCTACTTCCAGGTCGTGAGCGCGGACGGCCGAACGATCCGCCTCCCGAACGAGACGGTCGAGCTCCCCGTCACCGACGCAGTCCGCGAGGTGGCGAGCGGCCAGCGGAGCGGCTTCCTCTCCGACAGCGACGTGGCGGGAGTGCATGTTCGCGTCATCACCGTCCCCTACGGACAGGGCGGCCTCGCTATTCAGATCGCGCGCCCGCTCACGGAGGTCGACCACTCCCTCTCACGCATCCGCACCTACCTCCTCCTGATCGCAGCAGCCGGGATCGCCCTCGCCGCGGCGCTCGGGCTCGCCGTTGCGCGCACCGCGCTCGCGCCTGTCCGCCAACTCACCGGCGCGACGGAGAAGGTCACGGAGACGGGCGATCTCTCGGAGCGGATCGACGCCCGCGGGAGCGACGAGCTCAGCCGCCTGGCCGCGAGCTTCAACACGATGCTGAGCGCGCTCGAGAAGTCGACGCGGGCCCAGCAGCAGCTCGTCGGGGACGCCTCCCATGAGCTCCGCACCCCGCTTACGAGCCTGCGAACGAACGTCGAGGTGCTGGCCGGAGGCCGCGAGCTTCCCGCCGACGAGCGCAACCGCCTGCTCAAGGACGTCGTCGAGCAGCTCGACGAGATGACGACTCTCGTCGGCGAGCTCAGCGAGCTGGCCCGCGGCGAGCTCGAGCCCGGCGAGGCCGAGGAGGTCAGGCTCGACCTGCTCGCTGCCGACGCAGTCGAGCGCGCCAAGCGGAACCGGCCGGGCGTCGTCTTCAGGACCGACCTCCATGAGTCGCTCGTCCACGGCGTCCCTGCGAGCATCGAGCGGGCAATCGCCAATCTGCTCGACAACGCGGCCAAGTGGAGCCCCGCCGACGGCGAGGTCGAGGTCGGCGTCGAGGGCGGCGAGGTGACGGTGCGCGACCACGGGCCCGGAATCGACGAGGCCGACCTTCCCTACGTCTTCGACCGCTTCTACCGTGCGAGCTCGGCGCGGGGAATGCCCGGCTCGGGACTTGGGCTCGCAATCGTGCGCCAGGTGGCGGAATCGCACGGCGGCTCCGTCGTCGCCGAGCCGGCTGAGGGCGGCGGGACGCGCATGAGCCTCCGCCTCGACGGCCGTCCCGTTTCTTAGCGAGTTCTTAGACCGCTCTTAGGGCGATCTCACGCGCCGCTGTTTCGATCAGCCGACCACCGGCGACTCGAAGGAGCAGACATGGAGAAGACCTTGAAGCGCAAGATGGCCGCAGGAGCCGCAGCACTTCTCGCCGTCGCGGGCGGAGGCGCCGCCATCGCGGCCACCGAGCTCTCGCCGAAGCAGGAGAGCCAGACGATCTTGAACGACGCAGCCAGCGAGCTCGGCGTCTCGCCCAGCGAGCTCTCCGCAGCGCTCAAGAGCGCGCTCGAAAAGCGCGTCGACGCCGCCGTTGCCGCCGGGCTGATCTCGAAGACCCAGGGCGACGAGATGAAGCAGCGGGTCGAGTCGGGCGACTTCCCGCTGTTCGGATTCGGCCCCGGTCCGGGACCGGGAGGCTTCGAGCACCACGAGATGTTCAGAGGCCTCGACGCGGCTGCCGCCTATCTCGGCATCTCGGACGACGAGCTCCAGACCCAGCTCGAGGACGGCAAGTCGCTGGCGGACGTGGCCAAGGCGAACGGCAAGTCCGTGGACGGCCTCGTCGATGTCCTCGTTGCCGACGCGAAGAAGCATCTCGACGAGGCGGTCGCAGACGGCCACATCACCAAGGCGCAGGAGACGCAGATGCTCTCCCACGTGCAGGATGGGATCACGGCGATGGTCAACGGCACGCACCCGAATGTCGTGCCCGGCCCCGGTTTCGGGTTCCGGCACCGCTTCGACGGCCCGCCCGACTTCGACGGCGCTGCAGCCTGAGGGCTGCAAGACTGCGGGCACCGAGAGAGGAGATTCCGATGCCCTACGAGCTGCCCTCGCTTCCGTACGCCTACGACGCGCTCGAGCCGACGATCGACGCGCAGACAATGGAGATCCACCATACGAAGCACCACGCGACCTACGTCAACAACCTGAACGCCGCTCTCGAAGGCACTCAGTGGATGGACCGCCCGCTCGAGGACGTCTTCGCCGAGCTCGACATCATCCCGGAGGACAAGCGGGCCGCCGTCCGCAACAACGGCGGCGGGCACGCGAACCACACCCTCTTCTGGGAGACGATGTCACCTGACGGAGGCGGGGACCCGGGCGGCGCGCTCGCCGATGCGGTCAACGAGACGTTCGGGTCGATGGACGAGCTGAAGAAGGCCGTCAACGACGCCGGCCTGAAGCGCTTCGGATCGGGCTGGACGTGGCTGATCCACGACGGCACCGGCCTCGCGATCGTCTCGACTCCGAATCAGGACAGCCCGGTGATGAGCTCCGACGTGCCGCTCCTCGGCATCGACGTCTGGGAGCACGCGTACTACCTCAAGTACCAGAACCGCCGGCCCGACTACCTCGAGGCCTGGTGGAACGTGATCAACTGGAGGGCTGTCGAGGAGCGCTTCGCGCTGGCCGACAAGCGCTAGGGCCTAGGCGCTCTGGGGCGACGGTCGCAGGCCCTGCCGGCTAGCCCTTCTTGCCGCCCTGTCCATGCGCGGGCGGCGCGCTCGGGGCTTGCGATGCGGACTGCGCGGCCCCGGGCGGGGAGTCCGGGCGCTTCGAGGTGCTCGGCGAGTCGGCCGGCTTCCCATGGCCCGGCTTCTTCGCCTTCCCCTTTCCGACGGCGCGTGGATGGTCTCCGGCCCAGCCCTTGGGATCGGCCTTCGGAGCCGAGGAAGGAGCGACGGTGGTGACCGGGGGCGCGTCGCGGTCGGAGAGGCGGGCGCGCAGTGGACCGGGCGCCTTCTTGACGTCAGCCTTCGCCACGACGGTCTGGGCATGCGAGGGAAAGTCGAGGGCGCGGGGCACGACTCCGGTGCTCAGGGTGGCCACCGAGGCGGCCACCGCCACGCCGGTGGCGACGCTCGCGGCGAGGTTGCCGGCGAGCGCGGTCTTGACCGAGGCAAAGAGCGCCCCGGCGTCAAGCGAATGGACGAGACGGCGGCGGCGCTTGAGGGGCTGCTCGAGCGCGCTCGCCAGCGAGCGACGTGCGCGGAAGATGAGCGTCTCGACCGCCGCCTGCGAGATCTCCAACTTCGCGGCGACCTCCCGGTAGGAGAGGCCCTGCCACTCGCGCAGGAGGATGGCATGGCGCTGCTGCTCGGGGAGGCCGGCGAGCGCGTCGTCGAGCCCGAAGAGCTCGTCGCCGGCGGGCTCGGGAGCGGCGACGGTGTCCTGCACCGCCTGGAGATCCTGCGGCCGCTCGTGCCGCGCGCGCCGGTACGACGAGCGGCGCCGGGTGAGGCAGACGTTGTGCGCGACCGCGAAGAGCCACGCCTGGGCGACATCCGGCTCGAACCCGTCGTTCAGGCTGCGGCAGGCGTTCAGGTAGGTCGCCTGCACGGCGTCCTCGGCTTCTTCGCGCGAGCCCAGCTGGCGCAGGCAGTACGCGTAGATTCGGCGGTGATGCTCGTTGAAGAGCTCTTCCGCGAGCTGCGGAGCCGCGGTCATCCTCGCAGTCTGGAAGAGGGCTACCGCCCGGTCGTCCCCCGAAAGGGTCAGGCCACCTCGCGGCAGTCGTCGATGCGTATGTCGAAGCTCTCCCCGCCCTCGTGCTCGACGGTACACGTGTCCTCGAGCACCTGATAGGCGGTGACGACCCCGCCGCCCTGGGGCGTCTCGACGCGGTCGCCGACCCGCGGGGCGCGGTCGCGGAAACTCTTGTAGGTCGGGTGCTCGAAGGCGAGACAGCAGCGAAGCCTCCCGCACAGCCCGGTGATGCGGCCCGAGCTCATCGGCAGCTCCTGGTCCTTCGCCATCCGCAGCGTGATCGGCTGCTCGTGCGACGGGAACTTGCGGCAGCAGTGCTGGTCGCCGCAGAGCCCGTGGTCGCCGCAGAGCCGCGCGCACTCGCGCGGGCCGACCGAGCGAAGCTCGACGCGGCGATCGAGGCGGCGCCGCAGCTCCTCTTGCAGCGCGGTCAGGTCGAGGCGGTTCTCCGACTGATACGAGAAGACGACACGCGACCCGTCGAAGGCGAGCTCCGCCGATACGGGCTTGAGCTCGTGTGGCTGCGCACGGAGCACCTCGCGCAGCACCTTCATGGCCCGCTTGGCCTCGACGCGGTTCTCGGCGGCCACCTCTTCGTCGGCGCTCGTCGCCCGGCGCATGACGCGCTTGAGCGGCTGCGGGGGCGCCGATTCGAGCTCGTGGTTGGCCTTGACGACGCGCCCGAGCTCCTGGCCCCGCGAGGTGTGGCAGATCACCTTTGCGTTCCAGGCGAGCTCGAGGCCGCCCGGATCGAAGGAGTAGACCTTTCCGCCCGGCGAGAAGACGACTCCGACTGCCGTTGCCATGCCGGAAACGCTAGCGCGTCACGACGCCCGGCGAGGCCAACTCGCGCCTGAGCCGGACGAAGAGGCCCTCGAGGGCGAGCCCCGGCTGCACCTGGAACTCGAACGAGCGCCACGTCTCGCGCACGGCTTCGGCGGCGCGCTCCGCCGCAAGCGAGCGGTCAGAGATGCCGTCCTCTGCCAGCTCGGCGAGCCGGTCCGAGTTGACGAGCGCGTTCTCGGCACCGGCGGCCGCGACGACGAGGTCGCGGTACCAGCTGGCGAGAACGTCGAGTGCGTCGAGGATCTCCTCGCGCTCCGCGCCCCGGCCGGCGCGGCGCACCCGCTGCTCGAGCTCGCGGGCGGACTCCTCCCCGCCAGCGGCGGACTCTGCCTCCGAGCGGGCCTCCGCGGCGCGAGCCTGTGCCAGCTCGCCAACCTTGCCCGACGCCTGCGCCGGATCGAATCCGGGGTCGCGGTAGACCGACCGGGCGAGCTCGATCAGGGCCGCCCTGCGCTCGCCCGCCTCCTCGTTGAGCAGGCGCTCGGCGCGGTCGAGCCGGCCGCCGGCGAGCCGCGCGAGCGCGTCCAGCTTCTCCCCACTGACCCCACGCGAGGAGAGGTGAGCCTTCACCGCGCGCTGCGACAGCCGCCTGAAGGGGATGTGCTGGCAGCGCGAGCGGATCGTCGGCGCGAGCGGGCCGAGATCGTCCGCAACGAGGACGATGACCGCGTAGTCCGGCGGCTCCTCGAGATCCTTGAGGAGCGCGTCGGCGGCGTCCTCGTTCATGACGTCCGCCGCGAAGACGAGATACACGCGCCTGGCCGCCTCGAAGGGGCGCATGTGCAGGTCGCGGCGCAGGTCCCTGATCGGGTCGATGCGGATCTGGTCGCCGAGCGGCTCGAGCACGTAGAGATCCGGGTGGGTGCGGCGGGCGACGCGGTCGGCGTCACCGAGCAGGGCGCCGGCGAAGGAGAGCGCAGCGCGGCGCTTTCCCACTCCCCGCGGCCCGTGGAAGAGGTAGGCGTGGGCCGGCCCCTCGGCCAGCGCCGCCTTCAGGAGGCCCTTGGCCTCGTCCTGCTCAGGGAAGGTCTCGAAGGTGTCCATGGATTTCCTCGGCGAGCTTCTGGGGCGTCGCGGTCCCGTCGACCACCACTATGCGCTGGGAGAAGATCTCCGCGATCTCCCGGTAGGCGCGGTCGACCTCGGCGGCGAACTCGTCCCCCTCGCGCTCGATCCGGTCCGGTGAGCTCCCGCGGCGCTGCGCTGCGACCTCACCCGGGACGACGAGCAGGAAGGTGCGGTCGGGAATCAGGCTGCCCGTGACCGCGAGGTTGACGTCGAGCACGCGCTCGACGCCGAGCCCCCGGGCGAGCCCCTGGTACGCGAGCGAGGAGTCTATGTAGCGGTCGCAGACGACGTCCGCGCCGCGGGCGAGTGCGGGGCGAATGACCTCGTCGACGAGCTGGGCGCGCGCGGCGCTGAAGAGCGTCGCTTCCGCCCACGGCGCCACCCGGTCGCTCCCCAGGAGCAGCTCGCGGATGCGCTCGCCGAGGTCGGTTCCTCCGGGCTCGCGCGTGTCGACCACGTCTCGACCCTCTCCGCGAAGGCGGTCGACCAGGAGCCGCGCCTGCGTGCTCTTCCCCGAGCCATCGACGCCTTCGAAGGTGATGAACATGGAAGCCGCCCTAGGATAGTGCGCTGTGCGGGCGCTGGTGACAGGGGGAGCGGGCTTCATCGGCTCGCACGTGACGGACGCGCTGGTCGCGCGCGGCGACGACGTCTTCGTCCTCGACAACCTCTCGAGCGGGCGGCGCGAGAACGTCAACGAGGGCGCCCGGCTTCTCTCGGCGGACGTGCGCGACGCGGCCGCCGTCGAGGGCGCTTTCGCGGAGGCCCGGCCCGAGATCTGCTTCCACCTCGCCGCACAGGCCGACGTCAGGGTTTCCATCGAACAGCCCGCGTTCGACGCCGAGGTCAACGTCATCGGAACGGTGAACGTGCTCGAGGCTGCGCGCGCACGGGACGCGAAGGCGGTCTTCTCCTCCACCGGCGGCGCCATCTACGGCGAGTGCGACGGCCCGGCCGACGAAGGCTCGCCGAGGCGGCCGCTCGCCCCGTACGGCACCTCGAAGCTTGCCGGCGAGGAGTACCTGGCCACCTGGACCCGCCTCTACGGCGCGGGCCACGTCGCGCTCCGCTACGGCAACGTCTACGGCCCTCGCCAGGACCCGCACGGCGAGGCCGGTGTCGTGGCGATCTTCTTCGGCAGGATCGCGAACGGCGAGGAGCTGCACATCTACGGCGACGGGCGCCAGACCCGCGACTACGTCTTCGTCTCCGACGTCGTCGCGGCCACGCTGGCCGCAGGCCCTGGCCCAGCTGGTGTCTACAACGTGGGCACGGGGATCGAAACCTCGGTTCTCGAGCTCGCGGACGGGTGCAAGCGCGCGAGCGGCATCGACGCCGAGGTCGTGTTCGATCCGCCTCGCCTGGGCGAGCTCGCCCGCAGCGTCCTCGATCCGGGCCGCGCGGAAAAGGCGCTCAGATGGCGGCCGGCCGCCTCGCTCGACGCGGGCCTGAAGGCGACCTGGGAATTCGTCCGCGAGGCGGAAGGAGAGGGCAGCGGCGGGGCGAACTAATCCGCTCCATGGATCATCCAGTCGAGTACACGCCCGTTCAGCCTTGGCGACTCGCCGCCATGGTCGCGACCGGCATTGCCGCGGTCGAGCTGTTCATCCTCCTCCTCATCGGCTTCGTGCTCGGCGCCAAGGCCTTCTCAGACAAGACCGAGACCGCGACGCTCGCCGCGATCAAGCGCGAAGCGCCCGCCGCGGCGACGACTCCGGCTGCCGACGGGAAGCCCGCGAAGGCAGAGAAGGCCGAGCCCAGCGGCCCCCTTCCCCGCCGTCGGACTTCGGTCGTAGTCCTGAACGGGAACGGCATCCCCGGCGCGGCAGCCGTGACCGCCGACCGCGCGCATTCCCTCCGCTACATCATCACCGCGACGGGTAACGCGCCACGCACCGACTTCCAGCGCTCGCTCGTCATGTTCCGGCCCGGCTTCAAGCCCGCCGCTCTCCGCCTGGCGAAGGACATGGACATCAAGCGCGTGACTCCGCTCGACGGGATCACGAAGGGCGACCTGCAGGGCGCCCAGCTCGCAGTCATCATCGGCGGGTAGCCCAACCTCACGCGGCTAGGCTAGGAAGGTGGCCGACCCGCTCTTGACACGCGCCTGCCGGCGCGAGGGAGTCGAACGCACGCCTGTCTGGTTCATGCGCCAGGCGGGGCGCTCGCTTCCCGAATACCGGAAGTTGAGGAAGCGCCACGACCTCTTCTCCGTCTGCCGCCAGCCCGAGCTCTGCGCCGAGGTGACGCTGCAGCCTGTGCGCTCGCACGGCGTCGATGCGGCTGTGATGTTCGCCGACATCATGCTTCCGGTCATTGGCATGGGGGTGGACGTCGAGCTCGTCGAGAACGTCGGGCCCGTCATCGCCGACCCCGTGCGAACGCGCGCCGACGTCGAGCGGCTGCGCGTGCCCGAGCCCGACGAGGCGGTGCCGTTCATCCTCGAGGCGGTTCGTCTCGTGCGCGCCGAGCTTCCCGCCGAGAAGGCGGTCATCGGCTTCGCCGGAGGTCCATTTACGGTCGCCGGCTACCTGATCGAGGGCAAGCCGACCCGGGAGTTCGTGCAGACCAAGGCCTGCATGTACGCGCGGCCGGAGGTCTGGCATGCGCTCATGGACAAGCTCGCGGAGACGTTTGCCGCCTATCTACGGGCGAAGGTCGAGGCGGGCGCGGACGTCATCCAGCTCTTCGACTCCTGGGTCGGGACCCTGCCGGTCGAGGACTACGAGGAGTTCGTCGCGCCGTACTCGGCCCGCGTGCTTGCGGCGGTCGACGTCCCGACGATCCACTTCGGGACCGGGACGACGCACCTGCTCACAGCCATGACCTCGGCCGGCGGCGACGTCATCGGGCTCGACTGGCGGATCCCTATCGAGCGCGGCTGGGAGATCGTCGGCCCGGACCGCGGCGTCCAGGGGAACCTGGACCCGGCGCTCCTCCTCGGGCCGTTCGAGCGGGTCGAGGCCGCCGCGAACCGAATCCTCGACGCGGTGGGCGGCCGCCACGGGCACATCTTCAACCTCGGCCACGGCGTTCTCCCGGATACGGATCCCGCGGATCTCGCGCGCCTCGTCGAGGTCGTGCATGCCCGAACCTCGATCGAGATGTGGGCATGAGCTCGATGCGCCAAGGGGCCACCCCACACCACCACCCGCTTTCGAGCGTATCCCGCCGCACCGTACGCGTGGCGCGCGGAAGGAGCCGAGAGTGAAAACAGCAGTCATCCTGATGGCCTACGGCAGCCCGAGCCGGCCCGAGGACATTCCGGCGTACTTCGAAGACATCCGCGGCGGGCGGCCCGTCCGGCCCGAGGCCGTCGCCGAGCTCGTCGATCGCTACCGCCGGATCGGCGGCTCCTCGCCGCTGAACGAGATCACCGAGCGGCAGCGCGCGGCGCTCGAGCACGATCTCGGCGCGCCGGTTTACGTCGGCATGAAGCACTGGACCCCGCGGATCGCCGAGGCGGCCGAGCGGGCCCTCGACGAAGGCGCCGAGCGCATCGTCGGGCTCGTGCTCGCCCCGCACTACTCGGACATCTCGATCGGCGGCTACCGCGAGCGGCTCGAAACCGCGGTCGCCGGCCGCGCCGAACTCGTCATGATCGAGAGCTGGCACGACCACGAGCCCTTCCTCGACATCGTCGCCGGCCGCGTGCGCGGCACCGACGCCCACGTCGTCTTCACCGCGCACAGCCTTCCGGCCCGGATCCTCGCCGAAGGCGACCCCTACAGGGACCAACTGCTTGCGACCTCGCGCCTCGTTGCCGAGAGAGCCGGAGTGGAAACCTGGTCGTTCGCATTCCAGAGCGCGAGCCCGACCGGGGAGCCATGGCTCGGCCCCGACATCCTCGAGGAGCTCGAACGCCTGCATGGCGACGGCGTGCGCAAGGTCCTCGTCGCCCCGGTCGGCTTCGTTTCCGACCATCTGGAGATCCTCTGGGACATCGACGTGGAGGCACGAGAGAAAGCCGCCGAGCTCGGCCTCGAGCTCGACCGCATCGAGTCTCTCAACGACTCGCCCGAGTTCGCCCGCGCGTTGGCGCTCCTCGTCGAGCAGGTCTTGGACGAGTCGACCCGAATCGAAGTCCCGTGAGCACACGTACCTGTCCTGACTGGCCAATCCTCCTCGAGGTGGCGCCCGACCTGCACTTCAAGCACTACACCATCGCCGAGGCGCGACTCCCGGCCGAGGTGCTCGTCAACCTCCCCGATGTGCCGCGCGAGGCGATCGCGCTCTGCGCCGACCTCGAGCACAACGTCTACTCGAGCACGCACACCGACCCGCGCGTCGCGGCGGCCCTCGAGGACACGTACTGGTACGAGCTCAACGAGTGGGCACGCTCGGGCCCGCGGACGTAGCATCGAAGCATGGGAAAGGGCTATGCCGAAGGACCGGCGGCGGAGGAACGCTACGAGGCGCTCGAGCGCGGCGAGGGAACCGGGCTGGAGCCTGACGAGATAGACCGCCCCGCGCTCTTCGGCTCGACGCCGGAGAACGAGGAGCGCCACTTCATCGGCTGGCTCGACGAGGTCGACCCGGACAAGCTCTTCGCGAGCGGGAAAGCCTGGGGGATCTCGATCGTCCGGCGCCGCGCCGACTAGAGGCGCTCACACCAGTACGCGCCGGTTCGATAAGGGAGCTCGAAGGTCGTGCGCCCCTGCGTCTCCGGGTGCGTCGCGAGGAGCGTGCGCACGCGCTCGACGACGCGGGCGAACTCGGCGGGCGGAAGCGACGCGATGAAGCTCACCGAGGTCACGCGCGCGACCACGGCGGCGAAATCCGCCTCGTGAACGAAGGAGAAGCGGGCCCGCTCGAGCGGCGTGAAGAGCCGCGTGCGGTCGAAGGCCTCTTTCCACGCGCCGCTCGCGACCCGCGGAGCGTCCCCGCGATACGACTCCATGATCCCGCCGAGCTTCTCGATCCAGTCCACCGACTCGTCCTTCACGTTCCAGACGAGACCGAGCCGCCCGCCCGGGCGCAGAACCCGGTGGATCTCGGCGAGAGCGGCATCGCCGTCGAACCAGTGGAACGCCTGCCCGACAGTGACCGCGTCGACGGAGGCATCGGGAAGAGGGATGGCCTCGGCCGTTCCGGCCACCGCCTCGACATCGGGGAGCGCCGCCGACAGTGCCGCGCGCATTGCTCCAACCGGCTCGACGGCGACGAGAGACGCGCCGGTGGACGCGAGCAGACGCGTCAGCTTTCCGGTGCCGGCCGCGAGATCGACCACGCGCTTGTCGGGGCCGATTCCGAGCTCGGCGACGAGCCGCGCCACGGCATCCGGCGGATACGTCGGCCTGCCGATCTCGTACGGCTTCGGCGCCAGCTCGAAGCCGCGCGCCGCCTCGTGAATGGCTCCCACCCGCCCGCTCACCGAGAGGACAGGCTAGCGGGCCTCCGCGCCAACGCGAGCCCCGTGAGGATCTCCCTCACGACACGGTCGGCCGCGAGGGCGGTGATGTCGGAGGAACCGACCGCCGTCGGAATCACCTCGACGACGTCGGCGCCCACGAGCTCGACGCGCGCCGCGATCTCGCGACAGGCCCAGAGGAGATCGACCGTGGTCATCCCGCCGGGCTCGGGCGTCCCCGTTCCAGGCGCGAAGGCAGGGTCGAGCACGTCGACGTCGACCGTGAGGAAGACGCGGCCGGGCCCGAGCCCACCGAGCGTCTCCGCAACAACGGCCTTGATCCCGCGCTCGCGGACATCGTGCATGAAGAAGCTCCGGATCCCGCGCTCGCGCTGCCAGGAGAACTCCGTTTCGCCGGGCCAGTAGCCGCGGAGGCCGATCTGAACATATCGGCTCGGGTCGACCACGCCCTGCTCGACGAGCCGATACATCGGAGTCCCGTGCGAAAGCTCGACGCCGAAGACCTCGGTGCCCGTGTCGGTGTGGGTGTCGAAGTGGATGAGGCCGACCGCGCCAACGCCCGCCGCGCAGGCACGAACGTCGGGCTCGGTGATCGAGTGGTCGCCTCCGAGAATCACCGGGAGGACGCCGGCGGCCACGACCAGCGCGACCGTGTCCTCGATCGCCTTGTGCGAGGCGACCGCGTCCGCCGGGAGGACGGGTGCGTCGCCGAAGTCGATGACACGGAGCTCGGCGAGCGCGTCCACTCCCGCTTCGAGATGCGGGCCGGGCGGGCCGCTGGCGGCCCGGATCGCGCGCGGCCCGTACCGCGTCCCGGGGCGATCGGAGACGAGGTCGTCGGTCGGCGCGCCGACGATCGCAACATCTGCCCCCGCGAGCTCGGCCGCGTCCTCGGTGTAGGGCTGCCCGCCGTAGGTGAGGAGGCCTGCGAAGTCGGGCTTCTCGCCGTGCTCGCCCCAGCGCTGGAGGGGGTCGATCATCGCCCGATTCTCCCAGTTCGCCGGCTAGCGCGGCATGGTGACGCCGCGGCGAGGCCCGTAGCCGAAGCGGCGCTCGCCGCGGACGGCATAGGCTGGCCCGCAATGAGAAAAGAGCTCGCCTTCGGGCTGGCGGCAGCCGCGGGCTGCCTCGCGTACCGCGGCGGCCTCCGCGACTGGCACCTGCACTGGGGCGCGACTCCCGAAGAGGTCGAGCGGACGCTCCCGGGCGACGACCTCCTCCCGGAGCCCGACGTCGTCTCGACGCGCGTGGTGGCGATCGGGGCTCCGCCCTCCGACGTCTGGCCGTGGCTCGTCCAGATGGGGCCAGGGCGCGGCGGGGCCTACACCTACGACTGGATCGAGAACCTGCTCGGCCTGGGGATGCATAGCGCCGACACCGTTCACCCCGAGTGGCAGCACCTCGAGGTCGGCGGCGCGCCGTCGGTCAGCCCGGCGTCGAGCCCGGCCCGGGCGCGATGCGCATCCGTGTGCTCGAGCCGGAGGAGGCGCTCGTCAGCTCCTCCGACGATGGCAGGTGGGTGTGGGCGTTCGTCCTCGCTCCCGACGCGGGCGGCACGCGGCTCATCAGCCGAAACAGGATCAAGAGCGGTTCGTCGCTCGGGCCGCGGCTCGGTCTCGCCGTCATGACGCCCGGCTCCTGGGTCATGGAGCGGAAGATGCTGAACGGCATCAGGGAGCGCGCGGAGCGGCTCCGGCACCAATCCGAGCCGGCACCGGCCGGGTAGACGTGCAGCTCGGCGAGCCCCTGATCTCAGTCGCCGCCGTCGAGCCGGTCTGGTTCGGCCTCGTCGACCACGTCGAGGATCTCGCCATCGAGGAGGACGGAACGGTCTGGTGCGGCGGCGAGGACGGCCAGATCTACCGCGGCCGCCTCGACGGCGAGCCGGAGATCGTCGCGCGCACCCCTGGACGCACGTACGGCTTCGCGCTGGGCCCGGACGGGGCGTGCTGGTGCGCGGATGTCGCCGAGCCGGGCATCTACCGGATCGACCGCGACGGCGGTGTCGAGCGTGTCTCGGCCGGAACGGACGACCGGCCGGCTCTCCTCCCGAATGACCTCGCCTTCCTTGCCAGCGGCGAGCTCCTCTTCTCCGACTCCGGGAACTGGGGCGGGGACGACGGCTGCATCTACGGCCTCGACTCCGAAGGGACGACGCGCGTCGCCGACACGAGCTGCGCCGCCTACCCGAACGGCCTCGCCGTCTCGCCGGACGGGAGCGAGCTCGCCGTCATCGAGTCGACCCTTCCGGGCGTGAGCGTCCTTTCGCTCGGCCCGGATGGAACCCTCTCCGACCGCCGCGTGCTCGTGGAAATGCCCGGAACGGTTCCGGACGGCCTCCTCTACGACGACCAGGGCCGCCTGCTCATCTCGTGTTGGGCCCCGGACGCAGTCTTCAGGCTCGAGCCCGGTGGCGAGCTCAGCGTCGTCCTCCACGATCCGCTCCGCGTCGTCCTCAACCAGCCGACCAACATCGCGTTCGTTCCGGGGACTAATCGCCTCGTGGCCGCCAGTATCGGCGACCGCTATCTGTCTGTCTTCGACTACGACGTCTAGACGCGCTGCTCGAAGGCGATGATGTTGCCGTCCGGGTCGCGCGCCCAGGCGGCCCTGAGGTCGCCGATCGACGCGATGCCGTTCTCTGTCTTCAGGTCGGGCAGGTCGTAGTCCTCGAAGGCGACGCCACGCTCGCGAAGCGCGGGGACGAGGGCGTCGACGTCCTCGACGCGGAAGCCCGCGACCGTGCCGCGGCTCTGCCCGGCCGCGACGCTTTCGTAGACGACGAGCGTCCCGTCGCCCGCCCTGAACTCGGCCTCCCGATTCTCGGGCAGGTCGTCCCTCCGCACCTGCAGCTGGAGGCCGAGCATGCCTCCGTAGTACTCGACGGCCTTCTCGACGTCGGACACGGGCACGATCGCCGCGATCTCAGCGTTTCCGAGCATGTGTGCCTCCTTTGGGTTTCGGAGCGCCCAGACGCGCTC
>Ga0307289_10000574_pt1 | contig 15867 bp, 15 predicted proteins | sample ER_DNA_143_FD_194483 | JGI IMG/M metagenome (GOLD analysis project Ga0307289, IMG submission 194483) | Bulk soil microbial communities from the East River watershed near Crested Butte, Colorado, United States - ER_DNA_143 | ecosystem: Environmental > Terrestrial > Soil > Floodplain | place...
GTTTTCCGTGCAGATGTACGGGCGGATCTCACTCATCACGTGCTCCTTCCAGTGGTGACATGAAGGACCAGAGCCCGCCCTCCAGGTCGCGGGCGTCGTACTCCCGGAAGCCGTAGCTCTCGTCCCAAGGTTCCCCGACGACGTCAGCGCCCGCGGCGACGGCTCGCGCGTAGTGCGCGTCGACGTCGTCGACCAGCACAGCCATGCAATGCGTCGAGACGCCAAGGCCGGCGGGGGAGACCAACCCGTGCTCCGCCGACGAGGGGTGCAGCCACACGACTCCGTCGCCCACATGGAGCTCGCCGTAGACCACCCGACCCGTCTCGTCGCGGGACAGCCGCCCGGGGCCGAAACCGAACACCGTCACGAGATGGTCGTGCACCACCCCGATGTCGTCGTAGACCAGCAGCGTCAGTCGCTGCGTGATGTTGGGGTCCATCTCACCCAGCCCTTCCATGACCTCGACCAGCTCACGCTCGTCGGGCCCTCCGGCTGCTCCCGAAGGCACTCCCCCACCGCACGGATCCGCTCGCGCAGCCGGCCCATCGCGGACAACCGTTCGTCGAGTACGGCAAGATGCCGCTCGACCGCGTCGGCGAGCTGGTCCGGAGAGCCCTCCAGCGCTTCGGGGATCTGGGCCAGCGGGATGCCGACATGACGGAGCAGGTTGACCCGGTGCAGCCGGCGCACGTCGTCGTCGCCGTACACCCGGTGTCCGCCGGCCAGCCGCTCGGACGGCGGGAGCAGCCCGATCTCCTCGAGGTAACGCAACGTCCTCACGGTGAGCCCGGTTCGCCGGGCCACCTCCCCGATCCGCAGCTGCTCGGATTTGTCGACCACGTCTCGAACGCTAGAACCTTCCGGGACGGCAGGTTCAAGCCCCGGGAACCCCAACACCGGGCAGAACCGTTGGTCCGGGCGACAACTGGTGTCATCCAGGGAGGCAGCAGCCATGAGTTTTATCGACGACGTGTCCCGCAAGGTGAAGCAGAAGGCCGAGGAGTGGGACGTCCAGGCCAAGGCCGAGAAGTTCGTCGCCGAGGTCGACAAGGTCGCCCACGAGGCCAAGGACAAGGCCGCCGAGTACGCCGACGACAACCGCGGCCGGTTCCGCGAGGGTCTCGACAAGGTCGGCGCCAAGATCGACGAACGGACCGACGGCAAGTACCACGACAAGGTCACCAAGGCCACCCAGAAGCTGGACGAGGGCGTTGGAAAGCTCGCCGAGCAGCGCCACGGTGGACCCACCGGGCCGTCCGCATCCAGCAGCACGGGGTATGCGTCGGGTCCGGCCGCGGGCACCACCACCTCCGCGACCGAGGGGACACCCGCATACTCGCCGGAGCCATACACGCCGGAGCCGTACACCGCCGACCCGATCGAGCCGGCGCAACCGCTCGACGAGCCGTCGCACACCGGATGGCCGCAGGACCGGCCGCCGCGCTGACCGGAGCCGGCGGCGTCCAGCATGTGGGACGGCCTCGGTAGCATTCCCACATGCCCGCCGTCCGACTGCTGCTTAACGATGACGCGCGGGACCTGCTCCACCTGACCCGGGAGATCTGCGCGAAGGACCTGGCGCCGTACGTCGACGAGATGGAGCGGGCCGCCGAGTTACCGCGCGACGCGTTCCGGCTGCTCGGCAAGTCCGGGCTGCTGTCGCTGCCCTATCCCGAGGAATACGGCGGCGGAGGCCAGCCCTACGAGGTCTACCTCCAGGTGGTCGAGGAGATCGCGTCGGTCTGGATGAGCGTCGCCGTTGGGATCAGCGTGCACTCGCTGACCTGCTACCCGGTCGCCGCGTGGGGCACCGAGGCCCAGCGGGAGGCGCTGCTGCCGGCGATGCTCGGTGGTGACCAGCTGGGCGCCTACTGCCTCAGTGAGCCGATGTCCGGCTCCGACGTCGCGTCCATGACGACGCGAGCGATCCGGGACGGCGACGCCTACCTCCTCAAGGGCACCAAGGCCTGGATCTCACACGCGGGCCACGCGGACTTCTACACGACCTTCGCGCGCACGTCCGACGACGGCGGACGCGGCCTGTCCTGCTTCGTCGTCCCGGCCGACGCGGCCGGCATCGAGTTGGCGCCGCCGGAGCGGAAGATGGGCCTCGCCTGCGACACGGTGGGCCAAGTGGTGTTCGACGGGACGCCGGTGGACGCCGAGCGCCGGATCGGCGACGAGGGCCAGGGGATGGCGATCGCGCTGGCCGCCTTGGACTCCGGCCGGCTCGGGATCGCCGCTGCCGCAACGGGACTCGCGCAGGGTGCGCTCGACGCCGCACTGGCGTATGCGAAGCACCGTGAGCAGTTCGGTCAGCCGATCGCCGACTTCCAGGGCGTGGCGTTTCTGCTTGCCGACATGGAGGCGGCGGTGACGAGCGCGCGGGCGACATACCTCCATGCCGCCCGGCTGCGCGACGCGGGCCGGCGTTTCGCGAAGGAGGCCGCTGTGGCCAAGCTCGTCTGCACTGACAACGCGATGCGCGTAACCACCGATGCGATCCAGGTGCTCGGCGGCGCGGGGTACACGACAGACTTCCCGGTCGAGCGGTACTTCCGCGAGGCCAAGGTCACCCAGATCTTCGAAGGGACCAACCAGATCCAGCGGCTCGTCATCTCGCGCCAGCTGCTGAAGAACACCTGAGGAGAACCCTTGCGGATCACCGACTCCACCGTCGCGATCGTCACCGGCGGGGCGTCCGGTCTCGGCGGCGCGACCACCCGCCGGCTGGCGACCGACGGCGCCCAGGTCGTCATCCTCGACCTTGCCTCGTCGCCCGGCGCCGCGTTGGCGTCCGAGCTCGGCGAGCGGGTTCGGTTCGTGCCGGCCGACGTGCGGGACGAGTCTTCGGTTCATGCTGCGGTGGACGCGGCCGCGTCGATGGGTGAGCTGCGGATCGCGGTGACCTGCGCGGGAATCGGGACGGCCGGCCGAGTCATAGGGCGGAACGGTCCCCTGGCGTTGGCCGACTTCCAGCGCACGATCGACATCAACCTCGTCGGGACGTTCAACGTGCTGCGGCTCGCGGCGGCCGCGATGCTGTCGAACGAGCCGGTCGACGGCGACCGGGGCGTCGTCGTCATGACGGCGAGCATCGCGGCGTACGACGGTCAGATCGGCCAGGCCGCGTACGCGGCGAGCAAGGGCGGCGTCGTTGCCCTCACCCTGACCGCGGCGCGCGACCTCGCGGACAAGTTCGTCCGCGTCGTCACCATCGCGCCGGGCACCTTCGCGACGCCGATGCTGGCCGGGCTGCCCGAGGAGGCGATCGCGGCACTCGAGGCGGGGATCCCGCACCCGTCGCGATTGGGCCAGCCGGAGGAGTATGCGGCCCTGGTTCGCCACGTCGTCGACAACGGCATCCTCAACGGCGAGGTGATCCGGCTGGACGGCGCGCTGCGGATGCCGCCGCGCTGAGCCGCATACGCCCGCTGGTCAGCCGGCCTGGAGCATCGCGCGAAGGGTCTGGATGGTGTCGGCGTCCTCGGGACGCTTGTCCTCGCGGTACCGCTTCACTCGAGCGAACCGAAGCGCGATCCCGCCGGGATAGCGGCTGGACCGCTGCACGCCGTCGAGAGCGATCTCGACCACGGTGACCGGCTCGACGTAGACGACGTGCTCGGTCGACCGGGTCTCGATGGTCGGGAAGTGCTCGGTCTGCCAGCGCAGCAGCGCGTCTGTGAGGCCCTTGAACGTCTTGCCGACCATGACGAACCCGCCCGGTTCGCCGAACTCCCCCGTCGGGTCGTGCGCGCCGAGGTGCAGGTTCGACAGCCACCCGGTCCGCCGCCCCGAGCCCCATTCGACCCCGAGCACCACCAGGTCGTAGGTGTGCACCGGCTTGACCTTGACCCAGCTCTTGCCCCGGCGCCCCGCCGCATACAGCGAGTCGATGCCCTTGACGACGACGCCCTCGTGGCCGGCCGCGAGCGCCTCGCGCGAGACGCGGTCGGCGACGACCGGGTCGGCGGTGACCTGACCGGGGATCCGGTATGCGCCGACGACCTTCTCGAGAACCGGTTGCCGTTCGCCCAGCGGCCGGTCGATGAGGTCCTCGCCGTCGACATGGAGGACGTCGAAGAACCAGGGCTTGAGCACCGCGGCGCGCTGCGCCTCGGCGCCCAACCGGGACATCGTGTCCTGGAACGGCCGTGGGCCGCCGTCCTCGTCGAGTGAGAGCGTCTCGCCGTCGAGGATCAGACGCTCGGCCGGGAAGGTCCGGACGACCTCGACCACCTCCGGCACCCGGTGGGTGATCTCGGCGAGGTTGCGGGTGAAGACACGGACGTCGTCGCCGTCGCGGTGCACCTGGATCCGGGCTCCGTCGAGCTTGTACTCGACCGACGCCTCGCCAGTTATCGACAACGCCTCGGCAGGATCGGCGGCCGTGGAGGCCAGCATCGGCAACACGGGCGTCCCGACCGCTAGCCCGATCTGCTCCAGAGCCTCCGCGCCGCCGGTGAGGGCGGCTCGGGCGGTCTGACCCAGGTCGCCGGACAGCATGGCGGCCCGCCGGACGAGGGTTCCGGGGACGTCGGCCGCCTTGGCGACCGCATCGAGGAGGACGCCTTCGAGCGCGCCGGTCCGCATCTCACCGATGAGGACGCGGGTCACGAAGGACTGCTCGTCCGCCGTGGCCTGCTGGCCGAGGGCCCGGAGGGAGTCACTGCGGATCGCCGCCGACCCGGCGCCGGTCGTGGCGAGCAGCTGGTCGAGGAGCCGGTCGAGATCGGCGACCTTGAGGCTCGGCGTCGGGGCCGGTTCGCCCATGAGCGCCCAGACGGTGCGGTAGCCGACGCCGACGCGGCCCTGTCGCGCTCGGCCGACGAGGAAGCCCACCGTTGGCGCGATCTCGTCCGGCGGCAGCCGGCGCAGGAGGTCGGCCAGCGCGTCGACCTTGGCCAGCCGGGAGGACGTCGCCGCGACGGTGCCGGCCGTAACGACGACCTCGCTCAGCAACATGACCGGCATCCTCGCACCCGCCCGCGACGCCCCCGCTACCACGGGCCGAGAGGCCAACTTTTGTCGTTCCCGGCGCTCGAGAACGACAAAAGTTGGCCTCTCAGCTGGAGGCTCGGGCCCGCGTCAGGCGGGGGCGGACGCCGCCACCGACGCCGCCGCGCTGAAGCGGCCGGTCCACTCCGCCATCTCGCGCCGGACCACGTCGGGCGCTTCCTCCAGCGTGAACGGTGCCCCGACGACCGCCAGCCCGAACACAAGCCACGGTGCCTCCCGCGCCGTCATCTCGAGGCGGCACACCTCCTCGGACACGCCAGTCACCTTGCCCCACCGCCCAATCCGCCGTGTCACCACGTCCGCGCGCGCCTGGACCACGGCCACGACCCGCAGCTCCTGCTCGCCGCGCGTCATCCCTTCCCGGACGAACGCCGCCGGGTCCCCTCCGGGAACCGCCCGAGCGCGGAACCGGGCCCGCGTCCCCATCGGGTCGCGCAACCGGTCCAGCCGGAACGAGCGCCAGTCCTGCCGATCCAGGTCGTAGGCCACGAGGTACCACCGCCGCCCGACCGTCACGAGCTGGTGCGGCTCGACGTGCCGGCCCAGGTCCGAACCGGCGGCTCGTCCACCCGCCGCGCGGTACGTGAACCGCAGCCGCTCCCCATCCCGCGTCGTCTGGGCGACTGTCGCCAGCACGTCGGCCTGGACCGCCGGTGCCTGGGAGAACGGCGAGTCGACAGTGACCGCCCGCAAGGCTTCGGCCCGGCGACGAAGCCGCGGCGGCAGCACCTGAACCACCTTCGACAGCGCCCGCACTGACGCCTCCGACAGCGCCCCCGAGCTCATCTGCGCCGCGCCGTTCAAGGCCACCGCCATGGCGATCGCCTCGTCCTCGTCGACGGTCAGCGGCGGCATGGTCGCCCCGGACCCGAGTTGGTACCCGCCAACCGAACCCCGTAGCGCGTCCACCGGGTACCCGAGCTCCCGTAGCCGCTCGATGTCCCGGCGCAGCGTCCGCTCCGAGATCTCGAGCCGGTCGGCCAGCTCCGGACCGGGCCAGAACCGGTGCGTCTGCAGCAACGACAACAACCGGAGCGTCCGGGAACTCGTGTTCGCCATGCCCCCAGAATGCCGCATCCATCAGGTCAGAAAGTGACCGCAATGCTCCCTAGCGTGAGAGGTGACCGAAGCACAACCCGAAGCGAAGGAGCACGGCATGACCGCCCTCACCGAAGCACCGCCCGCCACCCTCGCCCGCCCCCACCCGAGAGCCCTGCCTGAAGGCCGCGCACGCACGATCGCGCTGTTCAGCCTCTTCCTCGCCTCGACGATGGAGCTGCTCGACACGACGATCGTCAACGTCGCCCTTCCGAGCATCGAAACCGGCCTGAACGCCACCGGGGCACAGCTGCAGTGGATGGTGGCCGCATACCCGCTGGCCTTCGCCGTCGCCCTGATCACCGGCTCGCGGCTCGGCGATCTCTGGGGCCGCAAGACGCTCTTCGTCGTCGGCCTGGTCGGTTTCACCGTGATGTCCGCGGCGTGCGGCCTGGCACCGACGGCCGAGACGCTCATCCTCTTCCGCGCGCTGCAGGGGCTCGCGGCGGCGGCGATGATCCCGCAGGTGCTGACCAGCATCCAGGTCATGTATGCGCCGCACGAGCGGGCCGCGGCGATGGGCTTGTTCACCGGGCTGGCCGGGGTGACCGCAGTCGTCGGACCGATCCTCGGCGCGGTCCTCACCAATGCCGACATCGCCGGAACCGGCTGGCGCTCGATCTTCCTCGTCAACGTGCCGGTCGGCATCGTCGCCGTCGTCGCCGCGGTCAGGTGGGTGCCGAACTCGGTCGCGGAGCGACGGCCCGGCATCGACGTCCGTGGCGTCCTCGTCCTCGCCGCCGGCCTGCTCGCCGTCCTCTATCCCCTTACCATGGGCCGCGAGCTCGGCTGGCCGCTCTGGGGCTACGCCCTCATCGCCGCCGGCATCGCCGTGCTCCTGGCCTTCGTCGGCGCTCAGCGGCGCGCGGAGCGGGACGGTCGCGAGCCACTAGTCGCCCTCAGCCTTTACCGGCTGCGCTCGTTCGGCGCCGGCTCGGCGGTGCACGGCCTGCTCTTCGTCGGGATGGGCGCGACGTTCCTCTGCCAGACCGTGTACCTTCAGGCCGGCCTCGGCTGGAGCGTCCTCCACGCCGGGCTCGCCGGCTTGCCGTTCGCGGTCGCGACCTCCGTCTTCGCCGGGATCGGCATGGCGGTCCTCGTTCCCCGGGTCGGCACTCGTGTCCTTCGGTTCGGAGCGCTGGTCTGGGCCGCCGGAGCGGCACTCCTGCTCGTCACGGTCCACGGCGCGACCGCAGACACGTCCACGTGGGCGTTCGTGCCCGGGTTCGTCGTGGCCGGTGCCGGCTTCGGGCTCATGGTTGCGCCGATCGGGATGTTCACGATCTCCGACGTTCCCGTCGCGCACGCCGGCTCGGCATCGGGCCTGCTCAGCACCACCGGTCAGCTCGGCAGCGCCGTAGGGGTCGCGCTCGTCGGCACGGTCTTCTTCTCGGTCGTCGAGAACCACGCGAACGCAATCCCGAGCGAGATGTTCCGGCCGGCCTTCGAGGTCGCCCTCGGCGTCCTCGTCGCGCTCATGGTCATGGCCGCGGTCGTGGCCGGCGCCCTCCCGAACGGCACCGCGCCCGGACACTCCAGCGACTGACCCGCATACCCGCGTGACACCATCACGGGTATGCGTGTGACCGGCCTGCGCCTCTACCCCGTCAAGTCTCTTGGCGGGGTAGAGGCGCAGTCCGCGGTCGTCGAACCGTGGGGTCTGGCGGGTGACCGGCGGTGGGCGCTGGTCGACGACGCGGGCGTGCTGGTGACCGCCCGGGAGGTCCACCAGCTCCTGCGGCTCACGGCCGAGCCCGTCGACGAGGACACCGTCCGGATCACCGACCGCGCCGACGGCGCGAGCATCCTCGTCGACAGCCCGCTCGGGCTCGGACCGGTTCCGGTTGGCATCTCCCGGCAGCCGTTCCTCGCGCCGGCCGACGACGACGTCAACGCCTGGATCAGCGAGCGAGTAGGAAGTCGCCTGCGTCTGGTGTGGCAGGAGGACCCCTCGACGCGTCCGATCAGCGGCGCCAAGGGCGGCCAGCCTGGCGACGTCATGAGCCTGGCCGACGCCGGCCCGGTACTGCTCGCCTCCGAGACGTCGATGGCGCAGCTCAACGCCTGGATCCAGACCGAGTCCGATGCCCCCGATGTCGCCGATCTGGATCCGGCCGACATCAGCGACACCGCGGCACCTCCGGTGAGCGAGCCGCTGGACATTCTCCGATTTCGCGCGAACGTCGTCGTCGACGGCAACGAACCCTTCTCCGAGGACGACTGGCCCGGCGTGCGAATCGCCGACGTGGACTTCCGGACGACGATGGTCTGCGACCGCTGTGTGATGACCACCCTCGACCCGGTCACCCTCGACGGCGGCAAGGAGCCGATCCGGACCCTGGCCCGGCACCGCCGTTGGGACGGCAAGACCTGGTTCGGCACCCGGCTGGTCCGGATCGGAGGCGGTGACCGGATCGGCGTCGGCGACCCGGTCGTGCCGCTGGGCTGACGTGGAGCTTCGCCTACGCTGGCCGGATGGGGACGGCGCGGGGCGTATGCGTGGTCGCAACGCCACCCGGCGCTCGTCGACGTCCTTCTCGCGGCGGCGCTGTTCCTCACCGTGGGGCTGCTCAGCGCGGTTGTCGCCGGATGGACCGGTCTGCTGTTCGGGGCCGCGCTGCCCGTTCCTCTCGCGGTCCGGCGCCGATGGCGGGTGGCCGTCTTCGGCTGGACCTTTGCCGTGTCGCTGCTCCAGCTCGTCGTGATCAGCCGGCCGCTGCCCGCTGACGTCGTCCCGCCATTCGTCCTCTACACAGTCGCGGCGCACGTCGGGCACCGGTGGATCCGCACGGCGGCGGTCGCTGCCGGGCTGCTGGCCTGCGTCCTCGGGCCGTGGCGCTGGTACGCCTCCGACGGCGACACCCGGTCCGCGGCCTGGCTGGGCGTGGCCCTCGCGGCGTTCCTCGGTGTCCTCTGGCTGCTCGGCCACCTGGTGTGCGCTCGAGATGGCACCATGATCCGGCTCCGTGAGGCGAATGAGGCGCTGGCCCGTGACCACGATCAGCGCGACCAGATGGTGGCCCAGCGCGAGCGTCTCGCCGTCGCTCGCGACGTCCACGACGTCGTGGCGCACTCGCTGTCGGTCGTCGTCGTCCAGGCCGACGGGGCGTCCTATGCCGCAGAGCACTCGTCGGCGAAGACGACGCCGGGCCCCGCGACCATGGCCCGGGCGATGGCGACGCGTTGGGCCTGGCCGCCGGACAGCTCGCCGGGTCGCCGCCGTTCCAAGCCCCGGAGCCCGAGGACCGGGAACAGCTGGGCCGCGTCGACCACCGCAGCCGCCCTAGGGCGGCCGGCGGCCAACATCAGCGGCACCGCGACGTTCTCGACCGCGGGCAGCTCCGGCAGCAGGTGGCCGGCTTGGAACACGAACCCGAAGTCGCGCCGCCGGAGCACCGAGCGTTCCCGATCGGACATCCGCGCCAGGTCGCGACCCCGCCACGTGACCGAGCCCGTCGTCGCGGTGAGGATCCCGGCGAGGACGTGGAGGAGGGTCGTCTTTCGCGTGTCTCCCGCCGCCGTCGGCAAGACGTACGACCCTGGTTCTACGACGTGGGTGGCGCGCCGTCCCAACGGGCCTGGCGGCCGCACGGCAGGCGATACTGAGGTCATGTCCCGGACCGGCGCGGCGCTGGGCACGGCCGCCTTCCTCCTCGCGGCGCCCGGAGTCATGGGGGTCTTCGTCCCGTGGTTGCTGACCGGCTGGCAGGCCGGCGACACCGTCGTCGTTCTGCAGTGGGTCGGTTGGGCGCTCGTCATCCTCGGCACGGTCGCGCTCCTGTCTGCGTTCACCCGGTTCGTCACCGAGGGCCGTGGCACGCCCGCACCGATCGCGCCGACCGAGCGGCTCGTCGTCGGCGGCCTGAACCGCTACGTCCGCAACCCGATGTACCTCGCCGTCGCGGCCGTCATCCTCGGCCAAGGTCTCCTTCTGGCCCGGCCCGTGCTCTTGGTCTACACGGCGGTCTTCCTCCTCGTGACCGCTGCCTTCGTCCGCTGGTACGAGGAGCCGACGCTGGCCGCCCAATACGGCGCCGAGTACGACGCATACCGGTCCGCGGTGCGGGGCTGGATTCCGCGGCTGCGCCCGTGGAGCCCGACTCCGACAGACCCGTCGAGCTCGTCTCAAGCGGCCTAGCCGAGCGCTCGAACCGTCTCTTCCGTCACGCACGCACCACTCCCTCGGCGTGTCGAGCCGACACGCCGACGTCCGCGAAATCCCTTGAAAACTCGTCCGATTCACCCCTTGCCAAGGACGCCGTCAGGGCGTAGAACTCTGCCTACGCCCTTCCGCAAGGAGCGGCGGTCGGACAGCAATCGAGGTCCACATCGGTGGAGCGATCCACCGGACTCGCGGGACGACGCGAGGGGGCCAGGCGCGCTGACCGGCGTTCGGGAGTCGTCAGACCCGGACACACCGAGACCCGGCCAACTCATACTTGGCCGGGTCTCACCTTGTCTGCGCCGCTGCGTGACCACGTCGCCCAAGGCCTGCGGGTTCGGATCCCTTTGTACCCAGGGAACGTGACGTCATGTGTGACCAACACGCGGCGAGCGAGTAAACAGTAGGCGACCGCGCCCGCGCTACCGCGCCGCCCGCCCCGCCGCTACGGTCGTCTGGTCGAGCCCGCCCCGCCCCCGGAGGTCTCACCGTGCCGTCCTCTCAAGATCGCTCTCGCCACCTCATCGGCCTGCTCCTCGGCGCGGAGGAGGACTGGCCCCAGGCGTTCGAGGCGATCCTGCGACGCGTCGGCCCGATCACCGACGCCTCGGGCGTTGTCCATGACATCGAGTCCGAGCGGCTCACCATCGAGCCGTTCGAGCTCACCGACCCGGTCCGCGCCGGGCTGGTCATAGACCGGCTCGCCTACTGGTACTACCACCCGCGCGAGTGGCTCAAGAAGGCCGCGTTGATGAATGGGACCTACCTGCTCAACAGCCCGTTCACGTTCCAGTCCATGGAGAAGCACTCGGCCTACTGCGCCATGGTCCGACTCGGCCTGAAGATCCCCCGCACCGTCCTCGTCCCCTACAAGAACCCCGTCGACAACGTCCGCTGGGCCTACACCGCAGCGAAGTACAACGAGCCGTTCGACCTCGACCGCATCGCCGCCGACCTCGGCTACCCGCTCTACATGAAGCCCTTCGACGGCGGCGGTTGGCGCGGCGTCTCGCGCATCAACAACGAGGACGACTTGCACCGCGCCTACGACGAGTCCGGCGAGATGCTCATGCATCTGCAGGCCACCGTCGAGTACGACAAGTTCGCGCGAGCCCTGTCCATCGGCCCCGAGACGATGGTCATGGACTTCCGGCCGGAGGAGCCGATGCACAACCGGTATGCGGTGTCGCACGACTTCCTGTCGGCCAAGGCCGGGTCCGAGTGCGCGACGATCAGCAAGATCATCAACGCGTTCTTCGGGTGGGAGTTCAACTCCGCTGAGATGCTCGTCGCCGGCGATGAGGTCTACCCCATCGACTACGCCAACGCCTGTCCCGACGTCGCAGTGACCTCCCTGCACTACTACTTCCCGTGGGCCATGACGGCGCTCGTGCGCTGGTCGGTCTACTCGCTGGTGACTGGCCGGAAGATGTCGGTCGACCTCCACACCGATCGCTACTACGCGATCGCCGACGACGAATCCCTCTCGTACGAGGGCAAGCTCACCGCATACCTCGCCCTGGCCAACGAGCACTACACGACCGACCGCTACTGGCAGTGGTGCGAGGAGTACCTCCCGCACCTGCCGGGGCAGGTCCACGACTGGGTGACGTCGCCGGACTTCGACCGGCTGCTGCGCGAGACGGTCGACGCCACCTATCCCGAGCACGAACGGGAGCAGTTCAAGGCCCACTTCCGCGGCCTCACGGAGCTCTGGGCAAAGGACAACGCGATTGCCTGACGTCTCTACCGAACGCCACGTGACCACGGTGATCGGCGCGGTAGCGGGGGAGGAATGGGTCGTGCTCCGCCGCGTCCTTCACCCCTACCTGCGCTTCACCGACGAGCACGGCCGCACGACCCGCGGACGCACCAAGGTCATCGCCCTGCTCCGGATGACCGAGCGGCTCGAGACGCCGACGGAGGTCCGGCTCCGCGACGGCCAGGTCTACCTCTGGGTCTGCCCCTCGTCCTGACTGGGAATTTGCCGTGAATCGGCTCTCCGCTCTCCCAGAAGCGGCGGTGCTGGACTAAGCCTGGGTCGTCCTACTCGGGGGACGTCCACACAGGAGCGCCATGAGCCGTCACATCAATCGACAGGTTCTCGGCACCGCAGGGGTCGCTGCGATCGCAGCCGCCCTCGGATCGGTGCCGGTCACCGGAGTAGCCGCCATCGCGGCCACCCTTCCCGCCGTCACCCCAGCGGTGTCCGACTACGTCCAGGTCGCCGCGTCGGAGACTCCCCCGACCCAGGCACAGTGCAACTCCGCCGGCCGGAGATGCTTCAACCCCGCGTCCACCCACGCCGCCTACAACGTGGGACCGCTGTACTCCGCCGGCTTCGACGGTCACGGGATCACCATCGCCATCGTCGACTCCTACGGCAGTGACACGATGGCGCACGACCTCCACGTCTACGACCAGGCCTGGGGTCTACCGGCGATGTGCGGCGAGGAGGGCGTCACCTGCACGCCGGGTATGCCGACCTTCAGCACCCTGTCGCTGCAGGGCTCGCCCGCTACCAAGGCGCCGCCGCCCACCTCAAAGGGCACCGGACAGGAGGACAAGTCGGCCTGGGCCCTCGAAGTCGCGCTCGACGTCGAGTCGGCCCACGCGATGGCGCCCGGAGCGAACATCCTCCTGGTCACGACGCCGACGGCCGAGACGCTCGGCGTGCAGGGCCTGCCGCAGATGATGAACGCCGAACAGTACGTCATCGACCATCACCTCGCCCAAGTCATCACCCAGAGCTTCGGGACCGCGGAAGAGGCGTTCGGCAGCCAGCAGTCGCTCCTCAACCTGCGGCACGCCTTCGTGTCGGCGGCGGCGAACCACGTCACCGTCCTGGCGTCCTCCGGCGACGGCGGCAGCGCCAACGTTCGCAAGTCACCGGTCGGCGGCCCGAACGCCCAGCCGACCTTCCCGTTCCCGACGGTCGGATGGCCTGCCTCCGACCCGCTGGTCACCGGGGTCGGCGGCACCTACCTGTGCACCGACGCCACGGCGACGAGCGGGCGCATCCTCGACAATGTCCACCCACCGGTGAACTGCCAGGCTCCCAACACCGAGGAAGAGGTCGGCTGGATCGGCTCCGGCGGTGGCTTCAGCCACGTGTTCGCCCGGCCCGACTACCAGTCCGCGCTCCCGGCCGGCTCGACGCCGATCCCGGCGACGACCCGTGGGGTTCCGGACGTCGCCCTCCAGGCCAGCTCCCGCACCGGCCAGCTCATCTACCTGAGCCTGCCGCCGGATGGCCAGAGTGGTCTGATCTGCGGGTCGTCCCCCTGCAGCACCGGGTGGTACGACGTCGGTGGCACATCGGCCTCGAGCCCCCAGTGGGCGGCCCTGGTCGCCATCGCCGACCAGATCAACGGCGGCGGCCTCGGGTTCATCAACCCTGCCCTCTACAAGCTGGCCAACAACCCCAGCGCGTATGCGTCAAACTTCTTTGACGTGACGACTGGCAACAACCAGGCCGACCCGAGCGTCCCGGGCTTCCCCGCGACGACCGGGTGGGACCCAGTGACCGGTCTCGGGACGCCGAACGCGTCAGCGCTGCTCCCGGCGCTCGTCGCGGCGGTGAACTCCTAGGAACACTCGGCACGGCCGGCCGCCCATCGGGTGGCCGGCCGTGTCGGCGTCTCAGCGCTCGGAGACCTGAGCCGACTCGAAGGTCGCCACGTCGGACAGCATCCGGGCCGCCGCCTGGACCAGCGGTACCGCCAGCACGGCGCCCGAGCCCTCGCCGAGACGGAGCTCCAGGTCGAGGAGTGGGTGGAGACCCAGGGTGCGCAGGGCGACGGTGGCGCCGGGTTCGGGAGAACGGTGGCCGGCGAGGAGGTATGCGACACAACGCGGTTCGAGCGCGGCCGCCACGAGGGCGGCGGAGCCGGCGATGACGCCGTCGAGCACAACCGGTACCCGCCGGGCGGCCGCCCCGAGGAGGAACCCGGCGAGCGCGGCGTGCTCGAACCCACCGACCTCGGCGAGGACGACGAGCGGGTCGGCGTCGTGACCGATGCGGGCCACGGCGCGACGCACGACGTCGACCTTGTGGGCGAGCATCGCGTCGTCGCTACCGGCGCCTCGTCCGGTCACCTCTGGGGCGTCGGTGCCAGTCAAGGCCGCGACGAGGGCGGCGGCGGGCGTCGTGTTGGCCAGCCCGAGATCTCCGGTGACCAGCAGGCGGTACCCCGCGTCGACGAGCCGGTAGGCGTGGGCGACGCCGGTCTCGACGCCCTGCCGAGCCTGCGCGAGCGACATCGCGGGTCCGGTCAACAGGTCCGCGGTGCCACGGGCGATCCGGGCAGTGGTCAAGCACGGGTGCGGCGGCGCGTCGCCGGCGACTCCGACGTCGACGACCACGACGTCGGCACCGACCTGGCGGGCAAGCGCGTTGACCACCGCACCGCCCGCGCAGACGTTGGCGACCATCTGGACCGTGACCTCCTGCGGCCACGGCGTGACGCCCTGCGCATGGACCCCGTGGTCCCCGGCGAAGACGGCAACCGCCACCGGCTCGGGAACTGGCGGCGGGCAAACGCCGGCGATCCCGGCGAGCTGCGTACCGAGCGCCTCGAGACGTCCCATCGAGCCGGGCGGCTTGGTCAGCCGCCCTTGACGCGCGTCGGCCGCGGACATCGCGTCGGCGTCGAGCGGTGCGACCGCGGGGAGCTCCACGGTGACATCCTGTCTGACCGCCTGATCCACCCGGCCAGGCGTCCCGTGGGAGGCTGCCGCCATGGCCGTCACCCTCGTCACCGGCGGCATCCGCAGCGGCAAGAGCCGCCACGCAGAGGGCCTGGCCGGCGGCCTCTCCGACGTCACCTACGTCGCGACTGGTGCGCCAGACGGCGGCGGCGACGAGGAATGGTCGCGGCGGCTGGCGCTGCACCGCGAGCGCCGGCCCTCGGGCTGGAGCGTCCTCGAGACCCTCGACGTCGCGGGGGTACTCGCCGCCGCCCGCGGAACGGTGATCGTCGACTGTCTTGGGACATGGGTCACCGGGCTGCTCGAGGACGCTGGCCTCTGGGACGACCTCGACGCTGCCACGGACCTCGTCGACGCGGCGACCGTCGTCCTCCGCGACGCACTGACCACGACCCAAGCCGACGTTCTCGTTGTCACCAACGAGGTCGGGTTCGCGCCGGTGGCCGCGACCCCGTCCGGCCGGTGGTTCCAGGACGCGCTCGGCCGGCTCAACGCGATGGTCGCTTCGGTCGCCGACCGCGTTCACTTCGTCGTCGCCGGCCGGGTGCTCGACCTCAGCGGCACTCCCGTCGTCCCGTGACCGACGCACTCCGCCTGGCGTTCGGCACGCTGACCCGGCTTCCCACTGCACCGCCGCGCAGTGTGGACCGGCGCACCGCCGGCCGCGCGATGCTCCTCGCGCCCCTTACTGCCGTGCCGCCGATGCTCGTGCTTGTCCTGCTGCATCTCGGCGTGGCCGACGGTCCGGTGCCGGCGCTCGTCGCCGCGGTTCTGGTCATCGGCCTGACCGCGTGGTGGTCGCGCGGGCTGCACCTCGACGGCCTGGCCGATACCGCCGACGGGCTGGCCGCCAGCTACGACCCGGCGCGGTTGCTGGA
>Ga0307289_10000575_pt1 | contig 15838 bp, 15 predicted proteins | sample ER_DNA_143_FD_194483 | JGI IMG/M metagenome (GOLD analysis project Ga0307289, IMG submission 194483) | Bulk soil microbial communities from the East River watershed near Crested Butte, Colorado, United States - ER_DNA_143 | ecosystem: Environmental > Terrestrial > Soil > Floodplain | place...
TCGCGTCAGTCGGTACCTCCGTCTTCGCGACCTGTGCAATTCCCTGCAACAGGCTGATCTTGCCTGTGCCGGGCTGACGTAGCCGCGTGTCCCGCGGAGCGAATTACGGCTCGGACGTGAGCGTCCGAGCCGCTGGCGGCTTGGGCACATGCAAAGAAAGACTTACCTCATGGCCACCTTTCCAGGTCTCGCGATGAGCATATCTATCGCAACTGCGACCGTGTTAATCGGTGCTGGTCGACCAATTGCGCAAACGGACAATTCAGCACCTCTGCAGCTGGAATCAAGGATTCCGCTCGGCGACGTGCGCGGTCGAATCGATCACATGGCGATTGATCTGGCGAGGCAACGGCTCTTCGTCGCCGAGCTCGGCAACGACACCGTCGGGATCGTCGACCTCAAGAAGCGCGAGGTCATTCAGACGATTTCCGGATTGAAAGAGCCACAAGGCCTAGGATACGTGCCGGCGATGGACGCACTTTACGTCGCAAATGCGGGTGACGGATCGGTGCGCGTCTTCGCGGGAGCAGATTATGCGGCGGCCGGGCGGATTGATCTTGGCGAGGATGCCGACAATATCCGCGTCGACAGCGCGGCCAGTCAAATCGTGGTCGGCTATGGCAGCGGCGGTTTGGCCGTCATTGACGCCAAGACTTTGCAGAGAATCGCCGATATCCCGTTGCCGGTCCATCCGGAAGGCTTTCAACTCGATCCCACAAGCAGTCAGGTTTTCGTCAATCTGCCCAAGGTGCATGCGATCGCAGCCGCGGATCGCCGATCAGGAAAATTGACGGCAAGCTGGCCTATCACGATTGCCGGCGACAATTTCCCGATGGCCCTGCGGCGAGATGTCGGGCAGATCCTCACCGTTTTTCGCAACCCCGCGAAGCTCGCGGCGTTCTCGATCAAGGACGGCGCACTCCTGGCCAGTGCAGACGTCTGCGGCGATGCCGACGATCTTTTTTTCGACCCGAAACGCGAGCGCGTCTATGTCAGCTGCGGCGAGGGGTTCCTCGATGTTCTCGACGCGAAAGCGGACAGCGCATACCGGCAGGTTGCACGTATTGCGACGGTGCCCGGCGCGCGGACGTCGCTCTTTGTTCCAGAATTGGATCGGCTGCTGCTCGCAGTGAGAGCAGAGGCAGAGCAGCCTGCGAGCATTTGGGTATTCCGCCCGACACCCTAGATCTGCGTGAGTTGTAACATGATCCACTCCCGTCAAACGAGATCCAAGCCGTCAATCAAGCTCCAACTATCAGTTGGGCTGTGCTTGATGTTGACACCGGCTACTCCAGCGTTTGCCTTCCGCCCATTCGATGGCACCGATGCGGCGGTTGCCGACACGGGAAAAATGGAAGTCGAACTGCAGCCGGCCGGCCGTTTGCACGATGACACGGGCACCACCCTGATTGCGCCTGCAACACGTTTCAATTTCGGGCTGATCGAAGGATGGGAAGGTGTCCTGGAGGGTCTGGTAGAGACCCCCCTCTCGGCATCGGGCCCCTCGAGCCTGTCGGCGGCAGGAGCATTCCTTAAGGGTGTGATCAGGCCAGGCAGCCTCCAGGACAAGACCGGTCCAAGCGTCGCCACCGAATTCGGGGTGCTTTTGCCGGACAGCGTCGGGGCTTCGGGTTTGGGAGCAAGTGCGGCCTGGATCGTATCGCAGCGTTGGGACTGGGGATCGGTCCATCTGAACACCGCAGCCACGCTTACGCGCGAGCACCACGGCGATGTCTTCCTGGGAGCCATCCTCGAGGGTCCAGGGAAATGGACCGTGAGACCCGTTGCCGAAGTCTTCTACGAGAAGGAATTTGGGCAGTTTGAAACGGTGTCCGGCCTCGTCGGATTGATCTGGCAAGTCACCGAGGATCTAGCCGTCGATGTCGCGGTGCGCCATGCGATTACGAATGCTCGGCCGGTCGACGAGCTGAGGGCGGGCGTAACATTTGGTTTTCCACTTTGGCGAACCGGCGTTGTTCGCCACTGACCTCGTTGGTGTGAGAGGTGCGTGGCGCTCCTGGGAATCGACCGGTAGGAAAACAACTATGAGATACCGTGTGATCTTTGCTCTGGCATTTCACAACACGTCGAAGCCGGAGGTCAATCATGAAAATCGCCAGAAGCACGGTTAGCGTTATTGCAGCGTGCGGAGCACTCGGTGCACTGTTCATCTTCGCCAACGCGGCGCAGCCGGTGAAAATCGACTTTGCGGATGACACCGTGGGAGCCGAGCCGAAGTCCTTCTTGAGCGTCGTAGGGGTCTGGCGCATCGAGGCGGAGGGAGACAACAAGGTCCTCGCAGTTGACGGCCGCCAATGGAAGGAGGGACAGACGTCGACCGGCATGGCCGACAAGGCGCGCGCGCTCTACGACGACCGCTACGCCGAGTTCCTCGATCGCGTCCAGGCATACGCCTATTTCCCCTACATCGTTGCCAAGGACGTGACCGATTTCCGCGACGGCGAGATCTCGGTCCGGTTTGAAGGAATTTCGGGCCGCATCGACCAGGGTGCGGGCATCCTATTCAACCTCAAGCCAAATGGCGACTACCTGACGATCCGTGCCAATCCACTCGAAAACAACCTGGTGCTGTGGAAGTTCGAGAAGGGCAAGCGCTCATCGGTCACCTGGATTCGCAACACGCCGACACCCACGCGCCAGTGGCACGATCTCAAGGTTCGGATCGCAGGGAAAAAGGTGGCCGGCTATCTCGACGGCAAGCTCTACCTCGAGCACGTGTTGCCCCAGCCCGTCTCGGGACGTATCGGCCTGTGGTCGAAGGCCGACAGCCACGTGTATTTCGACGATTTCACCGTGACGCCGGCGGATTGACCGATGTCGCTGTTGCCAGGCCTCACCAGCGTGGGATTGTTAGAACGCCTTTCGGTCGGCGTACGCTCCGACGTCTTCAATCTCTATGCGGCGCGCGCGGCGCGCGGACTCGGCGACGGATTCGCAGCCATCATTCTGCCGGCCTATCTGCTGGAGATCGGGTTCAATCCCTTCCAGATCGGCATTGTAGCCACCGCGGCGTTGCTCGGGTCGGCCGCCACGACCCTGGCGATCGGATTTTTGGCGCCGCGCTACGACGTACGCACGCTGCTTTTGGTCTGTGCGGCCCTGATGGTGGTGACCGGCATTGCGATTCCGAGCGCGCAGCATCTCGTTTTCATCGCCGCGATCGCCTTTATCGGCACGATGAACCCGACGACGGGAGATATCGGAATCCACATCCCGCTCGAACAAGCCTCCCTGGCGCAGGATGCCTCGGACAAAGATCGCACGCACATCTTCGCGCGCTATAGCCTGATCGGCGCGCTATCGATCGCCGCCGGTGCGCTCGCGGCCGGCGCGCCGGACTGGCTGGTATCATGGGGCATAGGCAAGATCCCGGCCTTGCAGGCGATGTTCTACGTCTACGCGACGCTCGGCTTGGTGGGAGCGCTGTTCTATTCACGCCTTTCGCACGCGAAGCCACGGCCGGCGGCGCCACAAGCCACCGCCTTGGGCCCGTCGCGCCGAACCGTCTACAAGCTTGCCGCGCTGTTCAGCCTCGATTCATTTGCCGGCGGATTCACCGTTCAGTCACTCCTCGCACTGTGGCTTTTCGAGCGCTTCGATCTCTCGCTTGCCACCGCGAGCGCATTCTTTTTCTGGTCCAACCTGCTCAGCGCGTTCTCGTATCCGGTGGCGGCGCGCCTCGGCAAGCGCTTCGGTCTCGTCAACACGATGGTCTTCACACACATTCCCTCGAGCATCTGTCTCATTCTTGCGGCGTTCTCTCCGAACCTCACAGTGGTGCTGGTTCTCCTCCTGGTGCGCTCGGCGCTGTCGCAGATGGACGTGCCGACCCGCACCTCCTACGTGATGGCAGTCGTCACCCCCGCCGAGCGAACCGCGGCCGCGAGCGTGACCGCGGTCCCGCGCAGTCTGGCATCGGCGGTCAGCCCAGCGCTCTCCGGCGCGCTACTGGCGACGTCGTTCGCGGCGCTGCCGCTGGTGATCTGCGGCGTCTTGAAAATCGTCTACGACGTCTCGCTGCTGTATTCGTTCCGGCACATCAAGCCGCCGGAGGAAAGAGAGACAGAGTGAGCCTCGTCCCGTCCACCAATGTCGGACGGTCGGCGCCTCCTTCGCAGGAGCGCTCGCGCGGACGGATCGAGCCAAGCGGCGTCGTGGTTTACTTCTCGAAGTTGGGAGGCCGTCTGCGAGCGCACCAGAAAATCATGCTCGATGCAGACGCCAGAACCATTGCCAGGCTCAAGCGCTATGATTTTCGGGGATGTCATGATTGCGCGCGCGCCTATCCCGGCCCTCTCTTCTTCGTTCCCGATGACACCTTGCTTTCGGACGAGGCCTCCGCTCTCGGCATTCGCTCCTGCAACGATCTCTACGGTGGCGTTGTGCCCTATCCTTTCGTTAAGACGAAGGCCATCACCCACGACCTCGTCGATCCTGATGCAGAGCGGCCGCAAGGTTGGTCCGGCGCTTTCGCCGAGAGAGTGCGCGGGATCGTGTTGCCCGGCTATACCGCCTTCAGTGTGCACGATGCTCGCGTGGCAGCGAAGCGAATGCTGAGACATGGATCGGTCAGGGCAAAGCACCCGCTCGGAGCCTCCGGAAAAGGTCAGACGCTCGTAAACACCCCGGCTGAACTCGATGCCGTGCTGGAGGCGATGCCGGCGGAGCAGATTGCGGCATATGGATTGGTACTCGAAGAGGAGCTCCGACACGTCAGGACGATCAGCGTTGGACACATTACGCTCGACCCGCACAGGATCAGCTATTACGGCACGCAAAGAACCGTGACGGACAATGAGGGACGCACTGTTTATGGCGGCTCCGACCTGATCTGCGTGCGAGGAGGATGGGAAGCACTCGATGCTCTCCCGATGCCACCCGAGGTGCGATCCGGCGTGGCCAAGGGCAAATTATATGATGCGGCCATGGACGTGTATCCTGGGTTTATAGCGTCACGGCGGAACTACGATGTCGGCCAGGGCATCGACGGTGAAGGACTGCACCGCTCGGGAGTCTTCGAGTCATCCTGGCGCATCGGGGGCGCGAGCCCTGCTGAGCTCCTGGCACTGACGGAGTTCACGCAGGATCCTTCCGCGCAAGTGATCGAAGCAGCTCACGTCGCCGAATTTGGAAAACATCGCGAAGCTCCGGCCGGCGCGGTGGTCCACTTCGATGGAGACGACCCTCAGGCCGGTCCACTGGTTCGATACACGATGGTGACGCGGAGGAAATGATCCCGGCGAGTGTGACCGGACGCACAGACGCGCAGATTCATCGGCTTAGACTGGCGCTATTGGGAGGCCACAGGCGGCCCAAGTGCACGACTCTTGAAATCGTTCGACTCTGGGCGGCCGACCATGGCGCTTCTCACCAGGAGGAGTGGAACATGGCGAAGCTTACTGAAAGAACGTCTTTCACGAAGGACGTGCAGGGCCGCTACCTGTGCAACGACACCTCCGAGGTCAATACCTGGAAATCCGCCGGAGGCCGGCCATTCGACGTGATCGTGATCGGGGGCGGCACCTTCGGCTCGGCCATCGCCGAACATATCTGGTTCCGGCAAAAGCAGGTCGGTGGCGGGCTTCGGACGCTGGTCATTGAAGCAGGTCTTTTTACGATCCCCGAGCATGTGCAGAACAGCGGCATCCTGGGGCTCAGCGACCCATCCGCCCCGTTTTTTCTCAACGAGAACGCACATGCGATGCCATGAACAAAGGGCCAAGCAAACCGGTTCACTGCGCGATTTATACCCGCGTGTCGACCGACCACGGGCTTGACCAGGATTTCAACTCCCTAGACGCCCAGCATGAAGCCGCGCAGGCCTACATCCGCAGTCAGGCTCATGCCGGCTGGACCTTGATCCGAGCCCGCTACGACGACGGCGGTTACTCCGGAGGCTCGACCGAACGGCCCGCGCTACAGCGGCTCTTGGCCGACGTCAGGGCCGGCAAAATCGACGTCATTGTGGTCTACAAGGTCGATCGGCTCACCCGATCCTTGGCCGATTTCGCCAAGCTCGTGGAGTTGTTCGATGCCCACGCGGCGTCGTTCGTGTCGGTCACGCAGCAGTTCAACACCACCACCTCCATGGGACGGCTTACGCTCAATGTCCTGCTGTCGTTCGCACAATTCGAGCGGGAAGTGACCTCCGAGCGCATTAGAGACAAGATCGCCGCCTCCAAGCGCAAGGGGCTGTGGGTCGGCGGCATTATTCCTCTCGGCTACACGGTCAAAGACCGCAAGATTGTCGTGCTCGAAGATGAGGCCGAGAGGGTTCGCACGATCTTCCGAGCTTATCTCGAACTGGGCAGCCTCGACCGATTAATGGTGGAACTGGGCAATCGCGGGATTGTCACCAGGGTTCGGCAGCTTAAAACCGGACGCACGATTGGAGGCATCCCATTCACCCGCGGCCCTCTCGGCCATCTTCTGCGCAATCGGTTCTATATTGGCGAGGTTCTCTTCAAGGGCGAAGTACTTCCCGGCGAGCAAGCCGCGATCGTCGATCGTGATCTCTTCGACGCCGTGCAAGTTAACTTGCACAACCAAAGGACCCATCACTCGACCACCCGCAACAAATCCGCCGCACTTCTGAGCGGGCGCATCTACGACGACCGGGGCAACAGAATGACCCCGAGCCATGCCCGCAAGCGAGGCCTTCGATATCGGTATTACGTATCGTCTCCCCTTCTCCACGGGCAGGCCGGCGGCGGCGGATCGGTGCGCCGGAGCTGAGATCGAGACGATCGTAACGCGCGCGCTGCGTGCAGAGTTCACCGATCAACCGAAGCAGGATGACCAAGACCTTATCCACTCCTATCTCGTGCGAGTTGGAGTGCGAATGGAACAGTTGGCGGTCACAGTGAGGACAAAAGGACCGGCGCACGCACTGGCGAACGGCCCCGATGACGCAGACCAAACGCAACCGGAACGCACCCTTCTTATTCCATGGCAAAAGGCCCCATCAAAGCGACGGCGCGAGATCATTGTCACGAGTTTCATAGGCGCTCAGGATACCCGGCCCATTCGCGCTGATACCCGCGCCAAGCTTGTAGCGTCAATCGCTCGCGGCCGTCGCTGGCTCCAGGAGATCATCTCAGGCGCCGTGACCGATGCGGAAAAGATCGCCGCGCGCGAACAATGCAGCGTCCGGCACGTGAACATGTCGATCTCGCTCGCCTTTCTCGCGCCCGATCTGGTCAAGGCAGCCACCGAAGGTCGCTTGCCCCGCGGGATTGGAGTAGCTCGGCTCTGCGACGGGCCGTCCGAGTGGTCGCGGCAGTGCCGTATACTTGGCCTGCCAGCCCCTTGAGGTTTCGTCGCGAAGAATTTCTTCCGGGGGGCGCTGTCGCTCGGGAGACACGCCCCTCGCCCCTCAGCCAAGCTTGCCAGCGGTCACGCTATCGCGATCTCATCATGAGACCGCTTCAGGAGTGCCCGACTGCCGACGATGGGTCCGCGCAGGATGCACAGATCGATCCCATCCATGACCCCACGCAGCCGAATGTCTGCGAAGATCAATGCAACGTGCTGCCCACCGATCAGCATGATGGCAAGCGCAGCTTCCGCGCTTTCGCACTCGATCCTGTCCAATTGCTCGTCTTCAAGCAACGCGGCAGTGAGGCTGCGCAGTTCTGCGTCGTCCTCGACGATTAATACGGCTCGATGTTGTTGTGCTTGCCCCATGGCCGGGCTCCTCCCCTGAGCGCTCGTGATGATCGGCACTCAATCGCCGTATGAGCGCCGCCAACCGTCCCGAGAGAGGAATTGAAACAACGTCGCCGAACGTGGTCTGCAACCCGCCCGCAAGCGTCAATGGGAATTTCATTGGGTCGAGAGGTACGGGTGTCGAACGGCGCATCGTGACCGAGTCTCCGACAGAAACCTCCCCTCGGTCGTCACGTCCCTTATGTCGACAATCCGACAAAGCCGGTTTCGTTCAACCGGCTCCCAACTTTTTTCTAGCTCTGAACGGAACTCCTACTCTCTCGCGGACGGCGGTTGAGGACGTCGCAAACCCTCTGTTGGTCGCCCAATCAGAGTCATGGTGACCGCATCGTGCGTGATCGCCTCCAGCGTTCCGCCGGTCGTGGCGCCGAGCTCGAGCCGCGTCAGCACCTTAGGATCGATCGCACCCTCCAATATCTGACGAATCTGGTTGCGCGCAGCCTCACCCTTGCTGACCTGTGCGATTCGACTACGCGGATCAAACCGCCACTGCTTCCAGCACGTGAAACGGGGAACCTGTCGGAATAACCCGATTCAGACGAAACCCTGCTTGAGCTAATAGAGCGCCATATTCGCTATGCGTGCGTTCTTGACCTCCGGTCATCACTAGCATGTTCAAATCAAATAACTGGCCCGTAGACGGTTTATTATCGTCGGGGATGGTCATCTCAATGACGAGTAGCTTTCCGTCTGGAGTGATGGCCGTGCGGCAGTTCTGCAGAATTCGCAGCGCCTCGGTATCCTTCCAGTCGACTAAGATGAACTTTAGTACGTACAGGTCCCCACCTCCAGGCACCGCTTGAAAGAAATCTCCCTCAACAGCTTGGCAACGTGCTTGATAATTCTTGGCATCGATCGCCTGACGTGCAGCTTCCACTACCTGGGGCCGATCGAACACTGTGCCGTGCACATGAGGATTAGCTTCCAAAATTGCGAGCAGAAGACCGCCATTTCCCCCACCGACGTCCACGATGTGCCGAACGCGCGAGAAATTATAATGCTGCACAGTGCCGTTGGCTACCAGCGCTGAAATGTCGCCCATCGCACGACTGAAACAGGCGAGCTCGCTGGGGTGCGCAGTGTAATACTCGTAAATGTGCATTCCGAACAGCTCGGGCACGACCGTCCGGCCAGAGCGCACACCCTGATAGAGCTGGCCCCACGCCTGCCAATGCGGGGTATCAGTTTCGGCTATCAACCAGTCGCGCATCGAGCCTGGAACATCGCGCCGGAGCAATTCGCCAATGGAAGTGAGCGCGTATTGCTGCGGAAGCGCCTCTGTAATCACGCCCAAACTGGCCAGAGCCCGGAGCAGTCGCGCCAGGGCCGATGCGTCAGCACCAACAGCACGCGCTAGCGTATCGCTTCGCTGCGGCTGCGACTCTGCCAAGGCATCTGCAATACCAAGTCTTGCTGCCGTGGCGACGCATTGTGCGACCCACATGCCCTGCGGTATCTGCATCAGCACTTGCTGAGGTGATGGCGCTTGTTCCGCGATTCGACGTTCGGTGTTGCTCATGCAGTCCTTTCACCGGAGCGTTCGCCTAAGCAGCCGCCCAAGGCTAGTTGTAAGGCCCGCCGCGCCGAAGGCATGAGGGCGCAAAACGCATAGCAATGACGTTGCCCACGCGGCAGAAAAGCTCCATTCTCATAGCTCAATGAACGTCAGACTGGCAAAGGCAAATTGGCGGGTCCCCCCGTCCTCACATGGAGCACAGGCAACAGACAAGGGTGGAAACCATGCCGAGCTCAATACACCATCAGGTTCTCATCGTCGGGGGTGGCACTGCAGGCATAACCGTGGCGGCGATTCTCAAGCGCCGCGCGCCGGGTATTAACCTTGCCATCGTCGAGCCGGCGCATGATCATTACTATCAGCCGGCTTTCACGTTGGTTGGCGCTGGCGTCTATCCGTTGGCCCGCACGCGCCGCGCGGAAGAAAGCCTGATACCAGTCGGCGTGCAGTGGATTCGCAACGCGGCCCAGACTTTTGAGCCGGAGAAGAACACGGTTCGCCTCAAGAACGGCGATACGGTAACGTACGACTATCTCGTGGTCTGTATCGGCGTGAAGCTCGATTGGGGCAAGGTCGCCGGGCTCGCCGAGACCCTAGGCAAGAATGGGGTGTGCAGCAACTACTCACCCGAGCATGTGACCTACACGTGGGATTGTTTGAGCCGACTGAAGTCCGGCAGCCGGGCGGTGTTCACTCAGCCGCCGCTCCCCTTCAAATGCCCCGGCGCGCCACAGAAGATCGTCTATCTGACCGCCGATCATCTTCAGCACCGGGGCATCCTGAAAGACTGCAGCCTGAATTACTATGTCCATGCGCCTGTCATTTTCGGGGTCCCCTTCTTTGCACGCGAGCTAGTCAAGATCGCGGCAAGATACGGCATCGAAGTGCATTACCAGCATAACTTGGTGGCGGTTGACGGGTCGCTGAAGACCGCAACGTTCGAGAAGGTCACCGAGCAAAACAAGGGTGAGCGCATCACTGTTCCGTTCGACATGCTGCACGTTTCTCCGCCCCAAAGCCCGCCCGACGAGATAAAGTCGAGCCCGCTCGTAAACGCGGCGGGCTGGGTCGAAGTCAACCAGAATTCCATGCAACACGTGCGTTACCCGAACATATTCTCGCTCGGCGACGTAAGTTCGACGCCGAATTCGAAGACCGCCGCAGCCGTGCGCAAACAGGCGCCGGTCGTCGTCGACAACATTCTCCATATGATGGGAAAGACAGCGGTTGCGGGCGGATACGACGGCTATGCGTCATGCCCACTGACCACGGCTTTCGGCAAGACCATCCTGGCGGAGTTCATCTACGGCGGAAAGGTCACGCCCACCTTGCCGCTCAACCCCGCCAAAGAACATTGGGTCGGCTGGTGGATCAAAGTGACGGGCCTGCCCTTGATGTACTGGAACTACATGTTGAAGGGTCACGTGTGGTTCCCGAAGCACAATACCAGCTTCAAGGGCGATGTCGTCTGACGGGCCGCGCCGGCGGGGTGTTCTGGTCGTTTGCCTGGTGCAGGCGCCCGGGGGAGCGAATCAAAATCGAGGCGCGGCTTAGTAGACCGAGATGGGGGTCAATGCTGGCTTGAAAGGTTGACCGCGAGCGATACAGCGCCCACCAGGACGAGGCTGAAGGCCCAAGTCGCATCGAGATTGAACCAGCTCCGCGACATGAACGTGAGACCCAAATGGCGGTAGACGAGCCAGGCCAAGAACCCACCGGCGGCAATCATCGCGAAGGAGTGGACGAGAGAGACCAGTATGGCCATTCCCAAATCGGTGTTAACGAGCACGCCGGCCGCCTCGTGGCCCTCGTCGAGGTCGGCGGCCCGGCAGAGCCCGAGATAGATCGGCACGAGCATCAATCCAGCGCCATGCGCGATCGCCACCGCGAAGGACCAAAGACCCAGTTGCGTCGGTCGTATCCGCGCCAGTACCCGCGGATGGCGTCGTTTGCCAAGCAGGAAGACACCAAACCCGATGACTAGGAGACTGGCGCCAATTTGAATTTGCCGGTGCCATTCAATGACCGCGATCAGTAGCGCAAAGGGAAGGATCACCACCAACATTGCCAGCAAATGGCCGAGTGTCAGGGGCCACAGCGCCGCGATGAGCGCCTGTGAACGCCTTTCCATCAGCCCGGCTGAAACCGCGAGCGGCCATCCCATCCCCGGGTTCGCCCCGTGATAGAGGCCGCTCGCGACGACCGCCAGCCAGAGCCCGACTTGTGTCCAATCCGCTTCGGTCAAATCTAAACCGAGGGGTAGCAGAACGAATCCGTCGAGCAATCGCCACCCTCAAGCCGGATCTGATGTGCCCGGTATCCATCAGGGAAGCTCACCCAATAGTCCCTTGCCAGCTCAAGGCCGCCGCTCGGGCTTGCGTTGGCCATCACCTCAGCGCCTGGCACGCCATCAGGATAGAACTGGTTGTCCCAGGTCGAATAAAGCGAGTTGGTCCAGTAGACCCGTTTGCCGTCACGGCTAATCTCAACCATCTGCGGACCGCCGGCAAATATCTTGCCGCTCGGATGGGGCGTACGGCGCGCGATCCCGCCGACATGGACCGAGCCTGCAAGTTTAGGATTTCTTGCGTCGGTCACGTCGTACTGACGCATCTCGCCGGTTCCCCAGCAGGCGACATAGAGGAACCGGTCATCCATGGAGAGGTCGATGTCGGTCACCAGCGGCGGCACTGCGCCAAATCCCTGCAGGAGAGGCGGCAGCTGGTCCTTGCTCGCCGGCTCAGGTGGGATCGTCGCTGTCTTTTCAATATGGAACTTGCCGCCCTCGCGCCACCAGGTCCAGATCGAACCTTCGAGGTTCGTGGTATCGACCACTACGCCCACAAACCCGTACTCGCGGACGGGATCATGCGCAGGCCGCACTTCAAGCGCCATTTGATGGTTGGCGCCGAGATCGATGGTCTGGACATTGCGCCGAGCTCGAAGATCCCAGAAATGGAGGCGATGGCCATATTTGTTGGAGAGCAAGTCCTCTGGGACGATCCCGTTCTCGAACTGCGGCGGCAGCGCCCATTCACTTGTCACCATATAGTCTCGTGGCAAGTTCCACCAAAAATCGTAGTGAAGATTCTGGAGTCCGCGATCGATCTCCCAGCGGCCGAGGATGTCAAACGTCTCGCAGTCCATGATGAACACGCCGGGCGGCCCCTCGGTACCATCCTTACCGCCGCCGCCCAGTGTGCTGACGTAGATACCTTCCGGACCACAATGCACAGTATGGGGGCGCGAGTAGCCGGTCTTCTTGAAGACCTCCTCGGGCTCAATGATCTTGTGAATGCTTGCTTTGGTTGGGTCGGGCTTCGTATCCACGATATAAATACGCGAGGAACGGAGCCCGGGAATGATCAGATAGCGGCGCTCGAGAAACGCGTGACCGGTGAGCGGCGACAATGCCGAAGAGCACGCGTTCCAACCGAAATGGTGGAATTCGTCCCCCTTGTAGGGCATCGTCACCGTGTGAACGATCTGGCTAAATGTAGGCGAGTCGGGCTTCACGTCGACCACCGCGAGCGCGTCAGGCTTCGAGAAGTCCGCGCTAAGCAGCAACGTGTAGGCGAAGTTCTCCGGGGGAGCTTCCATCGCAAGCTTGGGCGATGCGTGAAAGGACGGATCAGGCCTCATTGTCATGGGAGTTCCCCTGTGTATTACCGCTTTCCCCCGCGAGCTTAGCATGAGAAGGGGCGGACGTTCACCAAAGCTGACGAACCCGGTCTTGGCGGCAGGCCGTTCGAAATCAAGCTCATGTCGGATTGCCCGCTAAGGTGCTCACTTCCCGAACCAGGTATCGAGAGAGTTAAGCTGCACGCCATTGCAAAGCAGACCTCTGCGACGCTCATTCAGCGATCAGGCATTGCGCCCGACCCACCTCCTTGAGCGGCACCAGCTCTTTCTTCGTATCGAACCGTAATCGTCCACTCGCCCTGATTTTTCGGGGAATAGCGGGCTGATGTGCTAATCTGCTTCGAAGCCTGATGGGCCGCGCACCACTCCATGGCTTGGGTACGGACTTCAATCCTTTCAGGTCCAGTGAACGTTTTTGCTCGCATGACTATCCTCTTATTGGCTGATTTCGCGATGTCGGTCCATGCCTGGTGTCGCAGACCAAGAGTCAACATCTTGCCGGACTGAAGCACATCGCCAGCTTATGGTGTACGCTCGGCGATAGGGCGAAGCGGTGACTCACATATCGAGCCGAAGCTCGATTTCAGTCTCCGACTGCGGCAGTTCGTAGCGGTTGGTCAGGGCGTCGCGCGCGATTTGTCCAAGTCGCGACTGCGCAAAAGCGCTGCCAATAATGCTGATGCTGAGAGCTGTCACCAGGATGGCAGCCACCAGTCCAATCACCAACGTTGCTGCGATTCTCGGCATGATGTCCTCCACCCACGTCTATCTGGTCGAAGCGCGTCCCGGCCGCTCGCGCGGCCGGGCGCGCGCAACAAACCCACTTAACCGCCGCAGCCGAAGCTGCTCGTTCGGCCATATCCAAGGTCTTCTTGACAGTAAGGGCCGGCTGAAGCCGGAACTGCTGCAAGAGTGGCGATGGTCAAAGCCAGGGCGAGGACAAACTTAGTCATGATCGTCTCCTATGTTGCAGGTTGCGGGTGGCGGGCCCAATGCCAACCACCTGATCGTCAGTGCCACGCGCAAGTTCCGGCGGACGTGAAGCAGTTTACTTCTGGCGATGTCGTGCGCGAGCACATGACGACTGTTTAGCTGCATATGAGATGGCAAGCTTGAGCCAGGTCTGGCATTTGTTTGAAGATTTCCCGAGGAATTTGTAAACATGTTTCGTCATTCGCCAGCCCCAGAAAGAACCATTTCAATTTGGTGTCGTAGAATGTGACATGTTTCGTTTGTGTTTCTTCGCCTAGTCAGCGATCCAGATGTTCGTCGTGCGTGCCGAACCTCCGGAATTCAAATTCGGTCGCGTGCTCCTTGAATATTTCGGCATCGCTGTAGGCCAGGACGTGCAGCGCCATTTCGGTGCCGACGCGCAGCCGATTTCTCACGATTACTCAACGGCTCGAGTCCGTTTTAGCCTGCCGGAGGCGGCGAGGCCCGCCGGCGTGCTGGCTATTGTTTCGCTGTTGTTACAGCCAAGGGCCTACGGGGGCTGCTGCTCGCCCTGGTGGGCGGCCAGCACCCGGTCGAGTTGGTCTAGCAGGCCGTTGAATTTCTCGCCTGCTGACAGGGCTGATCGAATATGATTCCGTCATCGGGACAAACAACCGGAGATGGAGATGCGCGGATCGGATGCAGCGTCGGGGTCATTGTTCTCCTATGTCGACATGGAGGCGCGGGTACCGGCCACGCACCCGCTGCGCACGATCCGGACCATCGTGAATGAGGTGCTGGCGGCACTCGATATCGAGTTCGAGGCGCTTTACGAAGGCATCGGCCGACTGTCGGTTGCGCCGGAGCGGCTGCTGCGCGCCTCACTGTTGCAGGCATTTTACTCTGTGCGTTCCGAGCGTCAGCTGATGGAGCAGATCAACTATAATCTGCTGTTCCGCTGGTTCGTTGGCCTCGGCATTGATGACGCCGTTTGGGATCATTCGACGTTCTCGAAGAACCGGGACCGGTTGCTCGGCGCCGATGTCGCTGCCAAGTTCCTCGCAGCCGTTCTGCGTCATCCCAAGGTCACGCGTTTTTTGTCGGACGAGCACTTTTCGGTCGACGGCACGCTGGTGGAAGCCTGGGCCTCGATCAAGAGTTTCCGCGCCAAGGACGGTTTATGCTCATCGGCAACAGGGCATGTACGTCGGCAGAATCCTTAAGGGGGGCGAAGCCCGCCGACCTTCCGGTCATTCAACCCACGAAATTCGAACTGGTGATCAATCTCAAAACAGCCAGGGCGCTCGGGATCGAAATCCCGCCGACGCTGCTCGCGCGCGCCGACGAGGTGATCGAATGAGACGAACGGAAATTAGGGAGGCCACAATGAAACTATCCCGCCGTCGATTTCTGCATCTGGCAGCCGGTGCTACCGTTCTGCCGGCCTTCTCGCGGATCGTAAGGGCGCAAACCTATCCGACGCGGCCGGTCCGCTGGATCGTCGGCTATCCCCCCGCCGGCGCGACTGACATCGCCGCACGCTTGATCGGCCAATGGCTGTCGGACCGGCTCGGCCAGCCATTTGTCATTGAGAACCGCCCGGGCGCCAGCGGCAATATCGGCACCGAGGCGGTCGTGAATGCGCCCCCCGACGGCTATACGCTCCTCCTGGTCAACGCGGGGAACGCAATCAACGCGACGCTCTACGAAAAGCTCAAATACAATTTAATCCGCGACATCGCGCCAGTCGCTGGCATCATCCGCGTGCCCCTTGTCATGCAGGTAAATCCATCCGTTCCAGTCAAGACGGTTCCCGAGTTCATCACCTATGCCAAGGCAAACCCGGGCAAGCTCAACATGGCGTCGGCCGGCAACGGTACTCCGCAACATGTCTCCGGTGAGCTGTTCAAGATGATGGCTGGCGTCAACATGACCCATGTGCCCTACCGCGGGTCGGCGCCCGCGCTGACCGACCTGCTCGGCGGACAAGTGCAAATC
>Ga0307289_10000576_pt1 | contig 15803 bp, 14 predicted proteins | sample ER_DNA_143_FD_194483 | JGI IMG/M metagenome (GOLD analysis project Ga0307289, IMG submission 194483) | Bulk soil microbial communities from the East River watershed near Crested Butte, Colorado, United States - ER_DNA_143 | ecosystem: Environmental > Terrestrial > Soil > Floodplain | place...
CGAGTTCCATGCCCGCCCCTCAGCCCGAGGCGAGCAGCCAGGCCGGCCGGTTGCCCGGCTTCCACTTGAGGCTGCAGCCCATGCTGGGGCGGTGGGGCTCGGGGACCGGCTGGCCCTCCAGGACCAGGTCGAGGGCGTCGCGCAGCAGGGCGCCGGTCACCGGGCGGCCGCTGCGGGGCGTGCTGTCGTCGAAGGCGCCGCGGTAGGCGAGCCGGCGGTCGGCGTCGTAGACGAACAGGTCGGGGGTGCACATGGCCCGGTAGGCGGCCGCGACCTGCTGGGTCTCGTCCAGCAGGTACGGGAACTGGAAGCCGGCCCGCCGGGCCTGCTCGGCCATGCCGGCCGGGCCGTCGTCGGGGTGGGCGTCCAGGTCGTTGCTGCAGATGCCGACCGCGGCCACCTCCCGCCCGGCGTACTCGGCCACCATCGCCCCGAGGGGGCGCTCCACGTGGCGCACGTACGGGCAGTGGTTGCACAGGAACATCACCAGCAGGGCCCGGCCGTCGAGGTCGGCCAGCTTCACGGTGGAGCCGTCGACCGACGGCAGCTCGAAGTCGTGCGCCGGGGTGCCGAGCGGCACCATGAGCGAGGAAGCGGCCATGTCCTGGTCCCTTGTCTTCCGGTCGGTGGTGGACGGCCCTACGCTAGCGGACATGGCCTACCGCTTCACGCCGGCCGACCGGGGAGCGTTCAAACGCTGCCGCCGGCAGTGGGACTTCGGGGCCAGGGAGCGTCAGAACCTGGAGCCCGCCGAGGCGGCCGCCCCCGACCTGGAGCTGGCCGTGCGCGACGCCCTGGCCGTCTACTACTTCCCCGGCATGTGGGACTGGCAGCGCTCGGTGGTGCTGCCGCTGGTCCTCCAGGGGCTGGCCCGGTCGCTGGGCGGCCCGGCGGCGGCCGGCGGCGACCTGGCCGCCGGCCAGGCCCTGCTGGAGCGCTACTTCGAGTGGGCGCCGGGCGTGGACCGCTTCGCCCCCGTCCAGGTCGAGACCCGCTTCGAGGTCAACCTGCCCGACCCGGCAGGCGGGGACCGGGAGCTGGTCCTGGCCGACGGGCGCCCGATCCGCTACCAGGGCCGGGTCGACCTGCTGGCCGGCGACGAGCACGACCGCTACTGGGTGGTGGCGCACCGGCTGGTCGACCGGTTCGGGACCGCCGACGACCTGCTGCTGGACGAGGAGCTGGTGGCCGCCTGCTGGGCCATGGAGCGGTTCTACCCGGGCCTCAGGATCGCCGGGACGGTCCACAACGAACTCCGACCGGCGAATCTGCCGGTCGGAATGGACCAGCCGCCGCCGAAGGCGGCTCCACGCCGTTCTCTCCTGCGTCTGCGCCGACCGGCGCAGACGCAGCAGCGGGGCATCCCCCAGCACGAGGCCAGCGGCGGCGGGCGGTCCCTGCCCTATGCCCGCCGCGGTGCCGCCCGGGCCCGACCGCCCGACCCGGTGCCGGTGATCGGCGAGGGCGACGGGGAGTTCCGGCGGACCCGGATCCTCCGTGACCGGGCCGAGCTGGAGGCCATGGGGGCCCGGTTGGCCGCCGAGGCCCTCGACATGGTCGACCCGGCCCTGCGCGTGTACCCGAACCCCGCTCCCGAGCAGTGCGGCAGCTGCCGCTTCGTGGCCCCGTGCCTGGCCATCGAGCGCGGCCAGGACGTCGGGGCCGTGCTCCGGGCCGGCTACCGCGACCGGGGCCCGGAGCGGGTCGAGTCGGGCCGGATCGGCGCCGCCACCTGGGGCACCGGCCGCGGCGCGGCCCCGCCCCGGTTCGAGCGCGGCTGAGCGGCCGGCTCGCGCAGCGGCAGGCGGAGCTCGAAGCGGGCCCCGGCGGCCACGCGGGCGTCGGCGGCGACCAGGTCGCCGCCCTGGGCCCGGGCCAGCTGCCTGGCGATGTACAGCCCGAGGCCGAGCCCGCGGCCGGGCTCCAGGCGGGTGAACCGCTCGAAGACCCGCTCGCGCTGGGCGGGCGGGACCCCGGCCCCGTCGTCCTCGACGGCCAGCACCACCTGGGCGCCGGCGCGCTCGCCGACCAGCCACACCGGGCGGTCCTCGGGCCCGTACTTGCAGGCGTTGTCGACCAGGTTGCCGAGGATCTGGAGGACGGCGTCGGGGGCCAGGCGCACCGGCAGGCCGCGGTCGCAGCGCAGCCGCACCCGGTCGCCGCAGGGCCCCGCCCTGGCCTCGGTGGCCGCCTCGACCAGCAGGTCGGCGGCGTCGACCTCGACCCGCTCGGCCGCGGCCGACAGGAAGGTGGCCCGGCCGTTGTCGGACTGGGCGGCCAGCAGGAGCTGCTCGATCAGGACCTTCAGGCGCCGGGCCTGCCGGTCGGCCATCTCCAGCATCTCCTGGCGCTCGTCCGGGCCGAGGGCCGGCCCGGCGCTGAGCAGCCGCTGCGCCCCGACCACGGTGGTCAGCGGGGTGCGCAGCTCGTGGGAGACCATCGCCAGCAGGTCGTCCTTCACCTGGTCGGTCTCCTGGAGCTTGCGGGCCACCTCCTGCTCCTGGGCGCGCAGCTCCGCCTCCCGCCTGGCCGTGCGCTCGGCGTCGTCGCGGTCCAGCACCGCCCTGGCCTCGCCGCGCAGCAGCAGGTAGGCGCCGAGGACCGGGCCGAGGGCGACCAGCAGCAGGGCCGGGCGCTCGGCCACCAGCACCAGCACCAGCACCCCGACCTGGGCCGTGACCATGATCAGCACCGACTGGCGCAGGATGCGGGAGGGGCCGATAGTCCGCCGGACGCGCTCGTCGACGGCCAGCAACCCGGCGAACAGCGCCACCTTGAGGACGACGAAGACGGTGGTCCCGGCCAGGATCGCCGGCAGGGCCGAGCTGCCGGTGACCTGGCCGCCGGCCAGCCAGATCCAGACGGCCGCCCCACCGGCCAGGCCGAGCACGTGGGTGCCGATGTTGAAGGTCAGCTTGTGCGGCGGCTTGTGATGGGCCAGGTCGAACAGCGCACAGGAGGCGGCCACGACCAGCGCGGCCGCGCCCGGGCCGGCGGCCAGCACCAGGGCGAAGGAGAACGGCGCGTCCACGTGCACGCTGGGGCCGCGCCCGTCCCGGTTGAGCGGGATCGACAGGAAGGGCGCGGCCAGCACCACCAGGGCGAGCATGGCCGACTCGGGCAGGCTGCCGCGGACCCGGTCGAGGTCGACGTTCGCCGCCAGCAGGCAGAGCACCACCAGGCCCAGCGCCGAGACGACGCCCATGTACGCCCTGAGCCTGCCCACCATCGGGCAAGTCTCCCCTGTGCCCGGTGCTGCGGCAAGGGATCGGTATGGTCGTTCGGCCGCCGCCCGACCGGACGGCCGTGACACCATCTCCTGGCACGTCGACGGTCCGGCGAGGAGGGACAGGTGGCCCAGCCCGACGACACGGCGGCCAGCCGCCCGAGCCGGCGGCGGCTGCTGGTCAGGGCGCTGGTGGCGGTCGCGGTCGTGGCCGCCATCTTCTTCGTGCTGCTGCCCAAGCTGGTCGACGTCGAGCAGGTGTGGGCGACACTGCGGGCGATGACCTGGCTGGAGCTGGTCACGCTGCTGGCGGCCGCGCTCTGGAACCTCGGCTCGTACCTGCTGCCGCAGCTGGCCGCCACGCCCGGCCTCGGCCTGCGCCAGGCCGTCCTGGAGAGCCACGCCTCGACCGCGGTCGGGAACCTGCTGCCGGCGGGCCAGGCGGTCGGGCTGGGCGTGACCTACCGCTTCTACACCTCCTACGGGTTGGACCGCGGCCCGATCGCGCTGTCGCTGCTGGTCCAGGGGATGTGGAACAACTTCGTCAAGCTGGGCATGCCGATCGTGGCCCTGGGCCTGCTGGTGGCCAGCGGCGACACCTCCGGCGACCTGGCCCCGGCGGCGGTGGTCGGGCTGGTGGTGTTCGTGCTCGCCCTGGCCGGGTTCGCCTTCGGCCTGTCCGGCGAGCGGCGGGCCGCCCGGCTCGGCGGGGCGCTGGCCAACGGGGTGGCCTGGCTGCGGCGGCTGGTCCGGCGGCCCGGCCGGCCCGACTGGGACCGCAGCGCGGTCGCCTTCCGCGCCCAGGCGATCACGCTGCTGCGCGACCGCTGGCACTGGCTCACCCTGACCACCCTGGCCAGCCACCTGTCGCTGTTCCTGGTGCTGCTGCTGGCCCTGCGCCACGTCGGGGTGTCCGAGGACGAGGTGAGCTGGGTCGAGGCCCTGGCCGCGTTCGCGCTGGTCCGGCTGCTGTCGGCCTTCCCCCTGACCCCCGGCGGGCTCGGCGTGGTCGAGCTCGGCCTGGCCGCGGCCCTGGTCCTGGCCGGCGGCGACGAGGCGCAGGTGGTGGCGGCGGTGCTGGTGTTCCGCCTCCTCACGTTCCTGCTGCCGATCCCGATCGGCGCCCTCACCTGGTGGCTGTGGCGCCGGGGCACGTGGTATCCGTCAGAGGGTCCGGTGGTCACAGGAGAGGAGCGCGGGTGGGCAGGACGGCGATCGTGACCGGGTCCGACCCCGGGACCGGCGAGGGGGCAGAGCTGCCGGTGGTCGTGCTGTCGCACCGGGGGCCGGTGTCGTTCGGGCGCGACGCGTCGGGCCGGACCGCCGGCCGCGGGGCCGGCGGGCTGGTCACGGCCCTGACCGGCCTGATGTCGGACCTGCCCGACGCCGTCTGGGTGTGCGCCGCCTCCTCCGAGGAGGACGCCGCCGTGGCCGCCGAGCACGACGGAGGGGCCGTGGAGGTCGTCCTCGAGCCCGAGCCGCGGCTCCTCGACCAGGAAGCGGCCGGCGGCGGCGACGGGGCGTCCAGCGTCCACCTGCGGCTGGTCGAGGTCGACCGGCAGGCCCACGACGACTTCTACACGGTGATCGCCAACCCGCTGCTGTGGTTCCTCCAGCACGGCATGTACGGCCTGGCCCTGGCGCCCGTGCTGACCAAGCGCGAGCACGCCGCCTGGGACGACGGGTACGTGGCCGTCAACCGGCTGTTCGCCGACGCGGTGGTCGAGGAGGTCCAGGCCCGCGGCGGCCGCGCCCTGGTCATGGTCCACGACTACCACTTCTACCTGGTCGCCCGGGAGGTCAGGGAGCGCTGCCCGGAGGCGGTGCTGTCGTTCTTCCTGCACATCCCCTGGCCCGGCCCGGACGCCTGGCGGGTGCTGCCCCCGGCCTGGCGCGAGCGGGTGCTCAACGGGCTGCTCGGCAACGACGTGGTCGCCTTCCACACCGAGGGGTTCGCGCGGAACTTCCTGCTGTCCGCCCAGGAGCTGCTGGGGCTGCCGGTCGACCTGGAGGCGATGACGGTGCGGGTCGGCGACCGGGTGGTGGCCGCCCGCCACTACCCGATCTCGATCGACGTCGGCGCCATGCGCGAGCTGGCCGCCTCCCCGGAGGTGGCCGAGCACGCCGACGCCCTGCGGGACGCCTACTGCGGCGAGGGCCGCCAGCTGGTCCTGCGCGTCGACCGCACCGACCCGTCCAAGAACATCGTCCGCGGCTTCGAGGCCTTCGCGACCCTGCTGGAGGACCATCCCGAGCTGGTCGGCAGGGTGAGCTTCCTGGCCCTCCTCCAGCCCAGCCGCCAGGACGTGCCCGAGTACGCCGACTACCTGGCCGAGATCGGGGCCACCGTGGCCAGGGTCAACGCCGCCCATGCCCGCGAGGGCTACCAGCCGATCGACCTGCGCCTGGTCGAGGACCTGGCCATGGCCGTGGCCGCCTACACCGTCTGCGACGTGCTGATGGTCAACGCCCTGGCCGACGGCATGAACCTGGTGGCCAAGGAGGCGGTGGTGGTCAACACCCGCGAGAGCGTCCTCGCCCTCTCCGAGAACACCGGCGCCCACCAGGAGCTGGGCGCCTTCGCGGTCACCCTGTACCCCTTCGACGTCCAGCAGCAGGCCGACGCCCTGCACGAGGCCCTCACCATGGGCCGCGACCTGCGCCGGGCCCGCCGCGAGGCCGCGGCCCGGGTGGTCGAGGAGAACGACATCGCCAAGTGGCTCACCGCCCAGCTCACCGACCTGGGCGTGCACCCCGGCCAGGCCGGCTGAGGTGACGGCCACCGGCCCGGCCACCCAGGCCGCGACCCGGCCGCGGGCCCTGCCCGACCCGCGGCTGGTCGAGGTCATGGTCTGCGGGACCGCGCTGGCCGGCGCCCGCCTCAGCGGGCGGCTGCCCCTGCCGGTGGCGCTGCTCGTGGCGGTGGTCGCCGCCCACGGGCTGGTGCTGGCCCGCTGGCCGGCCCGCGGGGGGCTGCGGCTCGCCTGCCTGGCGTTGATGCTGATGCTGCTCGCGGTGGTCCCCACGGCCATGTACCTGCGGACCACCGAGCGCGGTCAGGCGGGGTGGCTGATGGACGGCGGCGTCCTGGTCAGCGCCGAGTCGGTCCGGGTCCTGCTAGAGGGCCGCGACCCCTACCAGGCGTCCTACGCCGGCGTGCTGGCCGACGCCAAGATCGACGTGCAGGGCCGGCCAGCGCCCAACCCGCTGGCCCACCACTACCCGTACTGGCCCGGGTCGCTGGCCCTGCTGCTGGCGGTGGAGGCCCCGCTGCGGGCGGTCGGCCTCCAGGGCGACCCGCGCCTGCTGTACCTGCTGGTGTACTGCGCCCTGGGGCTGTGGCTGGGCCGCTGGGGCCTGCGCAACCATGGGCACCTTGGCCTGGCGCTGGCCGTCTGCCTCAACCCGGTGCTGCTCCCGGCCATGTGGCAGGGCGCCAACGACATCCTGCTGGTGGCCGGCATGGCGGTGGCGGCGATCGCCATGGCCGAGCGCCGGGTCGTGCTGGCGGGGCTGGGCCTGGGGGCCGCCCTCGCGGTCAAGCTCCTGGTCGCCCCCATGGTGGTGCTGTTCCTGGTGTGGGTCGCGGCCCGGGTTCGCCGCGGCCGCCTGGAGCCCGGTCGCGCCTGGCGGGCCGCCGGCGCGGTCCTGGCCCCGGCCGTGGTGACGGCGCTGCCGTTCCTGGCCTGGCACCCGGGCGACTTCCTCACCGACGCCGTCGCCTACCACCTGGGCCTGGTCGCCGACGCCTACCCGATCGCCGGCTTCGGCCTGCCGGCGCTGTTGCTGCGCGCCGGGGTGGTGACCGACCCGTATGGCCCGTCGCCGCCGTGGGCGACCCTCCTGCCCGCGGCGGCGACGCTGCTCGCCGGGAGCTGGTGGGTGTGGACCCGTCCCGGCCGGCGCGTCCTGCTGGGTGTCTCGGGCCTGGTCCTGCTGGGCGTGCTCTTCTTCCACCGCAGCTTCATGTTCTATTACGTCGACGTCGCGGTGGCGGCGCTGCTCCTGGCCGCGTTCGCCGAGCCGGCGGCGCCGTTCGCCGGCGACCGGTCCGGCGACCCGGTCAGGCCTCCAGGACCTGCTTGAGGACGGCGACCCGTTCCCGCCACCAGGCCTTGAGCTTGTCGGCGGTGGCGGCGTCGGGGATGCGCTCGTGGACCAGGGCGACCTGGCTCTTGGCCTCGCCGCGGGCGGTGAAGGCGACCACGAGGCGGGTCGAGCCGTCGTCCCAGTTGGCCCGGATCGACCTGCCGGGGCGGGCGGTGCGGACCTCGAAGACGGCACCGGGGAGCCAGCGCTCGCGCACGGCGGGGTCGGCGAAGGCCTCGTAGAGGCGCTCGACCGGCACGGCCACCGTCTTGGAGGCGTTCGCCTCGTACAGGCCGCCGCGCCGCTGGCCGGGGTCGCGCAGGCCGCGGGCCTGCTCGTAGCCGACGGTCACGCCCTGCGCCCACCAGCCGCCGACGCCGTGCTCCTCGACCAGCCAGCGGGCGATCTCGGGGTGGGGCCGCTGGGCGCCGCCCCACGCGTCGAGCAGGGCGAACCACTCGTCCCAGGTCCGGCCGGTGTTGGCCCGGATCACCTCGTCCGAGTACGGCCGCCTGGCCCCGGGGGCGTCGGCGACCGGCCCGTCGGGCTCGGCCGGCGGCTCGGCGCCGGCCTTGGCCAGCAGCCGACGGCGGGCGGTGGTGTAGCTCTCGGACGTCTTGTCCATGCGCGCCCGGATGCGGTTCTTGAAGGACTTCTGCCTGGTCATCTGGTGCTCCTCTGCAGGCGGGTGGCCGCGGGACCCACGCTCCCGCCGCCCCCGCGAAGAGGGCACTCGACCGGCGTCCCGAGGACTCGAGGTCCCCTCTACCTCCGCGGGCCGGCGGCGTGAGCACCGGTGAAGGAGGTCGGGCGCGGGACGGCGCCGGCCCCGAGCATAGCCGACGGCCCCGACAACCGGAACCCGTGGGCTACCGGGGCGCGCCAGGCAGCCACAGCGACGCCCGGGTCGGCTGCACCGTCTGGTCGACCACGGCCAGCAGCTCGGTGTGCAGCACGTCCAGGTCGACCTGGTCGCGCAGGCGGGCCGCGAACGCCTCCACGGTGCCGGCGGCGTCGTAGCGCCGGCGGTTGAAGCGCCGGTCGACCAGGCCCTGCACCCGGCGCCGCAGGGGCGAGAACGCGGCCGCCACGGCCAGCGTGGCGGCGGCCACGGCCAGGCTGGAGCCCTGGGGCAGGAGCCGGCCGAGCCCGAGCACGACCGCGGCGTAGCCGAGGCCGAGCAGCACCGTGAGCAGCCCGTAGGTCACGGTGCGGCTGATGACCCGGTCCAGGTCGTACAGCCGGTAGCGCAGCACCGCCACCCCGACCGCCACCGGCGGGCACAGCAGCGCCGGAAAGACGATCCCCGAGATCCAGGCGGGCGCGATCCCCAGCCCGCCCGGGAGGGCGAGCAGCAGGCCGGCCACCGCGCCCCCGACCCCGGCGGCGACCCAGCGCATCTGCTGGCGCTCGACCCCGCGGGAGGACCGGAACCGGAGCACCACGCAGACGGCCGCCGGCGGCAGGCTCAGCCAGTGCAGCACCACGCCCACGATCGTGAGGACCGCGGCGACGTGGCCCGCCGGGCCGGCCAGCCCGAACGGGTTGTCGATGCCCATCTCCTCCAGTGGTCCCGGGGCCAGGGTGCCGGCCCCGATGATCAGCACCGAGCCGGTCACGCTGGCGATGACGACCAGCCGCCAGCGACGCGAGCGCAGGTGGCCGTCGGGCAGCAGCAGCGCCGGCAGCGTGATCCCGAGGGCGATCGCGGGCGCCCAGCTCAGGTCCCCGGTCGCCGCGACGACCTGGGCGACCAACGGCACCGGCCGGTACTCGCGGACCAGCTGGTCGATCCAGGGCCCGACGGGGATGGTGTACGCCCAGGCGAGGCCGGCGCCGCCGTACAGCCAGCCGATCGGGTTGCCCGGCCGCCGCAGGGCCAGCACCAGCCCGACGGTGGCGAACCCGAGCACGAAGAAGAACGCGTAGATGGCGCCCTCGGCCAGCACGCCCAGGGTGAGGGGCCGGTAGATGGCCAGGGTGACCAGCAGCCCGGCGGCACAGCAGCCGAAGGTGACCAGCCACAGCGCCCAGGCGAGCACCGTCCTGGTCCTGGACCGCAGCTCCACCAGCTCCTCGCCCTCCTCGCCGCGCCGGGTCCGCCCGGGCCGCCGGGCCGGTCGCGGGACAGTCTCCGCCGGCCGCGGTACGGCAGCGTTACGGCCCCCGCGGGGACGCCCTGAGACTGTCACAGGTACCGGTTACGCTGGGACAACGCCAACACCCGCTTCCCCGAGGACTGAGGCTTGTGACCGTCATCGCCGACGCCGACCTGGTCGAGCTCTCCCGCCCCTTCCCCACCGATTTCGTCGAGCGCAAGGACGGCCAGGACTATGTGGCCCACCACGTCGTCAACCAGCGCCTGCTCAGCATCGTCGGCCCCTTCGACTTCGAGCTGGTCGAGGTCATCCGCGGCGACGTGGCCGCGGTGCCGCCCGACCCGAGCTCCCGGAGCCGCCGGGGCAAGGCCGGCACCCCGGCGCTCCACACCATCGTGGTCGGCGGCATCTGGCGGCTGACCGCCACGATCGACGGCCGCCAGGTCCGGGTGGAGGAGGTCGGCGACGTCGGCGACGTCCACAACTGGCCCCACGACGGCGCCCGGCTCAAGGACGCCGCCTCCGACGCCCTCAAGCGCTGCGCCATGCGCCTGGGCCTCGGCCTGCATCTCTGGGCCCAGGAGCACTACTTCCTCGACCAGCAGCTCCGCGCCCAGCACCGGGAGGAGTAGCTGAAGGCGAGGCCCGGCGGCCGAGCCACGCCTCCACCGCGTTGACCACCCGCTCGGCGTCCCGGACGGAGGCTTCGGCCTCGTCCAGCGGGACCTCGACGGGCGCGTCGTCGGCCTGGTTCCGGCGCTCGAACAGCGATCGGAGCAGCCGCCCCGTGCCTTCGTCGAGCTGCCCGCTGCGGACCAGGTGATGGCCGAACGCGGAGATGACGCCGGAGTGTTTGGAACGCGTCTCGCCGAGCGCCAGCAGTGCCGTCTCCGCGGCGAAGAACGCCGCGAAGTAGGCACGGGAGACGGCCTGGGCCTCGAAGCCCTTGTCGGCGAGGAGCCGGGCTGCCGCCAGCTCCTCTCGGCACCGGGCGAGGCCGGTCCGATCGGTCATGCCACGGCCCGCCCTTCGGCCTGGGCTCGAATCAGAAGGGGATGGGCTGCGTCGTGGAGGGCGTGCTCGGCGACGGGGACGGCGGAGATCACCGCATCGTTCCGGTAGGAGTGCCGCCACAGGACCTCGTCCATCGCCTGGAGCTCATCCCAGGGCGAGTCGACCTGGTCGAGGACCACCAGCAGGTCGATGTCCGACTCGGGATGGGCATCGCCCCGGGCCCAGGAGCCAAAGAGCAGCACCCGGCGTAGACGCGGGCCATAGAGCACCTGGAGATCTCCGGCAACCGCCGCGGCGACCTCGACCGGGTCGAACCCTTCGGCCAGCTCTGGGAGCTCCGGGTCGGTCCTCGCCTGGAGCTCCCGGTCCACGACGGCGGGATCGATCAATCCCTGGTCGGCCAGCCACTCGACGGCTCGACGTTCCATGCGGGCGTCGTGGAACGAGAACCAGCTTCGACGCAGCTCCGGGTGCTCCTGCAGGGCGTCCTTGAACCGCCGGAAGGCTCCTCTTCCGGCGATCGCCCGCTCGAGCAGATCCCGGACTCTCGGGTCCCGCACCTGGCCGATGAAGTCCTGCATGTCGCCATAGGCCTCACGGGACGGGATCGGCTCGATGGGGATCAGCCCTCGATCCGAGGGGTGCTCTTCTTCTCCATGGTCAGCGAATGCGCCGAGGTGAGCAGCTCGGCCAGGTGGAGGGCGTGGCGGCCGGCCAGGTGGTCGAGCTGGGTGCGGCAGGAGAACCCGTCGGCCAGCACGACCGCGTCCGGGCCGGCGGCCCGCACCGCCGGGAGCAGGGCGGTCTCGGCCACCGCGACCGAGACGTCGTGGTGGCCGCGCTCGGCGCCGAAGTTGCCGGCCAGCCCGCAGCAGCCGCCGACGGCCGTGACCTGGCAGCCGGCGCGGGCCAGCAGGTCGCGGTCGGCCGCCCAGCCGAGCACGGCGTGCTGGTGGCAGTGCGGCTGGGCCACCACCGCCAGCCCGCCCAGGTCCGGCGGCCTCCACCCGGGCGTGCCCCCCAGCACCTCGGCCAGGGTCGAGGCCGCCCGGGCCACCGCGGCCGCCGCCGGGTCGTCGGCCCCGAGCAGCTCCAGGGCGTCGCGGCGCAGCACGGCAAGGCACGACGGCTCCAGCCCGACCAGGGCCAGGCCTCCGTCGGCCTTCACCAGGGAGGCCAGGCGGTCGACGGTGCGGCGCAGCACCCGCCTGGCGGTGTCCAGCTGGCCGGTGGAGATCCAGGTCAGGCCGCAGCACAGGGGCCGGTCGGGCAGCTCGACCCGGTAGCCGGCCTCCTCCAGCACCTGGACGGCGGCCCGGCCCGCCTGGGGGGCGAAGTGGTCGGTGAAGGTGTCGGGCCACAGCAGCACCCGGGGGCCGCCGGACGGCTCCGACCTGTCCGGTGGGCGGCGGCGCCACCAGGCCCGCAGGGTCTGGGGGGCCAGGGTCGGGAGGGGGCGGCGGGGGTCGACCCCGCCGAGCCGCCGGCCCAGGCCGGCCAGGGCGGGGGTGGTGAGCAGGCGGTTGGCCAGGCGGGGGGCCCGGGAGGCGGCGGCCGCCCAGCGGGGCAGCCAGCCCAGGCTGTAGTGGGCGGCCGGACGGAGGCGGCCCCGGTAGGTCTGGTGCAGCACCTCGGCCTTGTAGGTGGCCATGTCGACCCCGGTCGGGCAGTCGGAGGCGCAGCCCTTGCAGGCCAGGCACAGGTCGAGGGCCTCACGGACCTCGGGCGAGGCCAGCCCGCGGACCAGGGTGCCGTTGACCGCCTCCTGGAGCACGCGGCTGCGTCCCCGGGTGGTGTCCTTCTCGTCCCGGGTGGCCAGCCAGGACGGGCACATCACGCCCCCGGCGGCGGTGTTGTCGGCCAGGCAGCGCCCGATCCCCGTGCAGCGGTGCACGGCGCTGGTCAGGTCGCCGCCGTCGTCGGCGTAGCGGAACCCGAGCCGCCCGGTGACCGGCCGGACCATGGTGCGGCGCAGGTCGGCGTCGAACGGCCGCGGGCGCACCAGGACCCCCGGGTTGAGCAGGTCGCGCGGATCCAGGACGGCCTTGACGGCCGCCATGGCCTGGATCGCGGCCGGCTCGTACATCAGCGGCAGCAGCTCGGAGCGGGCGCGGCCGTCGCCGTGCTCGCCCGACATGGAGCCGCCGTAGCCGGCGACCAGCGCGGCCGCGTGCTCGACGAAGGACCGGTAGACCGCCCGCCCCTCGGGCCGGTCGAACGGGAAGTCGATCCGCAGGTGCACACAGCCGTCGCCGAAGTGGCCGTAGGGGATGCCGCCGAGGCCGTGGTCGGCCAGCAGGGCCTCGAAGTCGCGCAGGTAGGCGCCCAGCCGCTCGGGCGGCACGGCCGCGTCCTCCCAGCCCGCCCAGGCCGGCGCCCCGGCCGGGCTGCGCCCGCCGAACCCGGCTCCGTCCTCGCGGATGCGCCAGATGGCGGCGGCCTGGGCCGGGTCGGCCAGGACCCGGCTGGCCAGGGCGTCGCCGCCGGCCGCGGCGACGAGCCGCCCGGCGGCCGCCTCGGCCTCGGCCGGGCTGGCGCCGCCCAGCTCGACCAGCAGCCAGCCGCCCCCCTCGGGCAGCTCGGGCACGGCCCGGCCGCGGCGCCGGACCACGTCGATGATGCGGGCGTCGATGCCCTCCAGGGCCACCGGACGCTGGGGCAGGACCGCGCCGACGGCGTCGGCGGCCGCTGCCATGTCCGGGTAGCCGAGCACGACCAGCACGGTCGCGGCCGGCGCCTGGACGAGCCGGACGGTGGCCTCCAGGACCACGGCCAGGGTGCCCTCGCTGCCGACCAGGGCCCGGGCCAGGTCGCCGCCCCGCTCCGGCAGCAGGTGCTCCAGCGAGTAGCCGGAGATCTGGCGGCCGAAGCGGCCGAACTGGGTCCGGATCGGGGCCAGGTTGGCCCGGACCACCGCCTCCAGCCCCGCCACCCGGGGCACGGCCCCGGGACCGGCCCGCAGGCGCCGGCCGGTGCCACAGACAACCTCCAGCTCCAGCACGTTGTCGGCCGTGCGGCCGTAGGCAAGGGCCCGCGACCCGCAGGCGTTGTTGCCGATCATGCCGCCGAGGGTGCAGCGGCTGTGGGTCGACGGGTCGGGGCCGAAGCGCAGCCCGTGCGGTCGGGCCGCGGCCTGGAGGGCGTCGAGCACCGCGCCCGGCTGGACCGTCGCCGTGGCCGCCTCCGGGTCCAGGGCCAGCACCCGGTGCAGGTGCCGGGACAGGTCCATGACCACGCCCGGCCCGACGGCGTTGCCGGCGACCGAGGTGCCGGCGCCCCTGGTCGTCACCGGGACCCCGAGCTCCAGGCAGGTGGCGACCACGGCCACGACCTCGTCGGGGTCGCGCGGGAAGGCGACCAGCTCCGGCGGCACCCGGTACAGCGACGCGTCGGTCGAGTACTCGGCCCGCCGCCGGGCGGAGTCGTCCACCTCGGCCACCCCGGCCCGGCGGAGGGCGGCGACCAGCTCGCCGGTCAGGTCCCCGACCCCTCCCCTGGCGCCTCGTGCGGATGCCCAGGTGGCACCGGGTCGCCGGCCCGCAGGGGAGCGTGCTCGAACCGGCCCTCGTGGGCCAGGACGGGACGGCGGTCCGTGGCCAGCTCGGGATGGCGGGCTTCCAGGTCGCGGCGGGCGTCGGCCACCCGGCGCAGCTGGGTGACGTACTCGCGGTCGCCCCGGTAGGTGCCCTTCCAGGTCTGGGGCATGCGCTCGGGCGGCGGCGGCACCGTGGCCGTCCCGCCGACCCCGAACCCGCTCGGGACCTTGCGGGTCGCCCGCCCGCAGGCCGGGCAGGCCGGCAGCGGGTCGGTCGAGGCCTGCAGCGTCTCCGAGCGGTGCCCGTCCTCGCAGGCCAGCTCGTAGATCGGCACCGCTCCCCCTACCAGTTCGACACGGAGCGGGACAGGATGGCGGCCGCGTCGTCCTCGGTCACCGGGCGCGGGGCCGTGTCGAGCAGCCGCTGCTGCTTCATCGTGCCCTCGACCAGGTCGGAGACGTCGCCCTCGCCGTAGCCGACGCCGCCGATCCCGTTGGGGATGCCGATGTCGCGCATGAGCTGGGTCAGGACGGCCGGCAGGTACTCGGCGTCGTCGTTCGGCCGGTCCAGCCCGGGCGCGAGCAGCTCGGCCGCACGCAGGTGCCGCTCGGGACGGGCCTCGAAGGTGAACCGGAACGCCTCGGGCGCGGTCAGCGACACGGCCATGCCGTGGGGCACGATCGGCTCGTCCTTCGGGTAGCCCTCGGGGCGGAAGTCCTTGACCCGGCCGGCGATCGGGTAGGCGTTGGCGTGCGGGATGTGCACCCCGGCGTTGCCGAAGCCGAGCCCGGCCATGGTCGCGGCCAGGGCCATATGGCCCCGGGCCTCGAGGTCGTCGCCGTCGCGGACGGCCGGCCGGAACGAGCCGGCCAGCAGCCGCATGGCGTTCTCGGACCACATGTCGGAGATCGGGTTGGACCCGCAGTAGGGCACCCGCTGCTCCGGCTGCTTGCGGTCGTAGGCGGTGTAGGGCTTGGCCGTGTAGCTCTCCAGGGCGTGGCAGAGGATGTCCATGCCGGTGGAGGCCGTCACCAGTGACGGCTGGGTCACGGTCAGGGCCGGGTCGACCACGGCCAGGGTCGGGCGCAGCCGCGGGTGGCTGATGCCCGTCTTGACCTTCTGGGCGAGCACGTCGAGCACGCAGATGGTGGTGCTCTCGGCCCCCGTCCCGGTGGTGGTGGGCACGGCCACCAGCGGGTTGAGCGGCTTGCTGGGCGCCCGGCCCTCGCCCACCGGCTTGTTGACGTAGTCCATCAGCTCGCCGGGGTTGGTGGTGAGCAGGTTCACCGCCTTGGCGGTGTCGATGCTGGACCCGCCGCCCACGGCCACATAGGCGTCCCAGGGCCCGTTCGCCTCGGCGTAGTCGATCGCCTGTTGCATGCTGGCGTCGGTCGGCTCGACATGGACGCCGTCGTAGACGTGGGCCTCGATGTCGAACCGCTTCATCTGGTCGGCCACCCGCGCCGGCAGGCCGGTGGCGGCGATGCCCGGGTCGGTGACCACCAGGACGCGGCGGGCGCCGTACTGGGACAGGTCGTAGCCGATCTCGTCGGAGGCGCCGGTGCCGAACTTCAGCAGGGGTGCGCCGTAGGTGAAGACGGTCTCCGAACCGCCTGGGAACGTCGAGGTCATGGTGCCTCCCGGGGTTCGCGTGGAACTCAGGTGTAGTGGCCGTCGGGCGAGCGGCGCAGCGACCAGAGCTGCTCGGCGTCGTGGCCGAAGATCACGTTGGCGTCGGTCTGCTCGGCGATGCCGCGGAGCTTCTCCACCGAGGCGTACCACTGGCTCAGGTCGTTGACGATCGCGGCCGGGGTGGCCGGCGGGCCGTAGGAGTCGCCC
>Ga0307289_10000579_pt1 | contig 15772 bp, 17 predicted proteins | sample ER_DNA_143_FD_194483 | JGI IMG/M metagenome (GOLD analysis project Ga0307289, IMG submission 194483) | Bulk soil microbial communities from the East River watershed near Crested Butte, Colorado, United States - ER_DNA_143 | ecosystem: Environmental > Terrestrial > Soil > Floodplain | place...
TATGACGAGGAACGGCTCGTCGAGCGCGTCTTCGGCGAGCTTGACCGAGCCAGCCGTCCCCATCGGCGATTCCTCGACCGAGTAGCGGATCGAGACGCCGTGGCTCTCCCCCGCTCCGAAGTAGCCGCGGATGGCTTGCGGCATGAAGGCGAGCGTGACGACGATGTCGTCGAATCCGTGCTCTTTCAGGAGCTCGACGATGTGCTCCATGCAGGGCTTTCCGACGATGGGCACCATCGGCTTCGGCTGGTTGGAGGTGAGCGGGCGCAGGCGCGTGCCCTCGCCGCCCGCCATCACGACCGCTTTCACCTCCTCACCGCCTTCCAGACCGCCATCCCGTAGAGGATTCCTGCCAGCGAGGCAAGCGCAACTCCGGTCCAGAAGAGCCAAAGCGGCCAGTCAGTGCCGGGTTCGGTCACGAGGATGAAGGCGATCGATGCGTACAGGACCCAGGTGGCCGCCTTGCCGAGGAAGCTGACGGAAAAGTCGTAGCCGCGGCGAAGGGCTAGAGGCGTGCCCGCCACGAGGAGTCCGTCGCGAATCACGATCAGCGCGAGCGCGGGCCACGGGAGCCGGTCGTAGGCGAAGAGCAGGATGACGGCCACGTCGATCATCAACCTGTCCGCGAGCGGATCGGCGAACTTGCCGAAGTCCGACTCGACGTGCCAGCGCCGCGCGAGCCAGCCGTCCACCTGGTCTGTGATCCCCGCCACTCCGAAGACGATCCCCGCCGGCCAGCTCGCGTCTCCGCCCGCCTCGACGACGAGAACGATGAACACCGGTATGAGCGCCAGTCGAAGGATCGTGAGCGCGTTGGGAAGCTGCGCGAGGGGCGCGGGCACGGCTCGTGTCGCCATGGTGAGGCAATGGTAGCCTCGCGCGGATGTCCAGCCGGATTCCGCTGCCCGGGTTCGTGACTGCGCACAGCCATGCATTCCAGCGCGCCATGCGGGGTCGAGCGCAGGGCGACGACTTCTGGGCCTGGCGAGAGGTCATGTTGGGACATGCCCGGGGTCTGACCCCGGACATGGTTCGAAAGGACTACGAGGCGACCTACCGCGAGATGCGGGCGGCCGGGTACACGGCCGTCGGCGAGTTCCACTACGTCGGCTTCGAGGAGGCGAATGCGGCCGTCGAAGCCGCCAAGGCCGCCGGAATCGCCATCGTCCTCCTCCTCTCCGCGTACGGCCGGGGAGGGCTCGAACGCTTCCGCCAGCCCTCCGTTTCGGCGTATCTCGACCAGGTGGACGAGCTCCGCGCCTCAGGAGCGCGCGTCGGTCTCGCACCCCACTCCGTGCGCGCCTGCCCGCCGGACTGGCTGGAGGAGATCGGGCGCTACGCGGAGCGCGAAGGGCTCGTACTCCACGTCCACGCCGACGAGCAGCCGAAGGAGATCGCGGAGTGCCTCGCCGAGCACGGCGTCAGGCCCATCGAGCTTCTTGCGCGCACCGGCTGCCTCGGCCCCCGGACGACGATTGTCCACGGGACCCATGCCGACGACGCCGAGCTCGACCTCCTGGCGGAGGCGGGCGCGCGCATCTGCGTCTGCCCGCTCACCGAGGCCAACCTCGGCGACGGCTTCCTTCCCGTCTCCCGCGTCCGCGAGAAGGGGATACCGCTCTGCATCGGCTCGGACTCGAACGTCCGTCTCGACCCGTTCGAGGAGCTGCGCGAGCTCGAGGGCATCGCCCGCCGGCAGGAGCTTCGTCGCAATGTCATCCCTGTGCCCGAGCTCCTCGGGATCGGATCGGCCGAAGGCGCGCGGGCGCTCGGGCTCGAAGAGTGGCCAGGAATCGCGATCGACCGAGGCCACCCCTCCCTTGCCGGGGTCGCGGACGACGAGATCGAAGCCGCCGCCGTCTTCGGGTGCGGCGGGGACGTGGTCGTCGACTAGGCCGGCCTCGGGAGCGGCTCGATCGCTTTCAGGGCGCGCTGGATCTCGTCGTCGGGCAGCGCGACGTCCTCGAGGCGCCCGGCGAGATAGTCGTCGTAGGCGCCCATGTCGAAGTGCCCGTGACCCGAGAGGTTGAAGAGGATCGTCCGGGCGCGGCCCTCGTCGTCCGCAGCCATGGCGGCGAGCACGGCGCCGTGGATCGCGTGCGCGGACTCGGGCGCGGGGATGATTCCCTCGCTGCCTGCGAATGTGACCGCGGAGGCGAAGACGTCGTTCTGCGTGTAGGCCTCGCCGCGCACCAGTCCGTCGAGGACGAGCTGGGAGACGAGCGGTGCGACGCCGTGGTAGCGAAGACCGCCCGCATGGATCCCGGCCGGGACGAAGTCATGGCCGAGCGTGTGCATGGGGACGAGCGGCGTGAGCTCGCCGGTGTCGCCGAAGTCGTAGGCGAACGGCCCCCGCGTCAGCGTCGGGCACGCTGCGGGCTCGCAGGCGAGCACGTCGATCTCCTTGCCCCCGATCTTCTCCCGGATGAACGGGAAGGCGAGGCCGGCGAAGTTCGAGCCGCCCCCGACGCAGCCGACGACGACGTCCGGAAACGCGCCCGCGAGCTCCATCTGGGCCAGCGCCTCCTGCCCGATGACGGTCTGGTGGAGAAGGACGTGGTTTAGGACACTCCCGAGGGCGTAGGCGGTGTCCTCGCGCGCCGCGGCGTCCTCGACGGCCTCCGAGATCGCGATGCCGAGGCTCCCGGGCGAGTCGGGGTCGGCCTCGAGGACGGCCCGCCCGGACTGGGTCTCCTCGGACGGGCTCGCCACGACGCTCGCACCCCACGTCTCCATCATCGAGCGCCGGTACGGCTTCTGATGGTAGGAGACCTTGACCATGTAGACCTTGCATTCGAGGCCCAGGAGTCGACAGGCAAGCGCGATCGCGCTCCCCCACTGGCCCGCGCCCGTCTCGGTCGCGAGCCGCTCGCGGCCCTCCTGCTTCGAGTAGTAGGCCTGCGCGACGGCGGTGTTCGGCTTGTGGCTTCCGGCAGGGCTGACGCCTTCGTACTTGTAGAAGATGCGTGACCTCGTCCCCAGCGCCTGCTCGAGGCGATGCGCGCGGAAGAGCGGAGTCGGACGCCACAGGCGCAGGATCTCCCGAACCGGCTCCGGAATGGGGATCTCGGGCGCGTCGGAGACCTCCTGACCGATCAGCTCCATGGGGAAGAGCGGCGCGAGGTCGTCGGGGCCCACCGGCTGGCCCGTGCCCGGATGCAGCACGGGCTGCGGCCGGTTCGGCATGTCGGCCTGGATGTTGTACCAGCGCTCCGGGAGCGCCGATTCGGGCAGGAGCACCTTCGTCTCCGTCATAGCGGGCGAGGATAGTCTCGTTCCAGGGCGAAAGAAAGCTGTCCATGGCTCGAAGAGCAGGCATCGCGCTGCTCGCGCTCATCGCCTTCGCGGCGCTCGCCTCTGCGGCAAACGCCCGGACCGCCAAGGTCGCTGGCCTGCAGGTCGGCCTGCAGGCGCGCGGGCTCTACTCCGGGACGATCGACGGCGTCATGGGGCCCGGGACCCGCCGTGGGGTGCGTCTGCTCCAGCGCCGCGCCGGCATCCTCGTGGACGGCATCCCGGGGCCGCAGACCCAGCGCGCGCTCGGCCGCTACGGCCGGCACCGCTACGCGTCCCGGATGCTTCACCGCGGAAACCGGGGTTGGGACGTGGCGGCCCTCCAGTTCAAGCTCGCGTGGCACGGCTTTCCCTCGGGGACGCTGGACGGCGACTTCGGCCCTCATACGGACGCCGCCCTGCGGCGCTTCCAGCGCTGGGCGGGGCTGGGAGCCGACGGCGTCGCCGGGCCGGCCACGTTCCGCGCGCTCCGGCACGGGCGTGCCCACGTGCCGTTCGGGCTGCTCCGCCCTGTCCACGCCCCGGTCAGCGACCGTTTCGGCCCCAGGGGCAACCGCTTCCACGCCGGCATCGACATGCCGGCTCCCTACGGCGCGCCGGTTCGGGCGGCGAAGCCGGGGCGCGTGGTCAAGGCGGGTTGGGACAGCGGCGGCTTCGGCTTCCTCGTGGTCGTCCGGCACCGCCACCACGTTCGCACCTTCTACGCGCATCTCTCCCGCATCGCGGTCCACCGCGGCGAGCGCGTGGGCGGCGCCAGCCGCATCGGGCGCGTCGGTGCCTCGGGTGAGGCGACCGGGCCGCATCTGCATTTCGAGGTCCGCCGCCGCGGGGCGGCCGTGGACCCGTTACCCGCCCTCCGCTAGCTCCTTGGAGCGCTTCATCGCCGCCTGGATCGCGTTCAGGAACGCGGCGCGCACGCCTGCCTGCTCGAGCTCGCGGATGGCCGCGATCGTGGTCCCGCCGGGGGAGGTGACCATCTCGCGGAGCTCGACCGGGTGCATCTTCTCGTCCCGGAGGAGCTTCGCGGTCCCGAGCATCGTCTGTACGACGAGGTCGGTGGAGATCTCCCGCGAGAGCCCGAGGAGGATCCCCGCCTCGATCATCGACTCGGCGAGGAGCGCGAAGTACGCAGGCCCCGAGCCCGAGACAGCCGTGATCGCGTCCATGTAGCTTTCGTCGACCCGCACGGAGCGCCCGACCGAACCGAGAACGTCCTCCGCCACGGCGAGATGGTCTTCGCCGGCGTGAGACCCTGCCGCGATTCCCGCCATGCCCTCGTGGACGGTCACCGGCGTGTTCGGCATCGCGCGGACGACCGGCACGCCCTTCCCGAGGTGGCCTTCGATGAGACTCGTCGGGATCGCGGCCGCGATGGAGAGGACGGTCTGGTCGTTCCGCAACGACTTCCCCACGTCCGCCAGGAGCGCTTCGATGTCCTGCGGCTTGACGGCGATGATGACGACGCCCGCTCCCGCGGCCGCCTCGACGTTGTTCGTCGTCGTCGCGATCCCATAGCGCTCGGCGAGGTCGGCCAGGCGCTCTTCGTGCCTGGCGGTTGCCGCGATCTCGGAAGGTTCGCGCCAGCCGGACGAGAGCAGGCCCGCGATCAACGCCTCGCCGGCCTTTCCTGCCCCAAGCACCGCAATCTTTCGGCTTGCCATGAGGGAACGCTATCCCAGTTGGTGGCCGAGGTCGGGCATGCGCCATTCCGCGCAACTACTCGACTCTTCGTCAAAGGGAGGCGTCAGCCGCCGCGAGCGATGAGCGGAAGCGCCGCCATGAGGATGGCCGCGGCGAAGGCACCCAAGCCCACTGCAAGGAAGCGAACGCTCATGCCATTCCGAAGGAAAGGGCGAAACGCGCCCGGTCCTCCCCCCCGAAAGGGGGGCTTTTCGGGCCGACGCCGGTTCGATACTGACTGCATGGGGCTTAGTGAAGGCCTTCGCCATTCGCTCGAGTCGTATCTTCAGAAGAGCGCCGCAGATCTCGACGAGCGCGGCGCCGAGATCACGTTCCGCGAGAACGAGGTCGAGTACGAGCTGAAGCGGCTCGAAATACTCGAGAACGAACTCCGTGAGCGGGCTGCCCGGGTCGACGAGCTTCGTCCCGTGCAGGAGGAGGCCGGCGAGAGCCTGCGCAGGGCCCTGGCGACCGTCGAGGAGCGCGCCCTCAGCCTCGCGGAGAAGGCCGGTCAGCTACGCGAGCGGACGACCAAGGTGGTCGAGTCCGAGGCCGAGCTCTCGGAGCGGGAGCGGCTGGCCGCCTACCGCCGGGACCGGCTTCGCTCCGAGCAGAAGCTCCTCGCCGAGCGCGAGCGTGAGCTCGTGGACGCCGAGGGCGACCTCTTGAGCTCCGAGACGGCCACGCAGGCGACGCGCTGGATCGAGCACCGCGAGAAGCGGCTGAACGACAACGAGACGCTCATCCAGGAGCGAATCGACGACGTCGCCCGCCGCGAGCAGGAGCTCGAGGCGCGCGAGGTCCGCACGAACGTCGACCTGCAGGTCCGCCAGGACGAGCTCGACCGCCGCGAGCGCGAGCTCGCCGAGCTGGAAGAGAAGCTGGCCCGCAAGGAACGGGAGCTCCGCGTCTACGTCGCCCAGATCCAGGGCGGCTTGCCGGTGCCGACCCTCGTCCAGCCCCAGTAGCGCCTCTGAAGAGCGCCCGGTCATGGAAGGAGGCCGGCGCTCCGGGAAAAGACCTTAGGGAGCACCGGCCTCCGACCTAGGGAGTGGGCTGCGGACCCACGACCGGGAGAGGCGGCTCATGACCGCCGCGCCCGAAACTAGAGCAACCCGTTCGGCGGCGCGAACGAAGATTGCCGGAAATTGCAGGAAACAGCGTCCAAAGTTCCACAAGATTCACAGGCACCCACAGGGGTGTGGAAACTTTGGCGGGAAGATTTCGGCCGCAAGGCGCGTCAGGAGAGCATGCTCAGGCTCGCCGTTACATTCGTCATCCTGATCGCGCTGGCCGGCGCTCTCGCGGATCTCGCGCGCGGCCGGCGGCCGCTTCTCCTCGGCTGAAGCGCCGCTCGGAGCTACCAGCCGTCGACCGGCGAGGGTTCCTCGCCCGAGCAGCGCTGAGGCGAGGCAGCGGCAGAGTGGACGCTAGACTTGTGGAGCTTCGGGGTGTGGCGCAGCCTGGTTAGCGCGCTTGTCTGGGGGACAAGAGGTCCCGAGTTCAAATCTCGGCACCCCGACTGAACGGAAAGCCCTGATAGCTCCTGGGCTTTCCCCGTCATTGAAGCTCCGCCGAAACTTCGGCCTCAGTGCCCGCAAGGTGCCCAAACGTCTCGAGCGCGGCCCTGGCCCGGTCGATCGAGTCGGGCAATAGATGCCCATAGGTGCGGTCGATCTGCTCGACGGACGTGACCATCATGCGGGCGAGCTCGAACAGTCCGATGCCCGCAGCGATCGCCCAGGCCGCGAAGGAATGCCGGAGAGCATAAGGAGGACGGTGCTCGAGCCCCGCGCTCTTGACGGCCGGCGTCCACTCATTTCGGCGCCATTGCGCGAGGCGCTCCGTGCTCACCACAGAGCTGTAGCTGAGTAGACGCGGCCCGAACTGAGGCTAACCCTGGAAGGTCTCTCGTGACAAGGGAACGGTCACGCGCCTCGAAATCGGGCCGCTCACATCAAGGTAGCGTCTGGCTCGCACAATAAATAGGGGCGGGGAGCCGCTCGTGCGCGGACGAGGCGGCTCCCCAGCCATCGAGCCCCTGCGGCCCGGGGGGTTGAGGCTCCTAGCTTTTCGCGTCAGCCGCCGCCGCCTGCGCGGCAGCAATCGCTGCGGCGATCTTGTCCTTGAGCGCTGCCGGGGCGTGAGCCTGGACGGCAGCGAGGGCGTTCGCTTGATGGTCGAGGCTTTGTCCGATCGCATCGAGTGCCGTTTGCAGACCGCTCTGCGCGGCGGCCGGCAGAAGCGGCATGAGCGCCTGGAGCAGGTTCACCGCGTGGGCTTGGCCGTGGACGTCCGCGGCGAGATCAGAGGCTGCGATCCCTTTCGCTGCCATGCCCACGCTGGAGCTCGTCACGTCCTTGCCCAACTGCCGGATCGCTTCCTTATGGGAGAGCGTCAGCTTGCCGACCGCGTTTGCGATGTGCGTCCGCACGGCGTTTGGCAGCGAGGCGAGCTGACCGTTAAGGACGCCGAGGGCGTTCGACCGCGCCGTGTCCTGCGCGGCGGCGCGGAGCACCTTGCGCTGCATGTGGCTTCCCCGCCGAAGGTCTCGGGCCGCCTTCGCAAGGGCCGCCTCGTCGGTCACGGCTTGGCGGGCGACGGCGACGACGGCTTTGGCGGCTGCGCGGCGATCAGCGGGCGTCGTCGCATCCTGAATCAGCTGGGCCTTCTCTGCAACGGCCTTGCCCATTTGAGATCGGTTCGCAGCGAAGTCGCTGCGGGCCGCGCCGAGAGCATGGGCGTCCCACTCGGCGAGAGCGCGCTCGAGGGCGCGATCGGCTGCGCGTGTATGGCTAAGAACGTCGGCGAGCGAAGGCGTTGCCTGAGCGCCGGCGGCAGGCGCGAAGGCGGTCGCCACACAGAGCGCAACGATGGACGTCATTGTCACGTTCAGACGCACGGAGACTCCTTACGCATGAGGGCAGGTTTCTCCCAACAAATCGCACGAGGTGCCGCTGGCGTTACGTCCCACAGGCCCTGAAGCACAACTGCAAACAGAACACTTACGGATGGGAACCGGCTGCTGGTTCTACGCCTTCTCGGGCCCCTGGCTACGCGAGGCGCTGTAACGAGTCGGACTCCCGCGGCGATTTACGGAGAGGGGCGAGATTTCCGCCCTACCTTGGAACCTACCGGGGAGCTCATGCATCACCGCCTCTTTCGAGGGTGTCGGCGTTCGCTCAGCATGTGGCGGGAGGCGGTCGCCGAGTATCGGCGACCTCATGAGATAGATCACGAAGGCGACCGTATGAAGTTAGGCACACCCCAGAGGCGAAGACCCCGCCGCTTCGTCGATCGAGACTAGCGGGCAGCTCGGTCTGGCACGCGCTAACTGTCTCAGGACTTCTGCACGAGCAGCCGAGCGACGAGGGCCCGCATGACCCTGGAGATCGTGATTCGGGGGCCGCTTCCCGGTTGTTCTTATCCCTGGGGCGCCTCCCTCGCATTCGCCGAACGTGAACGAGAACCCGCCGCCAGTTGGGGCTGACATGCATAACGCCGGCGACCCTGGCGACGATGCCGCCCTCCGCCGCGACGATGTTGAACATCGTGACGTTAGACAGGTGCCGTAGATTCTTCGAGGTGATCTGAGCCACTAAGCGATGGGAAGTATGGGTCAAGAAGCACTTCGACTTCCTCACTGATTACGGGTTCCGCTTCGACCACGTTGACGAAAAGCGGTGGGCGACAACCGCCGTGTTTCGCTCCGAGAAGCTCGGCATCGAGGTGGCGCGGAGCGTCGAGTTCGACCGGGTCGAGATCAACCTCCTTCGGCTTGTCGGGCGCCAGGCTCCTGAGCAGGAGGTCTGGGTCACCGATCGCCCGATCAACCGAATCCTTTTCGACAACGTTCTCGAAGCGCGCGGCTCCGACTTCCTCGGCCAGATCCCGACCGGTCTTTCGCGGCCCGTGATCGAGGAGCAGCTTCGCCTGTACGCGGAGTTACTTCGTACCGTCGTGCCCGGACTTCCTCAAGGGAAGCGACGCCGCTCTGTTTCAAGCAGAGCGAGTGATTCGGGCGCGCGTCTCGGCGAACCCGCAGGAATTGACCATTTGGCTACCTAGCGATGCCTCGGACGCCGACGAGGCTAGAGCGCGCGCGGACGCAGAGCGCACGAACCCACCCGAGGTTCGAATCGTCGTCCGACGATTACGCCAAGGAGGCTCTTCGGTCAGCCGATCCGACTGATGTCGGAGAGAGCCGGGCCGGCCGACGGGTCTGCGGCTACCCGCCGGCCGTTGCCAACTAGGGGGAGGTAGGCAAGCCCGGCTTCTTGGGCGAACCGCCGCGACACTACACCCGTTCTCGCCTGTGATCTATCTGGGTTTCCGCCCGAGCAGCAGGGCGACGACGAGGCGTAGGAGCTGCCCCCCGCCGGGTTCGCGCCTAATGGTGGCGCCTCGAGAACGTGGAGAGGGCCACGAAGCCCAGCACGCCAAAGATGAGCAGGGGAACGAGCGCCATCATCGCCCCGGCGGCAGGCGCCGTGACGTGTTCTGTCACTGCGACCTTTGTTCGAGCCGGTTGTGTTCCAGGCGTCGGCCCGGGAGGCGGTTCGTCTGACTCTGTTCCCCTGGCGGGATGGTCTTCTGGAGCGGGCATCAGGTGGTTCAGCAGCAGCGCCAGCGCCGGCACGACGACAACCCCAAGCGTCTCGACGCTCATCTCACCCGGTTGGGAATGTGCGGGATATACCTGTACATCGCCGCAGAGGTGGGGCGCGTTACACGCTGGTTCAGTCCGCCCGTCACGAGCTCGACGCACTCGACGAAGAGCAGGTCTTGCAAGTGCGGCTCGTCTTCGAGCACTGTCTCGAGCATCGCCTCGGCTTTTGTCGGCGTTCCGAAGACTCGATCACCTGATGGATCTCGTCTGAGACGACGGCATAGAAGACCACCGAGGCACGATACGACGCAGAGGCGGCGAAATCTTCGGCCTTTGGGCGGGTCGCCTCCACTCTTTCGCGGGTGTAACGCGACGCCCATCGCAGACGATCTAGTTACTGAGAGCCGGGCATGGCCGACGGTCTTGCGGCCAACCCGCCGGTCGGTTCGCCACGGGAGAGGGTGTGGTGTGGCTAAGCCCGGCTCTCCTATCTGTACGACGAAAAGCGCTCCGCCCCTGTCGGGGCGCTAAGCCCGCGACCATAGGGCACGGCCTCAGCCGCGTGCTCGAGCTGGCGCCGGCGGCTCTGCTGAGTTCCGCATGTGCCGCCGGGTACGCGCCTAGCGGTGGCTGAACTAACCGTGTCGCTCCTATCAGGCCGGGGCGTGACAGGGGCGACATCCCGGGCTGACCGGTGCTAGGGCTTGTGCGACTGACCGGCGCTGCCGTTATCGGAGCCGGCCGAACTGTGGCCGCCGCTTGCGCTGTCGGCCGTTTTCCTTGCCGCTGCTCGCGTTTCCGGAGCCGGCGCTGCTGGCGCCACCACTCGCTGTGTCGGCCGTCGAGGTCCCCTTCGAGCTCTTGCCGCCGCCGTTGGGCGTCTCGACCGCCGCCGATCCGCCGGAAGCCGAGCCGTGCTGTCCCGCCTGGCTCTTCCCGTCGCTCGCCGCGCTGGAGATTGTGGCGCCCTTGTTCACGCCGGTGAGCTCCGTCGTCGTGGCGAGGTCAGAGATGTCGCTCCCCTTGGCGACGTCCGAGGTGTCGGCAGAGGAGCCACGCACGTTGGGATGATCCCTGGCGCTTTCGTCCGCCCCGGGAACGGAGATGCCGACCTTGGCGAGCATGGCAGAGGCGACGTCCTGGGCAGCGCCCGGCAGCGCCCCCGCCGAGGCGAGGCCGGCGCTGCAGGCGAGGGCTGCGGCTACGGCGGCCGCCGTAGCTCGCGGGCGCGAGAGTGCCAATGGCATGAAAGACGCCCTGGGCGAGGAAGACTCGATGCTGGAAGACAGGCGTACCTCCGCAGCCATCAGTGCCACGACCTCCGTCTCGCGAGCGAGCTCGTCGAGCATCGGCTCGGCTGCTGCTCCTTCGAGGAGCCTCGCGACCTTGGCATAGCCGGGCGGCGCATCCTCGGGAGCAAGCGCTCCAGCGAGCAGGCGGTCGGCAGTGTCCAGGTCGAGTGGCACGGGGTGCATGTCGTAGTCCATATCGCTCCAGAGGTTCATTCCGTTACATCAACCCTCCTGCCTTCGCCCGCGAGCTCCTCTTCGAGGCGTTTCAACGCCCGGTGCTGGAGGACGCGAACCGTTCCTGGTTTCTTGCCGACGATCGAAGCGACCTCCTCGACGTCGAGCCCGCCAATAACACGAAGGAGGACGATCTCGGCTTGCTCGGGCGGCAGCGTGGCGATACGGGCGAGAGCTTCCTCGCTGTCGCTCACTCTGAGCGCACGCTTCTCCGGATCGTTGGATTCGTCCGCTTCAGCTTGGCTCTCGACCAGGAGGATCGTGCTTCTTCGCCCTTGACGGCGACGAGAGTCGATCAGTCGTCTGTGCGCGATCGTGAAGAGCCAGCGTCGGAACGCCGCGTCATCACCGTCGAAGCGGCCAAGGCCGGCCGCCGCCTGCAGCCAGACCTCGGAGGCAAGATCCTCTCCTTCGGAACCCGCCTGGGCCCGCAGGTAGCGAAGAAGACTCGGCTGATGCTCCCGGTAGAGAGCCGTGATCGCCCACTCGGCCCCCGTCTTCGCGGCGGCAAGAATGCCCGCAAGCGGCTCCTGAGACTGCACGATCGTCGAGCGTACCCGGAGAGCTGGCCTGTCGCCCGCCTTCGCGGGGGTTCGGAGCGGGCGGCCTCTTCGGCCCTTGGGCGGGACGCTTCCACTCTTTCGCCGGTGTAAGCGAGGTTCGTCGCAAACGATTTAGTAGATGAGAGCGCCCGGCTGTCTTCTCCCGGAAGCAGGCGAATGTTCGCACGGCCGTCAAGCCTGGACAGCGGTGAATCTTGTGTAAGGAAGTCGTCTGCAACCTAGACGGCCAGGCTCACCGAGTTATGGTCGCAGGTCTGCGGCGGAGAAGGCTGCCCCTCCCCCTCGCCCGCGCGAACCCGCAGACCCGAGTGCCCGCAGCCTTCTCCGCCTCGACTACGGCTTCCGCCCGAGCAGCCGAGCGACGACGGCCCGGAGGAGCTTGCGGGGAGCGGCGGCCGTTGTCGAGCGCGGTTTGCATCTAGAAGAAATCCTCGATGGACCGCGCTACGTCGAGACCCCGATCCAGGCGGCCGATATCAGCGCCTTTGCCACCAAAAGAGCATGTCCCGGAACCCGTCTCGTGCGCGGAATTCGTCGTCACCGCCCCGACCCAAGACGCGATTCCTCGCCCAGCCTGGTCGAAGGCAATCGTCACCACGGCCGCCGTAGAGGAGATCGCGATCGATTCCCTCGCCGCCGCTTCGTTCCGATCACGTCCTCTATGCCAAGGAGCGTCACGTTTCCCTGCCCGGTCGCCGAGCTCGTCGCGCGGGGATGCCCGCCGGAGATCGCACTCGAGATCGTCCGCTGAAAGCACGGAGCGGGCTCTGGGGGCGCGCAGGAATGCCGAATCAGGGCTGCTCTGAATCGAGGATGGTGGCCGGCCGTGCAGACAGCCGAGCTCTCGAACGTCACCTTGGGCGAAAGGGAACTCAGCCACAAAGGAGCACGCATGACCTACGTGAGATCGATGACCTTCCTCGCCGGCGCGGCGGCCGTACTGCTGGCGACGCTCGTACTCGCCGGCTGTGGCGGCGGGCCCGGCGCGACTGCGCACGCGGCGCCCCCGACTGCGCACCCGGCGCCCCCCAAGACCGCGAGCGGGCACCCGGCCACGGTGGATGTCGCGAACAACAGCAAGCTCGGCAAGATTCTCGTCGACTCGCAGGGCCGCACCCTCTATCTGTTCCAGAAGGACTCGGGGTCGACGAGTTCGTGCACCGGCGCTTGCGCTGCCGCCTGGCCGCCGCTCCGGTCGAGCGGAAACCCGGTAGTCCGCGGCGGAGCGACCGCCTCGCTGGTGGGAACCACCGCGCGGTCCGACGGCAAGCCGCAGGCCACCTACAACGGCCACCCGCTCTACAGCTTCGTGATGGACACCAAGTCGGGCGACACGAACGGGGAGGGCCTGACGGCGTTCGGTGGTACCTGGTTCGCGGTCTCGCCGGCGGGCAACTCGGTTCGGCCACCGGCACCGGCCGCTCCAAAGCCGAGGCCGCAGCCGCAGCCGAACCCCATTCCCCAGGGGAACGGCGGTGACCAGGATTCCGACAACAACGGCGGGCCGGACGACGGCGACGGGGGCATCTGAGACGAGGCGCAGCCGCGCGATTGTCGGTCTCGTTGCCGTCACTGTCGCCGCGGTTGCGCTGATCGTCGGCCTGGGCTGCGGTGGCGAATCGAGCCACGGCAGCCCTCGGCCGTTCGCCTGGCTACAACCGGCTTCGCCACCCGCCGGCTGGAGGGTCGCTCGCAGCTCGGGCGGCGAGCTCGCTTACCCGCCAGGATGGAGACCGATCACGACGGATCCCGGCACGGCGTCAGTGGCCCTCCTCGGCAGTCGCGGCAGGATCGACGGGTACCTCAACGCGACCCCGAAGCAGGGGGCTGAGACGCTCGCGAACTGGAGCCGCTTCCGCCCGGAGCACAACCTTGACGAAGGCGACCGAAGCGTGCACGTCATCGCCTCCGCGGACCAGCTGAGCTTTCGCTCCGGGCCCGGCTCATGCGTGATCGATGACTACACGACCTCGAAAGCCACCTATCGCGAGATCGCATGCTTGGTGTCCGGCCCACGATCGAGTGCAGTGGTGGTCGCTGCAGCCCCGATCGCGCTCTGGGATCAACGGGCCGCCACGTTGGAGCGAGCCATCTCGAGTTTCATGCCTTGATCGAGCGCGACCCCGCGCAGTCGCAAAAAACTCCCTCCCACTTTGAGGAGGGAGTCGCGAGGATGATGCGCCGCCGCCCTTCCGCAAGCGTACTCCCACCGGGGTGGCGTGCGGTCAGACCTCAAGGATCAGGCTGACAAAGGTGAGACTCGCGTCCCCACGCTCCCGGTTACCTGCCAGCATCCGGCGGTTGGGAACGTGATCGCTGTCGACTGAAATCCCCTTCGACCGTAGCCGCCCAGGATCCACCACTGACAACCCGTAGGCAAGCGGCGCGCCTAGAGCTTCCGCCCGAGCAGCGGAAGGTTGTCTTACCCGCCGGTAGCGCTACGGTGCGCCTCGACGCTCACCTCGCGGCTTTGGAGCTCTGCTCGCTCGTCCAGATCGCCCGCGCGTGCGATCCTCTCGCGAATGAAGGCTGACTCAGACTCATTCGAACTTTCCGGAGCGGTGACCAGCCGGTGAACGCGGTAGAACCATTTCTAATCGACATCCCGGAGGACCAGCTCGACGACCTGCGAAGCAGGCTCGCCCGCACGCGGTGGCCGACCCCGGTGGCTGTACCAGCGTGGGACGATGGAACCAGCCTCGACTATCTGCAAGAGCTGTGCCGCTACTGGGAGCACGACTTCGATTGGCGCAAACACGAACGCAAGCTGAACGCCCTTCCACAGTTCCGGGCGACGGTCGAAAAACTCGGCATCCATTTCGTCCACGCGCGTGGGAACGGCCCTGAGCCGTTCCCGCTCGTACTCACACATGGTTGGCCGAGCTGCTTCTTCGAGCTGGCGAAGCTGATCCCGTTGCTCACGGATCCGGCGTCCTACGGCGGCGACCCGGCGGACGCCTTCGACGTCGTCGTTCCATCACTTCCGGGCTTTGGCTTTTCGGATATTCCGCGCGAGCCGTTTGCGTCGGCGCGTGTGCCGCAGATCTGGACGGAGCTGATGCGCGGGTTGGGGTACGACCGGTTCGGCGCCCACGGCGGCGACCTCGGTGGCGGGGTCACCGCACGTCTCGGACAGTTTCACCCCGACGCGGTCGCCGGGATCCACGTCACGAACGTCTACGGCGAGGTGTCCCACGGATCCGCAACCGACGAGGAGCGCAGCTACCTCGCCGCAGTCGAAGAGTGGGAACGGACCGAGGGTGCGTATGGCGCCATCCAGGGGACGCGGCCGCAGACGCTCGCGGCTGGGCTCGCGGATTCGCCGGCGGGACTTGCGTCCTGGATCGTGGAGAAATACCGGGCGTGGTCCGACTGCGGAGGCGACATCGAGAGCGTGTTCAGCAAAGACGAGCTTCTGACCAACATCACGATCTATTGGGTGACCGGCACGATCGGCTCCTCCTTCCGCCCGTACTGGGACAGCCAAAACAACGCGAGCCCACTGCCGTGGGTCCCGATCGAGGTTCCATGCGGGGTGGCCGTGTTCCCGCGCGACATCGCACGGCCCCCACGGTCCTTCGCCGACCGCTCCTACAACATCACCCGCTGGGCCGAGATGCCTCGAGGTGGACATTTCGCCGCGATGGAGCAGCCCGAGACTCTCGCCGCCGAGATCCAAGCGTTCTTCCGTTCGCTCCGCTAACGAGATCCCTTGCCGAAGGGCGTCCGCTTGTTGGGCCGCGTCGGGCGGCATTCCCGAATACTGGCCCAGCCGAGCGACGACGGCGCGGAGGAGCTTGCATGGCGAGCGGCGGCCGCCTACGAGGAGTCGCCTGGCTTGCGAACTTTTCGGAAAGTGTTAAATGATCTGATCGCGTGCGCAAGGAATCTGGGTTTCCTACGTCTCAGTAGTTACGAGCGTGAGGAAGTCGGACCTGAGCGCACCAGCCGTCGTCGGTCGAATAACAACTTCGTAGACACCCATATTCCTAAAGGGGGGTTCGCAGCATGAAACTGCGACGCCTGATCTTGTTGCCGTCCGATGAGGACGATCGAACTTCCGACTCTGCGCTGGAAGGGAAAAATGGACCCGACTGGGA
>Ga0307289_10000581_pt1 | contig 15759 bp, 20 predicted proteins | sample ER_DNA_143_FD_194483 | JGI IMG/M metagenome (GOLD analysis project Ga0307289, IMG submission 194483) | Bulk soil microbial communities from the East River watershed near Crested Butte, Colorado, United States - ER_DNA_143 | ecosystem: Environmental > Terrestrial > Soil > Floodplain | place...
AACGCCCCGGGCCCGCCCCCCGCCCCGGCCCAGAAGGACGCCACAGCCGAGGCCGACGCCCCGGCCCCGACCCCCGACCGCGACGAGGCGTCCGCCGAGGCCGACTCCCCTCCCAGCCGGCCGCCTCCCCCTTGAATTAGACGATCGTTCGTGCTTTTCTTGTCGGCATGAGCAAGGGAACCGAGACCAGGCAGGCCGTGCTCGACGAGGCGGCCCGGGTGGCCAGCAGGGTCGGGCTGGGCGGCCTGACCATCGGGTCGCTGGCCGCCACCACCCAGCTCTCCAAGAGCGGCCTCTTCGCCCACTTCCAGTCCAAGGAGGCCCTCCAGCTCCAGCTCCTGGACCACACCCGGGCCCGCTTCATCGACCTGGTGGTCCGCCCCGCCCTGGCCGCCCCCCGCGGCGAGCCCAGGGTGCGCGAGCTGTTCCGGCGCTGGCTCGCCTGGGACGCCGATGCCCTGCCCGGCGGCTGCCTGTTCGTCGCGGCCAGCGCCGAGTTCGACGACCAGCCCGGCCCGGTGCGCGACCGGCTGGCCCAGGACCAGCGCGACTGGCTGGACACCATCGCCCAGGTCTTCCGGACCGGCATCGCCGAGGGCCAGTTCGACCCCGACGCCGACCCCGAGCAGTTCGCCTACGACCTGCACGGGGTGATGCTCGCCTTCCACCACGCCAGCCGGCTGCTCGGCGACCCCGACGCCGCCGCCCGGGCCACCCGCGCCGTCGAGGCCCTGCTGCTCGCCGCCCGCCACCCAGCCTCCTGAGGAGAACGCCGATGCCCGCCAGGCAACTCGCCGCCATCCAGAAAAGCACGATCGTTCGGTCGTTCAAGTTGCTGGAGCGGGTCGCGCCCGGCGTCGGCGCCCGCTGGGCCGAGCACCTCTGGTTCACCGTCCCCGCCGCGCGCGGGCGCCAGGACCGGCAGGCGGACCCGGGGCGCCCGTTCCAGGTGCGGGTCCACGGGAGCACGGTCGCCGGCGAGACCTGGGGTGCCGGGCCGCTGGTGTACCTGGTGCATGGCTGGGGCGGGTGGCGCTGGCAGCTGGACGGGTTCGTGGCCCCGCTGGTCGAGGCGGGCCACCGGGTGGTCGCCTTCGACGCCCCCAGCCACGGCGCCTCCGAGCCTGGGCCCGAGGGGCCGGGGCGCAGCACCATCCTCGAGCTCGCCGACGCCCTGGCCGCGGTGGTGGCGGCCAACGGCCCGGCCCACGCCGTGGTCGCCCACTCCCTGGGCGCGACCGCGGCCGCGTTCGCCATCCGCCGCGGGCTGCCCGTCGAGCGGGCGGCGTTCGTCGCTCCCATGGCCGACCCGCTGCCCTACACCCGGACCTTCGCCGGCCGCCTCGGCTTCGGCGAGCAGGTCCGCACCCGCCTGGTCGACCGGATCGAGCGCCGGGTCGGCATGCCACTGTCGGCCTTCGACGTCCCCGCCATGGCCGGCCAGGTCCCGACCCCGCCCCTGCTGCTGGTCCACGACCGCCTGGACGCCGAGACCGGCTGGTCCGACAGCGCGGCCATCGCCGCATCCTGGCCCCAGGCCCGGCTGGTCACCACCAGCGGCCTCGGCCACCGGAGGATCCTCCGCGCCCCGGCGGTGATCGCCGAGGTGACCGGGTTCGTGGCCGAGCCGGTGGCCGCCCGGTCGGCCGGCCCGACCCGGGCCTGGTCCTGAGGCTCATGCGCGGACGACCAGCAGGGTCGACAGGTTCGGGTCGGAGTCGCCGGCCACCGTCATGTGGGCCTGCGGCTGGTCAGGTGGAAGACGGTGCAGGCGGCGGCGACGACGGCCAGCGGGGCCAGCACCAGCAGCTCGAACTGGAGCCGCTGGCCCTCGAAGCCGGCCGGCAGGGAGGCGTCGGGGTCGGCGGTGCCCAGGCCGGGCCACAGCAGGCAGGCGGTGACCAGCACGGACCAGCCGGTGGCGAGGACGGCGATCAGCCAGGCGCCGGCCGGGCCGCCCGGGGCCAGGAACGGTCGCTCCAGGCCGGGCCGGCGCAGCCGCAGGGCCAGGAACGCCGGGTAGATGAGCAGGTAGGCGAGCACGATCAGGGCGATGGACACCGTCAGGGCGGCCGAGAAGTACTTCTGGCCGTCGCCCCGGGTGACCCACAGGCTGGCCACCATCGCGGCTAGCGACACCGCCCCCGACACCAGGCCCATCACGACCGGCACGCCGGTGCGCGGCGAGATCCTCCCCAGGGCCCGCGGCCCGGCGCCGTCCATGCAGGCCGCCGCCTGGGCCCGGCCGGCTCCCATGATCCAGGCCGAGCCGCTGGCCGCCAGGACCCAGATGAACACCAGGGCGCTGGCCCAGCCGAGCAGCTGCCCGGCGCCCGACAGGGCCACCGACCCGTCGGCCGCGACCGACCCCCCGTAGACGGTGAACACCGTCTTCATGGCGTCGATCAGCCCGTGCAGCGAGGTCACCTGCTGCGCCGGGAGGACGACGAGCACGGCCAGGATCGGCACCCCGTACATCAGCGCCTGCCCGACGCCGGCCCGGGCGATGGCCACCGGGATGTCGCGGCGGGGGTCGCGCATCTCCTCCCCGGCGGTCGAGGGCAGCTCGACCCCGACGAAGGAGTAGAGCAGCACGGGCACCACCGCGATGAAGGTGGCGCTGGTCGGGGTCAGGTCGCCGACGGCGATGCCGTGGACCCCGTGGCGGGCGCCGTAGAGCACGACGCTGAAGGTGAAGAAGGCGAGCAGGCCGATCTGCCCCACCGCACCGCTGGTCGGCAGCCACTTGCCGTAGCGCAGGGGCACCACCGCCCCCAGGGTGGCCAGGCCGACGAACACGGTCCCGAAGACGTACAGGGCTGGTCCCGACAGGTCACCGAAGAAGCGCCCGTGGACCGACATGGCCACGACCGTGACCGACCCGCCCAGCCACATGGGCGTGCCCGCCCAGTACAGCAGCGAGGTGAGGGCGCCGGCGAAGCGCCCGAAGGCCATCCGCACCCACACATAGGCCCCGCCCTCGTCGGGGATGGCCGCCCCCAGCTCGGCGCTGGCCAGGGCCGAGGGGATGAAGAAGCCGACGAACAGCACGACCAGCCAGGTGAAGGCCTGGCCGCCGCCGATGGCGATGGCCCCGATGGTGTCGACCACCACCATGGCCGAGATGAGGAAGAAGATGGTGTCGAGCCGGCTCAGCTCGCGGCGCAGCTTGGCCCGCTCGGCCTGGCCGGTGTCGGGGCCGGTGTCCAGGTCCTGGGCGGTCAACGGTGCCTCCGTTCCGCGGCGAGGGCCCGTTCGCGGCGCCGGCCGACGCGGACGAGCAGGGCCGCGGTCACCAGCACGGCGGCCAGCGGGACGAGCTCGGCCAGGGTGAAGGCGAGGCGCTGGCCGGCGAAGCCGTCGGGCAGGTGGAGGTCGGGGTCGGCGGTGCCCAGCCCGGGGCAGAGGGCGGCGGCCAGCGCGACCGCGGACCAGCCGGTGGCCAGGACGCCGGCGGCCAGGACGCCGGCGGCGCCGCCGGGGACCCGGAAGGCCCGGGGCCGGTCCGGGTGGGTGCGGCGCAGCCGGACCACGGTGGGGAACACGACCACGTTGGCCAGGGCGAGCAGCGAGATGGAGAGGGTCAGGGCGACGCTGAAGTAGCGGCCGTTGTCGTCGCCGGCGACGGCGAAGGCGGCCAGGGTGGTGACGGTGGCGACCAGCCCGCCGGCCAGGGTGGCCGCCACCGGCGTGCCGGTCCGGGCCGAGACCCGGCCGAGGGCCGGCGGACCGACGCCGTCGAGGCTGGCCGCGGCCTGGGTCCGCGACGAGGCCATCACCCAGGTGAGGCCGTTGACGACCAGGATCCAGACGAACGCGAGCGCGGCCAGCCCGCCGGCCAGGTCGGCCCAGGGGCCGTAGACGACGAACACCTCGGCCAGGGCGTCGACGAAGCCGGTCAGGCTGGTCAGCCGTTCGGCCGGGACGACCAGCACGATGGCCAGCACCGGGACCGCGTACAGGGCGCAGGTGAGCACCCCGGCGCGGACGATCGACGCCGGGACGTCGCGGGCCGGGTCGCGCAGCTCCTCGCCGGCCGTCGAGGGCAGCTCGAAGCCGAGGAAGTTGTAGACCAGCACGGGGGCGACCAGGACGAACACCGCCCAGGAGGGGGCGAGGTCGCCGACCGCCGGGGCGGGGACGCCGTGGCGGACCGCGTGGGCGACCACGGTCGCGGTGAAGAAGGCGAGCAGCCCGACCTGGGTGGCGGCCCCGGCCAGCGGGACCCGCTTGCCGGCCCGCAGCGGGGCCACCGCCAGCGCCACCGTGGTCCACACGAAGGCGAGCGCCACCGGGACCCGCCAGCCGCCCTCCAGGGGCAGGACCAGCCGGTCGACCACGGCCACGCAGGTGATGGCCAGGGAGCCGCCGACCCAGACGGGCGTCTCCAGGAAGTAGATGAGTGCGACCAGGGACCCGGCACAGCGCCCGAAGGCCAGCCGCGCCCACACATAGGGGCCGCCCTGGTTGGGGAAGGCGGTGCCGAGCTCGGCGATGACCAGCCCGGCGGGCACGAAGAAGAGCGCCGCCACCACGACCAGCCAGGTGAGCGTCTGGGGACCGCCCCTGGCCACCGCCCCGAGGGTGTCGAGGACCACGATGGCCGCGATCAGCAGGCAGACCGCGTCCAGCCGCCCCAGCTCCCGGCGCAGCTTGGACCGCTCGGCGCGGGAGCGCCGGGCGATGGCGGCGTCGGGTGCCAATTCCACCGGGCGGACCGTGGCCACGGAGGCTCCCCCCTCTCCGACCGTGCCAGCACCGCCAGTCAAGCCGTCCGGCCGGAGCGAGGCAGTGTCGGGCGGCACCGGACCGCGGTGCCGTGCGGCACATCCGGGGAGGGCTACCTAGCGGTCGGGGGAGGCGGCCGGCCCGGGGCGGCGGCGGCGGATCCGCTCGAACGGGGTGTGGCAGGCGGTGCAGATCCAGGAGGAGGTCATCACCGTGGGGCCGACCATGCCGACCTGCTCCACCTGGTCGGAGTCGCACCAGGGGCAGGTCACGCCGGCGTCGCCGTGGCCGGCGGGTCCAGGCGGCGCTGCAGGGGGTTCCATCGCTCCCATGGTAGGTCCTCGTCGGCCGGCCGCTCGCGGGCGATGCCGGCGGCGTCCAGCACCGGGCCGACCCGCTCCAGGTAGCGGCGGCGCAGCTCGCGGTTGTCGTGGCCGAGCACGCCCTGGCCGCGCAGGGCCTCGACCCCCTGCTCCCCCGGCCGGCCGAACCAGCACAGCAGCTCCGGCAGGGACTCGTCGGCGCGGGCCTGGAGCTGGCCGCGGCCGCCGGGGAGGCCGACCAGCTCCCGCACCCGGCCCTCGGCGAAGTCCCAGTGGAACGCCTCCTCGTCCAGCATCCGCGGGACCCGCCTGGCCAGCGCCGCGTAGCCGCCGCCGGCCAGCGCCTCCAGCATGACGGTGACGGCGGTGTCGACCAGCAGCAGCGCGGCCACCGCGTGCGACCAGGTCGGGAACGGCCGGTCGAGCGCGGACACGCGGTAGGTGCGGGCCCGCTGGGCCGGGTCGACCGGGCCGGGGAACGGCAGCTCGCCGAGCAGCGGGTACAGCACCCGGGCCTGGCCCAGCTCGCCCTGGGCGACGGCCGCGCAGGCCACCCCGACCTCCAGGCTGGGCGACCCGACGGCCCACTCCGACAGGTGCCGGCCCAGCCAGTACTTGTTGTCGCCGAGGACCAGCAGGAGGTTCACCACCGCCGGGGCGGTGGTGTCGGGCTCAGTCACCGCTGATCACCCAGTGCACGGCCCGTTCGGGGAGCAGCACCAGCTCGACCCAGCGGTCGCCGAAGCGGCCCAGGGCGGCCGCGGCCGCGGCGCGGTCGTCGGCCGCCTCGACCGTGCCCCGGTCCTCCAGCGGCTCGGGGTAGGCGGTGCGGCCCAGCACCCGGTAGCGCTCCACGCCCCGGCCCCCTACTCCGGGTCGATCACGTGGACGACGGCCGAGCGGGGGGCGACGAACATCTCCTGCCAGCGCCGCTCGTCGTACAGCATGAAGGCGAACACCCTGGCGTCGCTGGGCCCGGCGGCGGTGACCGTGCCCACGTGGTGGGCCCGCTCCTCGCGGTCGTGGCGCGCGAACACCTCCCAGAGCTCGCCCGGGGTGTCCACGGCTCAGGTCACCCCGAGGGCGCGCAGGGCGATGCGGCCCTCCTCGGTCAGGTCGTCGCGGCTCCAGGGCTCGAACAGCTCCTCGACCTCAACGCTGGCCACGCCGTCGACGCGGGCCAGCCGGGCCTGGACGTCCTCGGCCAGCACGTCGGTGCAGGGGCAGGCGATCGAGGTGAAGGTGATGCCGACGGTGACGGCCCCGCCCTCGACCCGGACCGACCGGACCAGGCCCAGGTCGACGATGCCCACCGGCAGCTCCGGGTCCTGGACCTCGGCCAGGGCGGCCCACACGGCGGCCTCGGCGACCACGTCAGCCGCCCTGGGCCAGCAGCTGGCGCCGGCCCCGCTGGATGAGGCCGACGAACTCCTCGTTGGCCGGCCCGCGCCGCTTCCAGCGGGCCAGCACCTCCTCCCAGGTGATCGCCCCGCCGTCGACGTCCCAGCGCTTGGCGTCCTCGTCGAAGCGCATCGGGAACGGGCAGTCGACCACGTACTGGCCGGTCGCGGTGTCCAGGTGGGCCGGGACCGAGAACCCGAGCCCCTCGCACAGCGGCACCGTGGCCGACATCCAGGTCTGGCGCAGCTGGTCGTTGGTCAGCCCCTTGAGCTGGTAGCCGACCTGCTCCTTGTGGTGCTTGAGGTCGTCGGGCAGCCCGAACCACTCCAGGGTGAGCACGAACATCCAGTCGATCGCCTGCTGCACGGCCGCCTTCTTGTCCGGGTCCTCGGACAGGATCTTCATCCAGCGCTCGCCGTGGCGCAGATGGAAGGTCTCCTCCCGGTCGACCTTGACCAGGGCCCGCTTCCACGGGCCATAGCTGGTGTTCCGGTAGATGTCGCTGAGCAGCACGAACCCGGCCCGGTCGTAGAAGGCGTTGGCCATCACCAGCTCCTCCCACCGGTCCAGCGGCACGTCGAAGGCGTACGGGTACTTGAACGCCTTGGGGTCGCGCTCGTAGATCAGCCAGTCGGTGTCCACCCCCAGGTCCCGCAGCATCCGGTACCCGATGTGGGCGTGCCCCAGCTCGTCCTGCACGATGCTGGTCGCCGACATGTAGGAGTTGATCGAGGGCGCGTCCCTGGCCGCCCGGAGATAGGCCGGCGCACTGATCAGCTCGGTGTCCGCCGACACGATCAGCGTCCGCTTGAGCCCTTCGATGTAGGCGTCGGTGGCGGTGTCGACCCCCTCGATCAGCCGCCCGCTGCGCAGCCGCTCGAGCAGTTCCTCCTCCGACCTCAGCGCCATGCCCGCTCCCTTCCCGCGGGCCCATGATCGCTTCGTCTGACCGGTCGGTCAACCGCCGGGGCGAGGACCTCAGTGGAGTTGTCGCCGGATCCAATCTTCGACCTCGGCCGGGTCGACCTCGCTCCCGGCGATCTTGACCATCATGTCGATGGTGGCGTCCACGTCGCTGGCCAGGAACCGGTGCCCGTTGCGAGCCAAGAACTCGATCATGGCCAGATAGGCGGCGCGCTTGTTGCCGTCGGGTAGGGGGGATGGTTCTTCGCGAGGTGGACGACGAGCACGCGCGCCTTGGTGACGAGGTCGGGATAGAACTCGACGCCACCGAACGTCGCCGCCGGCGCGTGCAGCGCCGACTCGGCCAGGCCGAGATCAGCCACGTCGAACACCGCCTGCGGGGCGGCATCCAGGGCGGCTCCGGCCAGGTACAGGTAGTCGGCCAAGTCGAGGTACCGCACATCGTGCGGCGGGGTGGGCGGCATGGTGCCTCCTAGGTGGAGGTCAGCCCCTTGAGGATCTCCCGGTTGCGCTCCAGGTGGTCGCGGAGCCGGGCCTGGAACTCGGGATCGGCGCGCAGGGCGTCGAGCCTGGCCCAGATGGCGGTGCGGACCTCTTCGGCCACGGTCACCCCGTTCACCTGCGCCGCGGCCTCAAGGGCGTCGGCCTGCTCGGGGGGAAGACGAAGCGTCATCGCCTTCCGATCGTTGGTGGTCATCCATGCCTCCTCGCTCGGCATTCCGGTAGTGTGCCACCGTGATACCGAGGTTGCAACCAACGTCTCATCGATTGGGCAGCGAAAGGCCCCGGTACACCTGCATGGCGTTGCCGCCCAGCACCGCCCGGAGAGTCTCGTCGTCGAGGTCGAGCTTGGTGATGGCGCGGGCGTTGCTGGCGATGCCGGGGGACCCGGGCCAGTCGCTGCCGAAGATGCACTTCCTGGCCAGGCGGTTGAGGTCGAAGCGTGAGAAGTAGGCGGGGAGGCGGGAGGGGGGGAGGCCGGAGAGGTCGATCCAGACGTTGGGGCGGGCCAGGGCGAGGAAGGCGGCGGCGTCGTACCACCAGCCGCGGCCGCCGTGGGCCAGGACGACGGTGAGGCCGGGGACGTGCTGGATGAGCTCGTCGATGGGGGCCGGGTCGCCGAAGCGGTTGACGGCGCCGGGGAAGGTGCTGGTGCCGGTGTGGAACACGACCGGCACGCCCCGCTCGGCGCAGCGCTGGTAGACCAGGTAGAGCACGCCCTCGGTGGGTGAGAAGCCGCCGTGGACCGGGTGGAGCTTGACCGCGGCCGCGCCCAGGGCGAGCTGGCGGTCGAGCTCGTCGAGGATCGGGTGGTGCAGGTGGGGGTTGAGGTTGGCGATCGGCCGGAACCGGCGCGGGTTGTGCTCGACCAGGGGCAGCAGGTCCTCGACCGGCTGGATCCCGGTGACCCGCGGGCTGTACTCGCTCATCAGCAGGGCCACGTCGACGCCCTCGGCCTCCAGGTAGGCGTCGAAGCGGTCGGGGCGCAGCGTGCCGTCGGGGTCGTAGAGGTCGTCGAAGGGGATGCCGCGGCCGAACTCGAGCGCCCAGCGCCGCCAGTCGACCTTGAGGGTGGGCCGCCGGGCCGGGTGCAGGTGGACGTCGACGAGCGGGATGCCGTCGATCATCCGACCGTCCCGGCGGGGGGGTCGCGCAGCTTGTAGCGCTGGATCTTGCCGGTGGTGGTCTTGGGCAGCTCGTCGGTGTACTCGACGATGTGCGGGAACTCGTGGCGTTGCAGGCGCTCCTTGCACCAGGCCTGGAGCTCGGGGGTGAGCTGGCCGGCGTCGGCCTCCCGGCAGACGACCACCGCCTTGATCCGGGTCAGGCCGTCGACCAGGACCTGCACGACGGCGCACTCGTAGACGGCCGGGTGCTCGGCCAGGGCCTGCTCCATCTCCACCGGCGACACCCACAGCCCGCCGACCTTGAGCATGTCGTCGACCCGGCCCTGGTGCCACCAGAACCCGTCGGCGTCCTGGCGGTAGCGGTCTCCGGTCCAGACCCAGTCCCCCAGCACCGTCCGCTTGGTCTTCTCGTGCTGGCGCCAGTAGCCGGCCAGGGCGCTGTCGCCGCGGACGTACAGGGTGCCGGTCTCGCCCTGGGGGACCGGCTCGTCCTCGTCGCCGAGCAGCTTGAGGTCGTAGCCGGGCACGGCCACCCCGCTGGACCCGGGCCGCAGCCGCTCGGTGGTGTTGGAGCAGAAGATGTGCAGCATCTCGGTGGAGCCGATGCCGTCGAGGATGACCAGGCCGTAGGTGTCGTGCCAGCGCCGCCAGATCTCGGCCGGCAGCGACTCGGCGGCCGACACGCACAGCCGCGCCGACGACAGGTCCCGCTGCTTGGCCTCGGGGCTGGCCAGCATGGCGTTGTAGAGGGTGGGGACCGAGAACAGCAGGGTCGGGCGGTGGCGCTCGACGGCGTCCAGGACCCGGTCGGGGGCCGGCCGGCCGTACAGCTGCACCGAGGTCGCCCCGACCCAGAACGGGAACGACAGGCTGTTGCCGAGCCCGTAGGCGTGGAACAGCTTGGTGGTCGAGAAGCAGCGGTCGTCCTCGCCGATGCCGAGCACCTCGGCGGCGTAGGTCTGGCAGGTGTACGGCAGGTCGTGCTGGAGGTGGACGACGCCCTTGGGCCGGCCGGTGGAGCCGGAGCTGTAGAGCCAGAAGGCGGCGTCGTCGCGGTGGGTCGGGGCCGGGACCAGCTCGCCGGCGTGCTCGGCCAGCAGGTCCTCCAGGGTGTGGGCGCCCTCGGCGGCGCCGCCGGCCACTACCACCGGGACCGGCTCGCCGTGGCCGGCCAGGGCCTCGCGGACCTTGGGAAGCAGGTCCAGGTCGACCACGACCGCCCTGGCCTCACTGTCGGAGAGGAGATAGCGGTAGTCCTCCGGCTTGAACAGCGGGTTGAGCGGGACCGGGACCATCCCGGCCCGGATGGCGCCGAGGAACACCGCCGGGAAGGCCGGGGTGTCGTCCATGACCATCAGCACCCGCTGCTCGCGCTGGACGCCGAGGGCCTGGAGGGCGCGCCCGGCGGCGCAGGCCATGGCCAGCAGCCGCTCGTAGCTGACCTCGCCGTACTCGCCCACGATGGCCGCCTTGGCCCCACGCCCGGCCTCGAGGTTCCGCTCCAGCAGGGTGCTGACGTTGTAGCGCTCAGGTAGCTCGGACGCTGTCATCTGGGCCTCACTCCCCCGCCGGCGCTAGTGCCGGACGACCACCGACTTGGTCTCCTGGTAGTAGTCGAGCGCCTCGATGCCGTGCTCCTTGCCGTAGCCGCTCTGCTTCAGCCCCCCGAACGGCAGCTCGTCGTAGACCTTGTTGATCGAGTTGACCCAGGTGTAACCGGCCTCAAGGCGCTCGGCGGCCAGGTTGGCCCGGTGCAGGTCGCGGGTCCAGATGGCCGAGCCGAGCCCGTAGGGCGAGTCGTTGGCCCGCGCGATCGCCTCGTCCAGGCCGCCGACCCGCCAGATGGGCAGGACCGGGCCGAAGGTCTCCTCGACCGCCACCCGGGCGTCGGCCGGCGGCTCCAGCAGCAGGGTCGGGGAGTAGAAGAAGCCGCGCTCGTAGCCGTCGACCTCGGGGCGGGCGGCGCCGCACAGGACGGTGGCCCCGCGGTCGACGGCGTCGGCCACCTGGTCCTCGATCAGGGCCCGCTGGCGGGCCGAGTGCATCGGCCCCATCAGCACCCGCTCGCCCGTGCCCGGGCCCACCCGGAGCTTGGCCGCCTTGCCGACCAGCCGCTCGACCACCTCGTCGGCGACCGTGTCGAACACGAACAGCCGCTTGGTGGCCAGGCAGGCCTGGCCGCAGTTGAAGAAGCGGCCGACGCTGGCCGCGCTCACGGCCCGGTCGAGGTCGGCGTCGTCGCAGATGATCATCGGGTCGGAGCCGCCCAGCTCCAGGGTGACCCGCTTGAGGTGCTCGGCGGCGGCGGCCATGGTCCGGCGGCCCACCGGGGTGGAGCCGGTGAAGGCGACCTTGCGGACCCGGGGGTGGCGGACCAGGGCGTCGCCGGCGACCGGCCCGGTGCCGGTGACGACGTTGAAGGCGCCGGCCGGCAGGCCGCCCTCGTGGAGCAGCCCGGCCAGGCGCAGGGTGGTCAGCGGGGTCGTCTCGGCCGGCTTGGCGACCACGGTGTTGCCGGCGACCAGGGCCGGGCCCAGCTTGTTGGCCAGCAGGGTGGTCGGGAAGTTCCAGGGCACGATCGCCCCCACCACCCCGATGGGGCGGCGCAGCACCACCCCGTAGGCGCCGTCGTCCAGGTTGGGCACGTAGCCGCCGCGGAGGCTCTTGGCCAGCCCGGCGTAGTGCTCCAGGGTCTCCAGGCAGCGCTCGACCTCCAGCCGGGCCTCGCGCAGGGGCTTGCCCTGCTCGCGGGTGAGCGAGGCGGCCAGCTCCCCGGCCTGCTCGCGGGCGTGGTCGGCGGCCTGGCCGAGCAGCTCGCCGCGGCGGGCGGCCGGGGTCGCCCACCAGCCCTCGAAGGCGTCGCCGGCCGCGGTCACGGCCGCGTCCACGTCGGCCGGGGTGGCGGCCAGGACCTCCTCGAACGGCTCGGCGGTGGCCGGGTCCAGCACCTCCAGCCGGTCGCCGCCGGCGGGCTCGAAGGGGCCGCCGCCGACCAGCATCGGCCTCACGGCCGGGCCCCCAGCAGCAGCAGGAGGTTGCGGTGGCACAGGGTCTTGTAGTCGGCGTGGGACTCGCGCCAGTCCTCGCGTTGCAGCCAGCTCAGGAAGGTGCCCTCGATCAGGGCCCGCATCGCCGCCGCGGCCGCCACCGGGTCCTCGACCCGGAGCCCGCCGGCGGCCACCCCGTCCCGGATGACCTCCTCGTACAGGCCGTTGATGATCTCGTGGGCCATGCCGGACAGCTGCCCGAAGGAGGGGACCCGGGCCGCGTGCTCGATCAGGTCCAGGTACAGCAGGTAGAAGTCGCGGTTCTGCTCGGGGCCGACGAACACGGCGTCGACCAGGGCGGCGATGGCCTGGTTGGGGTCGCCGGCGCCGGCGATGCGCTGGCGGATGCGGGCCTCGGTCCGCTCCAGGGCCCAGCGCATGGTGACCAGGAACAGGTGCTCCTTGCTCTTGAAGTAGTACAGGACCATGCCCTTGCTGACCCCGGCCTGGTCGGCCACGTCCTGGAGCGACAGGCGGTGGCTGCCCTGGCGGGTGATGACCTGGTAGGCGCTGCGGACCAGGGCGTAGGCGCGGGGCGACAGGGTCTCGTCGCCGACCTGGCGGGTGGCCACCTCAGCGCCCGCTGAACTTGGGTGGGCGCTTCTCGGTGAAGGCGGTCATGCCCTCGCGGGCGTCCTCGGAGGCGAACAGGGGCGCGATCTCCTCCAGCTCGCGGTCGAGGGCGTCGGGCAGGCTGCGGTCCAGGCCGTCGTTGACCACCCGGGTGATGGCGGCCACGGCCAGCGGGGCGCCGGCGGCCAGGCCGGCGGCCAGGCCGGCGACCGCCCGCTCGAACTCGTCGGCCGGGACCAGCCGGTCGACCATGCCCAGCCGCTCGGCCTCGTCCGGGGTGACGGTGCGGCCGGTGGTCATCAGCTCCAGGGCCCGGCCGCGGCCGATCAGGCGGGGCAGCCGCTGGGTGCCGCCGGTGCCGGGGAGCAGGCCGAGGGTGACCTCGGGCAGCCCGATGCGGTAGCGGCCCGCGGCGGCCACGCGGATGTCGCAGGCCAGGGCGATCTCGTAGCCGCCGCCGAGGGCGTGGCCGGCGATGGCCGCCACGAACAGCGGCGCCTCGGCCGCGAAGCGGTCCAGCACCCGGTGGGCGCGGCGGCACATGACCATGTTCTCGTCGGGCGACCGCTCCAGGAACGCCTTGACGTCGGCCCCGGCGGAGAAGAACTTCTCGCTGGCCGACCGGACCACCGCCACCGCCACCTCGGCCTCGGCGACCTGGCCGATCGACTGGTCCAGCTCCTCCAGGAAGCCGGCGTCGTAGCTGTTGGCCGGCGGCCGGTCCAGGGTGATCCAGCCCACCCGGTCCTTGACCTCGGCGGTCACCGCCATGGGTTCCCCCTCACTGGGTCAGGCCGCCGACGACGACCGACTTGGGCTCGGTGTACTCGGCCAGGGCCTCCAGCCCGTGCTCGCGGCCCAGGCCGCTCTGCTTGGTGCCGCCGAACGGCAGCTCGTCGTAGCCGTAGTGGAGCTGGTTGACCCAGGTCACGCCGGCCTCCAGCTCGCGGGTGGCCCGGTCGATGGCCACGGCGTCGCGGGTCCAGATCGAGGAGCCGAGCCCGTAGGCGGTGGCGTTGGCCCGCTCGATGGCTTCGTCCAGGTCCTCGACCCGCCACACGGGCAGCACCGGGCCGAACACCTCCTCGGTGGCCAGGCGCGAGTCGGGCGGGACGTCGACCACCACCGCCGGGGAGAAGAAGTGCCCGGGCCCGCCGGCCGCCTCGCCGCCCACGACGACCTTGGCCCCCCGGCCGACCGCGTCGGCGAGCTGGGCCACCAGCAGGTCCCGCTGGGCGGCGGTGTGCAGCGGCCCGATGCGCAGCTTCGGCTTCTCGGCCCGGGTGGCCCCGGGGCCGGGCTCGTAGCGCCCGACCCGGGCGGCCAACTGCTCGACGAAGGCGTCGTACACCCCGGCCTGCACGAAGGCCCGCTTGGGGGCCAGGCAGGCCTGGCCGCAGTTCCAGTAGCGGCCGATCTGGATGTTCTTGACCGCCGCGTCCAGGTCGGCGTCGTCCAGGACGATGGTCGGGTCGGAGCCGCCCAGCTCCAGGCTGACGTGCTTGAGGGCCGGGCCGGCGACCTCCATGATCCGCCGCCCGGTGGCCGTCTGGCCGGTGAAGGCGAGCCGGCGCACCCCCGGGTGGGCGACCAGGGCCTCCCCGGTGGCGGGCCCGCCGGTGACCACGTTCAGCACCCCCGGGGGCAGGCCGGCCTCGGCGGCCAGCCGGGCCACGGCCAGGGTGGTCAGCGGGGTCGTCTCGGCCGGCTTGGCGACCACGGTGTTGCCGGCGGCCAGGGCCGGGCCGACCTTGTTGCCGAGCAGGGTCAGGGGGAAGTTCCAGGGGGTGATGGCCCCCACCACCCCGATGGGCCGACGCACCACCAGCCCGTAGGCCGGGCCGAACTGGCTGGGCAGCTCCTGGTAGGTGCCGCGGACCTTGGTGGCGGCCTCGGCGTAGTAGCGCAGCCCGCCCAGGAAGTGGCGCAGCTCGCCCTGGGCCTCCAGGGTCGGCTTGCCCTGCTCGCGGGTGAGCAGGGCGACCAGGTCGCCGGCGGCCGCCTCGGCCGCGTCGGCCAGGGCGCGCAGGTGGCCGGCCCGCTCGGCGGCGTCGACCCGCCGCCAGGCCCCGAACGCCTCGCCCGCCGCGGCCACGGCCGCGTCGACCTCGGCCGCGGTGGCCTCGGGGACCTCGTCGACGGGCTCGCCCGAGGCCGGGTCGGTCACCTGGAGGCGGCCGCCCGACCCGGCCCTGCCCGCTCCGTCTATCCACAGATCGGCCACGGTGCTGGTCCTCCCGCTGGTCGGGTGCGGCTCGCCGCCGAGAAATACGGGAGGTATCGTGCCATCTGACTGACCGGTTGGTCGAGCCCACCCCTCTGTGAGGTCGAGGACGCATGCAGGTCGGCCGCTGGCAGCTACCGGGGGGCCATGCGGATGGCGCCGTCGAGGCGGATGACCTCGCCGTTGAGCATGCGGTTCTCGACGATGTGGCGGACCAGGGCGGCGTACTCCTGGGGGTGGCCGAGGCGGGAGGGGAACGGGACCTGGGCCCCGAGGGAGTCGCGGACCTGGTCGGGCAGGGCGGCCAGCATGGGGGTGTCGAAGGTGCCGGGGGCGACGGCCATCACCCGGATGCCGAGGCGGCCCAGCTCGCGGGCGATGGGCAGGGTCATGCCGGCCACCCCGGCCTTGGAGGCGGAGTAGGCGGCCTGGCCGATCTGGCCGTCGAAGGCGGCCACCGAGGCGGTGTTGACGATCACGCCCCGCTCGCCGTCGTCCAGCGGCTGGTTGGCGGCCATGGCCTCGGCGGCCAGGCGGGCGACGTTGAAGGTGCCCATCAGGTTGACCTGGACCACGGACACGAACCGGGCCAGCGAGTGGGGTCCCTGGCGGCCCAGGACCCGCTCGGCCGGGGCGATCCCGGCGCAGCTGACGGCCACGTGCAGCCCGCCGGCCTCGGTGGCCGCGGCCACGGCGGTGCGGACGCTGTCCTCGTCGGTGACGTCGGTGGCCATGAACCGGGCCCGCTCCCCCAGCTCGTCGGCGACCCGCCCGCCCCGCTCGGCGTCCACGTCGGCCACCACCACCGACCCGCCGTGCTCGACCACCATCCTGGCCGTGGCCGCGCCCAGCCCCGACCCGCCCCCGGTGACCAGCACCGTCCTGCCCGCGAGCTCCATGCCCGCCCCTCA
>Ga0307289_10000582_pt1 | contig 15759 bp, 13 predicted proteins | sample ER_DNA_143_FD_194483 | JGI IMG/M metagenome (GOLD analysis project Ga0307289, IMG submission 194483) | Bulk soil microbial communities from the East River watershed near Crested Butte, Colorado, United States - ER_DNA_143 | ecosystem: Environmental > Terrestrial > Soil > Floodplain | place...
CGCTGGACGTTCCGTCGTCCCTCGAGCCGGCTGGTGCTCGGGCTCGCGGCGGCGGCGCTGCTCGCGTCGCTGGTCGCCGCCGGCCTCACTCGAAACGACGGCACTCGGCAACTCAAAGCCGCTCGCCCGACCGTGGACCACGGGGTGTCCAGCGCCGGAGCGCAGGGCTCGCCCAACGCTCTGAGGCGGCAGGCCGAGAAGACCCCGGTCTTCGGCGCGGCGATCGTGCCCGCCGCCAACGCGGCGCGGCTCCAGCGCTACCAGGCGACGTTGCGCCTGCGGGTCGAGAACCTCGAGTCGCTCTCGAGCGCGACCAGGCGGGCGATGACGCTCGCTCGCTCGCTCGGTGGCTACGTCGGCGAGGTGCAGTACGCGACCCACGGCGGCAAGCGCGGCAGCGCGAGAGTCGTGCTGCGCGTCCCGGTCGGGAGCGTGCAGCAGGCGCTCGCGACTCTGACGGGCCTTGGCACGATCCTGCAGCAGCAGACCGGCATCCTCGATGTGACGCGCCGGGCCGACCGCGAGTCCCTCCAGATTGCCAAGCTCGAGCGGCAGCTCGCGGTCGCCACCCCGCAGGAGGCACCCGCGATTCGCGCTCATCTGCGCACGCTCAGGGCCAAGCACGCGAGGCTGCTGCGCAGCGCCGAGCTCGCCCGCATCGTGCTCACGCTGACGACTCCGCCAGCTCAGGTAGCCGAGACGCCGAGTCGGTTACACCGGACGCTCGACGGCGCAGCCGGCGTGCTCCTCCGCGAGCTGCAGTTCCTGCTCTACGCGCTTGTCGTCGCCGGCCCGCTGCTTTTGCTCGGCGCCGCCGCGATCGCCGGGACGCGCGCGCAGCGTCGCCGCGCCGACGCCAAGCTGCTGGAACGCGCCTAGAAGGCGATCCAGCCGGGAAGCCGGCCGTGCGGCCCAACCGCGGCATAGCCGAGCTGGTACTCGACGCCGTCCAGGTGGCCGCTCGTCACGATCACGACCACATTCCTTCGCTCGGCCGAGTTTCGGAAGATCGTGGAGAGCAGCACGCCCTTGCCCGGGCGCACGCGCTTTCCGACGACGCGACGTCCCTTCGGGCCGCCGACGACCATTGTCACGCTCGGCGCCGGCCCGTTCCCGTAGGGCACCGCGACGACCACTCCGCGAGAATGTGCCGGCACCGCGACCGAGACGTAGTGCGTCGAGAGGCCGTAGACGCCGCGGACGTTGGTCGCTCGCGGTGTCGCCGACGCCTTGAGAGTCAACGCTCGCGCCACCGGGAGCGCCCGGCGGTACAGGCCGAGCGAGAACCTGGCGAAGACGTCGGAGAGCTTGCCGGCGCCGCTGGCCTGGAGTGCGGCATCGAGCTGGGAGACGCCGATCACCGTGGTCTTCACACCGCTGCGGTCATCGGCCTCGAGCTTCGCGAAGTACCGCGGCAGCACGTCGCGGTTGAGCCCGGAGAGGTAGAGCCACCACCAGGCGCCGCCGTAGCAGCGCGTGCAGCTGAAGCGCTCGTCGTAGAGCGGCAGCCACGGCGTGCTCAGCCACTGGTCGAGGTAGTCGGTCGCTGCGACGTCCTCGATCGAGGGAAAGACGAGCATCGACATCGCGACGGCGCTTCCCTCGGCGGCCCACTGCGGCAACCGGTCGCTGACGACGTACGAGTACTGGACCACGTGGAAGAGCTCGTGGGCGACGGTGGTGCTGAGGCCGCCGAACGCCTTCGGCATGCTCGGGTCGAGGCGCGGCGAGACGAGCACGAAGCTGCCGCCCTCGCCGGTCTGCTCGCCGAAGGTGAGGCCGAATGTCCCGGGCGGAAGGGAATCGATGTAGATGTCGGGCTTCGCGTCCGGTCCGGCCGTGTCCGGGAGGGGAACCTTGAAGCCGTGCTGCTGGTAGTAGGCGAGCGCGGCATCGGCGGCACCGGCGACCTGCTCGACGTAGTCGGGATAGCCGTCGCCGTTGTCGTCGTTCAGCGCCGGGGCGTCGACCCCGGTGGCGACGTAGTGGACGACCGCACGAGCGCCGACGTACGGCGTCGCCTCAGGCGCTTTGAACGCGTACGTGCCGCCACTCGTCGGTCGCTGCACGACCGGTCCGGCTGCGAGCGCAGCATGGGTCCCCGCTGCGAGAGCGAAGCCGGCGACGAGCGTGAACGCGAGGGAGAGACGGCCGCGAGACATCCGGACAAGGTTTCGGCAGGCCCGGTGTCCACAGAGTCCCTCGATCGAGGGACGTCAGCGCGGCTCGAGCGCGCGTTCGAGCGCTTTTGCCGCGCCGAGCACGAGGGCGTCCTGGCCAGGCGGAGCCGCGAGCTGCGCCGAGGCCGGCAGACCGTCCTCGGCAGGCCCGCAGGGAACGGCCGCGGCCGGCCAGCCGGTGGCGTTGAAGGGGTAGGTCAGCTTCGTCAGCCAGCCCCGCAGCGCCAGCTCGTCGGCCGGCGCCGGCGGGGCGACGCAGAGCAGGGTCGGGGTCAGCACCAGGTCGACGTCGGCCGCGGCCTCGGCGAGCGCCTCGCGATAGCGCTTCCGCCCCTCGCGCGCCCGCTCGTACTCGGCGTCGGTGACGGCGAGGCAGCGCTCGATCTTCGGGCGGACATTCTCGCCGTAGGAGTCCGCGTGCTCGGCGAAGAGCTCCCGGTGGACGTCGGCCACCTCGCGGCTGAAGTCGTCGTAGAAGCCCCGGCCGAGCGGCAGCTCGAGGCGCCGCCTGCGCGGAAAGAGCTCCGCCGCAGCTTCGACTCTCGCCCGGACGAGCGGGTCGGCGAGGTCGGTCCAGGCGACGCCGACCTCCACGTCCTCGAGCGCGACCTCCGCGGGCTCGAAGCCGGGCACGAGTGCCTGCAGCATCCGCTCGCAGCCCTCGACGTCACGAGCCATCGGCCCCGCGTGGTCGTAGCTGGGCGCGAGCGGGAAGCAGCCCTCGATCGGCACGAGCCCCCAGGTCGGCTTGAAGCCGGTCACGCCGCAGCAGGCCGCGGGGATCCGGATCGAGCCGCCCGAGTCGGTGCCGAGCGCCGCGTCGGCGAGCCCGGCCGCGAGGGCAGCCGCCGAGCCGCCGCTCGAGCCGCCCGCGACCCGGCCGGGAGCCGCGGGGTTCGGCACAGACCCGAAGTGCTCGTTCTCCGAGGTCGTGCCGAAGGCGAACTCGTGCAGGTTGGTCTTGCCGACGTTCGTGTAGCCGGCGGCCTCGAGTCGCCGCACCGCCTCGGCCGCCTCATGCGGGACGTGGTCGGCGAACAGGATCGAGCCGTAGGTGGTGACGAGCCCGGCGGTGTCGAACAGGTCCTTGACCGCGAGCGGGATCCCCTCGCCGGGCGCCTCCGGGCGGGCGAGGAAGATGCCCTCGGGCGCGCTCAGAAGACGGCGAGGTAGATGAAGGCGACCGCGAAGGCGAGCCCGACCAGCACCACGAAGAGGCCGAACAGCGCGAGGCCGAGCCGGTTGTTCTCGCGCTCGAACTCAGGCCCGTGCTCGGCCATCAGAGCAGTGGGTCGATCGCGAGCGCCACGAACAGGAGCGCGAGGTAGAGGAGCGAGTAGTGGAAGAGCGCGCCGGCGCGGGCGGTGGTCGTCTCGCGCCGCAGCCGCCAGGCAAGACGCAGGAAGATCGCGCCGAGCAGGAGCGCGGCTGCCAGGTAGGCGGCGCCGGCGGTGTGCCAGGCGAATGGCAGCAGCGTCACCGCGACGAGCACGAGCGAGTACCAGACGATCTGCCTCGCGGTCTCGTCGTCGCCGCGGACGACCGGCAGCATCGGCACGCGCGCGGCGGCGTAATCGCGCTTGATCACGAGCGCGAGCGCCCAGAAGTGCGGCGGCGTCCAGAAGAAGACGATCAGGAACAGGAACAGCGCCGGCACGCTGAGGTTGCCGGTCGCCGCCGCCCACCCGACCAGCGGGGGGACCGCGCCTGCCGCGCCACCGATGACGATGTTCTGCGGGGTCGCCCGCTTCAGCCAGCGCGTGTAGACAAGGACGTAGAAGAGACCGCCGACGAGCGCGAGCACCGCGGTCAGGACGTTCACCAGCGAGGCCAGCAGCACGAACGAGAACGCCATCAGCGCGAGCCCGAACTCGACCGCCCGCTCGGGCGTAACCCGCTCCTCGGCGACCGGGCGGTGGCCGGTGCGGCTCATCAGCCGGTCGAGGTCGCGGTCGAGCACGTGGTTGAGCGCGCTCGCCCCGCCGCATGCCAAAGCAAGGCCGACCATCGTGATCGCGAAGAGCCCGAGCGGCGGCACGCCCTGGGCCCCGACGAACATCCCGGCCGCGCCGGTCAGCAGCAGCAGGGTCATGATCCGCGGCTTCGTCAGCGTGATGTAGTCACGCCACGGCGCGGCGGGGACAGGCTCGCCGCGGAAGGTCTCGGCCGTGACGACGAGCGTCGCCGCCAGCGAGAGCCCCGCGAGCGCGAGGTGCGCGGGCTTCGAGATCACGAGCGCGGCCGCCAGGAAGGCGACGAGCGCGGTCACCGACGGCACGAGCAGCCGCCGGTACTCGACCCACGCGGGGGCCACGAGCGCCGCGAGCGGTGGCAGGGCCAGAGCGGCGAGACCGCGGTGGGCCGCGCCGAGCTCCATCGCCCCGCTCACAACCGCGGCGCAGCAGGCGGCGGCGGCCGCGAGCGCGATCAGCCGCAGCCAGGGACCTGGCCGCAGGTCAGACACGGGCCTCCGCGATTCGCCGGCGCAGATCGCGCAGCGGCCGCGGGCTGGTCACGTAGGGGACCTTGTCGAAGTTGTGCGGCGGCGGCGGCGAGGTCGTGTACCACTCGAGCGTGTCGGCCAGCCATGGGTCGTTCACCGCCCGCGCGCCGGAGCGCTGGGTCTTGAGCACGTTCCAGACGAAGACGAGGATCCCGAGCGACATGATTCCCGAGCCGATCGTCGAGGTGAGGTTGTACCACTCCCAGATTCCGCCGTGCTGGTATGTGTAGACGCGCCGCGGCATCCCGAGCAGGCCGAGAAAGTGCATCGGGAAGAAGGTCAGGTTCATCCCGGCGAAGATCAGCCAGAAGCTGACCTTGCCGAGCGGCTCGCTGAGCAGCTTCCCGAAGATCTTCGGCCACCAGTAGTGCAGCGCGGCGAAGAGGGCGAAGATCGAGCCGCCGAAGAGCACGTAGTGCAGGTGGGCGACGATGAAGTACGTGTCCGTCACCTGCCAGTCGAACGGGTAGGCGGCGACGAAGATCCCCGAGAGGCCGCCGATCGTGAAGATCGCGATGAACCCGAGCGCGAACAGCATCGGCGTGTCGAAGTGCAGGTTGCCGCGCCAGGTCGTGGCGAGCCAGTTGAAGATCTTGATCCCGGTCGGGACAGCGATGATCATCGACGAGATCATGAAGAAGCCCTGCAAATAGCCCGGAAGGCCGACCGAGAACATGTGGTGTGCCCAGACCAGCATCGAGTAGAAGCCGATCGCCACCGTCGAGAGCGCGATCGCCGTGTAGCCGAAGATCGGCTTGCGCGAGAAGACGGGGATCACCTCGGAGACGACCCCCATCGCGGGCAGGATCATGATGTAGACCTCGGGGTGCCCGAAGAACCAGAAGACGTGCTGGTAGAGCACGGCGCTGCCGCCCTTATCCGGGATGAAGAAGTGGGTGCCCGCCTGGCGGTCGAGCAGCAGCATCGTCAGGCCCGCAGAGAGCGCCGGCAGCGCGACCAGGAGCAGCGCCGCGTAGACCTCGATCGACCAGACGAACAGCGGGACCCGCATCCACGACATCCCGGGTGCGCGCAGCCGGTGGATCGTGACCAGGAAGTTGATCGCGCCTGCGAGCGACGCGAGCGTCAGCACGTGCAGCGACAGGATCCAGAGGTCCATCCCGTTGCCCGGGGTGTAAAGCGCCTCAGAGAGCGGCGCGTAGCCGGTCCAGCCCGCGCGCGGGGCGCCGCCGGTCGCGAACCAGCTCGAGTAGAGAATGATCCCGCCGAGCAGGAAGAGCCAGTACGAGAGCGCGTTGAGGCGCGGGAACGCCATGTCACGCGCCCCGATCATCAGCGGCACGAGGTAGTTCGCGAGCCCGGCCCAGATCGGCACGACGACGAGGAAGACCATCGTCGTCCCGTGCATCGTGAACAGCTCGTTGTAGCTGTCGCGCGTCACGAGGTGCTCGTTCGGCGTCGCGAGCTGTGCGCGCATCAGCAGGGCGAGCACGCCGCCGGCGAGGAAGAAGACGAGGCTCGTGACGATGTAGAGGATCCCGATTCGCTTGTGGTCGACCGTCGTCAGCCAGCTCGAGAGCCGGCCTTGCGAGACGACGAGCGAGACGGGGGGACGCTCAGCCCTGGCTGCCACCGCTTGCCCCTTGCTGGAAGCGCTGCCGGAGGTACGCGATGGTCGCGTCGAGCTCTTCCTGCGACCAGTCGTTGCCGACCGCCGGCATCTTGCCGGTGCCGTGGCGGATGATGTTCGAGATCCCGTTCTTGTCGCCGAGCAGCGGGTTCTGCGCGATGTTCGGCCCGACTCCGCCCTGGGCCGCGAGCCCGTGGCACTTGGCGCAGACGCCGACGAAGGTCTCCTTGCCGAGCGCGAGCTGCGCGTTCGCGCGCGCGCTCACCCAGGCGTCGTAACGGTGGGCGGGCATGACCTCAACCTGCGCCAGCATGGCCGCATGCAGCAGGCCGCAGAACTCGGCGCATTGTCCCGGGAACGTCCCGAGCTTCGTCGCGCGGAGGGTGAGGTGGTTCGTCTTGCCCGGGATCGCGTCCATCTTTCCGCCGAGCGCGGGAATCCACCAGCTGTGGGCGACGTCGGCCGAGCGGATCGTCAGCCGGATCGTCCGGTTGAGCGGGAGCCGCAGCCGGTCGACGGAGACCGCGCCGTTCGGGTAGGTGAAGTTCCAGTAGTACTGGTGTCCCTCGATCGTGATCTCGTCCTTCGCCTGGCGCTCGGAGGCCGGGAGGCTCGAGGTGGCGCCGATGTCCGAGACCTTCCAGAAGACGAAGCCGGCGATGATCGCGAGCAGGATCACCGGCCCGGCCGTCCACGCGAGCTCGAGCTTCGTGTGGCCCCGCACCTGCGAGCCTTCGATCTCTCGTGACCTGCCCTTGCTGCGGTAGCGGATCACGAAGAGCAGGAGCGTCGCGATCACCAGCACGAAGATCCCGCCCGTGACGCCGAGGATCAGCCAGTAGATGTCGCGGATGTTCTTCGCGTTCGGCGAGGCGGGTGAGACGGGCGCAAGCCCGCCGTTGCCTGCGGCTGCGGCTGTCGCGACCGCCAGTGCGAGCACGGTCAGGCAGGTGAGGACTCGGACGAAGCGGCGCACAGGCGGTGGCATTCTAAGGCGCCGCTTGTCGGCGCCGACCAGAGAGGGTGCGCCGGCTCTGCCGGGGCGCCCGTCTGACACAGCGGCTTGGGTCGTTGGCGTTCGCTCGCTCAGCACCATTAGCCTCTGACCAGTGCCCGACCGTACGCGCGTCGAACTTCCTGGTGGCGTCGGCGACAGCTTCGAGGTGTTCGTCAACGGCGTCGTCCAGCAACCGGGGCGGGACTACCGTCGCGAGGGCGGCGAGCTCGTCTTCGACCGGCGGCTGGCCCGCGAGGGGCAGCTCGGCTTCTGGCGCTGGCTCTCGCTCTTCCTGGGCGTGGCCGGCACGTACCGGCAGAACGACAGCGTCGACGTCGTGTACCAGGTCGACGGCCGCCGCATCGTCGCGACGAGCCTGCCACTCGTCCACGAGGATTGACGCGCAGGCGAAGCGGGACGCCGCGAGCAGGGCTTTCGTGAGCTCGCGGCGCCGTCGGTGAACCGAGCTTGCCGGACCGCTTGGAGCAACGGCACCCCTGTGGACGAGAAGTCACACTTTCGCCACACCTCGGCGGTGTCCGCTCCGGCCGGTTTGGGGACAGTCCCCGCCGGAGCGCCGAGCGGCTAGGCGGTCGCCGGCGGTTCCGGGAGCTCGATCGGCTCGCCGTCGACGAGCACTCGCCGCGACTCGAGCTCGCAGGCGACGGCCCAGCGCGCGACGGCCAGCAGGACCGCGTCGAGCTCGTCCTCGGTGCTGCCCTCGACCAGGATCTCCCAGCGCTCGTTCTCGAGCGGCACCAGGTCGGTGCGGGCGAACGGCACCAGGTCGCTGGCCAGCTGCGTGGCGGCGCCCGCTGTCGGCGCTTCGATCCTGATGGTGGGAATGGCAGCCCCCCTCGGCGGCGGAGAGGGGACCACGGTACCTCAGTCGGCGAGCGACAAAACCTCGTCGAGCACGCCCAGGCCTTCGTCGAGCTCCTCGCGCGTGATCGTCAGCGGCGGCGCGACGACGATCACGTTCCAGTGCGTCATCAGGTAGAGCCCGCGCTCCATCGCGGCCTTGGCCAGCTTGGCCACCGGCGCCCCGGCCTCGCCTGTCGCGTTGAACGGCACGAGCGGTTCGCGTGTTTCGCGGTCCTTGACGAGCTCGATGCCCCAGAAGAGGCCCTTGCCGCGCACCTCGCCGATCGACGGGTGCTTGTCCATCAGCTCGCCGAGGCGCGCGCCGAGCACCTCGCCCAACGCGGCGGAGTTCTCGACGATGCTCTCTTCCTGGAAGGCCTCGATCGAGGCGATCGCGGACGCGCAGGCGAGCACGTGGCCCGAGTACGTCAGCCCTCCCGCGAAGTACTTGTCCTGCACCCAGTCGGCGAGCCTCTGGTTGATGATCATCGCGCCGAGCGGCACGTAGCCGGAGTTGATCCCCTTGGCCACGGTCATGATGTCCGGCACGACGCCCCAGTTGTCGACGCCGAACCACTTGCCGGTGCGGCCGAAACCGGCCATCACCTCGTCGCAGATCAGCAGGATCCCGTGGCGGTCGCAGACCTCCCGGATCGACTCCAGGTAGCCGTCGGGCGGGACGATGATCCCGTTCGTGCCGACGATCGTCTCCATGATCACGGCAGCGACGTTCTGCGGGCCCTCGTACTGGAGGATCTCCTCGAGGTGCGGCGCGCCCGAGCAGACCGGGCACGGGTCGGGGTGACCGGCCGGGCAGCGGTAGGTGTAGGGATCGAGCATCCGCACGACGCCCGGGATTCCCGGCTCGGCGGGCCAGCGCCTCGGGTCGCCGGTCAGCGTCATCGCGCCGCCGGTCGCGCCGTGGTAGGAGCGGTAGCGCGCGACGATCTTATGCCGGCCCGTGTACCAGCGCGCGAGCTTGATCGCGTTCTCGTTCGCCTCGGCGCCGCCGTTGGTGAAGAACGACATCGTCAGGTCGCCCGGGGTGACCTCGGCCAGCAGCCGTGCGAGCTCGGAGCGCGCCTCGTGAGCCATCGGCGGCCCGATCGTCGTCAGCTTGTCGGCCTGCTCTTTGATCGCCGCGACAACCTTCGGGTGCTGGTAGCCGATCGAGACGTTGACGAGCTGCGAGGCGAAGTCGAGGTAGCGGTTGCCCTCGGTGTCCCAGAAGTAGCGGCCCTCGCCGCCCGCGATGACGGGGGGGTTGAGCTGGTTCTGAACCGACCACGAGTGCAGGACGTGCTGCTTGTCGAGCTCCTGGATCCGCTTGGCGTCGAGCCCTTCCGAGACGGCCATGGAACGATCCTAGCGCTAGTCTGCTCGTGACTCGAAGGAGGCGGAGATGACCGAGGTAGCGGATCAGTTCACGGAGGAGCGGTCGGGCGAGGCGACTCGGATCTCGCACTGGATCGACGGCCAGCGGGTCGAGGGCACGTCGGGCCGCAACGGGCCCGTCTACAACCCGGCCAGCGGCGAGCAGAGCGGCGAGGTCGACTTCGCGACGCCCGAAGAGGTCGACGCCGCGGTCCAGGCGGCCAGGCGCGCCTTCGCGAGCTGGCGCAGCATGTCGCTCTCGCGCCGCACCGAGCTCTTCTTCCGCATCCGCGAGCTCTTTCACCAGCGCGCCGAGGACATCGCGAAGCTCCTGACGCTCGAGCACGGCAAGGTGCTTTCCGACGCGAAGGGCGAGGTCGCGCGCGGGCTCGAGGTGATCGAGTTCTGCTGCGGGATCCCCGAGCTCTTAAAGGGCAGTTATTCGGAGCAGGCCTCGACCGGGATCGACGTCTACTCGATCCGCCAGCCACTCGGCGTCGTCGCAGGGATCACACCGTTCAACTTCCCCGCGATGGTGCCCATGTGGATGTGGGCCCCGGCGATTGCCTGCGGGAACACGTTCGTGTTGAAGCCGTCGGAGAAGGATCCCTCCGCCTCGATGCTGACGGCTGAGCTGATGAAGGAGGCCGGCCTGCCGGACGGCGTCTTCAACGTCGTGCACGGCGACAAGGTCGCGGTCGACGCGGTGCTCGAGCACCCCGAGATCGCCGCGGTCAGCTTCGTCGGCTCGACGCCCATCGCGCGCTACGTCTACGAGACCGGCACCAAGAACGGCAAGCGCGTGCAGGCGCTCGGCGGTGCGAAGAACCACATGATCGTGCTCCCCGACGCCGACATCGACATGGCGGCCGACGCGGCCGTCAGCGGCGGCTACGGCTCGGCGGGCGAGCGCTGCATGGCCGTCTCGATGCTGGTTGCGGTCGGCCACGCGGCCGACGAGCTCGTCGGCGCGATCCAGGAGCGGCTGCCGAAGGTGAAGGTCGGCGACGGGATGAATCCCGACTCGGAGATGGGCCCGCTCGTGACGCGCGAGCACCGCGACAAGGTCGCCTCGTACATCGAGAAGGGTGCCGCAGAGGGCGCGAAGCTCGTCACCGACGGCCGTGAAACCGGGCCGGACAACGGTGGGTTCTTCCTCGGCGTGACGCTGCTCGACGAGGTCACGCCAGAGATGGACGTCTACAAAGACGAGATCTTCGGGCCCGTGCTCGGGATCACGCGCGTCGACACCTATGAGGAGGCGGTGCGCCTCGTGAACGAGAACCCGTACGGCAACGGCGTGGCGATCTTCACGCGTGACGGCGGGGTCGCGCGCCAGTTCCAGTTCGAGGTGAACGCGGGGATGGTCGGCGTCAACGTCCCGATCCCGGTGCCGGTCGCCTACTACTCGTTCGGCGGCTGGAAGAACTCGCTCTTCGGCGATCTGCACATCTACGGGCCCGAGGGGATCCAGTTCTACACGCAGGGCAAGGTCGTCACCTCGCGCTGGCCCGACCCGGCGACCTCGAAGGTCGACCTGGGCTTCCCGCAGACGCGGTGATCATCGGCGTCGCGCTCTTCGACGGCGCCGAGGAGCTCGACTGGGCAGGGCCGTGGGAGGTGCTCGCTGCGTGGTCGAAGAAGTGGCCCGACGACGGCGTGCGGGTGCTGACCCTTGCTCGAGAGGCGGGGACGATCACGTGCGCGAAGGGCCTGCAGGTCGTGCCCGAGGAGACGTGGGAGACCGCGCCGGCGCTGGACGTGCTCGTCTATCCCGGCGGCGGAGGGACCCGGCAGGAGCTGGCCGACGAGGCGGTGCTCGACTGGATTCGCGGCCTCGCCGGGAGCGGCACGGTCGTCGCCAGCGTCTGCACCGGCTCGCTCGTGCTCGCGGCGGCCGGGCTCCTCGACGGCAAGCCCGCGACGACGCACTGGCAGTCGCTCGAACTGCTGCCGACGTTGGGCCGCGAGATCGAGGTGCGACCGGACGACCGCTTCGTCGACAACGGCAACGTGATCACGGCCGCCGGCGTCTCGGCCGGGATCGACATGGCACTGCACCTCGTCGCGCGCCTGCACTCACCGGAACGAGCCCGCGAGGTGCGCCGCTACATCCAGTACGACCCCGAACCGCCTGTTTGAGCCGGACCCCCAGTGACAGTCACAGTGACTGTCACTGTTGGGGCCTTCCGTCTACGCGACGGCGGTCTTCGGCCGCAGCTCCTGCCCGAAGCGGGCGCGAGGCACATAGCGGCCGATTCCGGGCGACGCCACGAGCTCGCCCCCCTCGACGAGCACGTTCCCGCGTAGCAGCACGACCTCCGGACTGCCGGTCACCTCGGTGCCCTCGTAGAGGTTGTAGTCGGTCTTCGAGTGCTGGGTGGCGGCGGAGATCGTGTGCTTGCGCTCGGGGTCGAAGATGACGAGGTCGGCGTCGGAGCCGACGGCGACCGTGCCCTTTTTCGGGTAGAGCCCGAACAGCTTCGCGGGCGAGGTCGCCAGCAGCTCGACCATCCGGTTGAGCGAGATCCGGCCGGCGCGGGCGCCGAACTCGTGGATCATGTGCAACCGGTTCTCGAGGCCGGGACCGCCGTTCGGGATCTTCGAGAAGTCATCCTTCCCGAGGCTCTTCTGCCCGTCCCAGAGGAAGGCGCAGTGGTCGGTCGAGATCGCCGAGAGCGCGTCGGTCCGAACCGCGTTCCAGAGTACGTCCCAGTTCGACTTGTCGCGGACGGGCGGCGAGTAGACGTACTTCGCGCCCTCGAAGTCCGGCTTCGCGATGTCTTCAAGCGAGTTGAAGAAGTATTGCGTGCAGGTCTCGCCCCAGACGTCCCAGCCCGCCTCCCTGGCGCGCGCGATCGGCTCGACGGCTTCGCGGCAGGTGACGTGGACGACGTAGAGCGGGGCGCCGGCGACGTGGGCGAGCTGGATCGCGCGGTTCGTGGCCTCGCCCTCGGCCTCCGGCGGACGGGTGAGCGCGTGGAAGAGCGGCTCCGTGTTCCCTGCCTCGAGCGCCTGCCGCACGAGCACGTCGATCAGGTCGCCGTTCTCGGCGTGCACCATCACGAGCGCGCCGGTCTGCGAGGCGACCTCCATCGTCCGGAAGAGCGTCTCGTCGTCGACCATCAGCGCGCCCTTGTAGGCCATGAAGAGCTTGTAGGAGGTGATTCCCTCGCCGGGCAGCGTGGACAGCTCCTCGAGCGAGCCGCCTTCGTGCAGGTCGGTGACCGCCATGTGGTAGCCCATGTCGATCACCTGCTTGCCGTTGGCCTTCGAGCGCCAGTCGGCGATCGCGTCGGCGAAGGTCGAGCCCGGCGGCTGGATGATGAAGTCGACGTGGGTGGTCGTCCCGCCGAAGGCCGCGGCGGTCTGGCCCGACTCGACGTCGTCGATCGTGACCGTCCCGCCGAAGGGCATGTCGAGGTGGGTGTGCGGGTCGACGAGGCCCGGCAACACGTACTTGCCGCTTGCGTCGATCACCTTGTCGGCGCTGGTCTCGAGCGCCTCGCCGATCAGCGACACGGTCTCGTCCTCGACGTGGACGTCGGCGACGTAGTCGTCGGCGGCGGTGATGATCCGGCCGCCCTTGATCAGAACTGACATCGGGCCTCCTCGTCTCGCTCGCCGCGAATCTAGAGGAAATCGGGGCCTCCCGGAAGGAGGCCCCGATCGCTTGGGTTACTGGCCCTTCGGTGTGACCTTGACGGCAGGCTTCTGGTAGTCGCTGCCGTTCACGTCCGTGCCCGCCGCCGAGATCTCGTCAACCGCGTCCTGCGCGAGGTCGGTGCGGTAGGCGTCCGCCGACGGCGCCTTCTTGATCACGCCGAACTGCTGCGCGATCTTCGCCGTTCGGTCATAGGCGGCCTTGTTCATCACGCCGATCCCGTCGGGAGCCGGCCAGACCAGCGCGTTGATCTCGTTCATCATCCACGTCTGGTGCCCCTTGCCGAGCGTAGGCCCGTTGTTCAGCACGATCTGCGTGCACTCGGAGACGTGGCTACGGCAGTAGATCCACCCGCGGAAGCTGGCCGCCAGGAAGCGCTTCGCGATCTCCTGGTGGTCCTTGTCCTTGATCCAGTCGCCGCGCGTGAAGACGCCGTCCTCCAGCATCCCGGTGCCGGCGTCGTCCATCTTGATCACGTTGAGGTCGCTCGGCTGGTAGAGCTTGCCCGTCTTCGGGTTGGTCGTCTCCAGCACCTGGGCGAGCTCGTTGTAGGTCATCGCCGCGGCCGCGTCGACCTGCTTGTTCAGGAACAGGTTCATGTCGAACGGCTGGTTGACGATCGTGACGTCCTTCTTCGGGTCCATGCCGTTCTTGTTCAGCGCCGCGTAGAGCTCGTTCTCGTTGCCGCAGCACCAGACGCCGACCTTCTTGCCCTTCATCTGGCCGATCGACGTGATGTTCGAGTCCTTCCACGTCAGCTCGGTCATGCCGCTGCGGTCGAAGACCTGCGCGATGTTGACGAGGTCCTGGCCCTTGTCGCGCGAGGCCAGCAGGCTCGGCAGCCAGTCGATCCCGAACTCGGCCTGCTTCCCGAGCACGACTTGCTCGGGCGTGATGCTCGGCCCACCGACCTTGAGGTTGACGTCGAGATTCTCGTCGTCGTAGTAGCCCTTCGCCTTGGCGGCGTAGTAGCCGGCGAACTGGGCCTGGGTGACCCACTTCAGCTGGAGGGTGACCTTCGCCTTGGCTCCCCCTTCGCCCTTGTCCGTGTCTCCCTCCGACGACTTGCTGCTGCCGCCGCAGCCCGCGGCGATCGTGCCCACCAGCAGCACGAGCAGCGCGACGAGCGTGAACCTGCCCTTCATTCGTTCCCCTTTCGTGTCGACCTCGATCCGGTTCGGCCCATTGTGAACCGCTCTCACTCCGTCTGGAAGTCCCTCCGCGAAGGGTCCCACGACGTCGCGAAGCGCTCCGTGAGCGCGACCGCGCCGTAGAAGAGGATCCCAAACGCGCTGGCCAGCACGATCCCGGCCCACGCGACGGTGAAGTTCGAGTAGGCCGACGCGTTCAGGATCGTCACCCCGAGCGCCATGGTCGGGCCGCCGAAGTACTCGCCGACGATCGCGCCGATCATCGAGAGCACGCTCGCGATCTTGAGACCGGCGAACATGTGCGGCAGCGAGGCCGGGATCCGCACGCGCCTGAAGATCGACACCTGGCCGGCCGCGTAGGAGCGCATCAGCTCGATCGCGCGCGGGTCGACCGAGGTCAGCCCGCGCAGCGTGTTGATCATCACCGGAAAGAAGCAGAGCACCGCGGCGATCGCCATCTTCGAGAACGGGTTCAGCAGCCCGAACCAGTCGTTCATGATCGGCGCGAACGCGATGATCGGGATCGCGTTGGCGGCGACCGCGAACGGCATGAAGGCCGTCCCCAGCCAGCGGAAGTTGGCGAACAAGAGCGCGCTCAGGATGCCGAGGCTCGAGCCGAGCGCGAAGCCGCCGAGCGCCTCCTTGAAGGTGTAGATGCCCGCGTGCCAGAGCGAGCTGCGCTCGTCCCAGAAGGTCTGCGCGATCTCGGTCGGCTTGGGCAGCAGGAAGTCCTGGACGTCGAAGGCGACGACCAGCGCCTGCCAGAGGACGATCCCGAGCACGAAGACCGCGAGCGCCGGGCCCCAGTCGAAGACTCGGCGCTGCACCGCGGCTGCGCTCATGCGGCCACTTCGCCGCCGGCCAGCCGCTCACGCACCTCGGTCACGAGCTCGAAGAAGCGCGGCTCCTCTCGCGTCCGCGCGGTGCGCGGGTACGGCAGGTCGATCTCGACGATCCCGGCGACACGCCCGGGCCGCGCCGACAACACGACGACCCTGGTCGAGAGGAAGACCGCTTCGGGGATCGAGTGCGTGACGAACACGATCGTCGACCCGCTCGCCTCCCAGATCCGCAGCAGCTCCATGTTCATGCGCTCGCGGGTCATCTCGTCGAGCGCGCCGAACGGCTCGTCCATCAGCAGCAGCGCCGGGTCGAAGGAGAGCGCCCGCGCGATCGCCACGCGCTGCTGCATCCCGCCCGAGAGCTGCCACGGGTGGTTGTCCTCGAAGCCCTCCAGCTCGACCAGACCGACCAGCTCGTTGACGCGCTGAGAGCGCTTCTCCTTGCTCCAGCGCAGCAGCTCGAGCGGAAGCGCGATGTTCTTCGAGACGGTGCGCCAGTCGTAGAGCACCGCCTCCTGGAAGACGATCCCGTAGTCGTGGTCGAGCCTCGCGCGGTGGGCGGTCTTGCCATTCACCTCGACCGAGCCGGCGGA
>Ga0307289_10000584_pt1 | contig 15718 bp, 14 predicted proteins | sample ER_DNA_143_FD_194483 | JGI IMG/M metagenome (GOLD analysis project Ga0307289, IMG submission 194483) | Bulk soil microbial communities from the East River watershed near Crested Butte, Colorado, United States - ER_DNA_143 | ecosystem: Environmental > Terrestrial > Soil > Floodplain | place...
GACTCCGAACGCGCGGCCTAGTTGTGCTGACGCCGGCTGGGTGAGCGTCGTCCTCAATCCGGCTGCGTAGCCCGACCCTGCCACTTCAGAGCATCCACTCAGGCGCTTAGCGCCATTTGTGGCGACTCGCGGCGGTCGCCGGGTCAACTATGCCCACATCACTTATAGCTAAGGAAAACTGCCATGTTTGAACAGGAACACCGCCCGCAGCAACAGATCAGCCGGGAGGCTGCGGAGCGCTACGCGATCACGGTCGCGGTTACGGCGCGCAGGGCTGAGGCCAAGCGCGTACGCCGGCAGCGGCGAGCGGTTCGCCAGACTCGCTCATCTGCTGCTGAAGCGGCGTGATCGGCACCGGAGAACGTGCGCTGAGCCTGTCCAGTCGTTCGACAGGCTCAGCGCGCAATGGCTGTTGCGGCTTAGGTCGCATTCAGCGGCGGCGGCGCGCCGTGCCAAAGATGCTCCGAACGATCTCCGTCCCGGCCGTTCGCGCGAACTGCTTGAACGCACTCGAGCCCGTGATCTGCTCCACCATGGACTTCTCGCGGCGTTGCGGCGTACCCGAACGCGTCCGCGCGGCCGCCCGTGCCTCGCGCTCAGCTTGAGCCTGAGCTCGCTCCCGCTCCTTGGCTTCAGCAGCCGCCCGAGCCGCGGCCTCCTTTTCCAGGCGCTCGCGCTCTGCCTCCTCAGCTCCAGCCTGCAACTTCCGCGCGAGGATCTCGTGGGCTGAGTCGCGATCAAGCGATTGGCCGTATTTGGCCATGAGTGCCGAGGCCGCGATCCCCGGCCGTAGTACCTCATCCGGCGTCGGCGCCATCAGCGACTCAGGCGCCCGCATCCGGGTCCACGCCACAGGCGTCGGCGCTCCGTCGGGATCCATCACCGTCACGATCGCTTCGCCAATGCCGAGCTGCTGCAGTGCTTCCGACAGGTCGTAGTGCGACTTCGGAAAAGTAGCGACCGTTTGCTTGAGAGCCTTAGCTTCGTTCGGCGTATGGGCGCGGAGCTGATGCTGCACGCGCGATCCCAGCTGGGCCAGTACGTCGTCGGGCACATCCTTCGGCGTCTGAGTGACGAAGAAGATTCCGACACCCTTGGAGCGGATCAGCCGCACGGTTTGCGCAATGGCGTCCAGAAACGCCTTGGAAGCGTCGTCGAAGAGCAGGTGCGCCTCGTCAAAGAAAAAGACCAACTTCGGCTTGTCGATGTCGCCGACCTCAGGCAGCTCATGGAACAGGTCGGCAAGCAGCCACATCAAAAAGGTGGAGAAGACCGCTGGCCGGTCCACCAGATTGGGTAGCTCCAGCAGCGAGATCACACCGCGTCCATCGCGCGTGACCCGCAGTAGGTCGGCGGTGTCAAACTCGGGCTCCCCGAAGAAGGCCTCGGCACCTTGGTCGGCAAAGTTGATCAAGGTCCGGAGGATTACGCCGATCGTCGAGGCGCTCAAACCGCCGATGTTCTTTAGCTCCGCCTTGCCCTCGTCGCTGGTCAGATGCATCAGCACTGCCCGCAGGTCGTTCAGGTCCAGCAGGGGCAGCCCGGCCTGGTCGGCGTAATGGAACACCAAGCCCAGCGAGGACTCCTGTACGTCGTTAAGGCCGAGCACCTTTGACAACAACACCGGTCCAAACGAGCTCATAGTCGCCCGCAGCGGGACGCCATTTCCTTGTCCGCCGAGCGCAAAGAATTCGGTCGGGCAGGCTTTCGGCTGCCAGTTCTGGCCGATCTTCTGGGTACGCGCCAGCAGCTTGTCGTTCGGCTGTCCCGGCGAGGCAATCCCTGAGAGGTCACCCTTGATATCGGCGGCAAAGACCGGCACGCCGGCTGCAGAGATCTGCTCGGCCATCAATTGCAGCGTCTTGGTCTTGCCCGTACCGGTGGCGCCGGCCACCAGCCCGTGCCGATTCAGCATGCTCAACGGGATACGGACTACAGCGGATGGAACCGGCGCGTCGTTCTCCATCAAGACACCAAGCTCGATGGCCGGCTCGTCGAAGGTGTAACCCTGAACGATTTGTTGTACGTCCTCAGAGAGTTCTTCGGCGACCGGCTCACTCATGTGCCAAATCGTAACGACGGACCGTGGAGTTGCCCTCCCCAACTTGATTAGAGTGTCACAGTGATTTTCAAGCGCGTCGGGGACGTACGCCCGTACCCAGATCATGGTTACGTCCAGAAGCAGTGGGCGGCGATCGCCCCGCACCAGGTGCGCTTGGACCAGCTCGTCACCACAAAGCGGACGCTGGATCTGGAAGCACTGCTGGAAGAAGATTCAACGTTCTATGGCGACCTGTTTGCCCACGTCGTGCAGTGGCGCGGAGAGCTCTATCTCGAGGACGGGCTGCACCGCGCGCTGCGCGCGGCGCTCCAGCAGCGACAGACCATGCATGCCCGAGTGCTTGACCTGAAGTAACGCCGAACTCCAGGTAGGCTCACCCGCACGGGGGGTAGTCGGGCACGGGAGGAGCTCGGGACTCACGCATCGGGGCCGCTGCGGAGGTAAAGGAGTTCGACGTTGATCGGTCGGATTTTCCGCGTGGCGCGAACCCCGGTCACCCTCCTGATCTTGTTCGGAGTTCTGCTATACGGCGCCTATTGGGGCTACAACAACATCATCAAGCCCGTCCCGGCGCTGCCTCCCGAACCGTGCGTCGTCCAGAACCTCCCTAACGGTCAGCTGAAGACCAGCCAGGTCGTGGTCAGGGTGTACAACGGCGGCGATCGCAAGGGTCTGGCAGCCGACGTCGGGCGGTCGTTACGAGGCAAAGGTTTCCGCGTCACACTGACCACCAACACCGTCGAGAAGATCCAGAAGACCGTAATCGTCGGCGCTGACGTGAACAATCCCGAGGTGAAGTTCGTCAAGACCTTCTTCAAGGAGTCGGTCGTACGCGCCGACCAACGGGTAGATCGTACGGTCGACGTACTCGTGGGCAATAAGTACGGAGGCTTCGACAAAAAGGCCAAGACCACCTATCAGGTGGAGGCCGACACGGTATGTCTCCCCTCACAGACTCCGAGCGCCACCCCCGCCCTCGGCGGCTGATTCGAGGCTGGTGGACTATTCCGACGATGCTGGAGCGGCTGCGGAATGTGCAGAACGCCCATGACGCCGAGGGCATGGCAGCGCTGTTCGCCGAGGACTACGCCAGCTCTCAGCCGTTGCACGCCGGCCGCGCGTTCGTTGGCCGTGCGCAGGTCTTAGAGAACTGGACAGCGGTTTTCGAGGGCGTGCCGGACTTTGTTTCGGAGCTGGTGTCCTACTCCATCGACGGCAAGACCGAATGGGGCGAGTGGTATTGGCATGGGCGGCACCTGGATGGCTCAGCGTTTGCCATGCGTGGCGTCACAATCTTTGTCGTACGCAGCGATCTGATCGCTGAGGCGCGCTTGTTTATGGAGCCCGTCGATACGGCCAACGAGGACATCGAGGCGGCTGTACAGGAGCTCTACAAGCCCCCGCCTGCCGAGACGCCCTGAGCCCCGTACGGGTCGATCGATCTCTCACTCTGCAGCGCTCGAGCGCCAGCGGGCGAGTCGACCGCGCTGCCCCACGGCCCGCAGGCGTTCCTCGGTGTTGGCTCGTTGATCCTCAGGCGTCACGATGAGCAACTCGTCGCCCGCCTGGATCCGTTCTCGGCCGCCTGGATAGAAGGGTCGATCATCTCGGATGATCAAGGACACGACGGTGTCTTTGGGAAGCCGAAGCTCGGCCACTTCAACACCGATGAGCCGCGACTTGGCCGGGATGCGTACCTGCAACAGATCGGCCGAGATCTTGTCTAGAGGTGCCAGCTCGACTTCAACGTCTTGTGCTGTTTCATCGTCAACCAGCCCGAGCAGCCGGGCCACGAAGGGCAGCGTCGGACCTTGCAGGCAGGTAAAGACAATGACAAAAACCAGCACCACGTCGAAAAGGAATTCCGCGCCTGCGACCTCCTGCGCCAGCGGAATAGTGGCCAGGACGATGGGAACGGCCCCGCGCAACCCGGCCCAGGACAAAAACACCTGATGCCGCACTGGAACCTTGAACCAGATAGCGGACGCCACAACCGAAGCGGGCCGAGCAACGAGTGTGAGGAAGAGCCCCGCCGTAATCGCGATGAGCGCGGCCTGAAGAGTGACGCGATCGGGGAAAGCAAGCAGGCCGAGCATGACGAAGAGGCCGATCTGGGCGATCCAGCCAATGCCTTCCACAAAAGAGCGGGTCGCGGCGCGGTGCGGCAGTTGGAGATTGCCAAGAATGAGCGCGCAAACATAGACAGCCGCGAATCCGCTGGCGTGGATGAGCGCGGTGATTCCGTACGCGAACACGGTCCAGACCAAGATCGCGAGTGGATAGAGCCCCGAAGAGGGCAGTGCAACGCGGCGCAAAATCTGCGCCCCAAGCCACCCAAGACCACCACCAATGACAACGCCTCCCAGCAGCTCGAGCACGATCAAGCCGAAGAGCCCGAGAACGCCGACCTCGGCAGGCTGGCCTACCGCAAGTGAGCTGGCGACCATCACCAGCAGCACGGTTGGTGCATCGTTGAGACCAGACTCGGCTTCCAGCGCGCCCCGCAGTGCATGCGGAATCGGAACATTACGGAGCACGGAGAAGACCGCTGCGGCATCGGTTGGGGACGTGACCGCGCCCAGCAGCATCGCAATCCAGATGGGCAATCCCAGGACATAGTGCCCGAAAAGAGTCATCAGGCCGACGCTGATTCCCACCCCGACAGTGGCGAGCAATGCAGCCAAGATGGCGGAGGACCTGATGTCGCTCCACCTTGTGGTGAGTCCGCCCTCAGCAAGAATCACCACCAGAGCGGCGAACCCCAACGCCTGCGCAAGATGGACATTGTCGAAGGGGATCCCGATGACGGATTCGCCCATCACCAGACCGAGTCCGAGGAACAGCAGCAGGGACGGTAAGCCGATCCGGGCGCCGATTCGAGCGGCGATGATCGCGACGATCAAGACGACAGCACCCACTAGCAGGATGACGTCGATCTCAATCATGCGCACATCTTTCCGGAAAGTTAGAGCGCATGATGCGGGCGCATCAAAGCGGGCTTAGGGCGCAGAATCGCGACGCATCCGGGCCCGCCGTTTGCCCTCATGCATCGCCTGGACACGGGCAACAGGAATGGTGTGGCCCTCGGCCAATAAATCCGCATTGAGTTGCTGAGGTTTGGGCATGTGGTCGGCCCACGGATCGGTCCCATCCAGGAGCCCCGCCGCATTGTGGATAGTGAAGTCAGCAGGCACCACTCGGTCAAGGTCATCCCAGGACACCGGAAACGAGACGGATACGCCGGGCCGGATCCGTGGACTGTACGCGGCCACGACGGTGGCGCCGCCGGCACGTGTCGAGTCGAGGAAGACCTTGCCCTCCCGCTCTTCCTTGACAAAGGCAGTTGTTGCTAAGTCTGGATCGATCCGCTCGGCGCGTACGGCCACAGCCCTAGTTGCCGCAGCCGCATCCTCCGGTGAGGTCTCGGGCGCTAGCGGCACGAATATATGCACGCCCTTCGCGCCGCTCGTTTTGACAGCACCAGCCATGCCCGCTTCGTCTAGCGCTTGTCGGACCAGTTGGGCAGCCTGCACGACCACATCGAACGTCGCTCCCTCTGGAGGATCCAGATCAAGTACTAGATAGTCGGGGTACATCGGATGGCTGACGCCGAAGAGCGTGACGTGGTATTCCACGGCACGCTGGTTGGCGAACCACAGCAGTGTCCGACGGTCATTGCACAGGGCGTACGAAACTTCCCGCCGAGAGGCATCGGCCCAGATCTGCGTTCTGGCGACCCACTCCGGCGTGTACTTGGGAAGGTTCTTCTGCATGAATGGCGGCTGACCGGGTCGGATGCGGATGACAGACAGCGGCCGGTCGCGTAAGCAGGGAAGGATGCGAGCGTCAACCGCACCGAAGTAGTCGACGAGGTCCCGCTTTGTCGCACCGGCACCATCGAAGAGTTCTTGATCTAGGTGGGTGAATGAGACGCCGTCGCGCTCTTCGTCTCCGGCGTTCATGAATTGATCATCACCGGAGGCTAGCTTCAGGACTGGTCGCGTTTACCGCCTGATCTGGATAGTTCTCGGGGAAGTGGCAGGCCACGTGGTGTCGGGGCAGCAGCTCGACCAGCGGCGGCTCCTCAGTCCGGCAGATCTCCTGCGCCTTCCAGCACCGGGTGTGGAACCGGCATGCCGGCGGGGGTGAGATCGGACTCGGCACGTCACCGCTTAGCAGGATCCGTTCCCGCTCCTGACGGCGTCGAGTGTCGGGGACGGGCACGGCTGACATCAGCGCGACCGTGTACGGATGCATCGGCGCCCCGTACAACGCCTCGGCGTCGGTAAGTTCGACGATCTTGCCGAGATACATCACGGCGACCCGATCCGAGACATAGCGCACTACCGACAAGTCGTGGGCGATGATCACGTATGTCAGATCGAACTCGGATTGCAGGTCCTCCAGCAGGTTGATGATCTGTGCCTGAATTGAGACGTCCAGGGCAGACACCGGCTCGTCGGCAACGATCAGCCGAGGGCGCAGTGCGAGGGTCCGGGCGATTCCAATGCGTTGTCGCTGGCCACCGGAGAATTCGTGCGGATAGCGGTTGTAGTGCTCGGGATTGAGACCAACCGCAGCCAGCAGGTCCTGAACAGCCTTCTTAACTCCCCCCGGCGGATTTACGCCCTGAATGCGGAATGGCGCGCCTACGATCTTGCCCACCGTGTGCCGCGGATTAAGCGACGAGTACGGGTCTTGGAAGATCATTTGCAGGTCGCGCCGCAACGGCCGCATCGCCGCATCTTTGAGGTGGCTGATGTCGCGCCCCTCGAACGTGATCTTTCCGGCAGTTGGCTCGAGGAGCCGAGTCAACAGCCGCGCCGTCGTCGATTTGCCGCACCCTGACTCGCCGACAATTGAGAACGTTTCGCCTCGCTTGACGGAGAAATTCACTCCGTCTACCGCCTGCACCGCCGCCACTTGGCGGCGCAGGATCCCAGCGCGGATCGGAAAGTGCTTGATCAACCCTTCGACAATGATCAGGTCCGAGTCCTGCTCGGCACCCGCTTCCGCAGGCTTCTGAGTGGACGCGGTCATAGCTTCGGCGCAATCTCGTGTTCCCAGATCTGCTCGCGGTCGGTCTGGGACAGATGGCAGGCCACGGTGTGACCGGGTTCGACCGGGATCAGTTCGGGACGGATGTCCTCGCTCAGACCGCCGTTTCGTGCGGCGTACGCGCACCGAGGGTGGAACGGGCAGCCCGGCGGCACATTGATCAGGCTGGGTGGTGAGCCCGTGATCGCGAGCAGCCGCTCGCTCCTGGTCCGGTCAAAGCGCGGCATCGATCCAAGTAATCCCCAGGTATAGGGGTGGGCGGGCCGATTGAAGAGCTGTTCAGCGCTGCCGTACTCCACAGCGCGGCCCGCGTACATCACCAGCACATCGTCGGCGATCTCGGCGACGACGCCGAGATCGTGGGTGATCAACACGACGGAGGAGTTGAATTCGCTCTGCAGGTCGCGGATCAGGTCCAAGATCTGCGCCTGGACAGTGACGTCAAGCGCTGTGGTCGGCTCGTCGGCCATGAGCAGGTCCGGATCGCAGGACAGCGCCATAGCGATCATGGCCCGCTGCCGCATTCCGCCTGAAAACTGATGCGGGTACGCGTCGACACGCCGGCTCGGCTCTGGGATGCCCACCCGGCCGAGCATGTCGATGGCGTGTTTGCGCGCCACCTTCTTGTTTACCGGATTGTGGATGCGGTAAGCCTCAATGATTTGCTGGCCGACCGTGTAGTAAGGATTCATGGCCGAGAGCGGATCCTGGAAGATCATGGCCATCCGCTTGCCGCGCAAGCTCCGGACATATTCCGGAGTTTTGCCCAACAACTCGTCCCCGTCGAGATAGATCTCGCCGCTCAGCTGCGCGCCGGGGCGAGTCTGCTCCGAAGCCGGCCGGGTATGCAAACCCATGATCGCCAGGCTGGTTACGCTCTTCCCCGACCCCGACTCGCCCACAATGCCAAGAGTCTTGCCGCGGTCCAGGGCGAAGCTCAGCCCATCGACCGACTTCACCAACCCGTCGTCGGTCGGGAAGTGCACGCGAAGATCAACTACCTCTAGGAACGGCTGTTCCTCGCCCTGCCCCGGATGCCGGATGACGAGGTCACGCAGCGCGGACGTCGTCATTGGAGTCGCACCCGTGGATCGATAACGCCGTACAGGAGATCAACGAACAAGTTCGCCATAATCACGAAGAACCCGGCGACCAGGGTGACGCCGAGGATTTTGGGCAAGTCGTTATTGAGGATGCCGTCGAGGGCGTACTTGCCGAGGCCGTTAAGCGAAAACGTCTTCTCAGTGAGCACCGCACCCCCAAGCAGCAGGCCGACGTCAAGGCCGAAAATGGTTAGGACAGGGGTCAGTGCCCCTCGGAGGGCGTGCTTGACGATAACCCTGCGCTCGGAAAGCCCTTTGGCCCGCGCAGTGCGAATGTAATCCTCGGTCATGGTCTCCAGCATTCCGGCCCGGGTCAGCCGGGCGTACTGGGCGGAGAACAGAAAGGCGAGAGTAATCCAGGGCAGCAGCAATGAGTACGCCCACTGCGCCGGGTTCTCGCTGAACGGAACGTAATGGCCGCCGGGGGAAGTGATGCCAAGCCGGTAGCTGAAAAATGCCAGCGCAATAAGTCCAGTGAAGAAGATCGGGAGCGATACTCCGGCCAGCGCGATCCCCATCGCGGACCGGTCGAACAACGTGCCCCGTCGGAGGGCTGAGATCACGCCAATCGTGACGCCAGCGACCAGCCAGATGATCGACGCTCCAATGACCAGCGAAATCGTCACGGGGGCGCGATCGAGCAACTCAGGCCACACCGGCTGGTGGGTGATGAAGGAGTATCCGAAGCAAGGGGCAGGGCAATGCTCCACGCCGGCGCCAAAGTCGTAGTCCGCGCCGACGAATATCCCCTTGAGCCAATTCCAGTACTGCACCGGTACCGGGTCGAGGAACCCGAGCCGTTCCGCGGTAAGGTGAACGGTCTCCGCAGTGGCGGCCCGCCCCACGTAACGCGTCGCGAGCGTTTCCGGGGTCGCTCCGCCCAGTCGCGGAATGAGGTAAAAGATGCCGAAGGTGACCATGCTGAGCACGATCAGCAGCACCACCGCCCACAGCAGCCGTCGCACAATGTAGGCGAACACGTCACCTCCTCAGCTGATCATGCGCGCTGAGCCTGTCGCACCCTTCGACAGGCTCAGGGCGCAGATGATCTTTGTTTCCTACTTCTGGGCTCCCATCCCCAGGTAGTCGTACTCACCGAATGCATCGGTGACCATGATGTTGGTGGCATTCTTGGACCGCAACAGCAAGGTCTTCGAGTACACGCCTGGGTAGATGACGGCTTCCTCCATGACGCGCTTGTCGATCTCGCCCCACATCTGGTTGCGCTTGTCCGTGTTGAGTTCGGTCAGGGCCTTGTCGAGCATCTGATCTACCTCGGGGATGCGGACACTCATATTGGATGAACCGCCGGTCTCGCGGATGACCCTGGAGTCGACGATCTGGGACAAGAAGCCGAAACCATCTGGCCAGTCGGCCCCCCAACTGTTGAGGCAGAGCCCCAGCTTGTTCTTCACCACGTATGGCGGGAGGCCGCAGTATTGGGCGAAGTAATCACCCTGCGGATACGGCTTTAACGTGAGCTTGATGCCAACTCGACCCAGCGCCTGCTGGAAAGCCTCCGCGGTGGCCTTCTCTTTTGGCCGCTCGGCGCGGTAGCCGATGTTGGTCTCGAAGCCGTTCGGCTGGCCGCAGGCTTCCAGTGACTTCTTGGCCGCGTCCAGGTCGCCCTTGTGGTCTTGACCGTTCGGGAACAGATCGAAGGCCTGATAGCCCGGAATGTTGGGCGGCAGGATTGTGGTTGCCAGGTCCCCACCTGCGAACGGGCCACCGTACGCGGCCTGATAGCCGGTCTGATCCATGGCGTACATGACCGCCTTACGGCATTCGATCTTGTCGAGCGGAGGGACTGTCGGAATGATCGAGGTGTAGTTGAGCCGCGTACCGAGCGGGTTGTCCGCATTCGCCTTCAAATTCGGATCCTGAAGGACCCGGCTTTGTGCGGCCGGTTGGACTCCAACAGCCGAGACATCGACGTCGAGGTCGCCGCTGAGGATTCGGTTGTCGACGTCGTCAGGATTCACATTGAGGGAAACCTCCATGCGGTCAGGGAGCGCCTTGCGATTGGGATCGGTCGCGGGATCCCACTGATCGTTGCGCACCAGGTTGAAGCTCTTGCCGGGCTGCAGGTCGGCAAACTTGTACGGACCACTGGAGACAACCGAGTTCCGGTACTTGGCGCCGGTGTCCTTGTCCTTGGGCACTGGCATCGTGTCGGGTTGCTGCGCCAAATAGTCGAAAGCTGCAAACGGCTGCTTGCTGTGGAAGACGATTGTGTACTTATCGGGGGTCTCAATGGCCGAATCAGTGTTGGCGTTCGGTGACTTGTAGGGGCCCTTGTAGCCATTCGGTAGATCGAGGATGGCCTCCCAATAAGCCGGTCCGTTGGGGAACGTTTGCTTGTCGGTGGAGCGCAGCACCGCGTATTTCACATCGGCGGACGTCACCTCCGTGCCGTCCTCGAACTTGACACCCTGGCGCAGCTTGTAGGTCCAGGTCTTAGCCCCGTCTGATGCCTGGCCAGGGCCTTCAGCGAGATCCGGCACCAGCTGGTTGCCCTCCTTGCCAGGCGCGGCCTTGAACATCATGAGCGAGCGGCCATAGTTTCGCGCGAAGTTCCATGACCAGGCGTAGTACGTCTCGCCGGGATCCAAGGTGTCCCAGTCACCGGGGTTCGCGAACTTCAGCGTGCCGCCTTTTTGGTCTGAGGGGGTGACGACGCTGGTGGATGCAGCGTTGAAGGCGGCCTGAGCGCCCTGACTACCAGACCCTTGCTGGCTACTCGCGCCGCCACCGCCGCCGCAAGCGGCCAGTAGTAGTGCGGCCGAAACCCCTACAGCGGCCAGGCCTCTAGCTCGCCAGGATCTCGAATGGTTCATTCCTGAATCCCTTCTTGTTCAGTCGGGGGGGTCACCCCGAGATGATTCCTATCGGTTGGCTCGTGGGTCGATGGCGTCACGTAGGCCGTCGCCGAACAGGTTGAAGGCCAAGACCGTGGCGAAGATCGCCATGCCAGGCCAGAACATGAAGTGCGGCTGCGTGTAGTAGACGACGGCGTCAGACAGCATGCCGCCCCAGCTGGGCGTAGGCGGGCGGATACCGACACCGAGGAAGGACAGCGCCGCTTCAAAAAGGATGTTGGTCGGGATCAACAGCGTCGAGTAGACCAGGATCGGCGCCATGAGGTTGGGCAGCATCTCGGTTCGGAGAATGTAGCCGCGGCGCGCCCCAATGCTTTTGGCCGACTCGACGAACTCCCGTTCTCGGAGCGAGAGCGTCTGGCCGCGAATGATCCGTCCGATATAAGGCCAGTTGAAGAAACCGATGATGAAGATCAGCAAGGCGATCCGCAGCTGGTTGCCCTGGAGGCCGAACGCCTGATCCGGAAAGACTCCGGCCAGGGCGATGGCCAAAACCAGCAGCGGGAAGGCCAGGAATACGTCCATCAGCCGGCTGGTGAAGGTGTCCGTCCACCCTCCGACGAAACCGGAGATGATGCCAAGCGTGGTCCCGATGAGCACCGACAGCAGCGTCGCCAGGAAGGCGATCAGCAGAGAGATTCGGCTGCCGTACACGATCCGGCTGAAGATGTCACGACCGTTGACCGGCTCGATCCCCATGAGGTGATCCCAGCTCATCCCCCCGAACCGGCCGATGGGTGCCAGGGTGCCACCCGCGGTATCGATAAGCTCCTGGTGGAACTCGTTCGGCGGGTCCCCGAGGTACTTCACGATCAGCGGCGCGAATATGGCTACCAGGATGAGAAAGATCAAGAAGGCGCCGCCGGCAAGGGCGACCTTGTCCCTCTTGAGCCGCATCCAGGCGATTTGCCCGAGGGAGCGACCCTCCGTCGGCCCGGCGCCTGCCAGTACGGCCTCCGGTATGGCGGCTTCGGCCTCAGCGCCGGCCTCCGGCGGTAATGTCAACTTTTCGCCTCCTACCCAGAGGTAACATAGCCCCAAAGATCAGCTAGCGCTTCATTTGGGACCCGGTTGTGACCGCAGCGATATGCCTGTGGGAGCGCTGAATGCATGGCACAACCAGTTGCGCAAGGCATGTCGCCTGAATGATGATCATGTGCCCGAGCGGACACATCTGGGAGAGTGAGGCGCTTCTTGTCCGAGGCCGCTATTGATCTTCAGGTACCTGACCTGGCCACGCTGCACGAGCGGCGGAGCGAGAAGTGGTCCGGCGGCGAGGAGCATGTGCTTCCGTCAACGGTCGCCGAAATGGACTTTCCGCTAGCTCCGGAGATCACGGCGGCGCTGCACGCGGCGATCGACCGACATGATCTTGGCTATACCCCGCCGAGCGGAACTCAGCTTCCCGCGGCGTTCGCCGGCTTCGCCCGACGGCAGCTCGGCTGGACAGTCGACCAAGATCAGATCACGCTGGTCCCAGACGTCATGGCGGGACTGATCGAGCTATGCCGCGTACTGGTTGAACCAGGTGCGCAGGTGGCATTCTTCACGCCCGCGTATCCCCCCTTCTTCGATGAACTTCCGCAGGCGCGAGTTCACCTCGTGCAACTTCCTCTGGAAGCGGAGGACGTAATAGTCGATCTTGAATTGGAGGCGGCGCTGGCCGGCGGGGTACGCGCCCTGGTGCTGACCAATCCGCACAACCCGACCGGCCGGGTGCTATCGCGGCCAGAGTTGGAGCAGATTGCCGAGCTATGCGACAGCTTCGGCTGCTGGGTGCTCGCTGATGAGATTCATGCGCCGCTGGTCCTGAAGGACGCAACCCATACGCCTTGGTTGGGAGTTTCCGACGCCGCGCGGGAACGTGGCATTGCTCTCACCTCAGCATCCAAAGCGTTCAATGTGGCTGGGCTGAAGGCGGCGCTCATGATCACTGCCTCCGATCGAGCTAGGGATGCAGTGCGGCGCGTGCCATCGCTGACCGATCGCGTGGGGCTGCTCGGCGTCATCGCGGCCGAAGCGGCTTTCACGTCTGGCGACCGATGGTTGGACGCCGTGCGTGATCAGCTGACCGGGAACCGCCAGCTTCTCGGTGATCTCCTGGCCGCCGAAGTTCCCAAGATCAATTGGAGTCCGCCACAGGCCTCTTACCTTGCCTGGTTGGACTGCCGGGCCCTGGGCCTCGGCGACAATCCATCCGAAATGTTCCTCCAGCGAGGAAGGGTCGCCCTCAGTCGAGGGTTGGATTACGGCCGGGAGGGAGCCGGCTTCGTGCGGTTGAACTTCGGCACCAGCTCGGAGCATGTGACAGATGCTGTGCACCGGATGGCTCGAGCGATGTCGTGACCGGTGAGCGACATCTCGCGATACTGAGGTATGGCGCTCGCCGGCGACCTACGCAAATGGCTTGAGGACAAAGATCCAAGCCTTGTTGCCGTAAAACGCGCTGTTCGGGTGACTCTGGCCGCGTGCGTGGCGTTTTACTTCAGCCTGTACGTGCTGGATAACACCCAAATGGCGACGTTCGCCTCTTTTGGTTGCATCGCCTTTGGCGCATTTTCTGAGGTGACAGGCGAACCGTGGCAGCGCACCAAGACGTACGCCGTTGGGCTGATCGCCGGCATTGTCGTGGTGACGCTTGGCACGGCGCTCGCGGTCACCACCTGGGCAGCCGTTGCTGGGATGTTCGTGGTTGGTTTCGCGATCGCATATGCCGGCGTCGGCGGTCCGCGCGTGGCGGGTGTGGCAAATGGGCTGCAGTTGCTTTATATCTTGCCGAGCTTTCCGCCGTACCGCCCGGAGGCACTGGGATCGCGGCTATTGGGTCTGATCCTTGCGGTCGTACTACTTGCGATAGTCGATCGTGTGCTCTGGCCGCCACCTGTACCGACGCCATTCCGTCATCGGTTAGCCGAAGTCATCCGCGCTGTTCGGGATCGGCTGGTGTCGCTTTTGGAGTCAGCTGGTGATCGGCAGGCGTCTGCTCAATTCGATGGCGGCATTAGCCTCCGACTCAGTCGCATACCACCGCTCCAACGACCAACCGGGCCAGGCCGACGCGATCGAGCAGCCATGCATGCAGCCACGCTGCTGCGCGGCGTGGAGGGCCGAGTCAGTGCATTGGCTCAGCTAGCCGAGCAGCATCGTCCGGCAGTAGCCCATGGCGAGGGCGCGACATTGCTAGACGCAACGGTGCGAAGCCTTGGCGAGTCCGCGGAAGTCCTTGCCCGGCCTCTTGACGACCATGACGACCGGCGCAGCCCGGGTCCTGATCCGGCACCAGTAGAAGACGCGCTCACTCACTATGTGCAACGTCGCGAGGCCCGTGCGGCAAGTGTGGAAGTTGATAGCGATCTCCCGACTCGGCTGCGCTCGGCCGTCGCGATAGAAGAGCTGGCTGTGTGGACCCGGGATCTTGCGGAGGCAACGCGAATCATGCAAGGCGAACACGTTCCGGAGCCGCGGGCACGATCTATGGCTGAGCCCTTCTGGTATGCCAACAGCTCCACGCTGTCACTATGGTTCGCGCGGTTTCGCGGTCATTTCACCCCGCGATCAGTGTTCTTTCAAAATGCCATCCGGTTGGCCATCGGGCTGGCCCTTGCTCGGTTAGTAGCCGGGGTGCTGGACCTGTCCCACGGGTTCTGGATGCTGTTGGCGACACTGACATTGATGCGCACGTCGGTAGCGACCACCCGTGCCGCCATCGTTCCAGCATTTCTCGGAACCGTCGCTGGTGGCCTTGTGGCGGCTTTGGTCCTGGCGTTAGCCGGTGGTAATTCTCTTGTATACGAGGTGGCCTTTCCGTTTGTCATGATCATCGCCCTGACGGCCGGTCCTCTGATTGGTCTGGCTGCCGGCCAGGCCGCGTTCACGTTACTTGTAGCGATGCTGTTCGCTCAGATGGCTCCCGTGTCTTGGCGGCTCGCCGAGGTCCGCGTACTCGACGTTGTGCTGGGTGGGCTGCTCGGTGCGGTGGTCGGACTTCTCGTTTGGCCGCGGGGGGCCCAGGGAGAGATGCGGCGGATCACCAAGGTGACATTGGAAACTGCAGCGAATGATCTTGAGTCAACCGTGGGATCGTTGGCACACCGCGACGTCGCTTCTTTGGATCGGCAAGGCACCGCCGAGGTGGCCGTACATTTCCTGCTGTTGACCGACTCGACCTATGCGCAATATCGGTCAGAGCTCAGAAGCGCGCCAGACGCGATCGACTGGTTGGGCGTCCTTGGGCTCGTTCATGAGGTCGTTCGAGGAGGTCAGGTCTTGCGTCGTACCCATGGCACGGCCGGGCCGCTGCCGTGGCCGGGCGTTGCCGCTGACTTGGAGAATCTTGGATCGGGTACGGCCGATCAACTCCGTGGACTCGGGCGGCTGTTGAGCATCAAATCCGCGGCGCAACAGGCTGAGCCGAAGGCCGCCGAGATCTCCGTTGATTCATGGATCTCCACGAGCGACGGTCGAGAAGTCGCCCGTCGGCAAATCGACCCAGCAGCCGCAGTACGCGTCCTCGATCTCTGGGGCTGGCTCACTGGTGTGGCCTTTGATAGCCGCAGGGCGTCCGATGGTGTCAGGCGCGCCATCGAGTCGCGATAACTCGTTGCCGATTCAGTCTT
>Ga0307289_10000586_pt1 | contig 15673 bp, 13 predicted proteins | sample ER_DNA_143_FD_194483 | JGI IMG/M metagenome (GOLD analysis project Ga0307289, IMG submission 194483) | Bulk soil microbial communities from the East River watershed near Crested Butte, Colorado, United States - ER_DNA_143 | ecosystem: Environmental > Terrestrial > Soil > Floodplain | place...
GCAGGTCGGCTGCGTGCCGGAACAGGGTGGCCGCGGCGGACTCGTCGCCGCGCTCGGAGGCGCGGCGTCCGCACGCCGCGTAATGCGTCGCCGCCCGCAGACCGACCGCGCGCGCGGCGTCGCTCAGCGGACCGAGCTCCTCGTGCAATCGGCAGGCCCGTTCCAGGTGATAGGCGACGATCTCCTCCTGTTCCTCGACGCGATCGCCCGCCACGTCGAGGATCCACGCCGCATACCGCTCGTGTAGCCCGGCGCGTACCGCCTTCGGGGCGGCCTCGTACGCAGCGTCGCGGATCAGCAGGTGCCGGAACCGGAACGCGTCCTCGCCGATCAACAGGGAGCGGTCGGGTCCGATCAGATCGCGCCGGACCAGGCTCATCATTGTTCCGCGCACGTCGGCGACCCGGTCGCCGTCGAACATCGCCGTCACCGCGCCGAGGTGGAACTGCTTACCGGCGACGGCCGCCCGCTGGATCACCGCCCGCTCGTCGTCGCTCAGTCGGTCCAGGCGCGCGGCCAGTAGCGCCTGGATCGTCGGCGGGACCGATACGTTCTTTAGGTCGCCGGTGGCGATCCATCGATCGCCCTCCAGCACGAGCACACCGTCGTCGATCAGCATCGAGAGCATCTCCTCGACGAACAGCGGCGTCCCCTCGGCCGCCTCCAGGATCCGAACGCGTGCCTCGTCCGGAAGCGCAGCGCGTCGCAGCAGGTTGGCGATCAGCTCGTCGCAGTCCGCGTCGGAAAGCCGCTCGAGCGAGATCGTGGCCGCGTTGAACTTGCCGCCTCCCCACACAGGGCGGGCATCCAGCAGCTCGGGTCGCGCCATGCAGAGCAGCAAGATGGGAGCGTCGCGCGACCAATCCGCGATGTGCTCGATCAGGTCGAGGAAGGTGGGCTCGCCCCAATGGATGTCGTCGAACACAACCGCGAGCGGACCCGTCTGCGCGACCGACTCCAGGAACCGTCGCACGGCCCAGAACGTCTCCTCGGCGGCGCTGTCGTGGTCGGCGGCCCCGAAGAGCTGGGCGAGCGTCGCGCAGGCGGCGCCCTGCTCGCCATCCTCGAGGATCGCGCAGATCTTCCGTTCGATCTCCTCGGGTGCGTCGAAGTCGTCGAGCCCAGCAGCCTCCTTCACGACCTCACCGACCGGGAAGAACGTGATCCCCTCACCGTACGGGAGGCACCGCCCGCGGAGCACGGTGGACTCGCCCTGGACGGCGCCGAGGAACTCGGCGACGAGCCGCGACTTGCCGACCCCCGGCGCGCCGAGCACCGTGAACAGCTGGCACGACCGGTCATCCACCGCGGCGTCGAAGGCTTGCCGGAGCTGGGCGAGCGGCCGGTCGCGGCCGACCATGGGGGAGTCGAGCCTGCGTGCAACGCCCGCGACCCCCGACGTGACCTCGATCAGCCGGAACGCCGGGATCGGGTCCGACTTGCCCTTCATCACCAGCGGTTCGAGCGGTTCGGCGGCGACGGCGTCGCGCACCAGGCGCATCGTGTCGCCGCCGAGCAGGACGGAGCCCGGATCCGCTGCCTGCTCGAGCCGCGCCGCGACGTTCACCGCGTCGCCGGTGACGAGCGTCTGGCCCTGCGGATCGCCCGCCACGACCTCGCCGGTGTTGACCCCGATCCGCGCGGCGAGCGAGACGCCGTGGTCCCGTTCCAGCTCCTTGTTCAGCGCGACGAGCGCTTCCCGCATCTCACCCGCGGCGCGCACGGCGCGGAGCGCGTCGTCCTCGTGCACGTTCGGGACGCCGAAGACCGCCATCACCGCGTCGCCGATGAACTTCTCCACGGTGCCGCCGTGGCGTTCGAGCGCGGCGCTCATCTCGTCGAAGTACCGCGACATCACGCGGCGGAGCGACTCGGGATCGAGCCGTTCGCCCATCGCGGTGGAGCCGGTCACGTCGCAGAAGACGACCGTGACGGTCCGGCGCGTCTCGTGCTGCGCCGCTAGGGCCGCTAGCGGTGCGGCGCAGGCGGGGCAGAAAGCGAAGTCGTCAGGGCTCTCCCGCCCGCAGTTCGCGCAGGTCAGCACGGGCAGAGCCTAGCCCGGGGCGACAGTGCCGAACAGAGCCCGTGCAGGGCGAGCGTCATCACAGGTGGGATATCGGCCGCGACGTCGAGATCGACTTCGGGGGCCGGGTATCGATCACAGCACGATGAAGGGAGCGCCGCGCGGTCCGTACGGATCGCGCGGCGCCCCCTCCAGCGAACCCCTTACGGACAGGGGTTCGTGATCTGGCGGGCGAAGTTGTGATACCGCTTGTCGAACCCGTAGTTCGTGAGCTCGAGCGGCCCCCAGGCAGCCTTCTCGCCACCGAAGTTACGGAGCTGGTTGGGCAGATCGTTGCTTATCGTCCACGCACACGGGCCGATGTCCGCCAGGTGGTACCAGGGATAGAACGCGGCGCCCGGCGGTGGGTTCGTGCACCCCGCGCCGGTGTGGTGGTTGCAGATGCCGAAGGAATCCGGCTCCTCGATCCTCGGCAGATCCGTCTCGAACCGAACGATCCTGAACGTGCTCGCGAGGCCCGGCCCGGTCTTGGGTGAGGACAGGTACAGGGGGGTCGGGAAGTTGCTCGACCCGTTCGGCCAGTCCGGGTGATAGGAGAAACCGTCGAAGTCGAAGTCGCCGTTCCCGAACATGAGGCACCCCGGGATCACGGGACCCTGGAAGCAGTTCGCGTCGTCGGCGTCCCCGTTCGGGGTTTCGAAGTGTCCGATCTCGGTCGAGAACGACACGTTGTCGGTGTGTGCGCTCCAGGTCGTCCACGCCCTCGGCTGACCGTTCGACGTCGGAGGAGCCGCGCTGTCGTACATCGGGTGGAACGCGTAGGGCGCACCCTGACACGTGAAGTTCACCGGGTCCCACAGGATGTGCCGGAACCCGTTCGCCGTGCTCGCCACCATCTTGCCGACCCGGCCCGTCGTCGTGTCGGCGATCTTCGCCTTGATGCCCGCCGACGTGTCCCTGAGGGTGACCTTCAGCTTGTCGCCCTGGTTCATCAGGAACGTGTCGGGCGTCGGGATGAAGCTGTCGGCCGTGATCGTGTCCGGCCCGGGCGGTCCGCCGGGCTGCCCGCTCATCGTCAGGAAGGCGAAATTCGCCGGCTCGACGCAGTTGGGGTTGAAGGCCGCGTCCGGCGGACTTCCCGGACCGTGGAGCGCCCCGAACTCTCCTTGGAGGCTGAAGATCGCGACCGCGGCGCACCAATGGATGCGATCGCACGAGACCTTCTGGATGAACGGGGGATACCCGGGCGGATAGAGCTGGAGCTCCAGGAAGGCGGCTCCCACGTGGTCGGGCCGCGGCGGAACCTGGATGTTCGCGTCGGTCGTGCTGCAGTTCGGGTTCCCCTCGGGGTAGCTCTCGTCGTCGCAGAGCGTCATCCCGAACCACGGGGCGATCGCCAGTTGGAACTCGGCAACCGGACCGTTGAAGGACGAGCTGGGCGCACCGGGCGGGTCGATCGGCAGGGTGACCTTCCACTGCGCCTTCCTTGATGACCCCCGCTCCCTCGAGAACCAGCCGATGTCGGCCTCGTCGTGGCCGACGTACTGCTCGTTGAGCTCGAAGCCGGTGTCGTGGTTCGCGGCGATCTCGAGACATTGCAGGTGCTTCACGACCCGTTGCACTGGGCTCAACCCGTTGCAATCGAGAAGCCCCGTGGCGTTGGGTTGCCATCCGGACGTCGCCGCGACGCCTTTCGGCACCGTACCGAGGAAGCTGATCGCGAGGGCGAGACCCGCGACGACGGCAAGCGATCTGCGCATATGCCAAACCCCTCCCGACGTGGCCCTGGACCCCCATGCTCCAGTCCGGGGCCACGAACGGACACGGTGGGGGATCGCGCGCCTTGCAGCCAATGGTCCCGCAGCCGGTCGGTTCCCGCAAATCGGAGGCGAGGAGCTCTATCCTCGGCGCCCAAGGTCTTCTGCCAAGGTCTCCTGGAGGAGCGACGTGACGAGGGTCGTGCTCATCACGGGCGGCGCGGGCGGGATCGGCCGCGCGACCGGCGAGCGGTTCGCCGCCGCCGGCGACACGGTCATCTATGCCGATCGATCCGCGGAGGCGCTGGCCTCGTTCGCGCAGCCGTCCGACATGGTGGTTGCCGACGTCACGCTCGTGGCCGACTGCGAGCGGATGGTCGCCGAGACCGTCGAGCGCCACGGCCAGATGGACGTGCTCGTCAATTGCGCCGGCGTCTGGGTCGAGGGACCGACAGCCCAGATGACCGAGGAGGAGTGGGACCGCACGATCGACGTGAACCTGAAGGGTACGTTCTTCGCCTGTCGGTTCGCGATCCCGCACCTCGAGCGGACCGAGGGCTGCATCGTGAACCTCTCCTCCGACGCCGGTCTGGTCGGCACGGCCGAGACCGCGATCTACAACGCTTCGAAGGGAGGCGTCTCGCTGCTCACGCGGTCGCTCGGCCTCGAGCTGGCGCCCAGAGGCGTCCGCGTGAACGCGGTCTGCCCGAACGACGTCGAGACGCCGATGCTCGCGGGCCAAGCACGCGACTACGGCGGCGACGACCCGGAGGGGTACCTCGCCGCTCTGCTGGCGAACTACCCGCAGAAGGGCCGCGCGCGGTTCATCCTCCCGGAGGAGATCGCGGCGCTGATCGTCTACCTCGCCTCGCCCGAGGCGGCCCCCATCACGGGCGCGTGCATCCCGATCGACTTCGGCAGCACCGCCGGCTACTGACGGCGCCCACGCCGGGCGCCGAACAGCTAGGGTCACCCTGATGGACGAGATCCACGTCTGCGACCCGCCGATGGAGCAGCGGCCGGCCTCGGCGCCGACCGAGTGGCAATGCCCGGAGTGCTCGACCTGGTGGGACCTCCAGCCGAGCGTGCCTCCCGAACTGGCCCCGACCTACGACTTCCTGACGCACCAGGGGATCGTGCCCGCGAAGTGGGTGCGCAGGGAGAGCTGAGTCTGGGGGGCCCGATCGCGCCTAGATCGCCACCCGTGGGAGGAAACAGCCTCGTTCGACGACGCGTCCTGGTGTCCTCGACGGATGACGAGCCCGCACCTGAGTTCGGTGGACCCGGTGAGGGTCGATGGCTCAGCAGTGAACCGAGACCTTAGTGTGGGCAAACTCGCGGACAGTATCCACCGTCCGGCTGCGGATCTAGCGACGTTATCCGCACTACCGCGTCGCCGGCTGATCCGGGCGGTGCGGCACCGGTGTCCGCGCGTGCGGGCCTTCTGATTGATGCTCGACCGTGGTGCGCCCGTGCGTCTTTCGAGCCACCAGGAGTCCCGCACCGATGAGGATCCACGCGGCGTTGACACCGATCAACAGCGCCAGCGGGAACGAACCCTCTTGCGAAGAACCTTTCGTCGTGCCGGACTGAGGTGATCGTTGGCCTCCGGGAGGCGGGATCGAAGGGGTCACGAACGCCAGATCTTGGTCGAGCGCCTCGTCGGTCGGGTGTAACACGAGCAGCACGAGCGATCCTGATGGATCTTCCGATCGTTGCATCACCGCGTACAGGTGCGACTGATCCGGCGACCATCGGAGACCTCGAGCCAACACGTTCTCGTACTCGTACTTCACCGAGAAGTTCCAACTCGCGTCGCGCTCGTTCGCCCGCACGATGCTGACCGTCTCCACGTTCACGAGGTCCCTCGACGAGCTCCGAGACGAAACGACATCTCCCGACCCGGCGACGTCGACCACGCCGCTCGCCACGTCATCGGGATACCGGCGGAGGAGCGCGAGGTCGCGCGTCCGGAGCTCCACCATCTGACCCGCGCCAGCGATGATGGTGCGTCCGTCCGGCGAGAATGCGGCCTCGCCGATCCCCAGCGCTTGTTCGCCGACGGTCTGCATCTCGTACCGATCGCGCGGTGTGCCACTGGAGACGTCGAACCGGACGAGAGGCGACCAGCCTCCGCCCATGTCGAACCAGATGATCTCCGGATCCGGAGCCTCCCCTTCGACGAACCGGGGGTTGATCCCGTAGGCCTGCACGAACTTCGTACGCGATGACCCAGCGGGATCGAACCCGACGAGGCCGAGGACCGGGCCGGCTCCCGTGGTTGACACCTTGGTGACGAACACCCAGAGCTTCCCTCCCGCGAACGCGAGATCTCCTGGTTGCGTCAGCGGCGCGATCGCGATCGTCCGCTCGATGGTGGGCGGCGTGACCGCCGCGTCCACGACGGCGATGTTCGGCCCGTCGGCCGCGCTCACGTACAGCTCGTCACCGACGAGCACCATCCCAGACGCTCCGGGGATCGGCAGCGTGGTGATGAGCGAACCCTCGGCATCGAAGACGGGTAGCGCTGGTGTTCCGCTTCCGCCGCTGACGAAGAGGTGACCATGGCCGTCGACGACCGAGTCGAAGAGCGTCGCGAACGGCACGTCCGTCGTACCCGCAGCCTCGGCCGGTCGCACCACCGCGAGGAGTGCGAATACCAGAGCGAACAGAGCCAGGACCCGACGGACCATGTCGGATGCATCGGCTTCAGGATCCGATGACTGGACCCTGGGCATGGATAGGCGCGATCAAGGGTATTCGGTCCGAAGCTCGTCAGCGCGAAGGCCCGCGTCTGATGTCGCGCCGTGCGATGACCAGACCGGCTGCCCAACCGGGCGCCCGTCCACCGGATGGCGGCCGGAGCGGATCGGTGTCCACGCCGGCACGCGCAAGCAGCCACGAGATCAACGAATTGGAGTTCCACATGTCGCCGGTGTGCAGCTCGTCTCGGCCCCACACGGGGGTCGGAACGGACGGCACCAGATCGAGGACCTGCTGCGCTCGAGCGTGATCGTTCGTGACGCGGACGGGGCTCGAAACCGCCTCGTTCGCGTCCGGGATGGAGCCTCCGCGCCATCGGCGGATCTCATAGCGGAACAGCCGGAAGCGTCCAGCTCGTTTCGTCCCGACCGGACCTTCGGCCACGACGCCTCGCCCCGTTCCTCGCTCGTCCCGGATCGGCGCCGACTCGATGACGAAGTGGCCTTCGGGTACGACCACCTCGAGGGCGGTGTGGTACAGGGCACACCGCGGGCGATGTTCGACGGATGCTTTGATCGCCTCGTAGACCTTTCCATTCAGGCGGACAAGGTGTCCGCCTGCGCCCAACGGGATCCAGAAGAGGTCGACAGCTCCGGGCGCGGGCGGGGGCGTCACGCTGGCCATCTACCGGTAAGGCCTGTTTGAGTCGTTCAAGACTTGGCGGGCAGGGAACGCGCGTACGTGACGCCGCGCCTCACCCACGCGGCGAGTTGACGCTTCTCGCGGACGTGCTCGGCGTCGACCCGGAGCCAGCCGTCCATCGCCCGACCACGCATCACCATGGGTTGCGCCTTCGTCGTGGAGACCAGCTTTGCCGATGTCGCAGGGTCCGCCCGCACGAGGATCCCGCCCTGACCGCTCGCCGCGACGGCCATATTGCCGCCGATCAGGAAGGCGAGCCCGCCGAACATCTTCTGTTCGGTGAGGTCCTTCTCCGTGGCGACGAGCTCGCGGATCCGGTCGGCGAGATCCTGGTCGTACGCCATGGCGAAACCACCCTATCGAGTGACGGCGCGCTCGAACTGGCCGCGCCCGCCGAACCCAAGCTTGCGTCCGGCCAGGGGCCGAGGACCCGAGCCTTGGACGAACTCAGGATCGAGTTCGAAGAGCTAGGCCGGTGTCGTGAACCCGACGTCCTGCATCCGGAGCTCCAACGTCGGGTTCACCGTTGACCCGACGACGTTCTTCTGCATCAGATAGTTGATCGTCTCGTAGTGCACGAAGATGATCGGCGAGTCGTCGAACACGATCCGGCGCAGCTGCTTGTAGAGGTCGAACCGGGTCTGGGTGTCGGTCTCGGTCCGGGCCTGGTCGATCAGCTGATCCGCCTGCTGGTTCGAATAGCCGGTCGTGTTGATGTCGCCGCCCGAGTGCACGACCAGCGCGTAGAAGTTGTCCGGATCGATCGTGCGCTCCTGATACGCCGACGTGATCTGGTAGTTGCCCTTGACGAACGCGTCGAACCAGACGCCGACCTCGACCTGCTTGATGCTCATCTTGATGCCGACGGCGTCGAGCTGCTGCTGGATCACCTCACCGGTCTTCAGCAGCTCCGGGTACTGCGGCAGGCCCAGGTACTCCACCTCGATCGGGGTCGTGACCCCTGCCTGCTGCAGCAGCGACTTCGCCTTCTCGGTATCCGGCGCAACGAGCGGCGTCCCGTCGTACCAGCTCGATCCGGTCGGGACCTCCTCGATCCCGGACTCGCCCGCCCCGAAGTACGCCACCTGGCGGATCGCGTCGCGGTCGAGCGCCGCGTACACGGCCTGCCGGACGAGCTTGTTGTCGAACGGCGGCTGGGTCGTGTTCATCGCGATGTAGTCCGGGATCCCGGCGGTCGCCGACGTCACGTAGTTGAACGACGGGTCGCTCTTCAGCGTGTTCAGCTGCTGGAGCGGCACCGCGTCCGACCAGTTGAGGTCGCCCGAGCGCAACGCGTCGACGCGGCTCTGGTCAACGTTCAGGAACTTGAACGTGATCCCGTCCAGGAAGGGCTTGCCGCTCAGGAAGTAGGTGTCGTTCTTCTTGAGCGTGATGTGATCGCCCTGCACCCACTCGACGAACTCGAACGGACCGGTGCCGACCGCGTTGCGCGACGGGTCCTTCGATTCGATCGCCTTCTGATTGACGATCTCGCCGTTGTTCGCCAGGTTCGACAGGAACGGCCCGAAGGCCGTCTTCAGGTGGAAGGTCACCTGGGTCGGGCCGGTGGCCTCGACCTTCGAGATCGCGTTGTACAGCGGGGCGTACGAGCTGGCGGTCTTGGGGTCCAGGATCCGCTCGAACGTGTAGACGACGTCCTGCGGGCCGAACTTCTCGCCGTTGTGGAAGGAGGCGGTGTCGACCAGGTCGAAGACCCAGGTCGTGTCGTCCGACGCCGTCCACTTGGTGGCGAGCTGGCCGTAGAAGTTGTTCGACGGGTCCAGGTCGATCAGCTTGTTGAAGATGTTGTCGTACACCTGCGCGCCCGTGTAGATCGTCGACGTCGCCGGGTCGATCGTGTCGGGCTCGCCCGTCAACGCGCCCTGCAGCGTTCCGCCGGCCGCCGGCGCGCCGGTCGCCGCTCCGCCGCTTGGTCCTGCCGACGAGCTCGACGATGAGCACGCCGTAAGCACGGCGCCGAGGCTGGACGCACTCAGCGCCGCGGCGCTGAACCCCGCGGCCCGACGCAGGAACGACCGGCGCGACAGGTCGCCGTTCAGGAAGCTCCGCGCCAGGCGTTCGGCCCGCTGTTCCTCGTTGTCCCGATCCATGGTTCCCCTCCTCCGTGCGCGACTCAGGCGAGCTCGCCGAGCCATCCCAGGTACGTCCGGTTGAACTCCGCCGGGTGCTCCCACATCGACGCGTGACCCCCCTTCGACGTCGCCCAGTCCGCCCCGGGGATGCCCTCCTGCAATCGTTTGGAGAGTGAGACGGGGATCAGGATGTCCTCCTCGCCGGCCATCACCAGGACGGGGTAGCCCCTGATCCGGTCGAGCCGGTCGGTCGTGTCGTGCGTCTGGATCACGTTGAGCTGCGCGAGGTACGCATCCACCGGCATCGGCAACGACGCCATCTCGGCCTCGAACTCCTTCAGCTCGTCCTCCCGTTCCTCGAAGAACGGCACCGTGAAGGCCCAGAGCGTCACGTCGCGCATGATGAACGGGACACCGTTGATGCCGGCCATGTCCTGCCACATCGAGAACATCCGCGAACAGAACGGGCCCGGCGACGCGTACGTGCTCGAGAACGTCGCGCTCTTCAGATCCGAGCCGTAGTTGATCGCGTACTCCTGCGAGATCATGCCGCCCATCGACGTTCCCATCAGGTGGAAGCCGGAGATTTCGAGCTGGTCGACCAGCGCCTTCGCATCGTCGGCGAGCATCCGGCTCGTGTAGGGCCCGGGCGGCGCGTCGGTCTTGCCGACCCCGCGGTTGTCGATCCGCAGCACCCGGTAGCCGGCGCCGAGCACGTCGTCCATCTGGAGCACCCACGCCTCCAGGTCGTCGGCAAGCCCGTTGATCAGCACGACCGTCTCCGGGCCGTCGCCTTCCACGCGGTAGTGCATCTGGATCCCGTTCACGCTCGCCATCGGCATGGTCTCGCTCCTTCCTCTCGTCACGCCGAGGCCTCGAGCTCGGCGCGCGCGACGTGGCACGCGGCCGTGTGGCCGGTGCCGAACACGGTCATCTCGGGCTCCTCGACCGCGCACCGATCGATCGCGACCGGGCACCGCGTGCGGAACCGGCAGCCCGACGGCGGCGCGATCGGGCTGGGGATCTCGCCCTCGAGCACGGAACCCACCAGCCGCCGCTCCGGGTCGGGATGGGGGATCGCCTCCAGCAACGCCTTCGTGTAGGGATGGCGCGGGTCGCGGAACACCCGCTCGGTCGGGCCGGTCTCGACGATCTTCCCCAGGTACATCACGGCGGTCCGGTGGCTGATGTGCTCGACCACGGCCAGGTCGTGCGCCACGAACAGGATCGCGAGCCCCAGGTCCCGCTGCAGGTCGGCCAGAAGGTTCAGGACCTGCGCCTGCACCGAGACGTCGAGCGCGGAGACCGGCTCGTCGGCCACGATCAGTCGCGGCTCGGGAGCGAGCGCGGCGGCGATCCCGACGCGCTGGCGCTGCCCGCCCGAGAGCTCGTGCGGGCGTCGCCGGGCGAACGACGGATCCAGGCCGACCCGGTCGAGCAGGTCGAGGACGCGCTCCTGGCGCTCGGCCTTCGTTCCGATCGAGAAGGCGTCGAGCGTCTCGGCGACGCTCCGGCCGACCCGCCACCGCGGATCGATCGAGCTGTACGGGTCCTGGAACACGGGCTGGACCTGGTGACGGAATCCGGCGAGCTGCCGCCCCTTCAGCGCCGTGACGTCGCGACCGTCGAACAGGATCCGACCCGAGGTCGGATCGATCAGCCGCAGCACGCACCGCGCGAGCGTGCTCTTGCCCGAGCCCGACTCGCCGACCACCGCCAGCACCTCGCCCGGACGGATCTCCAGGTCGATGCCGTCGACCGCGTGGACCACCGCGCCGCTCGCCATGAGCCCCCGGTCGGTCGGGAAGTGCTTCACGAGCGCGTCGACCTGCAGGATCGGCCCACCCGGCCGCACCGGCGCGACCTCGTTCGAGGAGAGGACCTGGCTCACGCCGCACCTCCGGCCGTGGCGTGATCCGGCCGTCCCGCCTGTTTCGTCGCCTCGGACAGCCAGCACGCGATCAGGTGCTCGTCGGTCTCGTGGGCGAGTGGCGGCACGGTCGCGCAGACGTCCATCACGTACGGGCACCGGGTGGAGAACCGGCACCCGGGCGGCGGGTCGGCCAGGTTCGGCACGCGGCCCGGGATCACGCGGAGCGACCCCGGTACCTGCTGCTGCGTCGGGAGGGCCGCCAGCAGCGCCTGCGTGTACGGGTGCCGCGGCGAGCGGAAGATCTCCGAGACCGGAGCGACCTCGACCAATTGCCCGGCGTACATGACCCCGACCCGGTCACAGATCTGCGCGACCACACCGAGGTCGTGCGTGATCAGCACGATCGTCGTCTGGAGCCGCGTGCGCAGATCCCGCAGCAGATCGAGCACCTGCGCTTGGATCGTGACGTCGAGGGCGGTCGTCGGCTCGTCCGCGAGCACGAGCGCGGGCTCGTTCGCCAGCGCCGTTGCGATCACGACGCGCTGGCGCATCCCGCCGGAGAGGCGGTGCGGCGCGTCGCCGAACCGCCGCTCGGGCTCGGGGATGCCGACGCCGCCGAGCAGCTCGAGCGCGCGCTCCCTCGCCCGCGCGTCGTCCACGTCGCGGTGCGCCGTGATCGTCTCCGCTACCTGTTCACCCACCGGGAACGTCGGGTCGAGCGACGTCATGGGGTCCTGGAAGATCATGCTGATCCGGTCCCCGCGGAGCTTCCGCAGCTCATCGGGCGGGAGGCCGAGCAGCTCGAGGCCCTGGAACCGGACCGACCCGGCGACGTGAGCGGTCGCCGGCAAGAGCCCCATCAGCGCCATCGCGAGCGTCGTCTTGCCGCACCCCGACTCGCCGACGAGCCCGAAGATCTCGCCCTCGGACACCGACAGCGACACGTCGCTCACGGCCGACACGCGCCCGTCCTCGGTCGCGAACCCGACGTCGACATGCTCCAGCGCAAGCAGGTCGCTCACTCGGTCACCCCCGCCGGGTCCAACCGCGAACGCAGCCCGTCGCCGAAGAAGTTGAACGCGAGCACCGTGATCGCGATCGCGAGGCCCGGGAAGACCTCGACCCAGGGCGCCTGCGTCAGCACGTCGCGTCCGTCCGCGAGCATCACGCCGAGCGAAGACGTGGGTGGTTGCGCGCCGAGGCCGAGGAACGAGAGCGCGGCCTCGATCTGCAACGCGAAGCCCATCAGGATCGTCGCCTGCACGATCGCGGGGCCGATCGCGTTGGGAAGCACGTGGCGGGTGATGATCCTCCGCGACCGCGTGCCGCGGGCGCGCGCCGCCTCGATGTACGTCTGCGAGACGACGACGAGCGTCGAGCTCCGCACGACGCGCGCCAGGATCGGCATGTAGATCACGGCGATCGCGAGCGCGGAGATGTCGCTCCCCGGGCCGATGATCGCGATCAGCGCGACGGCGAGCAGCATCGCCGGCAGCGCGAGCACCATGTCGATCGGGCGCATGATCGCCGTGTCGACCCACCCGCCGTGGTACCCGGCGTACAGGCCGAGCGGCACGCCGACCAGGAACGCCAGCAGCGTCGAGCCGACGGCGACCCCAAGAGAGACGCGATACGCGTAGATCACGCGCGAGAGCACATCGCGTCCCAGGGCATCCGAGCCGAACGGGTGCGCCACGCTGGGCTTCGCCAGGATCCTCGTCGCGTCGATCGCGTTCGGGTCGTGCGGTGCGAGCAGGGGAGCGAAGATCGCGATCAGCGCCAGGCCCGTGAGGATCCCGAATCCCCACCTCCCCTTGCGAGACGCGAGGATCCCGCGGCGCCAGACGGTCCGCGGCGCCGCGCCCGAGGTCGTGACGGCCACGCTCACGTCGCGGCTCCCTCTTCGGTCCGCGGGTCGAGCCATCCCACGATCAGGTCGGTCGCGAGCGTCACCAGGATGAACAGCACCGCGACGACGAGGACCCCGCCCTGCACGACGACGTAGTTGCGCTGCTGGATCGACGTCACGATCAGCCGGCCGACGCCGGGCAAGGCGAACAGCGACTCGATCACGATCGCGCCGCCCAGCAGCACACCGAACTGGATCCCGATCACCGTCACGATCGGGGGAGCGGCATTGCGGAGCGCGTGCCGATAGACGATCCGGCGCTCCGCGATGCCCTTCGCGCGCAGGAACAAGATGTACTGGGTCCCGAGCACCTCCTCCATCGCGCCGCGCGTCGTGCGCAGGATGTACGCGGCCTCGCCGAACGCGAGCGCGAGCACGGGGAGGATCAGGTACCGGAGGTTCGCGACCGGGTCCTTCAGGAACGGCACGTAACCCGAGGGCGGCAGCACCTGCCAGATGCCGGCGAACAGCAGCACCAGCATGATCCCGAGCCAGAAGTCCGTGATCGCGATCCCGGCGACGACGAAGCCCTCCGTCGCCTGCCGAACGGCGCCGGGCTTCGCCGCCGCCCGGACGCCGAGCGGCACGCCGACCGCGACCGCGAGCGTCATCGAGAGCAGCGTCAGCTCGATCGTGACGGGCAGGCGCTGGGCGAGCAACGTCGAGACCGGCGTGTGGCTGATGAAGTCCTGCCCGAAGTTCCCGTGCAGGAGGCCCCCGGCCCAGATTAGGTACTGCGCCAGCAACGGCCGGTCGAGGCCCAGCTGAGCGCGGACCGTCGAGACGTTCTCCGGGGTCGCGCGGAACCCGAGCATCGTCTGCACCGGGTCGCCGGGGACCAGGTGGATCATCAGGAACACGAAGATGCTCATCGCGACGATCACCGGGATCGCCAGCAGCAGGCGACGGGCGACGTACCGGGCGCGCGGGCTCACGGCTGCGCTCCGTTCGCGCGCTCATCGATCCGGGACACCAGGTCGCGCAGGACCGTCTCCGTCAGTCGGAAATGACGCTCGGCGATCCGGCCGGCCGTCGCCGCCTTCCCGGCGATCACCGCCTCGGCAAGCGCCGTGTGGTCCTTCACGGCGCGGGCACGGATCGCCCGGCTGTACGGCTCGGCGCCGAAGCCCAGGCTGATCTGCCGGCGGATCTGGCCGCTCAGGCTGGCGAGGTACGGGTTCCCGGCCGCCTTCGCGATCGCCGCGTGGACCGCTTGGTCGGCGGCCCGGGACGCCTCCCGGTCGTCGCCGGCCTCGACGTACTTGCTCAACGCGTCGCGGATCGCGGCCGCGTCCGCGGCCGCGATCCGCGACGCTGCCGTGCGGGCGATCAACGGCTCGATCAGCTGCCGGAAGTCCAGGAGTCCCTCCAGGTTCGACCATTCCGGCAGCAGCGTCCGCCGGATCATCTCGTTCGCTTCCGGCCCCATGCCCTCCAGGACGAAGGCGCCTCCGGTCCGGCCACGTCGCACGTCGACGTACCCGAGCGCGGCCAGCCGCTGGATCGCCTCGCGGATCGTGGTGCGGCTCACCCCGAGCGTCGACGCGAGCTCGCGCTCGGAGGGCAGGCGCTGGCCCGGCACGAACTCGCCGAGCGCGATCGCCGTGACCAGTCGGTCGGCCACGTGCTCCCCGCCGCTGCGGAGCTTGACCGGCTCCAGGATCGAAAGGCTCGGGACGTCTGACATCAGCGCGCGTCCCCGTACCAGCCGGCGATGAAGCGCGCCAGCGTTCGCGCGCCGCCGACGATCGACGAGAGCTCGACCGACTCGTCGATCCCGTGGATGTCGTGCGCGGCCGGTCCGTAGCAGAGCGCCGGGACGCGGAAGTCGTTCAGGTAGAGCCGCGCGTCGGTCGTGCTCGCCATCGGGGTGGCCCGGGGTCGGACGCCGTGCGCCGCCCCGTGCGCCGTCGCCAGGCGCTCTGCGAGCGGATCGTCCGGCGGCAGCGCGTACCCGCGCGCTCGGAAGCCCGAAGGCCGGATCGCCGGGGGATGGGCCTGGAGCCATGGTTCGCCGATCTCGTGGATCGTCCGGCGGATCCGCGCCTCGGCCTCGTCGGCCGTCCACGCGGTCGGGTGCCCGACGCGCAGCCGGAGGGTGGCGATCGCCGGCACGCTCGAGGGCCAGTCGCCGGCGGCGAACGTTCCGACGTTGATGTTGTACGGGTGCGCGACGCCGTCCATCGAGAGCTCGATGTCCGCGTTCATCTCGCGCTCCAGATCCCGCAGCGCTTCCACGACCCTGATCGCCAGGTCGACCGGGTTGACCACTCGGTCCGCCGCTTCGGCGTGGGCAGACCTCCCCGTGATGACGACGTCGAGCCACAGGATCCCGACCCCGGCGAGCAGGAGCTCTAATCCGGTCGGCTCCGGGAGGATCACGGCGTCGGCGAGCACCCCCGCCCTCGCCGCGGCGAGCGTGCCGTTGCCGGTGCACTCCTCCTCGATCACCGAAACGAAGGTCAGGGGTCCGGCGATCGCGTCCGGGGCGGTGGCTCGGAGCGCATCGAGTGCCAGGGCGGCCATCGCGAGCCCGCCCTTCATGTCGCCGGCGCCACGGCCGTAGAGTCGGTCCCCGTGGCGGCGGGGTTCGAAGGGCGGGGACGCCCACCG
>Ga0307289_10000587_pt1 | contig 15667 bp, 14 predicted proteins | sample ER_DNA_143_FD_194483 | JGI IMG/M metagenome (GOLD analysis project Ga0307289, IMG submission 194483) | Bulk soil microbial communities from the East River watershed near Crested Butte, Colorado, United States - ER_DNA_143 | ecosystem: Environmental > Terrestrial > Soil > Floodplain | place...
CGGCAACGCTCGTCGTGTCGGTCGGCATGCCGAGCGGGCCGGTCGGTCGCGGCACGTAGGCGGGGGCGCCCGTGATCGCACCGCGGAAGACCGCGTTCAGGCAGTCCTCGTCGGTGAACACTTCGACGCGGTAGAGCTCGGTGGTCGTGTTCCAGATCGAGGTGTTCCCCCGGTAGACGAACGCCGGCATCACCTCGTGAGTCGCGGTGCGAGAGGCGTCTCCGACGACGTTGGAGACCGTCGCCATCGCGCTCAGCGGGCCTGTCGGGAACGGAGGGTTGAAATTCGTGTAGACGGGGCTCCACGGGCCGTACGAAACGGAGGGGATGCCGTTGTCGGTCGCGCCGTAGAGCCAGCGCACCGGTCTCACGCGCCAGTGGACGACGCCGCTGTAGGCGGCGGCCTGGTGGAAGGTGTAGTACTCGCGTTCGTCCGCCATGTTCGAGCGCGTCGTGAACACCTTGCCGGTGTCGACCAGCCAGACCATGTAGGCGTTCGCGCCGGGCACGTTCGTCCAGCGCAACAGGCCCTGATAGGCGGGCGTGACCGGGACCGGTGTCGCCGACCAGCGCATGTTGAACCCGAACGGCTTGCTCCAAGCGGTCACGCCCTTACGGGTGATCGCGCGCACATGCGCGTAGAGCGAGTACGGGTTGCCGGTCATCCAGGGCAGCGAGATCGGGACGGCGACCGCGGGGCTCCTGAGACCCTTCGCGGACCAGACCGTGCCGCTCTCGGAGAACGACCTGCTCGTCGAGAGCTCGAACTGGTACGCCTTGGCGCCCGCGACGGGGTTCCAGGCAAAGGAGGGCGTGCGGGAGAAGGTGTGGACGACGGGCTCGTCGGCGCGCAGCGTGAAGGCGTGCACGTTCTTCGGCGCGGAGGCGGCGTGCGCCTGGCCGCACGGCACGGCCACCGCGAGAGCGGCAGCCAAAGCAGCGGCGAGACGGGCGCAGGCCATCAGGGGGGTTGTCGGCAGTCGCGACGCCTCGGGGCGTCCCTCGATCGAGTGACGTCAATCGAGGGACAGGGCCCGCTCCAGCGCAGCAGCGGCGCCGAGCACGAGCGCGTCCTGTCCGGGCGGCGCCGCGAGCTGCACGGAGGCGGGCAGACCGTCCTCGGCAGGCCCGCACGGGAGCGCCGCGGCAGGCCAGCCGGCGGCGTTGAACGGGAACGTCAGCTTGACCAGGGCGCCCCGGAGCTCGAGCTCGTCGGCCGGCGCGGGCGGCGCCACGCACATGAGCGTCGGCGTCAGCACGAGGTCGACCCCGGCGGCGGCCTCCGCGAGCTGCTCGCGGTAGAGCCGGCGCCGCTCGACTGCGCGCTCGTACTCCGTGTCCGTCACGGCGAGGCACCACTCGATCTTCGGGCGCACGCTCTCGCCGTACGAGTCGGCATGCTCGAGGAAGAGCTCCCGGTGCACGTCCGCGACCTCGCGGCTGAAGCTGTCGTAGACGCCCTCCGGGAGCTCGAGCTCGAGCTGCCTGCGGCGCGGGAACCGCTCGGCCGCCTCCTCGACCCGCGCGCGCACCAGCGGGTCGGCCAGCTCCGTCCACGCGAGGCCGACCTCGACGTCGCCGAGCTCGACCTCCGACGGCTCGGTCCCGGGCGCGAGCACCTCCATCATCCGGGCGCAGGTCGCCACGTCGCGCGCCATCGGCCCGGCGTGGTCGTAGCTCGGCGCGAGCGGGAAGCAGCCGTCGATCGGGACGAGCCCCCAGGTTGGCTTGAAGCCGACGATCCCGCAGCACGCGGCCGGGATCCGGATCGAGCCGCCCGAGTCGGTGCCGAGGGCGGCGTCGGCTAGCCCGGCGGCGAGGGCGGCCGCGGAGCCGCCGCTCGAGCCGCCCGCGACCCGGCCCGGCCAGCGCGGGTTCGGCACGTTGCCGAAGTGCTCGTTCTCGGAGGTCGTGCCGTAGGCGAACTCGTGCAGGTTCGTCTTGCCCACGTTCGCGTACCCGGCCGCCTCCAGCAGCCGCACGGCCGAGGCCGTCGCGGCGGGCACGTGCTCGGCGAAGAGGATCGAGCCGTAGGTCGTGACGAGGCCGGCGGTATCGAACAGATCCTTGACGGCGAGCGGAACCCCGGGGCCAGGGGTCTCGGGCCGCGCGAGGAAGATCCCGTCGGTCGCGCTCAGTCCAGGGCCAGGTAGGCGAGCGAGACGAGCACGGTGAGCACCGCCAGGGCCAGGAAGAGCCCGAAGAGAGCGAAGCCGAGCTTCATCATGTTCTCGCGCTCCAGGTCGGGTTCGTGGCCGGTCATCAGAGCAGCGGGTCGATCGCGAGCGCCACGAACAGCAGCGCGAGGTAGAGGAGCGAGTAGCGGAACAGCACGCCGGCGCGGGCGGTCGTGGTCTGACGCTGCAGCCGCCAGGCGAGCCGCAGGAAGACGGCACCGAGCAGCAGCGCCACGGCGAGGTAGACGACGCCCGCCGTGTGCCAGGCGAACGGCAGCAGCGTCACCGCGACGAGCACGAGCGAGTACCAGACGATCTGCTTCGCGGTCTCGGCGTCGCCGCGAACCACCGGCAGCATCGGGATCCGGGCGGCGGCGTAGTCGCGCTTGATCACGAGCGCGAGTGCCCAGAAGTGCGGCGGCGTCCAGAAGAAGACGATCAGGAACAGGAACAGCGCGGGCAGCGTCAGGTTCCCCGTCGCGGCCGCCCAGCCGACGAGCGGCGGCACCGCGCCGGCCGCGCCGCCGATGACGATGTTCTGCGGGGTCGAGCGCTTCAGCCAGCGCGTGTAGACGAGCACGTAGAAGAGGTTCCCGACCAGCGCGAGCACCGCGGTGAGCACGTTCACGCGCGAGGCGAGCAGCACGAACGAGAAGGCCGAGAGCGCCAGCCCGAACTCGAGCGCCCGCTCCGGCGAGACCCGCTCCTCGGCCACGGGCCGGTGGCCGGTGCGCCGCATCTTGCGATCGATGTCGCGGTCGAGCACGTGGTTGAGCGCGCTCGCCCCGCCGCACGCGAGCGCGAGGCCGACCATCGTGACCGCGAAGGTCGAGAGGTCGGGGACCCCCTGCGCGCCGACGAACATCCCGGCCGCGCCCGTGAGCAGCAGCAGGGTCATGATTCGCGGCTTGGTGAGCGTGACGTAGTCGCGCCACGAGGCGGCCGCGACGGGCTCGCCGCGGAAGGTCTGCGCAGCTGCCACGAGCGCGGCGGCGAGCGAGAGCCCCGCCAGCACCAGGTGTGCGGGCTTCGGCGTCACGAGCGCCGCCGCGAGGAAGCAGCCGAGCGAGATGAGCGCTGGCGCGAGCAGCCGTCTGTGCGCTACCCAGGCCGCGGCCACGAGCGCCGCGAGCGGGGGCAGGGCCAGCGCCGAGAGCCCGCGGTGCGCGGCCTCGAGCTCGAGCGCGCCGGTGACCACGGCCGCGCAGCAGGCGGCGGCGGCCGCGAGCGCGGTCAGCCGCAGCCAGGGCCCCGGTCGCGAGTCAGACACTCGACTCCGCGAGCCGCCGGCGCAGGTCGCGCAACGGCCGGGCGCTCGAGATGTAGGGCACCTTGTCGAAGTTGTGCGGCGGCGGCGGCGAGGTCGTGTACCACTCGAGCGTGTCGCCGAGCCACGGGTCGTTGACCGCGCGCACGCCGGAGCGCCAGGTCTTGAGCACGTTCCAGGCGAAGACGAGGATCCCCAGGCTCATCACTCCCGACCCGATCGTCGAGGTCAGGTTGTACCCCTCCCAGATCCCGCCGTGGTCGTACGTGTAGACCCGTCGCGGCATGCCCAGCAGGCCGAGCATGTGCATCGGGAAGAAGGTCACGTTCATGCCGACGAAGATCAGCCAGAAGCTGATCTTGCCGAGCCGCTCGTCGAGCAGCTTGCCGAAGATCTTCGGCCACCAGTACGCGAGCGCCGCGAACACCCCGAAGATCGAGCCGCCGAAGAGGACGTAGTGCAGGTGCGCGACGATGAAGTACGTGTCCGTGACCTGCCAGTCGAAGGGGTAGGCGGCGACGAAGATCCCGGAAAGGCCGCCGATCGTGAAGACGGCGATGAAGCCGAGCGCGAACAGCATCGGCGTGTCGAAGTGGAGGTTCCCGCGCCAGGTGGTGGCGAGCCAGTTGAAGATCTTGATCCCCGTCGGCACCGCGATCACCATCGACGTGATCATGAAGAACCCCTGCGCGTAGCCGGGGAGGCCGACCGCGAACATGTGGTGGGCCCAGACGAGCATGGAGTAGAACCCGATCGCCACGGTCGAGAGCGCGATCGCGGTGTAGCCGAAGATCGGCTTGCGCGAAAAGACCGGGATGACCTCGGAGACGACCCCCATCGCGGGCAGGATCATGATGTAGACCTCGGGGTGGCCGAAGAACCAGAAGACGTGCTGGTAGAGGACGGCGCTCCCACCCTCGCTCGGGATGAAGAAGTGCGTGCCGGCCTGCCGGTCGAGCAGCAGCATCGTCAGCCCTACCGCCAGCGCCGGCAGCGCGAGCACGAGCAGCGCCGCGTAGACCTCGATCGACCAGACGAACAGCGGCAGCCGCATCCACGACATCCCGGGCGTGCGCAGGCGATGGATCGTGACCAGGAAGTTGATCGCCCCCGCGAGCGACGAGATCGTCAGCACGTGCAGCGACAGGATCCAGAGGTCGATCCCGTGGCCAGGGGTGAACGGCAGCCCCGACAGCGGCGGGTAGCCGGTCCAGCCCGCCTTCGGCGCGCCGCCGGCGGCGAACCAGCTCGAGTAGAGGATGATCCCGCCGAGCAGGAAGAGCCAGTACGAGAGCGCGTTCAGGCGCGGGAACGCCATGTCGCGGGCGCCGATCATCAGCGGCACGAGGAAGTTCGCGAGGCCGGCCCAGATCGGGACGATGACGAGGAAGATCATCGTCGTCCCGTGCATCGTGAAGAGCTCGTTGTAGCTGTTGCGCGTCACGAAGTGCTCGTTCGGCGTCGCGAGCTGCGCGCGCATCAGCAGCGCGAGGACCCCGCCGAGCAGGAAGAAGGCGAGGCTCGTGACGATGTAGAGGATCCCGATCCGCTTGTGGTCGACCGTCGTCAGCCAGCTCGCGCGGCCCCGCGAGAGGAGGATCGCCGCGGGAGGACGCTCAGCCCTGGCCGCCACCGCCGCCTCCTCCCTGCGCGAAGCGCAGCCGCAGGTACGCGATCGTCGCGTCGAGCTGCGCCTGCGTCCAGCCCTGGCCCACCGCGGGCATCGTCCCGATGCCGTTGCGGATCACGCTCGTGATCCCCTTCCGGTCGGCGAAGAGCGGGCTCTGCGAGATGTCCGGTCCGACATCGCCGGTGCCCGCGAGGCCGTGGCACTTCGCGCAGACGCCGACGAAGGTCTCCTTGCCGAGCGCGAGCGGCGAGTTCGCCCGCTCCTCGATCCACGAGGCGTAGTCGTCGGCGGGCATGACCTCGGCCTTGGCAAGCATCTGTGCGTGCAACAGGCCGCAAAACTCGGCGCACTGGCCGGGGAAGGTGCCGAGCTTCGTCGCCCTGAACGACATGAAGTTGGTCTTCCCCGGGATCGCGTCGAGCTTGCCGCCGAGCGCGGGCACCCACCAGCTGTGGTCGACGTCGTGCGACACGATCCGCAGCCGGACGACCCGGTTGTACGGCAGGCGCAGGTGGTCGACGGAGATCGCGCCGTTCGGATAGATGAACTCCCAGTAGTACTGGTGCCCATCGATCGTGATCTGCTCGCGCGCCGGCGCGGATTCTGCGGCCTGGGAAGTGCCGTTGATGTCGGACACCTTCCAGAAGACGAAGGCTGCGATCACCGCGAGGATGATCACCGGTCCCGCCGTCCACGCCAGCTCGAGGTTGTTGTGGCCCCTGACCTGCGGGCCCTCGACCTCGCGCGGCCGTCCGCGGCTGCGGTAGCGAACGACGAACAGGATCAGCGTCGTCATCACGAGAATGAAGATCCCGCCGGTGACGCCGAGGATCAGCCAGTACATGTCCCGGATGCTCTGGGCGTTCGGCGACGCAGGCGCGGGAGGTGCCAGGCCGCCGTTGCCCGCGAGCGCCGCTCCGGCGACTAGGAGCGCAGACGCGCAAGTGACGAACACGACGAGGACGGACCGGCGCACAGGCGGTGGCATTCTATGAACGTGGTAGCGCGGACGCGCGTGCAACTTCCAGCCGGGGCCGACCAGGGTGTAGAGGTCTTCGTCAACGGCGTCCGTCAACAGCCCGGGAGCGACTTCCGGCGCGAGGGCGATGAGCTCGTCTTCGACCGGCCGCTGGCTCGTGAAGGGCGGCTCGGCTTCTGGCGCTGGCTCTCCATGTTCCTCGGCGTGGCCGGCACCTACCGGCAGAACGACAGCGTCGACGTCGTGTACGACGTGGACGGGCGGCGCGTCGTGGCTCACGGCCTGCCGCTAAGCGTCGAGGACTAGGAAGCCTCAGGCAGCTCGACGGGCTCGCCGTCGACGAGCACGCGCTGCTCGTCGAGCTCGCACTCGGCCGCCCAGCGCGCCACGGCCAGTAGCACGGCGTCGAGCTCTTCCTCGGTGCTCTCCTCGACGCGCACCTCCCAGCGCTCGTCCTCGAGCGGCACGAGGTCGGTGCGCACGAACGGCACGAGGTCGCGGACGAGTAGCGTGGCGGCGCTCGACGTCGGCGCTTCGATGCAGACCGTGCGGATGGCGGCTCCCTCGGCGTCGGAGCCGTCAGGGTACCTCAGTCGACCAGCGACAAAACCTCGTCGAGGACGCCCAGGCCCTCGTCGAGCTCCTCGCGCGTGATCGTCAGCGGCGGGGCGCAGATGATCACGTTCCAGTGCGTCATCAGGTAGACGCCGCGGTCCATGGCGGCCTTCGCGAGCTTCGCCACCGGTGCTCCCGCCTCGCCCGCCGCGTTGAAAGGCACCAGCGGCTCCCGCGTTTCACGGTCCTTGACGAGCTCGATGCCCCAGAAGAGCCCCTTGCCGCGCACCTCGCCGATCGACGGATGCCGCTCCATCAGCTTCCCGAGCTCCGCACCCAGCACGGCGCCCAGCGAGGCCGAGTTCTCGACGATGCCTTCTTCCTGGAAGGCCTCGATCGAGGCGATCGCCGACGCGCACGCGAGCACGTGGCCGGAGTAGGTCAGGCCGCCCGCGAAGTACTTGTCCTGCACCCAGTCGGCGAGCTTTTGGTTGATCACCATCGCCCCGAGCGGCACGTAGCCGGAGTTGATCCCCTTGGCGACGGTGAGGATGTCGGGGACGACGTCCCAGTGCTCGCAGGCGAACCACTTGCCGCTGCGGCCGAAGCCGGCCATCACCTCGTCGCAGATGAGCAGGATCCCGTGGCGGTCGCAGACCTCGCGGATCGACTGCAGGTAGCCGTCGGGCGGGACGATGATCCCGTTCGTGCCGACGATCGTCTCCAGGATCACGGCGGCGACGTTCTGCGGGCCCTCGTACTGGAGGATCTCCTCGAGGTGGGGACCGCCCGAGCAGACCGGGCACGGGTCGGGGTGGCCGGCCGGGCAGCGGTAGGTGTAGGGGTCGAGCATCCGCACGACGCCGGGGATCCCCGGCTCGGCGGGCCAGCGGCGCGGGTCGCCGGTCAGCGAGATCGAGCCCGCGGTGGCGCCGTGGTAGGAGCGGTAGCGCGCGACGATCTTGTCTCGGCCGGTGTACCAGCGCGCCAGCTTGATCGCGTTCTCGTTCGCCTCGGCACCGCCGTTGGTGAAGAACGACATCGTCAGGTCGCCGGGGGTGACCTCGGCGATGAGCCGCGCCAGCTCTGAGCGAGCCTCGTGCGCCATCGGCGGCCCGATCGTCGTCAGCTTGTCGGCCTGCTCCTTGATCGCCGCGACCACCTTCGGGTGCTGGTAGCCGAGCGAGACGTTGACGAGCTGCGAGGCGAAGTCGAGGTAACGGTTCCCATCGTGATCCCAGAAGTAGCGTCCCTCGCCACCGGCGATCGCGGGCGGCGAGATCTGGTTCTGGACCGACCAGGAGTGCAGCACGTACTGCTTGTCGAGCTCCTGGATCCGCTTGGCGTCTAGGCCCTGCTCTACAGCCACAAGGCGATCCTAGCGCTAGGCTGGCGGCGACTTCCAAGGAGGCGGGAGATGACCGAGGTAGCGGACCAGTTCACGGACGAGCAGGCGGGCGAGGTCACCCATATCACGCACTGGATCGACGGCAAGCACGTCGAAGGCGCCTCCGGGCGCAGCGGGCCCGTGTACAACCCGGCCACCGGCGCCCAGAGCGGCGAGGTCGACTTCGCCAGCGTCGACGAGGTCGACGCGGCCGTCCAGGCCGCCAGGCGCGCCTTTGCGAGCTGGCGCGCGATGTCGCTCTCGCGCCGCACCGAGCTCTTCTTCCGCATCCGCGAGCTCTTCCACGACCACTCCGACGATCTCGCGCGCCTGCTCACGCTCGAGCACGGCAAGGTCTTCTCCGACGCGAAGGGCGAGGTCGCGCGCGGGCTCGAGGTGATCGAGTTCTGCTGCGGGATGCCTGAGCTGTTGAAGGGCGGCTATTCCGAGCAGGCCTCGACAGGGATCGACGTCTACTCGATCCGCCAGCCGCTCGGCGTCGTCGGCGGGATCACCCCGTTCAACTTCCCGGCGATGGTGCCTATGTGGATGTGGGCGCCGGCGATCGCCTGCGGGAACGCGTTCGTGCTCAAGCCGTCCGAGAAGGACCCGTCGGCCTCGATGCTGACCGCGGAGCTCTTGAAAGAGGCCGGGCTGCCCGACGGCGTCTTCAACGTCGTGCACGGCGACAAGGTCGCGGTCGACGCGGTGCTCGAGCACCAGGACATCGCCGCGGTCTCGTTCGTCGGCTCGACGCCGATCGCCCGCTACGTCTACGAGACGGGCACCAAGAACGGCAAGCGCGTGCAGGCGCTCGGCGGGGCGAAGAACCACATGATCGTGCTCCCCGACGCCGACATCGACATGGCCGCCGACGCGGCCGTCAGCGCGGGGTACGGCTCGGCAGGCGAGCGCTGCATGGCCGTCTCGATGCTGGTCGCGGTCGGCCATGCCGCCGACGACCTCGTCGCCGCGATCCAGGAGCGCCTGCCGAAGGTCAAGGTCGGCAACGGCCTCGACCCGGACTCGGAGATGGGCCCGCTCGTCACGCGGGAGCATCGCGACAAGGTGGCCTCGTACATCGCGAAGGGCAGCGAAGAGGGCGCGAAGGTGATCACCGACGGCCGTGAGACCGCGCCCGACGGCGACGGCTTCTTCCTGGGAGTGACGCTGATGGACGAGGTCACGCCGGAGATGGACGTCTACAAGGACGAGATCTTCGGGCCGGTGCTCGGGATCACGCGCGTGGACACCTATGAGGAGGCAGTGCGGCTCGTGAACGAGAACCCGTACGGCAACGGCGTCGCGATCTTCACCCGCGACGGCGGGGTCGCCCGGCAGTTCCAGTTCGAGGTGAGCGCGGGCATGGTCGGCGTGAACGTCCCGATCCCGGTGCCGGTCGCCTACTACTCGTTCGGCGGCTGGAAGAGCTCGCTCTTCGGCGACCTGCACATCTACGGGCCTGAGGGGATCCAGTTCTATACGCAGGGCAAGGTCGTCACCTCGCGCTGGCCCGACCCGGCGACCTCGAAGGTCGACCTGGGCTTCCCGCAGACGCGGTGATCATCGGCGTCGCCCTCTTCGAGGGCGCGGAGGAACTGGACTGGGCGGGGCCGTGGGAGGTGCTCGCGGCGTGGTCGAAGCAGTGGCCGGACGACGGCGTGCGCGTGCTCACGCTCGCGCGTGAAGAGGGAACGATCACGTGCGCGAAGGGTCTGCGCGTGGTTCCCGACGAGACCTGGGAGACCGCACCGCCGCTCGACGTGCTCGTTTACCCGGGCGGCCGCGGCACCCGTCGTGAGCTCGCCGACGAGGCGGTGCTCGACTGGGTGCGGGGATACGCCGAGGGCGGAACGGTCGTAGCCAGCGTCTGCACCGGCTCGCTCGTGCTGGCGGCCGCGGGGCTGCTGGATGGCAAGCCCGCGACGACGCACTGGCAGTCGCTGGAGCTGCTGCCGACGCTGGGCAAGGACATCGAGGTCCGGCCCGAGGATCGCTTTGTCGACAACGGGAACGTGATCACGGCCGCGGGGGTCTCGGCGGGGATCGACATGGCGCTGCACCTGGTCGCGCGCCTGCACTCGACCGAGCGCGCCCGCGAGGTGCGGCGCTACATCCAGTACGACCCCGAACCGCCCGTCTGAGTTGACGGAATGACTCTGCGGCCGGTGCCTGAACAGGAGCTCCTGGCCTTGCGTGCGCAGCTGGGCAGCGAGGCTGATTAGAAGGACGTCCAGAACCGTTGGTTAGAGCTTGCGCTCGACGCCGACGTCCGTCGCGAGCGCCTCGAGCCAGCCGCCTCGCAGGGAGGCCAGCAGCTCCTGCCCGAGCTCGAAGGCCTCGTCGAAGCGGTTCACGATCTCATGGCCCGTCTCACGTGCACGCGCGAGGACGGTGGTCTCGTCCACGCCGGTGACGCGGGCGTCGCGCACGCGCCACTCGCCGCCCACGAGCACCGAGTCGACCGCGAGCGTCGAGGAGCCGAACGCCAGCTGGCGCAGTGGGTCGTTCAACGGCGTGAAGACGTGGCTCTCGAGGTCGAGTAGCACCAGGTCGGCGCGCCGGCCGGGCTCGATGCGGCCCAGTCCCTCTGCGTCGCCGGCGGCCTGCGCACCGCCGATCGTCGCCAGCTGCCAGGCCTCCTTCGCGCCCAGCCACTGCTGGTAGTCGATTCCCCAGAGCTTGTGCACGAGCGACGCGAGCTTGAGCGAGGCGAACATGTCGAGCCCGTCATTCGAGGACATCCCGTCGGTCCCGAGCGCCACGTTCACGCCTTCGGCCAGCAGCCGCGGCACCGCGGCCAGCCCGCTGCCGAGCTTCAGGTTCGAGGCTGGGTTGTGCGCGATCGTGACGCCGCGGTCGCGCACCAGCTCGATGTCGCCGGGCGTGAGCCAGATCCCGTGCGCGAAGTTCACGCGCGGCGAGAGGAAGCCGACTGCGTCCATGTGCTCGACGAGTGTCTTGCCGTACATCCGCTGTCCCGAGACGGCCTGCATCCTCGTCTCGAGCACGTGGATGTGGATCACCAGGTCGAGCTCCTCGGCGAGCGCCGCGCAGCCGGCGAGCATCTCGTCGGTGCAGCGCTGCGGCCCCGACGGCCCGAGCGCGATCGAGATCCCCTCGTCAGGCCGGTGGAACCGCTCGACCGCATCGCGGCAGAAGCGCTCCCACTCCGTCCAGGTCGGCGGCGCGTCGGCCTCCAGGCGCGAGATCAGGTCGCGCGAGACGAGGCCTTCCTCGAGGATCACCGTCTCGTGGTAGGCGCGGTCGCCGATCCCGAGCGCGATCAGCGCGCGCAGCCCCGAGTCGCGGTACCCGCGCACGACGGCGTCGAGCGACTCGGTCGTGAACCCGTCGAGCTCGTAGAGGAAGTCGACGACGCAGGTTGCGCCCGATCTCAGCTGCTCGATCGCCCCGACCAGCGTGCGCAGGTAGATCTCGTCGGCCGACTGCGCCGGCGCCGCCAGCGCGGGATACGAGAACAGCATCCACGGCTCGAGCGGGAGGTTGTCCCACATCCCGCGGAACCAGTTCTCGTTCGAGTGGTTGTGCGCGTTGACCATCCCGGGCACGAGGAGGAAGCGCGAGCAATCGACCGTCTCGGCGCCCTCCGGCGCCTCGGCGGCCAGCCGCCCGTCTGCGACGAAGACGTCCGTGCGCCGGAACTCGCCGCCGCCCACGTCCACCAGGCCGTTCTCGAGGACGAGATTCGTGCCCAACGTGCGGACTCTACGTCCCATCGGGGTCTTGTCGTCCGTCCTGCCGAAAGCGGAGAATCGCCTGGACAGCGGTCTGTTCTACCTAGGAGGAAACATGGAGCAGGCTAGAAGCGAGCTGGCCGAGGATGTCCGGTTCGACGAGCACGGCATCGAGCCGATCCCCGCGCAGGATCGGGACTCGACGCCGACGCGGCAGTTCTGGATCTGGGCGGGCGCGAACATCGCGCCGATCAACTGGATCCTAGGCGCGCTCGGGATCATTCTCGGACTCAGCCTCGTCGAGACGATGCTGGTCGTCATCATCGGCAACATCGTCGGTTGCGCCCTGTTCGGGCTCTTCTGCATCATGGGCAGCCGGACCGGCGTGAACCAAATGGTGCTCTCGCGGGCCGCGTTCGGCCGGCGCGGCGCCTATCTCCCCGCTACCGCCCAGTTGCTGATGACGATGGGCTGGCTCGGCGTGAACACCTGGGTCGTGCTCGACCTCGTGCTCGGCATCTTCAAGGAGATGGGGTTCGACAACCCGGGTACCGGGACCAAGTACGCGGTCGGCATCGGGATCATGGCCGTTCAGGTCGTGATCGCGATCGTGGGCTTCTACTTGATCCAGTCGTTCGAGAAGTACACGGTGCCGGTGGCGGCGGCGTTCATGATCCTGATCTCGATCCTCGCCTGGACGAAGGTCGACGTCGTCTGGAGCCACTCAACCGTGAGCGGCGGGGACAAGTGGACCTCGATCACTCAGCTGATGACCGCAATCGGCGTCGGCTGGGGGATCACATGGCTGACGTGGTCTTCCGACTACACGCGCTTCATGAAGCCGGGCACGCCAGACCGGAAGGTCTTCTGGTCGACCTCCCTCGGCGTCTTCATCCCGACCGTCTGGCTCGCGTTCGTAGGCGCGTCGGTCGCAAGCGCAACCTCGTCCGCCGACCCGGCCGCGATCGTCACCGCGGCGTTCGGCACCGGGGTCTCGATCCTCGTGCTGTTCGTCGTCATGCACGGGCCGGTCGCGACAAACATCCTCAACCTCTATTCGGCGTCGCTCGCGGCGCTTTCGCTCGACATCAAGGCGAGGCGCTGGATCGTCACCGTGATCGTCTCGATCGTGGGAACCGGGACGCTGATCGCGTTCATCGAGCGCGACAACTTCGCCCACGACTTCGACAACTGGCTCGCCTCGGTAGTCGTGTGGATCTCCGCCTGGGGCGGGGTGATGCTGATCGACTACTTCCTCTTCCGGCGAGGCAGGATCGACGTGCAGGCGCTGTACGCCGACCCGAAGCAGTCGATCTACGGAGATGTCAACTGGGCGGCCGTGATCGCGGCGATCGTCGGGCTCGTGGCCGGCTGGGCCTGGGAGTACGGCCTCGTCGGCTTCATGCAGGGCCCGCTCGCCAAGGCGACCAACAACACGGACATCTCCTGGCTGGCGGCGTTCGTCGTCTCAGGAGGCCTCTACTACATCCTGCGCCCGTTCCTTGCGAAGCAGGCGGCGCCGGAGGTGGCTCCGACGGTCTGAGCGGCTGGGCGGAGGGCGGCCTTGCGCCGCCCTCCGCCTACGCCTGCGTGAACGTGAGCGGTGGGCCGAGCCTGGTCGTGCCGTAGAAGAACGTGACGCGGTAGGCGCCCAGGCCGCGGTTTGGGTAGTGGCGTTTCCAGATCAGCCTGACCTCATAGAGCGGGCCCGCCTTCGTGAGCCTGAAGCTGTGGCAGACGCGCGTCGCCGTCGGATCCTTGACGCAGATCTTCACGCGGCCGGTGAAGCTGAACGTGCCGATGCGCAGGTACCTGACGCCTTTGAGCTTCGCGGCCGAGGTGCAGTAGTCACCCGTGGGGCTGCAGTAGCTCACCTTCGCCGCAGCGGGAGCCGCGGCCACGAGCGCTGTGAGGAGCGCGCCGCCTAGCAGCAGCCGCTTCACGCGACCGCTGAGCGGGCGCGCAGCTCCTGGCCGAACTTCGCGCGGGCCACGTAGCGCCCGATCCCCGGCGAGGCCACGAGCTCGTCGCCCTCGACGAGCACGTTCCCGCGCATGAGCACGACCTCGGGCGAGCCCGTTACCTCCGTGCCCTCGTAGAGGTTGTAGTCGGTCTTCGAGTGCTGGCTCGACGCGGTGATCGTCAGCTTCTTCTCGGGGTCGAAGACGACGAGGTCGGCGTCGGAGCCGACGGCGACCGTGCCCTTCTTCGGGTAGAGGCCGAACAGCTTCGCTGGCGAGGTGGCCAGCAGCTCGACCATCCGGTTCAGCGAGATGCGGCCGGCGCGGGCGCCGAACTCGTGGATCATATGCAGCCGGTTCTCGAGGCCGGGCCCGCCGTTCGGGATCTTCGAGAAGTCGTCCTTGCCGAGCGACTTCTGCCCGTCCCAGAGGAAGGCGCAGTGGTCGGTCGAGATCGCCGAGAGCGTGTCGCTGCGGACAGCGTTCCAGAGGACGTCCCAGTTCGACTTGTCTCGGACGGGAGGCGAGTAGACGTACTTCGCCCCCTCGAAGTTCGGCTTGGCGATGTCGTCGAGCGAGTTGAAGAAGTACTGCGTGCAGGTCTCGCCCCAGACATCCCAGCCCAGATCGCGAGCCCGGGCGATCGGCTCGACCGCCTCGCGGCACGTGACGTGGACGACGTAGAGCGGCGCCTCTGCAAGGCGCGCGAGCTGGATCGCGCGGTTCGTTGCCTCGCCCTCGGCCTCTGGCGGGCGCGTGAGTGCGTGGTAGAGCGGCTCGGTGTTCCCCGCTTCGAGCGCTTGCCGGACCAGCACGTCGATGACGTCACCGTTCTCGGCGTGCACCATCACGAGCGCGCCCGTCTCGGACGCGACCTCCATCGTGCGGAAGAGGGTCTCGTCGTCGACCATCAGCGCGCCCTTGTAGGCCATGAAGAGCTTGTAGGAGGTGATGCCCTCGTCGGGCAGCGTGGCCAGCTCCTCGAGCGAGCCGCCTTCATGCAGGTCGGTGACCGCCATGTGGTAGCCCATGTCGATCACCTGCTTGCCGTTCGCCTTGCTCCGCCAGTCCGCGATCGCGTCGGCGAAGCTCGAGCCCTGAGGCTGAATGATGAAGTCGACGTGGCAGGTCGTCCCGCCGAAGGCGGCAGCGGTCTGGCCGGACTCGACGTCGTCGATCGTGACCGTGCCGCCGAAGGGCATGTCCAGGTGCGTGTGCGGGTCGACGAGTCCCGGCAGCACGTACTTGCCGCTCGCGTCGATCACCTTGTCGGCGCTCATGTCGAGTGACTCGCCGATCAGCGACACGGTCTCGTCCTCGACGTAGATGTCGGCGACGTAGTCGTCGGCGGCGGTGATGATCCGACCGCCCTTGATCAGAACTGACATGCCGGCCCTCCTCGTCTCGCGCTCGCCGCGAGCGTAGAGGAAATCGGGGCCTCCCGGAAGGAGGCCCCGATCGAGTTGCTTACGCGCCCTTGGGCGTCACCTTCACGGTCACCTTCTTGAAGTCGGAACCGTTGGTGTCGGAGCCCTCGGCCGAAACCTCGTCCACCGCGTCCTGCGCGAGATCCGTGCGGTAGGCGTCGGCGCTCGGAGCCTTCTTGATCACGCCGAACTGCTTCGCGATCGAGGCCGTCTGGTCGAAGGCCGCCTTGTCCATCACGCCGATCCCATTCGGGGACGGCCAGACGAGTGCGTTGATCTCGTTCATCATCCAGGTCTGGTGGCCCTTGCCGAGGGTCGGCCCGTTGTCGAGCACGATCTGCGTGCACTCCTGCACGTGGCTACGGCAGTAGATCCAGCCCTTGAAGCTCGCCGCGAGGAACTTCTTGGCGGTCTCCTGGTGATCCTTGTCCTTGATCCAGTCGCCACGCACGAAGACGCCGTCCTCGAGCATCCCTGTGCCGACGTCGCTCATCTTGATCACGTTGAGATCGCTCAGCTGGTAGAGCTTGCCCGTGCTCGGATTCTTCGTCTCGAGCACCTGCGCGAGCTCGTTGTAGGTCATCGCC
>Ga0307289_10000588_pt1 | contig 15664 bp, 18 predicted proteins | sample ER_DNA_143_FD_194483 | JGI IMG/M metagenome (GOLD analysis project Ga0307289, IMG submission 194483) | Bulk soil microbial communities from the East River watershed near Crested Butte, Colorado, United States - ER_DNA_143 | ecosystem: Environmental > Terrestrial > Soil > Floodplain | place...
AGGCGTTGGTCGAGTCCCACCCGCAGGCCTGCATCGAGAGAGCGATGTACATCTGCTGGTCGCCCGAGTCGAGGAGCGGCTGAGGAGCGCCCTGCTGGACGTCGTCGACGTACCACGTCAGATCGGTGGCCGTCCACTTCACGGAGAACGTGTGCCAGACGCCGGCGAGGGCGCCGGGGTTCGTGAACACGGAGTTTGTAGAGTCCGGCGTCCCGCAAACGTCGCCCGTGTTGCGGTGCTCGGTGCCGTAGAACTGCGTCGGCTCGTCGCCCTGGTACTCCATGATGTCGAGCTCGAAGTTGAGGTCGGGCTCCTGGCAGTTGGGCCAGTTGGCCGTGGCGTGCGCCTTCGAGAGCATCCAGAAGGCGGGCCACGATCCCTTCGCGTCCGTGAACTTCATACGCGCCTCGAAGTAACCGAACATCCACGAGCGCTTCACGGGGTCGCCGAACCAGTACGGCCCCGTGGTGAGGGACTGGTCTCCGAGGTAGGGGCGCTTGTTAGAGATCTTCACCGTGCCGTCCGAGACCACAACTGCTCCGACGCGGGGCTCGTCCTCCCAAAACTGCTTCATCGTCCACACGGCCGGATCGAGCGCGGCGTCGAACTCGTCCCCGAAGACCTTGGCATATCCCTGGCCTGCGATAGGTGCGGGCTCACCCGGAGGAGGTGGAGGAGGCGGCGGGGGCGGCTCAGCCACAGCCGTCGTCGCTGAATGCTCGCCAGCCTGGGCTGCTTCGGGAGTCGAAGAGGAGCCCCTAGCCGCATCAACAACACCGGCAGTGACGACGGCACCGACGGCGATGAGGATCAACCAAGTGGCCTTGCTCCGCATAGTGGTATGGCGACCCTAAGCCGTGACGCCGCCCTCCGCAATCGTTCCGCCTCAGGGTCTCCGCCCGAGCAGCCGAGCGACGACGGCGCGTAGGAGCTTCCGCGGGGAGCGGCGGCCACTGTCGAGTGACGTAGGCACTACGTTTGCCACCAGCGGTTCGAAGCGCGCCAGAAACCCATCTAGCTCATCGCTTTCGACTTCGCTCGCTGCTTGGCAAACCGCGCCGGGTTTCTAACTGCGCACTCAACGCGATTGGCCCAGCGGAAAGGGACGTCGACCGGCCGAGGGGCCTATCTTTGGAGCGGGAAGGTCCCACGTAGGCTTCCGCCCGAGCAGCCGAGCGACGACGGCCCACAAACGTGGGTTGCCTAGGCCTGCCTTGATGGCCTAAGGTCGCGTGTGCGGCTGTTTCAACTCGCTTCGGTGTGCATTCTCGCGGGCTTGGTCGCGTCGAGCGCCTCCGCGTGTGGCGGATCGACAGCCACCACGGCCGGAACCGCCACCTCTGCCGGAACAGGCAGCGAAGCGTCGACCGCGGGAGCCATTCCTCCCGAGCTTCTCGGAACTTGGGCGACCACGCTCAAGGCAGCTGGCGTCCCCGCAAATGCACCGGAGGAGCTGAAGAACGCAGCGACGAAGTGGCAACTCGTAATCGCTCAAACCGGAGGCACGGACAACGGCCCGGTGCTCTCGATCGTCAATCCGGAGCTTGGGCAATTAGAGGGGCCTACGCTCGAGGTTCAAGGCAATGAGCTGAAGCTGCTGCGGGAGGAGTGCGCTGCAAGTGGCGATGAGCAGTTCTTCGACAACACCTACTCCTATCAAGTTCAAGGCGGCACCCTCCGAATCACGACCGTGGACAACCAGTGCGCCGACCGGGTCGCAGAGACGATCTTGACTAGCGAGCCCTGGACGAAGCTGGGCTGATCTTGGGTCAGGCAGACGGCGGCGTTCTTGGCGCTTCCAGGGATCCGTCCGAGCAGCCGAGCGACGACGGCGCGGAGGAGGGTGCGCGGGCGCGCCGGCCGTTATCGAGGGCCTTGGGCATGGCGCTGAGTTCTACTCGTCCCGCGACCAGCGGAGAAGAGCCTCGCGATCCTCTCGCAGACGAGTCATGGGGCGGCCCGTCAGCGATGAAGTCGTCCTCTCCGTCCAAAATCGAGACACGGACTCCAGGATGTCGCAGCTCCCATTTGTCCAACGCGGCGCGCAGATCGCGATAGACGTCCATCCTCGACGCGCCTCGAGCAAGAGGAACCGAGAGCGTATTTTCGCCTTCGAGTACGGCGCGACCCTGTAGTGCGCGTACGAAGTCGACGAGGTCTTCAACCAGTTCCTTGTCGACACGAACCCGAACGAGGAAGCCCCGTGCTTCAGGCGACAGCCGTCTCCTCGCAACCACCCGCCGATAAACGGATGCGCCAACCGAGATACCGGCCAACGCGCCAGCACACCTTCGGAGACGCCCCAGCGATAGACCCCTTACTTCCGCAGACAACGCCGGCAGAGTACACGAGCGATACTACCGCTGGCGCGTAGCCAACTCGGGGGCTCTCAGTCACCCCCGGCCGGGTACCGCACGTGGAAAGCGGCCACTCGATGATCGTGGATGTGCGCGAGCAGTCACCCGGATAGGAACCACCCGAACCGAACTGAGAAGTCCGCTTGACGAGCCACCATCCCGACGGCCAGAAGTTATGCATCGCTCCATGGAACTCGGCGCCGGGATACAAGTTCTTGAGGCGACGCTTGCGATCGCCGATCGCGAGGTGCCGATCCGTCTTCCAGTGCGGCCCTCTTGCTCGGGTGTTGGAGAAGAATCCATTGGCTGGCTTGCATCGGTTCAACCCGCCCAAGGTTGTAGAAGACGATCTTGAGGCCATGACGTGGCCAGCGGACTGTGCAGACCTCTCCGTTTTGGTCTCGGCTACCGGTTGGCCCAAACGCATCGATCGCCCCGCGAAGTATCCCGTCCCGCTTCACCTTGAATGATCCCATTCTCCAGTCGCCGTGGATCGTGAAGACCGCGGCACCGGCCGAGGTGACCAGTACGAGCGAAAGCGTGACGACTGCACCGATCGTAAGCTTCTTCATATTGCGACCCCTCCCCGTCGGTAACCAAGGCAGGCTAGTACGGGAGGAATCGTCCTTTCAAGGCGGGCGTTTCGCCCGAGCAGCCGAGCGAGGACGGAGCCCGCTTGCGGAAGGGCGGCGGCCTCGAACATGCGCCGAAATCGGCCTACTCGTTGGGGCCGCGAGGCTCCCGGTGGGATCGTAGACTTGGCTTTCATCGTGCCGGTTCGGGGAAGCCGGGCCGGGAGTCCGAGGGAGGGAGAGGAACATGCGGCGCTCACTTGTCGTGGCCATTGCGGCCGTGGCTGTCTCGATCGTCTTTTCGGGAACGGCGGCGGCACAGCGGACGCAGGACACTTTGATCTGCGGCGGGATCGCGATCCCGATCACAGTCACCAGCACGAACAACGACAACGCTGTCGCTTGGGGCGTGGGAACGATCTCGGGCGGGGATCACTTCATCCCGACGAGCTTCTCGGGCACGCTGGTCGATCTCACGACCGGAGAGACGCTCTTTTCCTTCTTCCAGGCGAAGGGGAAGGGGAAGGGTCAGCACAAGCAGGCTCAGATGATCTGCACCACGCCGACCGACACTGGCACCGCCGGTGACTTCGGGATCCCGGGCGTCGATCCCGACGACGTAGTCCAGTTCAGTCTCACGGTAACCGTCGTTCGAAAGCCGTAGCGGCCTGGGGGCACGAGCCCGCCGTCTCAGGGCCTCCTCAGCGAGGCGCGAGAGACGGAGACCCGGCAAGGCAAGCAGCGGGAGGATCTCCTTCTCGGGCAGGAGGTGATCGAGTAGCCACGCATCGGCCTGGCGCTCGTCGAAAAGACGGCCAGCCAGGTTTGGCCTTGGTGTCGTCTAGCACTATCCTCGGAACCAGGAGTCCCTCCCCGCTGCCCAAAGCCATCCTCGCCATCCTGCTCGGTGATCTCTGGGTTGGCTCGCCGATGTCGCGGGTCACATCGCGGACGTCTCGGTCTACTGCACTGTCCGCAGTGACCTCGAGAGGACGCTGGGCGACATCGGTTCACGACGCCGGAGGCAGCGAGGCGGTGCCATAATCAAACCGTCGTATGGAGCAGTCGTCACAGACACCTGGCGACCCCGCACAGACGGCTCAGAGCAGCTCGGTGAGTCGCACGATTGACGTGTCGATCCTGGGCGGTCGCAAGTTCAAAGGCCGCTGGCGACCACCTAAGACGATGACGTTGGTGAGCTTGCTAGGAGGCAGGGAGCTCGATTTCCGTGAAGCAGAGATCCCACCCGAAGGGATCACCATCAACGCAATCGGACTGATCGGTGGGACACACGTGATCGTCCCCGGCGGCGTCAACGTTGAGGTGAGTGGCTTTAGCGGGCTTGGCGGTCGGCGCGTTGACAGCCACGCGCAACCCGGCGCTCCTGGAAAGTCCGTCGTGCGGTTACACGTCTTCGGTGCTGTCGGTGGCCTCAAGGTCGAGAGCCGGCCCGCGGGAGACGACGCGATCTCAGACGCCTGACAAGCTCTTACCCGATCGCGATCTCGGGGTGAGGCGAGTCCTACGCCTCTCGCGCCCACGCGACAAGAGCTCGGCGAGGGCGGTGGCGGCCTCCTGCAACTCGAGGCGCGACGCGTTCCGCCCAAGGATGCTTAATTGAGGGTGAACCCAAGGATTGTCGGCGTGACGAGAGCCAGAGCGGTGAGCCCACCGACGAATGCGGAAACCCGAAACAAGCGGTGCCTGTTGCGGAGGCCGGCGTAGAGCAGCAGCGCAGCGCATCCGGCCATGAGAGCGACGGAGAGCACGTACATCGGGCCAAGTGCACCGCCCGGCGAGCGGTATGCGTCCCAACGGCTGATTCCGTTCCCCCGATAGCTGTCTTCGCCAAAGACGTACAAGGTGAGTAAGACCGCGTTCAGGAGCGGAAGGACGGCGAGGGTCACGGAGCGGCCCGAGAGCCAGCGCACGAGGCCTTCTCGAGCGGCGACTGCAAAGAGAGCCAGCGCGACCAGGAAGTTGGCAAGCAGGACGAGCTGTGACGGCACCCTCTCATCTTCTGTCCTATCTAGGCCGGGGCGTCGGCCGAAGGCCCGCTAAACCATGCGGGCTAGACATTTCGCGGTCGTCCCTAGCGCAACTGCTTCAGGGCGCGTCCGAGTGCCTGGCCGCCCGCGAGCACCGGCTCGAACAGGTCACCGTGCTGTTCGACCCGCTCAAGCGCCTCGCGCATCCCGAAGCGGCGCGGCGTCACATCCTCTCTTAGCTCGTCCCAGCGAAGCGGCGTCGAGACCGGCGCGCCCGGCTTCGGCCGCACCGAGTAGACCGAGGCGATCGTCTTCCCTCGGGCGTTCTGACGGTGGTCGACGAGCACGCCCTCGCGCTTGCGCTTCAGCCATTCGGTCGTGACCAGCCCTGGGTGCCGCTCCTCGAGCCCGCGCGCCACGCGCTCCGCGAACGCGTAGGTCTGCTCGAAGGTCGCTCGGCGCGCAATGGGGACGAGCACGTGAATCCCGTCGGCGCCGCTCGTCTTGACGTAGGACTCGAGCTCGAGTCGCTCGAGTTCTTCGCGGATCAGGTGAGCGACGCGGATCGCAAGCGCGAAGCCGCCGTCGGGCGGGTCGAGGTCGAAGAGCACGAAATCCGGGCGGTTGGGCTTGTCGACGCGCGAGTACCAAGCGTTCATGTCGATGCAGTTCATCTGCACCATCCAGAGCACCGCCTCCGGCGAGTTGACGAGCGGGAAGTCGACGAGCCGCGACTCACCCTCGCGCGGGTAGGTGCGGTAGGTGCGCGTCGGGATCCAGGAAGGCATCCCCTTCGGCGCCTGCTTCTGGAAGTACGCCTCCCCAGCAACTCCGTAGGGCGAGCGCTTCATCGTGAACGGCCGATTGCGCAGGTGCGGGACGAGCACCGGCGCGATCGCGCGGTAGTACTCGAACAGGTCCTGCTTCGTGATCCCTTCGTCGGGGAACAGGACGCGTTCCGGGCTCGAGAGGCGGACCGACCGCGGCGCCACACAGCGGGTTCTACCTATCCGGTGGCGCGCGCGTCGACACGTGCGGTCGACGCCGTCTTGCGCGGTGCTTAGACGGCGAGACCCGGCTCGCCGTTCCGCGGCGGGTCGACGTTTCCGCGACCGGCGTCTATCGTGGCCCGCCGGATACATCCACGGACGCAGGAGGGACATCATGACCACCTTCACGTATCGGGTCGTCCGCCTGGCGCTGGTTGCCGCATGCGCGCTCGCGGTGCTGACGGCGAGCACTGCCGCGGCAGGTGCGGCTTCCCAGCCGCGCGGCCAGTCCTCGCACGCGCAAGGCCAATCGCTCTGGAAGGTCTACGACCATGTCCTGCGCGAGGCGAAGTACATCGACCTGACGCACACGATCACGCCGTCGATTCCCGTCTGGGCCGGGTTCGGGCCGTCGACGTTCATGCCGGCGAGCGACCCGACGACGGGCGAGCCCTACACCTACGCGGAGAGCGGCTTCGAGGCGACGGCGTACATGCTCCAGACGGATCAGCTCGGCACGCAGCTCGACCCGCCCGCACATTGGGCGCCCGAGTACGCGGCCATCGACGAGCTGCCGCCCACCTTCGCGGTCCGGCCGCTCGTCGTCATCTCGATCGTCCCGCAGGTCGAGCGCGACTTCAACTACGCGCTCCAGGTCTCGGACATCCGTCGCTGGGAGAAGCGCTACGGTCGCATCCCGGAGGGAAGCGTCGTCATGGTGCGCTCGGACTGGTCGAAGCGCTGGCCTGATCCCGCCCTCGCGACCCTGACGGAGTTCCCGGGCATCTCCCTCGAGGCGCTCCAGTTCCTGCACCTGCAGCGGCACATCCTCTTCCACGGCCACGAGCCGCTCGACACGGACTCGACGCCGACGCTCGAGGGCGAGGCCTGGCTCATGCACCACGGCTTCGCACAGGCAGAGGGAGTGGCCAATCTCGACAAGGTCCCGCCGACAGGCTGCCTGCTCGAGATGGGCTATCCGAAATTCGGGGGCGGCCTCGGCGGCTACGCCCGCTTCATCGCCATCTGCCCGCGCACCTGGGATGAGGGTGTCAGCGTCGGTGAGGTTCCCGAGGCGCCGCTCCAGCGCTACGACGACCTTTTGCACTGGGATTCCACGCTCGGGATGCGCGTCCGCTGACAGCGCGGAGATGACCACGGGGCCGGCCTATGCGGCCGGCCCCCGCTCGGCAGGCACGATACCTACTCGTCGGCCCCCCATGCGCGCAACTCGGTGATGTCGATTGCGAGTACGGGTAGTCCGGGAGCCGCCTGTCGGTACTGCTCGTATTTCGCGGTGAGGAGCGCGAGCGCGTCAGCCGCTTCCTCGCCGCCGTCGAGCACGCGCGCCTCGCCACGGACGCGCACCCACCAGAGCCGGGTCCAGTCGTCGTCGTAGTGGTCGATGAGAACCGTCACGTCCGGCCTTCGGCGCGCATTCTCGATTCGCCTCAATGTCCGCGACCGCTTCGGCTTTGCATCAACGGCCGAATAGAGAGTGTCGCCGGCCAGCGCGAACACGATTGGGACAAGGTGCGGCCGTCCATCCGGCTCGACGGTCGCAAGCCGGGCGACCCGCGACTCCGCGATCCGCCGCCTCAGTACGATCGAGTCGTGCATCTCGGCCTCATCCTGCCGAACTTCGGCGAGGGCTCCACGCCCAAAGGGATCCGCCGAATGGCGGAGGCGGCCGAGGAGCTCGGCTTCGACTCGGTCTGGGCGACCGAGCACATCATCGTCGGGCCCGAGGCCGTCACACCGTTCGGCCGCGTCTACGACCCGCTAGTGGTGCTTGCCTGGGTCGCGGGCTTCACGCAACGGATCGGACTCGGGACCTCGATCGTGCTCGTGCCGCTCCACCATCCGATCCGGCTCGCAAAGGAGGTCGCGACGCTGCAGGAGCTCTCCGGTGGGCGGGTGCGGCTGGGCATCGGCGTGGGCTGGCACAAGGACGAGTTCCGCTTCATGGGGTACGAGTTCGCCGGTCGCGGCCGTCGCGCCGACGAGGCCCTGCGGCTGATGCGCGCCCTCTGGGGCGGCGAGCGCGCGTTTCGCGGGGAGCACTGGTCGTTCGAGGAAGCAACCTTCGCGCCGCTGCCCGAGCCGCAGCCCGAGCTCTGGGTCGGCGGTGGCTCCGAGACGGCGATTCGCCGGGCACGCGAGCTCGGCGACGTCTGGCACCCGAGCGGCAGCGTCGGGCCGGACGAGGTGAAGCGGGTCAAGGACCGCTACCCGCGGATGCGCGTCATCCCGCGAACTAGTGCGGACCACGTCGATGCGTTCCTCGACGCAGGCGCCGAGGGCGCCGTCGTCAGCCTTCCCGACGAGGCCTCGCTGCGCGACTTTGCCGAGCGCTACCTGAGGCCATCTGCCTAACGGCCTCGAGCAGCTCGTCCAATGTTCGCCGGATGTCGCGGCAGGGGCTCAAAACCCTCCTCCATTGAGGAGCGAGCGCGGGACCCGCCGGTGTGTCACGTCGGTCGTCCGGGCTGAGCGCGCCCAGAGTCAGTAGCCACCGAGCTCCACCAGCCGCTCGTCGCTGATCCCAAAGTGATGCGCGATCTCGTGGAGGACCACGCGCCGCACCTGCGCGCGAAGGAGCGATTCATCGTGTCCGTGGTGAAAGCGGGGAACGTCGGTGCCCCAGCCTCCCCCGCGGCCGTCGGCGACGTTGCGGAAGATGCTCGGATCGAAGCGCGGGCCACAGCTCCCCGCCACGACCACCTCCTCATCTGTTGACCCTCGCCGTCGACCCAGTCTGTCGCCTGTACTAGCTGCGTGATCGGCGCTGACTAGGGCAAGCGCTCCTGGTGGTACCTCTCCTTGTCCTCCTCACGCCACTTCGCTTCGTAGGCCTCCGCCTCGGCGAACTCCTGCTCCGTTCGCGCTCTTGCTTGCGCGTCTTCGCTCGCGGGATGCTCGCTGGCGACGGTTCTGCGACGTGTGGCCACGACGGCGACGACGACCAAAGGGACGGCCACAAGGGCAATGACGAGCCACGGAATCACGCGGGCAGAGTACATCGTCACCTGCGAGTAGCCGGCACCGTCAGACGACCGATTACGTCGAGGGCGGTTTCAGACGGGACGCGGGCGATGTCGCCTACGGCGGGCGGGGCTACGACATCTGCGGCGCGAGGATGGCGTTTCACAGCTGCGAGGCTCATACGGCGGCGGCGGCTGCTGACCCACGCTCGCCCTAGTCGAGTTCTTGAGCTCCGCGCCGCGGTCGCTCGGCTCCTCGGGCGGAAGCCCTAAAAGACAGCCGACGCTTAGCAACGCCGGGCACACATGATGGGCGAGAGCCGGGCTCGCCACCGCCTCTCCCGTGGAAGCTCAGGTGCTGCTACCGCAGTTGCGTCGGGGCCGCCTCCGGCTCTCGCGTTCACGATCATTCCTTAGACGGGTGACCCAGAACACCCCGCGAACGGCTAGGCCGCGCCGCTGAGCGGAGCCGGAAGCTTGCGGAAGGGCGGCGGGCTGCGGATGCCGCTCGGCCAGTGCATCACGCACATGGCGCCAGAAAGGTCCTCGGCATCCTTGATTCGCTCCAGGAGGCGATCATCGACGCTGGAAAGGGAAGATCGCCGGCACCCCACCCGCGCTGGCCGCGGCGCTCGTCGGCGAGGGCGCTGAAGAAGAGCCCGAACGCCCGCCAGCCGTCCCGTCGGTTCACGAGCTCGGCGGCCGTCGCCTACACGGCCCTGTTCGGGTTCATCCCTTCTGGACGATGAATGGAGCCCGAGGAGGAGGAAACTGGACAGTGAGGCCGGAGCGTCGGCGTTGGCAATGGCCGCATTTGCCAGTTCCCCCTGACTCCGGCCTCTCTCTCAGGAGTCAGGCGGAGTGAAAGAGAGGCGAGGCGGGGAGCCGGTCGGAAGCGCGCTCCAATAGCCGCAGTTGAGCGCGCTCTCCTTCGACCGCCTGGCTCTGTCCCCCAGACAGTGGCCACCGGCCGATGGCTTCCTCCGCCCTCGCGTCTCACAGGCAGTGTTCCCTCCCCTTCGGATTTACGCAATAGGGCATCCGACCGAGTTTCCGCGGCGTATCCGCCTCGAGTTCATGAGAGACGAGTCACTTGCTGATCTTTGTTTTGACCGGCTGTGGCGGGTTGTATGTGATCGGCGGCAGCAGTTCCTCGAACCCGCCGTGAGGCGACCCGGTCAAAGTCGCCCCGCGTGAGCGGACTGGCTTCGGAGAGACAGAGAGGCGCACGAGCTTGGCTGCAGGGATGCGCACCGCGGGGCCGGACGGCCGTTTCCCAAAGCAGCCGTAAGCGGGCCATGGGGCCCGCTTACGATGCGCAGCTCTCTTTGCGTTGCTAAGCGGTCTCCGCGCGACCGTGGCGGCTAGCAAGCGCCGCTCCGCCGCCGAGGAGGACGAGTACGAGAGCGAGGCCAGCGCCGATTCCGGCGTCCTGCCAGTCGACGTTCCACGAGGCGAGCTCGTCGCCGCTGGTCGTGTTGGGGCGGGCGAAGCGGCTGGCGACCTGCGGCTCACTGATGGAGCGCGACTGCGTGCGGACGAACTCGATCTTGTCGCTCGGCGTTGCGTTCGGGGTCGAGCGGACGACCTCGATCAGATCGCCACGGCTGACGACGGAGCCCGTTGCAGTGGGGTTCGGCACGCCGTAGTCAGCGGCGGGGAGAGCCGGGGACGACGGAAAGTCCGTCACGAACTGCCGGTACGCGATGCCCTTTAGGTCGTCGGCCGAGCTGGGCCACCGATACGGGATGGCCTTGAAAACCTCGTTGGCCGCGTTGGGCTGACCCGGGATACCCTCATCGACGCTCGCGTGCGCGACGGGAGCCGCGAGGGCGGCCACCGCCAGCCCGAGGGCGATTCGCTTGATAAACCAATTCCTTCTCCGATTGCTGCGCATCTTTCCTGCTCCCTTCGTGTGACCCCCTGCTAATGCGCACCAGACGGGAGCGGGCGAGCATTTCTTCCACGAGCACGGCCAGGACATTGAGGGATTCAAGAACTCGGGCGGTCCCGGAAGCGCGATCGACAACGCGATCGAGCCCATCAGTCTGTGTCTCGCGTGTCGCCATATTGCAGTGAAAGCGACAAGGTAGGAAGATCCCGGGATACCCAGTCGTCCAGAGAGCACCAACCGAAGGAGGATGCGTATGGACGAAGTGAGCGCACAGGCACGCCTGGCCGACGGGGTCGAGACACCCCTGGCTGTGGCCGTGCCGCGCGCGGGCGTTGAGGAGGCCTTGCAACAGGAAGGGGCCGACCTCATTCTCGACCTCGTGCGCACAAACGGGCAGCGCGAAGAATGCCGCATCACTCTCTCTCTCGATCGGCAGGCGCTCGAAGCGCTCGTCGCGCAGGAGGGGGAGCAGGTGCTCGTCGCGCTCGATGCCCAAACGCTGGCGCGTGCCTTCGACGACGACGTCGAGGCACACGGGCTGCGGGAGGCGGGGGCGACGCTCGCCATCCTCGTCACCGCCGCCGCTGGTGGCGCGGGCATGGCCGGGGCGGCGGTCGATCAGCAAGGGGCAGGGCAGGCCGGTTCGGCCTCCTACGTCCCCTTCCAGAGCGACTTCCCGACCGTGCAGGCGTCGGTCGATAGCTCGGGGCAGTACGGCATGCCTCGTCCAACGGCGTCCGACTACGCCGCTTCGGAGGGCCAGATGCCACGGGCAATGCCCTCCGATTACGCGGCTGCCGGTGACTCCGAGGTGACGCTTCGGCGCGACCCCGGGGCTGCACCGACGGGGCAGGCGACGACCCAGGCGGCCGAGCGCGGGATCGAGAACGTGCGCGCGGCCCAGCCCGCTCCGGCGGCGGCGCCGGATCCATCCCAGGCAATAGAGAACGTCCGCGTCGGGGATGCGGCCGTTCCCGATGCCTCGACGGGGATCGAGAACATCCGTGCCGAGCGCACTCCGGCCGAGACGGGCGACGGGGGTGTCTCCGTCTCCGCCCCGAGCGCGGGCGTGACGGCGGCGCTCGCGGGAGGCGCGGCGCTTACCATCGCCGCGGCGGCGTTTGCGCTTCGGCGCAGGCGTGAGCCCGAGCCCGCAACCTAGGAGGAAGCCAGGTGGGCCGAGCCTCTCGGCCCACCTGGCGCTATTCGGTCACCCTGACGAGGTTGGCGGCCAGGTGCTCGAGGGCGGCGGGAGGCAGGCGCGCAAAGAGCGGGATGGCCTGCAGCAGCCCCAGCTGGCGCTCTGAGGACCCGGGCCCGACGCGTCGATGCGGGTGAGCGCTCGCCAGGACAGCAGTGCCAAGCCGGGGAGCCGGGGAAGGTAGCCATGAGCGTTCCGCGAACCCAGCCAACCTGACGAGAAGCGAGGCCACGACTACGGGGAGCGCTGGAGGAGCGTCAGCCCGCGACGGTGGCTCATCGCACCAAGCCCTACACGGAGGGGTCAGAGTCTCCCGAGTCCGAGCTGGCCGTCGCGAGACGGACGGCTCCGACGCGGAATCGCTCCAAGGCCTGAGCCGGGGTGGCTCACCCCGGCTCTTCCGTCTGCAGAAGTCGTTCGAGCGCCGCGAGGAGGTCGGTCCCGACCGCGCGCCGCTCGGGAGGGAGTTGATCCACGGCGAGCGCCAGCCGCCCGACGACCCCGAGCTCCCCCGATGAGCCCTCGAGCGCGGCTCGGGCGCGGCGCGCCGACTGGAGGAGGTCGAGCGCGATCGCGGCCTGGTCGGCAAAGAGCGCGAGCAAATCCATCTCGGCGAGTGCGGAGCTGGCCCGAGCGGCCCGGTCGAGCACCTCGAGGACGCCGAGCGCGCGCTCCTCGTGCAGGAGCGGAACCGCCATCAGCGCGCTGGGGAAATAGCCGGTCGTTTCGGCGACGTCGTGGGCAAAGCGGGGATCCTGGGTCACGTCTTCGATGAGGAGCGGCTGCCGCGTCACGAGCACCCAGCCGGCGATCCCGGTACTGGACGGAAAGCGGGTCCCGACTAGGCTGTCGGAGCCTTCGCCCGCGATCGCCTCGAACACGAGCTCGTCGGCCTCCTCGTCGAGGAGGAAGATCGACGCGGCCTGCGCGTGGAAGATGGCACGCGCCACCTCGACAACGGAGCGTAGGAGGTCTCGATGAGCCTCCTCGGAGCCGAGCACGCCCGCGGCGGCGGCGGCGCGAAGCTCGTCTTCCCTCATCGGGCGGCCGTCACGTTGGACGAGGTCAGGTAGAGCACGCTCTTGAGCTGGAACGGCGTGAGCTCGGGGTGCTTGCCGAGCACGAGCGCGCAGATGCCAGTCAGATGCGGCGTCGCAAAGCTGTTGCCGGTGCAGCGCAGAGTCGACCCCTCGAGCCAGGCCGCGTCGATGTCCACCCCGCGGGCGAAGAATTCGACGGGCGGTTCGGGGTTGTAGAAGAAGTCGAACGGGTCGGCACGGTCGTGGCTGCCGACCGACAGCACGGAGGCGAAGCGCCAGGGGTAGCTTTCGACCGGCAGGTTGTGGGCGGAGGCGACGAGCATCGTCTTGCGGAAATAGGCGGCGTCCGCCAGCTCGTGCAGCGCGGTCGCGAGCTCGCGCTTGGTCGTCGAGAGGCTCATGTTGACGACGTCGAAGCCGTTGTCGATCGCGTAACGGAGGCCGGCGACCAGGACGGGCCCGCTCCCCGTGTAGCCGGCGCCGAGGACGCGCACGCTGAAGAGCTCGCACTCGGGAGCGATCGACCTGACGATCCCCGCGCAGGCCGTGCCGTGTCCGCAGAGGTCGCCCTGGTCGTCCTTGACGATCGAGATCTCTCCGTCCGAGTCGCGGAAGACGGCGACCGAGCCCGCGACCGGCTGCACCGCCGGATGGTCGTGCTCGATCCCGCTGTCGAGGATGCAGACGCGCACGCCGCGCCCCGTCGACCCGCCCCAGGCCCATTCACGCGTGACCTCGAACGGCCAGTCGACTGCAAGCCCGATTCCATCGGTGGCGCCGGCGGGCAGGCTCCAGGCGGGGAGCGGCCCCTCCCCGGCCAATGCGGCGGCGGCGCTCATGTGCACGGGAGTATGCGCGGATGCCGAAGGTCTGCGCCAGGGCCACGTGCTTCATACGAAGAGGTGGCCCGCCTGACGTCACACTGCGTCACGCGCGTTCCGCGTCCCTGTGGGAGCGGTTGTGGCTTATTTGCAGGGAGAGCGCCTACTCGGTCGCGTGACGCGGTGCGGTTGATGTGACGTGGCAGAAATCGTGGCCGACTCGATTCCGCCGCATCACGCACCGATCCGGCGGTCCACCGACTTCCCTCAATGAGCCCATTCGTGGTGAGACAAATGGCGCGGCCGAGGATGTTGACTGAAATTCCAGCCGGGCTCATCGAGTCGCCGCGGACGCGGGTTCGAGCCCCGACGCCTCCACGCTGGTTTTGAGCCCGGAGGTCCAGCCTGGCGCCGGGTCTTTTAGCTGAGCTTGCGAACCATCCCGATTCCGGTCCGGAAGCCCACCCGGGCGGTAATGACCCCGACTACCGCAAGGCCGACGACCGCGACCGGGACGAGCGAGCGCAGCTCAGCTCGCAGCCCTTCGCGGGCTTCGTCGAGGCGCCGTCGCTCCACGACCATCTCCTGCCGAATCTCATCGGCGCCGCGCTCAGCCATTTCCGCGCAGCGTCTTGAGAGTCCACTCCGCCTCCTGGATCGCCTGGGACGGCTGGGGCGGCGAGGCCTTCCGGGCGAAGCGCATTGCCAAGAACCCAAGGATCCCAGCGACGAGGAGGATCACACCTGCGACGATAAGCAGCGAGAGCCAAAGGGGAACGGCCTCCGCGAGCCCCGCTGCGGCGGCCGCGAAGGCGAAGCCGATTGCGTAGACGACGAGTGCGGCGGCCCCCACCGCGAGACCCCCCGCAAGACCGAGCGCAGTCGCCTTCTGTTTCCCCTCGAGCTTCGCCAGCTCGAGGTTCAACGCTGCCAGCAATCGAAGCTGCCGCCTCATGGCGTTCACCTGCGAAAACACGCCAAGCACGGGAGCAGCTTACTGCCCTTCGCTCGGCGCCTCCACTGTTTTCCAGGTCGGGACTCCGATCGCGTACACGCAAGAGGAGTTCAATGCCGCTGCGCGAACTCCCGAGGATCGGTTCACTCCGACTCGGTGGTCAAACGAGGGAGGAAGCATGGATACCGTGCTTCGACGGAAATTGGTGGTGGAGTTCGTCGGCATGTTCCTGTTCATGTTCACGGTCGGGATGGCGACGAACACGGCCGGCGCGGGCGCGCTCGCGCCGCTGGCGATCGGGTCAGCCCTGATGGTGATGGTGTTCGCGGGCGGGCACGTTTCCGGTGGCCATTTCAACCCGGCGGTGAGCACTGCCGTCTTCCTGCGCGGGAGAATGCCGTCGAAGGAGCTCGCTACGTACGTCGTGACCCAGTGCGTCGCCGCAGTGATCGCCGGCCTGCTGGTGCGCTACGTCGGAGGTAGCGAGGCGCACACGCCGGTCGCGAGCGCCGGCAAGATGCTGATCGCCGAGTTCATGTTCACGTTCGCGCTCGTTTGGGTCGTCCTCCACGTCGCGACTGCGCGTGGCACCGACGGAAACTCGTTCTACGGGCTTGCGATCGGGTTCACCGTCCTAACGGGAGCCTTCGCTGTCGGCGGCATCTCGGGAGGCGCCTTCAATCCGGCAATCGCCCTCGGCGCAATGGTCACCGGGCTCTTCGAGTGGGGCAATATCTGGATCTACCTGCTTGCCGATCTGCTCGGCGCCGCGGCCGCCGCCTACACGTTCCTCTACGTTCTCCCGGCCGAGAAGCCGACTGGAGACGTCGTCGAGCCGGCAAGCACGGAGTAACGTTAGGCTC
>Ga0307289_10000590_pt1 | contig 15643 bp, 9 predicted proteins | sample ER_DNA_143_FD_194483 | JGI IMG/M metagenome (GOLD analysis project Ga0307289, IMG submission 194483) | Bulk soil microbial communities from the East River watershed near Crested Butte, Colorado, United States - ER_DNA_143 | ecosystem: Environmental > Terrestrial > Soil > Floodplain | place: USA...
CGACCGCTGGTCGGCGAGGCGCGGGCGGTTGCCACGCGACTCCAGCCGGGGAAGGAAGACGGTGATGGGTGACCGGGTCCTGGTGGTCGACGACGAGGCCTCGATCCTCCGTGTGGTCGCCGCGAACCTGCGCGCCCATGGCTACGAGGCGCTCACCGCCGCCTCGGGCAAGGCCGCCCTGACCCTGATCGAGACCAATCAGCCTGACTGCATCGTGCTCGACCTCGGTCTGCCCGACGTCGGTGGCCTGGAGGTGCTGCGCCACCTCCGTGCCTGGACCACGACGCCGGTCGTGATCCTCACCGCCCACGACGACCAGCACGACAAGACCACGGCGCTCGACCTAGGCGCCGATGACTACGTCACCAAGCCGTTCGCCATGACCGAGCTGCTGACCAGAATCCGCGGGGCGCTGGGCCATGGCCGGTCCCGGAGCCTCGACCGGCCGCGGAACATCGAGGTCGGCCCCGTCTGTATTGACCTTAATGCCGGCTTGGTCACCCGGTGGGGGCAACCGGTACGGCTGACCGGCACCGAATACCGGCTCCTCGAGATCCTGGCCACCAGCGGGGGCCGGCTCTGCACCAGCCGCTTTCTGTCCGAACGCCTGTGGGGGCCCGGTTCCGAGCACAAGGGCCGATCGCTTCGGGACCACGTGGCCAGCCTGCGCCGCAAGCTCGACGACCCATCCGTGCCCGAGTTGCTGGTCACTGAACCGGGCATGGGCTACCGCTTCGTCGTACCGGATTAATACTACAGCCGCACTTTGCTGCGGTAGCCTGCCCGCTTCCTGCACCCCGAAGTGAGGCGAGGCATGGAGACCGGACTCAAGCAGATTCACGACTGGGCGGCCGAGCTGGAAGCATTGTGCGAGCGGTTGGCACCGCGGTTTGGTCGCATGGAGGTCCGCCGCCGCGCCAGCGGGTTTCTGCGTGGCCTGCTCAGCGCGGCCGAGCGCAAGAACGGCTGGCAGCTGGCCGAACAGGCCGGCGACACCACCCCCGATGGGATGCAGCGGCTGCTCAACTACGCCCGCTGGGACGCTGAGGCGGTCCGCGACGACCTCCAGGGCTATGTGGTCGAGCACTTGGGCGACCCGGGCGGGGTGCTGGTCATCGACGAGACCGGGTTCTTGAAGAAGGGCACCAAGTCGGCCGGGGTCAAGCGGCAGTACTCCGGCACGGCCGGGCGGATCGAGAACTGCCAGATCGGCGTGTTCGTGGCCTACGCCAGCCGCCACGGGCACGCGCTCATCGACCGGGAGCTGTACCTGCCCGAGAGCTGGACCGACGACCGGCCACGCTGCCGGCAGGCCGGCATCCCCGACCAGGTCGGGTTCCACACCAAGCCGCAGCTTGCCCGCCGGATGCTAGCGCGCACGCTGGATGCCGGGGTGCCGGTCGCCTGGGTGACCGCTGATGAGGTCTACGGCCAGGATGGGCGGCTGCGGCGCTGGCTGGAGGAACGTGATGTGGCCCACGTGCTGGCCGTCAACTGCAACCAGTCGCTGGTGTCGGGCCTGTTCCGGTTCGAGCGTGCCGACCAGCTGGCCGGCCGGATCCCGGCCGGTGCCTGGCGGCATCTCAGCGCCGGCCAAGGGGCCAAGGGCGAACGCCTGTATGCCTGGGCCAGGGTGGCCATTCGGCCGCTGCGGGAGCCCGGCCGGGGCCACTAGCTACTGGTGCGTCGCAGCCTGGCTGACGGCGAGCTGGCCTACTACGTCTGCTACGGCCCCGCCGAGACCAGCCTGGCCGAGCTGGTCGGGGTGGCGGGGGTGCGGTGGACGGTGGAATGCGGCTTCCAACAGGGCAAAGGCGAGACCGGACTGGACCACTACCAGGTCCGCCGCTACCAGGCCTGGTACCGGCACGTCACCTTGTCGATGCTGGCCCAGGCGTTCCTGGCCGTCGAGCGCGCCCGCGCCGCCGCCAAGGTGGGCACGGGGGGCGCTGAGCGCGCAGAACCGGCCGAGCCGCTGGTGGCCCTCAGCGTGCCCGAGATCCGCCGGCTGTTGTGCCTGCTGGTGTGGCCGCCGCCAGCCGAGCCGGCGCGGGTGCTGGGCTGGTCGTGGTGGCGCCGACGCCATCAGGCCCGAGCTCGTCGTAGCCACTGGCAGCGCCGTCAACGACAGCGAAAAGTGCGGCTGTAGTACTAAGCTCGGTCGGGTGGCGGGCCGCTGGACGGCCCTGCCCGATCTGTGGGGGTCGCCTGATCCCGACCGTGCCGCTGGCGGTCCTGTCGGGTCCCGATCACCTGCGGCGTCTGCAGGCCAGCATTTTTCCAGCTCGATATGGCCGGTAGTGGCCTGGACGAGCAGGCTAACTAGCCCCTCGGAATAGCACAAGGCCGAGCTAACATTGCCGTTAACAATCAGCCTCTATGGGACCAACCGGCGGACTACTGTGTGTGTGAGTGCTCGACAGTACTCCGTTTGGGAAGACTACTCGGATCTCGGTTATAATGCCCAACCAGTCCAAACCAGCAGTGTTGGTACACTTGCCTCCTGAATAATGACTGTTTTCAGTACAGTTAAAGCAGTCTGCGTCGCCAGCCGCCGTGCCTACGTACAGCACGTCTTCAGTACCGCTGACGTAATAGAGACCGGCGCCGACAGTATTGCCGTTAATCTTCTGGCACCGCACTGCCACGCCACCCGAACCCTTGCACTTCGTGACCGAGTGCGTCCGCATATAGCGAGGACTAGTGGTTCGCTTCTCCACGCAGGTCTTTTCGGTTGCATAGTAGCCCGGTGTGGCGGCAACGGTGTCCTCCTTACAGCCGAATGATTGCCACTCGGCTGCCGCTGCGGGTGGTGCCACCGCAGGTGATACCACCAGGCCAGCGAGGAACAAGACGGCCAGAACGGCGAGCCTCTTCGACATGCTCGTCCTCCTTTATCGGAGAGGCTTACTATGCTCGCGCTACCCGAGACGGTCAATCCCTATTAGTACTCCAGCCGCACTTGCGGTTCGCGTCGCTGGTAGTGTGCGCGTCGCGCTCGGGCCTGATGGCGTCGGCGCCAGCGTGACCAGGCCAGCACCAAGCCAGGCTGGACCGGCACTGTCCACACCAGGGCCACCAGCAGGCGGCGGACCTCGGGAACGGTGAGTGGGAGCAGGCCGAGCCCTCCGGTCAAGCCGCCGCGTCCCCCTTTGCGCCATTGCTGCTGGTGGCTGTGGTGCGGGTGACGACCAGGAAGGCGTGGGCCAACAACGCCAGGGTGATGTGTCGGTACCAGCCAGGCCAGCGGCGGACCTCGTAGTGGTCCAGGCCGACTTCGTTCTTGGCCTGCTGGAAGCCGTCCTCGATCGCCCAGCGGATCCCGGCCACCCGCACCAGCCCGACCAGTGAGGTGTCGACCGGCCCGTAGCAGGCGTAGAAGGCCAGCTCGCCGTCGCGGCGGCTGCGCCGGACCAGCAGCCATCGCTGCCAGCCGCTGGCGGTTGGTGGGGGCAGCTGGATACGGGTCCAGTCGTACAGCCGGCGTCCTTTGGCGCCCTGGCCGGCGCTAGCCCCTACCCAGCCTTCGGCCGGCACCGCCGCGGCCAGCTGGGCGGCGCTCAGCTTCGCCGGCCCCTCACCCACCGCCAGCAGCTCGCTGCACTTGATCGCCAGCACATGCGCCATCCTGCGGCCCTCCAGCCAGCCCCTGAGCGCCGGGTCCTGGCCGTAGACCTCATCGGCGGTCACCCAGGAAGCCGGCACCCCGGCATCCAGGGCCCGCTCCAGTATGACCCGGGCCAGCTGCGGCTTGGTCCGGAACCCCACCTGCTCGGGCACCCGGGCGGCTCGACACCGCGCCCGATCCTCGGTCCATGCCTTGGGCAGGTACAGCTCCCGGTCGATGAATGCCCGCCCCCGGGAGCTGGCGTAGGCCAGGAACACGCCGAGCTGGCAGTTGTCGACCTTGCCGGCGGTGCCCGAGTACTGGCGCTGGACCCCGACCGAGGTGGTGCCCTTCTTGAGGAAGCCGGTCTCGTCCACCACCAGCACCGCGCCAGGATCGCCCAGGTGCTCGACCACATAGCCGCGCAGGTCGTCGCGGACCAGGTCCGGGTCCCAGTCGGCGGTGGCCAGCAGCCGTTGCATCCCGTCCGGGGTGGCCTCCCCGGCGTGCTCGGCCAACTGCCAGCCGTTTTTCCGTGTCACCGCGCCCAGCAGCCCTCGCAGATACGCCAGCACCCGCCGGCGTGGCTCCGCCCGAGCAAACCTTGGCGAGATCCGGGCGTGTACCGCCTCCAGCCCCGCCGCCCACGCCCGCACTTCCTCGATCTCTGGTATCGCCTGATCGGCGTCCGACACGGTCCCTCGCCCTCCCTGCCACTCGGCGCTGCCGGCACCATCCCGGCCGGAGGGCAGGGACCCTACCTCACCTCAAGCCAAGTGCGGCTGGAGTATTAAGCCTTGATCCGGCGCGTCGAGCGTTTGTCGGTCGTTGACCCAGTTATTAGATAGGCCCCCTGACCTAGGGGAATGGCGGTTGCGACGCCAGCCGTATCTCCGCCTCGGTGGGCACTCTCCCGGTATCATCCTTCCACAACCCCAACGCCCTCGTGCTGGCTTTCGACAATGACCACGCCGTGGCCAACGCCGGCCTAATCCTCACCAGCACCGCGCCAGAGTCGCAGAGGTGCTCAACCACATAGGCACGCAGGTCATCGTGGACAAGATCCGGATCCCGCTCCGCCGTGGCCGACAGCCGCTGCATCCCGTCTGGGGTGCGCTCACCGGCCGGAACGAGCCGCTCCCGATCGTCAGGGTGCCGCACCTGCTCCGCTGGCGCCGTTCGCTTGCCGTTTGCGACTCCCAGTGCGGTGCTAACGTAGCTGCCAGGGTCGTTACGGCAGTCGGCGGCCAGAAGGCCGGTGGCCGGTACTGAAGAGGATCCAGTGTGGCTACAGTTCGCCGTCCACCGCGCCGATGGCCGCTGGTGGTCGCAGGGGTCTTGGTCGTCCTCATCTGGCTGGCGAGCGGCCTGGCGCGGTTCTGGCTGGACCTGCTGTGGTTTCGTGAGGTCGGCAAAACCCAGGTCTTCTGGGGGGTACTAGGCGTCGAGATTGGCCTTGGCCTGTTGACTGGTCTGGGGACCGCGCTGATCGTCGGTGGCAATCTCTGGGTGGCCCAGCGCATCGCCGTCCCCTCCCGCCCGCTGGTGGTCGAGGAATCAGGCGCCGAGCACCTTCGCCGGGCGCTTCTGCCCTACCTACGCGTGTTCAGGATCGCCGTGGTTGCCGCGCTCGGCCTGCTAGTCGGACTCCATGGGGCCAGCCAGTGGCGAACCTACATGTTGTGGCGCAACCAACTCCCGTTCGGGGATCGGGACGCCCAGTTCGGCCGCGACATTGGCTTTTATGTGTTCTCGCTGCCCCTACAGCGGGCCGTGTTCGGGTGGCTGCTGTTCACGCTGCTGGCGACCACGCTGCTGGTCGTGGCCGAGCATTGGCTCCTTGGTGGCATCCAGCCGGCGGCCAAAGGCAACCGGGTCGCCCCCCATGTACATGCCCATTTGGCGATTCTGCTGGGCTGCATCGTGCTGCTCAAGGCATGGAGTTACCGGCTGGACCAGCTGTCGCTGGTCTTCTCGCCCCGAGGGGTGGTCACCGGCGCCTCCTACACCGACGTGCACGCCCAACTCCCCGCGCTGCGGCTGCTCATGCTGGTGGCACCAGTGTGTGCCGTGCTGTTCTTCCTGAACCTGCGCTCGCGTGACTTCACCCTGCCGGTCGCCGGCACGCTGCTGCTGGTGTTGTCGTCGGTGCTGATCGGCGGCCTGGTCCCAGCGTTCGTGCAGCGCTTCCAGGTGACCCCCCAGGAACTCCAGCGCGAAGAGCCATACATCCAGCGCAACATCGACGCCACCCGCAAGGCGTTCAACCTCGAAGGCGTGCGGACCAACGACTTTCCCGCCGCCGAGGATCTAACCCCGGCCGAGGTTCGCGCCAACACGGCCACGGTGGACAACATCCGCCTGTGGGAGGCCGATGTGCTCAAGACGGCCATCCAGAACCTGCAGGCGATCGGCCAGTACTACGAGTTCAGCGACGTGGACGTGGACCGCTACCCGATCAGCGGGACCGCACGGCAGGTGATGATCTCGGCCCGCGAGGTCGACCCAAGGAACCTAGACGCCTCCGCCCAGACCTGGGTCAACCTGCACCTGGCCTACACCCACGGCTACGGGGTCGTGGCCGCGCAGGTCAACCAGGCCGAGAGCTCAGGCCGACCCGACTTCATCGTTAGCGGCTTTAATCAGCAGGCGGCGGCGATTCCGGTCCGCCAGCCGCGCATCTACTTCGGCGAGCCCCCGCCGGACACGCCCGCCTACGTCGTGGTCGGCTCCCAGCAGCCAGAGGTCGACAGCCCCTCGGTCAGCGGCCAGAGCCAAGTGTTGGTTCGCTACGACGGCCACGGCGGCGTGCAACTGTCCAACCCGCTACGCCGGCTCGCCGCCGCCCTACACTTCACCGACCTCAACCTGCTGATCTCCAGCAACCTCAACCGCCGTTCAAGGATCCTGTTCAACCGCGACATCCGCGACCGAATGGAGAAAGCGGCCCCGTTTCTGCAATGGGACGCCGACCCCTACGTCGCCGTGGTCGACGGCCGCATCGTGTACATCCGTGACGGCTACACCACCACCGACAACTACCCCTACTCACAACGGATCCCACTGGATGTGGCCGCGCGCCGGACCGACCCCAACGACCGGGGCGTCGGTGGCGAGGCCAACTACATCCGCAACTCGGTCAAAGCTGTCGTCGACGCCTACGACGGCACCACCACCCTGTATGCCTTCGACGAGACCGACCCGCTGCTGCGGGCCTGGCGCAAGGCCTTCCCGGGCCTGTTCGCGCCCCGCTCGGCGATGTCGGCCGACCTCCAGGCCCACCTGCGCTACCCCGAGGACCTGTTCTCGATCCAGACCGACCGATACGCCTCCTACCACATCGGCGCCGCCCGTGACTTCTACTCCAAGCAGGACTTCTGGGCCCTGCCCGAGGACCGCTCCGGCCAACTTACCCGCGGCGAGGGCTCGCTGGTGGTGGCCGGCACCAAACCCCGGATGCGGCCCTACTACCTGCTCACCAAGCTGCCAGGGGAACAGGACGAGCAGTTTGTGCTGGTGATGCCGTTCACCCCCAACAACAAACAGAACATGGTGGCCTACATGGCCGCCCGGTCCGACCCCGCCAGCTACGGCAGGATCACCCTGTTCAGCCTCCCCCGAGCGCGGACGGTGTTCGGGCCCACCCAGGTCCACGCGCAAATCCTGGCCGACCCCGACGTTGCCAAGGAACTCACCCTGTTCAACCAGCAGGGCTCCACCGTCATCCTCGGCAACCTGCTCACCGTCCCGATCAAGGACGCCCTGCTCTATGTGCAGCCGATCTTCGTCCAGGCAAGCCAAGGGGCGATCCCGGAACTGCGACGGGTCCCGGTCTTCTTCAACAACCAACTCGGCTACACCGCCAACCTGGCCGACTCGATCGACCAAGTCCTCAACCGGACCACCAAAGCCCCACCGACCAGCGGCCCCCAGCCACCCGCCGGACCGCAGACGACCTCAACCGCACTGGCGCGGATCCTCCAGCAACAGGCCGAACAATACCGACGCGCCCAGCAGGCCCTCAAGCGCCAGGACCTTGGCACCTACCAGCACGCCATCGAGCGGCTCGGCCAGCTCATCGAGCAAGCCCAACGCCTCACCGGCGCACCGCCGCCTCCCCCGACCACCCAGGCGGCCAGCCCACCCTGACCACCACCAGGCACGCATCGCCGCTTGCTTTAGCTGGTCATTCTCACGGTAATTCCACCAGGCCCTACTGCACCCAACTAGACCGCACTGGCCGGAATCTCGGCCCAACCTGACGTGGCTAGACCTCACTGGAACGGTCAGAGCGGAAGATGGGCAGTCATCTCCTAAACAGCGGCGGACTCGACGACGAGCTTCGCGTCTGTGTATTCCCGACCCGCCTCCGAACCACATCAGGCGACGACGTCGGAGTTGGAGTGGCGGAGTGGAGATGGCCAGACGGGACGATCGCTCAATGCCAGAGCGACTTGCTTTGGTGGGTCGTCGACATCGCCACTCGACCAGCGAGACCAGGCTGACAGCTTCGCGGTCGGCCCGGCCGTCCAGGTTCCAAGGCGATCGCTCCGCGTCGCTTGGGTCAGGCGGTGACGGGCGGTCCGCTGGTCTGGCGCCGGCGACGCTTGCGCGGGGTGCTGTCCGCCGCGGTCGTGGACCCGGGCTTGCGTCCACGCTTCTTCAGCGTCTTGCCCACGCCCGCCAACTTCAGGTCGCGGTAGTTCTGCTCCGAGATATCAAGCTGCTGGGTCGAGCCATCCGGGTGGCGGATCGACAGTTGATAGGCGTGACCAGCCGGGATCTCGGACTGGTCGAGGTCCGAAACATACATGGTGACCGTCTTGGTTCCCACCGGAACTCCTTTCTCGGCCGATCGGCGATCCGAAGCCGAACGGCACCATTTCGGTCATGAGAACAACGGCGGCAGAGGCAACGTAACCGCTGCCGAATCTCCTTCCCGGCCTATTTTGCCATCACGGCGGTCGTGTTCCGCTCGGGTCGGACGGTTGTGGCGGGTTGAGGTCGGGATCGCCGGGGTGGAGTCCGAGCAGGAACGTGAGCGGTTCGCCCAGCGCAGCGACTAGGCCGTGCGAGAGCTCGAGGCACTCCTCCAGGTGGGGACGGACGCCATCAGAACCCGATGAACACGCGGGTCCTGCAACAGAGGTGAGCCGGGCGGATCCCGCCACCCACTACGCCTGTCAGGAACGCGGGAGGCTCGGGCCCGGCTGCCAACCGCTCGTGCCACAACCTGTCACGTCTCAGGAACCCGATCCCATCTGGTCCTGCGCGCGCTCGGTTTGGGACGCGGTCGCCTCGCGTGACGCCCGACGCATCCCCCTTCGGGTCCTGCGGTTCAGACCCCGCAGATGGATCTCGGCCAAGGGTGCTGCCTGCTCATGTCCGGAGTCGATCGCCAGCTGGAAGAGGGCCCGCGCTCGGGCGGCGTCCCCCCGCCGCCACCGCCGCTCATACAGCAGACCGAGCTGAACGGCGGCGAGGGGGACAGCACCTCGATGGCCCGACTGGATCACCCGCTGGTAGATCGCTACCGCACGATCACGGTCGCGCCAGCGCTCACACACCGCCGCCAACGCAAACGCCGCCGCAGGATCCAGTTGTGGCTGCTCGAGGGCCTGCTGCCAGGCGGCCTGGGCGTGGCGGTCATCGCCGCGGCTGGCCAGCAGCTCCCCAAGGGCGGCGGCGGCCTTGAGGGAGAAGCTCGGATGGTGGGCGTCGATCGCCTGCTGGTAGGCAGCCCAGGCCTGATCGACATCGCCGTTGCGTTCATGGAGGCGGCCAAGCAGCACGGCTGCCCGTGGCGCCCCGTCCGGATCCTCCGTATCGATCGCCTGCCGGTAGGCGGCCTGGGTCCGGGCAAGGTCGCCTTGCTCGGCATAGTAGGAGGCCAGGCACAAGGCCGCCTGGGCGGCGACCTCCCGGCGGCTAGAGGCGGCCGCTTGCTCAAAGAACCGGACCTGCTCGGGGTCCTCCTGACTGGCAAGCAGCGACCCAAGAGTCAGGCTCGCCCGCGGCGCCACATCGAAGTGCCCGGAGGCGATCGCCTGCTCAAGCAACCCGCGGGCGCCAGCCACATCACCCTGGGTACCGAGCAGCCCTCCGAGCATCAGCGCCGCCCTCGGCGACAGGTCCTCATCACCGGCCGCAGCTTGCTGCTCTAGCGCCGCCATGGCCTCCTCGAGCCCACCCTGGTTGGCCAGCATCCCGATCGCCATGGCCGCCTCGGGCGCATACCGGTAGTGCCCGGAGGCAACTGCCTGCCGCAGGACCGCCCGGCCCGCGTCGGCGCCGCGGCGGGCCAACAACCCCCCAAGCCAGGTCGCCGCCTCCGGTGCAGCCTCCGCGTGCCCCGAGGCGACCGCGAACCGGAACGCCTCCTCCGCACCTCCCGCGTCGCCTTGGTAGAGCCGCAGGAGTCCCAGCCTGCAGGCAGCAAGCGGCCCTGCCTCGGGATCTTTGGCGTCCATCGCGACGCGGTAGGCACCTTCGGCGGCCACAAGATTGCCCTGCCGGAACGCGGCAATGCCAACGGCGACGGCTTCGCACGGGCGGACCCGGCCCAAGAACAGCTCCCAGGCTGCCTCGGGCACCCGCCGACCGCGCCGCTCGGCCTCCTCGACCAGCCAGTAGCAGGCGTGGACGCCGTCAAAGCCGCGCTTGGGGCAGTCGTCGATCAGGGCGTCGGCACAGCGCTCAACCGGTGACCCGTGCCTCCCCAGCGGTGTCAATGCCCAGCGCAGCCCCTGCTGGAACTCCTGCGTGGTGGCGGGCCGGCTGGGCTCAAGCTCCTTCAGATAGATTGGGAAGACGGCGCACAGGTCCTCCTCGCTGATCGGTCGCTGGTGGGGAAGCTGGTCGAATCCAGCTAGTTCCCAGTCCACCGCGGCTTGGACGATCGCATATCCGCTCGGCTGCTTGTGCCTCGCCTCCCGGACGACCTCAACAAGGCTGGGCGCCGACTGCTCGCGCTCCCACTTGGCGAGCGCCTCATCGAACCGGCGGAAGAACTCTCCCAGCGAATCCGACATTCCGTCCTCACAGGTCAGAACGCGCCCACCCAGCATGACGACCGCCCAGCGTCAGCCGCAACCTGCAACACCACGTGAGCTCCTGTTGGAATGGCTCCTGAGTTCCTGGCGCACCGGCAGACCCCGGCCGCCCTGGGCGGCCACGAGTTCGGCGACTGGCCACCGGAGGACATCGCCAACGGCTTTGGCGGTGACCTGGACGCCCGCCACCGCCACGACCACACTCGCTACGCCCGGCCACCCCGTCCGGCTCGGCTGACCCGGCACGGGTCGACCCGACAGCCAGAAGGCAACTCCTCATTCTCAGCGGGCCACCGAGCCCATCCCATCAGAACGCCTTACTTCCCCCCCGACGGTCCGGATCCACCTGCGGAAACGCAGGTCGGCACAGCGGCAGGCCGGCCCTCACTCGCACGGAGGTGTTCTCGTCGGCAGCTTGACCATCGGCTGACCGCCTATCCCACGTAAGACGCACAACCGGGTATGCCACGCGGCCAAGCGCCAACCGGTCGGTCAGCCACTGGTCGCCTATTCGCTAGCGGTCGTGGAGCTGGAGGTTGACCTACGCGCATGGGGACGCGACCAAGCCCTCTGCAGGGCGGTGGCAGCGTCCCGCCACCTGACCGCCGACTCTCCGACCACCCTGCGCATGCGACTCCGACGATCGCCGATGGAGCCTTTCCAAGGCGGATGCAGCCCCGGAACCGAGTCCTGCCCTTTGCCAGGCCTTGACAGCTCCACCGGTCGGGTCCATCCTCTTACTGCGCAACAGTAATACGCATTACAAGGCCCCTGGGGCGGTGGTTTCGGCAGCTTCCCTGTCGCCCGGCTTCTGGCTCCGAGCGGAGGTGCGATGTTCCGATGAGCGCGGGACGGCGGACGCGGCGCGTCCGCCAATCGGACATCGCCAAGCTGGCCGGGGTCTCCCAGACCACCGTGTCGTTGGTGCTCAACGGCAGCTCGGCAGGATTCGCACTGCCCGAGGAGACCCGACGGCGCGTCCTCGACACCGCCGACCGGCTGGGTTATATGGCTGACCCTGCCGCACGCCGGCTGGCCGCCGGACGAAGCTTCCTCATTGGCCTGCACACCTTCACCGCGACCTTCCCGGTGGACCTGCAAAGCTCGTACTACCCGTTCCTGGTCGGGGTCGAGGAGGAAGCCGCCGCCAAGGGTTACGACCTGCTGTTCACCGGCCTGTCCGGGTCGGAGGTCGCTCCGGGTCGGGAGAGCGCGCTCAGCCGGCTCCAACTCGCCGACGGCGCCATCCTCATCGGCCGCCATCCCCGCGTCGGCGAGGTCGACCGACTCCTCGAGGACGGTTTCCCACTGGTCTACATCGGCCGGCGGGAGGAGTTCGGTGACCGGCTTCCGTACGTGGGGGCCGACTACGTGGGGGCCTCCGCCGACCTGGTGCGCCACCTGCATGCGCTGGGCCACCGGCGCATCCTATATGTCCGCGAGCCCGACGAGGCGGTCGCCGCGACCGACCGGGAGCAAGGCTTCCTCGCCGGGTTGGCCGCGGTCGCCCTGCCGGCCGGACCCGACAGCGTCGTGCGCACCGACGGTAGCGACCTGACCGTGGACCAGCTACGTGGGTGGCTTGACAGCGGGATCACGGCGGTCGTCGCCGAGGGCACCGACACCCTCGCCGCGGCAAGGGCGCTTCAGGAAACTGCGACCGCTGCGGGGCTGCGATGCCCCGAGGACTTCTCGCTCGCCCTGACCGGCGAACAGGTCTACCCCCAACCCGACACACAAATCCTCACTGGCTTCGCCGTCCCCCGCCGCGCCATGGGCCGCGAGGCGGTCGGCCTCCTCGTCAAGCTCCTCGAGGGCGACACCGTGGGTGATGAGGAGCGCCAACAGCTCCTGCCCTGCTCGCCCATCCAAGGCGAGACGTGCGGACCACCCCCAGGAGCCCCGACGTCGCGACGGCCTACCTCCAGACCGACGAGCCCGGCTACCCAGCAGCCCGCGAGCGACCCGACCGCGAGGAAAGGACCGCCGGCTGAGCAGCCCCCCGGGTCCGTCACGCCCGAGCTCCGCACCGAGGTCCTCATCGTCGGCGGCGGCCTGGGCGGGGTTGCGGCCGCGCTCGGCGCCTGCCAGCTCGGCCGCCAGGTCATCCTCACCGAAGAGACCGACTGGGTGGGCGGCCAGCTGACCGCCCAAGCGGTACCGCCCGACGAGCATCCCTGGATCGAACAGTTCGGCTGCACCGCCCTGTACCGAGAGCTTCGTGACCGGATCCGCGACTACCACCGGACCTGGTACCCGCTCACCACCGCCGCCCGCAGCTGGCGGGCGCTGAACCCGGGAGCCGGGTGGGTCAGCAAGCTCTGCCACGAGCCGCGGGTGGCGCTCACAGTACTGGAGGCGATGCTCGCCCCCCACCGCGCCGCCGGCCGGCTCACCCTGCTGCTCGAGCACCGGCCAGTCGGCGCCAGTGTCGACCGTGACCACGTCCGCGCCGTCGAACTTGCCTCGCTGCGGTCCGGCGCGCGGCTGATCGTCACAGCGCCATACGTCCTGGACGCCACCGAGCACGGCGACCTGCTGACGTTGGCCAAGGTCGAGTACGTCAGCGGCGCCGAGTCCCAGGACGAGCACGGCGAGCCACACGCACCCACCGTAGCGAATCCGCTGAACCTGCAGGGGTTCACCTGCTGCTTTGTCCTGGAGCACCGGGCGGGCGAGGACCACACCATCGACCAGCCCACGCGGTATCAGTTCTGGCGCTCCTACCAGCCCCAGTTCTGGCCAGGACCGCTGCTGGGGTTCTCGGCGCCCGACCCTCGGACGCTCGAGCCAGTCGACCGACGCCTGGACCCCATCCCCGACGGCGACCCGATCGAGGTGCTGGCCGACCAGCGCCAACACCAAGGTGACAAGGAGCTATGGAGCTTCCGCCGCATCCTGGCCCGGAATCTCCATGTCCCAGGGTCGTTTGCCTCCGACCTGACCCTGGTCAATTGGCCAATGAACGACTACTGGCTCGGCCCCCTCATCGAGGTCGACAACGAAACCGCCAGCCGGCACCTCGACGACGCCAAACAGCTCAGCCTGTCGCTGCTGTATTGGCTGCAAACCGAGGCGCCCCGTCCGGACGGCGGGACCGGCTTCCCCGGCCTGCGGCTCCGCCCCGACGCCGTCGGCACCCAAGACGGCCTGGCGAAGATGCCCTACGTCCGCGAGTCGCGCCGCATCCGGGCCGTGACCACCGTCACCGAGCACGACGTCGCCGTGACCACCGCCGGCTCGCACGGCAGTACACCCCGTCACGACTCTGTCGGTGTAGGCAGCTACCGGATCGACCTGCATCCCTCCACCGGCGGCGACAACTACATCGACGTGGCCAGCGTCCCCTTCGAGATCCCGCTGGGGGCGCTGCTACCCGTGCGCGTCCGCAACCTGCTCCCAGCCGCCAAGAACCTCGGCACCACCCATATCAGCAACGGCTGCTACCGGCTGCATCCCGTCGAGTGGAACGTCGGCGAGGTAGCGGGCCGGCTGGCGGCGTTCTGCCTGGACCGCGGGGTCGAGCCACACCTGGTCCAGACGGACGGGCAACTGCTCGCCCAGTTCCACCGCGCCCTCGACCATGCCGGCGTCGAGCGACACTGGCCAGACGTCCGAGGCTACTGACGGAGGCGCCCTGTGACCGCCATCGACACCCGCAACCCCACGAACACCGGTGGCAGTGACAGGGCCGTACCGCACGACCTCGACCCACAGAATTCCCTCCCAGAGCCCATCACGCTTGAGCCGACCAAGCCAGCCTCGTCGCCCACGGGTTCTCCACGAGACACCGGGGCTCGGCAGCCTCCCGGGTCATGCCGGCCCCGTTCACGACGCGCGGGGCGGCCAGGAATGCCACAGGAGGGTTCCATCAGGAGCCTGGGGCTTTCGGACCTCCCTCCCACAATTAGCGTTGAGGAGACGGCTGTTCTGCTAGGGATCAGTCGCTCAGCGGCCTACCGGGCCGCGAAGGCTGGACAACTGGTGGCCTTCCGGGTGGGTCGCCGGCTGCTCGTCCCGACCGCTCCCCTGCTGCGGATGCTGGGCCAATGAGAGGGAGCATCTACAAGCGCGGGTCCACTTGGACCTGGCACGTCGACGTCGGCGTCGACCCGGTCACCGGCAAGCGCAAGCAGCAGACCAAGGGCGGGTTCAAGACCAAGCGGGAGTGCCAGGCAGCCCTCAACGACGCGCTGGCCGCCCTGCGGGCTGGCACGCTCGTCAAGCCGTCCAAGCGGACCCTCGAGAGCTTCCTCGTCGGTGAGTGGTTGCCGGCCCTGCGCAATCTCCGGCCGTCGACCCTCTCGAACTACCGCACGCACATCCGCACCTGCGTGCTTCCGGCGCTTGGCCCGATCCCGCTCCAGCAGCTCTCCCCCGTCCACCTCAATGCCTTGTATCAGACACTTCTCACCCAGGGCCGGCTCCGGGACGGTCATGGCATGGCCCCCAAGACCGTCCAAAATATCCACGCCATCCTCCATCGGGCCCTGAAGGACGCCATGCGCTGGGGCTACGCTGCCCGCAACGTCGCCGACGCCGTTGACCCGCCAAAGGGCCTGCCAGCCGAACGGCAGGTCTGGACGCCCGAGCAGCTGCGCGCCTTCCTCAGCCACGTGCGCGACGATCGCCTGTACGCCGCTTGGCTGCTCGTGGCTACCACCGGATTGCGGCGTGCCGAGCTCGCCGGGCTGCGTTGGCTTGACGTTGACCTTGCCGCCGGCCGGGTCTCACCCCGCCGCCCGCGGGTGGTCGTCGACTACACCGTCGTGGAGTCCGACGCCAAGACGCCCAAGGGCCGCCGGTCGCTGGCACTCGACCTGGCCACCCTCGCCGCGCTCAAGGCCCACCAGGCCCGTCAGGCCGAGGAGAAGACGATCGTCGGCAGCGGCTACCGGGAATCCGGACTGGTCTTCACCATGCCCGACGGGTCGCCGATCCATCCGCAGCGGATCTCCGCCTGGTTCCTGCAGCACACCCACGC
>Ga0307289_10000592_pt1 | contig 15615 bp, 13 predicted proteins | sample ER_DNA_143_FD_194483 | JGI IMG/M metagenome (GOLD analysis project Ga0307289, IMG submission 194483) | Bulk soil microbial communities from the East River watershed near Crested Butte, Colorado, United States - ER_DNA_143 | ecosystem: Environmental > Terrestrial > Soil > Floodplain | place...
GCTTGCCGAGGATCGGCGTTGCAACCGACGCGACGAGCAGGAAGACCGTCAAGACCCAGGTGACCCAGGTCGTCGTCGTGTGCAGGTCCCGCTGCAGGGTCGGCAGAGCAGGGATGACCATCGTCTGTTGCAGCGCGAACGCGATCCCGGCCAGCGTGAGGATCGCGAGCGTCACGTTGTAGTGCTGTCGCTCGGCTTCCACTGGGCCTCGGAGCCTAGCGATCTCCTTGCAATTCCTGGCCGCGTTTAGATCGACGGCTGTCCCGGACGGAGGCCGACCGGGCGACACCCGCTGCATCTGCGAGCGCTCGCATGAGCAGCCACTAGCCGGCTTCTGCACTCTCCAAGGGTCTGGGTAGGACACTCCACCGGTCCAGTACGCGGTAGGGCGCCGGCCGCAATGGTTGTCACATGGCGGACCTGGTCGACATTGCTACCCGAAGCGGTGGCGGGATCGAAGTTGCGTTGATCTGGGATCGCGATGCAAAGAGCCTGGTCGTGTTCGCCTACGACGTGTTGACGAGCGAAGAAGTGGCCATCCCGGTCAGCAGCGGGGAGGCGAGCGAGGTGTACCGCCATCCCTTCGCGTACGCGCATCGTTCAAACGCAACAACGCTTACCCGCAGAAACGCTCACAGCGTTCGCTGAGCGCCAGCTCTAGGATCCTGGCGTGACCAGGCTCTACACCGACGACGCCGAGCTCTACGACATCGCGTTCGACTGGGACATCTCCGAAGAGGCGGACTGGCTCATTGCCCGGTTAGAGGCGACCACGGTGCTCGAGCCCGGGTGCGGCGGCGGCCGGATGCTCGAGGCACTCGCGGACCGAGGCTGCAAGGTGGCAGGAATCGACCGCTCGGCGCGGATGGTGGAGATCGCCCGCAGGCGATTGGGCACGAGGGCCGATGTGTTCGAGGCCGACATGACTGACTTCGATCTGGGGACGACGTTCGACGGTGCCGTCTGCCCGATCAACACGCTGCTTCATCTGAGCAGCGCTGAGCTCGGCCGGCATCTCCACCGGATGGCGCGCCACCTCCAGCCGCGTGCGCGGTACCTCGTACAGGTCGGGCTCGTCGAAGCGGAACAGGAGCCGTTCGCAGGCTCGCACTGGGAGGCGAGTCGCGGCAGCACCACTCTTCGGGTCGACTGGGTCGACGAGGAGCTCGACGTCGTGCAGGGCAGCTCGCGCCAGCGGTCGCGGATCGAGGTGCTGTCCGGCCCTCGCACCGGCGAGGTCGTCGAGGAGGTGCACGAGATGACGGCCTGGACGCCCGCGACCTGGGCGGAGGCAATCGCCGCGTCCCCCTTCGAGGAGGCTGCGACCTACGACGGCGGCACGGAGGCGCAGTGGCCGCAGGTGGACGCGTCGGCAACGGGCGGACTGCTCTGGCACGAGCTCGTCGTCCGCGGCTGACCTGGGGTCAGGCGCGTGCCGTTCGGGACCTGCCGGGCCTAGAAGTGACGGAGCCCGCTGGGAGACAACGGGCTCCGTCTTCGGCCCCCTCCGGACCGAACTTGGCTAGCCGCAGGCGCGCACCGTGCGGTCGAGCGTCACGAACCGGTCGAAAGCGACGCTCACGCGGACACGGATCGTGGAGCGCTGCTTTATGTGCAGCCGTGCGCGGAACGGCGACCGGCTGTCCGCCAGCACCTGCCGGCCATTCACGAGGAACGTCGCAGATTGGACGCCCGGCCCGGAGGCCGTTGCCGTTACGACGCCGCAACGGCCCCGACGAGCGGCGCTGAAGACCAGGTTGTGCAGCCGCGCCGCGAGCGACGCCTTCAGGGCGTCGTAAGCGGGGTTGGCATGCTCACTCTGAAGCTCGTCCGGATCCTTGCGCAGGTCGTAGAGCTCACGGTCGCCGTTCGCGTACTCCGCGTACTTGTAGTGCTGCGTCCGGATCCCGTCGAAGTGGCCCGCGCCCGGTGAGTTGTCGAGTAGGACGTCGCGGCCGATCTCCTTGCCCCGATCGTGCCAAAAGGGGAGGAGTGACACGCCGTCCTCGGTACGACCCGCCTGCACGTTTGCGGCGTCGAGGATCGTCTCGGCGTCGTCGACGTTCATCGTCAGCTGGCTGCGATGGACGCCGCGTGGCAGCGACTTGTTCGCCGTCCAGCGCATCAGGAGCGGCAGGTGGATCGACGGCTCGTACCAGAGCACCTTGCCGTTCGCGACGCGGTGCTCCCCGTGGAAGAAGCCGTTGTCGGAGGTGAAGAGAATCAACGTGTTGTCGAGCTCGCCGGTCTGCCGGAGCGTCTCGACGATCGACGAGATCGCTTCGTCCACCGACATCAGCGTCTCGCGGCGCTGCTGCCAGTTCTCCTGGATCGCCGCGATCCGGCGCGCGTTCAGCAGCGGCCGGCGCCTGATGACCTGCGGCTTGTCGGAGACGTCGGCCTCGTTGAAGCTCGGCGGCCGTGGCAGCGGTGTCCCCTTCAACGCGTCGTGGTGGCGCGGTGCCGGAACGGGGGTGCCGAGCTGGGGCGGATCGTCGGGCTCGCGGGGCGTCCCTGAGTGATCTCCGAGGAACGCGACCCAGAGGAAGAACGGTCCCTGAGTCGCCCGGCGCTTGATGATCTCGTTTGCCTTGTCCCGGTAGACGTCGGTCTGGTAGCACGACGGCTGCGGGGTGGCGCAGAACGTGTGCAGCGTTCCGCCTTCGTTCAGCGTGTAGTTGTAGTACCGGTAGGTCGTCGGGTCGACGGACCCGTGCCATTCGCTCCAACCCGGTGGGATCTCCGTTGGGTTCTGGCGGCCGTAGCCGTTCAGGAACTTGCCGAGGTGGACGGTGTAGTACCCACCCCGCTGCAGCCAGACCGCAAGCGTGTTCGACTTGTCGAGCGCCTGGTAACCACCCTGTGGCGGTGCATTTCCGCGGACGTTGTTGTTGTGCGAGTACTGACCCGTCAGGAACGTCGCGCGCGACGGGCAGCAGAGCGAGAACGAATCGAAGTTGTTGTCGAACGTCACACCCTGATCACCGATCAGGCGACGGACGTTCGGAAGCACGGCCATCTCCGCGAGAGTCTGGTCGTCAGTTTCCAGGACGAGGACGTTCGGCCGCTGTGGAGCTGCGGCCGCCTGTGCAGTGCTTCCATGGTGCTGGGCACCAACGGCGATTCCTGCGGCGAGCGCCAGCGAAGCCGCGATCGCGAGTCCGAGCCTGCGTTTCATCGCTATTCCCCCTGTTGCGAAGCCAGTGCTCCCGTTATTCCCGCTGGGTGTGTGGGAGCGGTATCGCTCCCGCAAGGATTTCGTTAAGCAGCGAGCCGCTCTTCGACCGCCCGCTCGTGGACGAGGACCCCGCCGCGAGAGCGAAGCCACACGAACAACGAGACGGACAACCCGGCGACGCCGGCAACCGTGAACGCGAGCTCCGTCCCGCCGGCTGCTGCGAGCCAGCCGGAGAGGATTCCGCCCAGAGTGCCGGTGCCGGCGAAGGCGAAGAAGTAGATGCCGATCAACCGGCCGCGAAGGTGGTCGGGCGATGCGAGCTGGATGAGCGAGTTCGAGTTCGACGACCAGGTCGTGAAGCAGATTCCCCCGACGAAGAGGAGTAGCGCGATCACGACGGTGGAGCGCATAGGTGCGATCAAGAGCTCGCTGAGGGCGAAGCCACCGCTGCCGAGCGCGGTCGTTCCGACGGTGGCACGGCTCACGTGCGCAGACACGAGCGCGCCGATCAGCGCGCCTACTCCGAAGACGGCGGACAGAACGCCGAAGGTCTGGGGGCCCGCGTGGAGCGTGTGTTTCGCCAGCACCGGTAGCAGCACGTTGAAGTTCAGGCAGAAGGTGCTCATCACGAAGACGAGGACGAGGATGAGCGCGATCTGCTCCTCGTGCCGTGCATAGGAGATGCCTTCCTTCAGGCCCGTGAGGAGCGTCCTGGGCCGCTCACGGCGCTCGACCGCGTGGAACTCCGCGGGCCGCATCAGCAGCAGCCCGGTGATCACGGCCACGTAGCTGACCGCGTTGAGCGCGAAGCAGATACCCGTGCCGGTCGTCGCGATCAGGACGCCTGCAAGGGCCGGGCCGAAGATGCGTGCGCCGTTGAAGAGCCCCGAGTTGAGACTGATCGCGTTCGGCAGCTCAGCCGGGCCGACCATTCGGAAGGTCAGCGACTGGCGGGAAGGAGCGTCGAGTACTTGGACGAGGCCCATCAGCGCGGCGATGATGTAGACCTGCCACGGCTGCACGACTCCGGTGAGGGCGACGACCGCCATCGTGGAGGCGAGCACCATCTGAGTGACCTGAGTCCCGATCACCGTCCGCCACGAGTCGAGCCGGTCGACGATGACTCCCGCGACCAGGCTGAAGAGCGTGAACGGCATGAACTGGCAGAGCGCCAGGATCCCGACCGCGACCGGGGAGTGGGTCAGGGAGAGGATGAGCCATGCCTGCGCGACGCGCTGCATCCAGGTCCCGGTGTTGGAGATGACCTGGCCGGCGAAGAAGAGGCGGTAGTTGCGGTGCTTGCGGACGCTTGAGAACGTGCGGGCGCCTGCCCTGAGAATGGCTGCGGTCAAGCTTCGTCTTCCGTCAGCAGGTGCGTGAGCGGCTCGATCGCGGCGTCGATCGCCTCGAGCTCGTCCGGATCGAGCGAGCGCAGCCGCGCCGACAGCCACGCCGTGCGCTTCGACTTCACCGAGCGGAGCACCTTGTGGCCTGCGGCCGTCAGCGTCAGTCCGACGCGGCGCTGATCGCCCTCGACGGGCGCGCGGCCGACGAGCCCTGCTTCCTCGAGCCGGGCGACGAACTTCGACATCCCGGGCACGGACATGCGCTCGAGGGCGGCGAGCTCGCGCACCCCAATTCCCGGACGGAACTTGATCTGAACGAGAAGCGAGACCTGGCCGCCGGTGACCCCGAGCGAGTGGATCTCCCGCCGGAGCTGCCGGTTCAGGTGCAGGAGAACCGGGCGAAGGCGGTTTGCGAGGACTGTTGGATCGGACGCGACGGCTGGCATTTCGTTAACTAGGTTAACTAATCGGGTCGACCTCCCGCGGACTTGAGGCGTAATCCCCCCATTGAGGGGCCGCAGCGCGGCCTGTCCGCGAAGCGGACCAGGGAGGGGGTTTGGGGGAACCTAGGTTCCCCCAGGGCTTGAGGCCGATGTGTATGGGCAGAATCAGCGTGTGGCACGAAAACCACTCGAGGACGTCGCCCGGGGGCTGAAGGTGCTGGGAGAGCGGCTGTCCCAGACGACGGGCGCCGGCGATCCGGCGGAATGGATCTCGGATCAGCTCCGGCGGCCGGAGCCTGCGCGGACGATGCCCGAGCTCCAGGCCGAGCTCGACGCCCTCGTCGGGCTCGAGACGGTGAAGGAGCAGGTGCGGGCGCTCGTCGCCTTTCTCCAGGTGCAGGCCGAGCGTCAGCGGCACGGGCTCCCGGAGGTTGCGACGTCGCAGCATCTCGTCTTCCTCGGGAATCCGGGGACGGGCAAGACCACGGTCGCGCGGCTGCTCGCCGAGATGTATCGAGCGATGGGATTGCTGAGCCGCGGCCATCTCGTCGAAGTCGACCGGGCCGGGCTCGTCGGGCAGTACGTCGGCATGACGGCGATCAAGACCGACCGGGTGATCCGGCGCGCGCTCGACGGCGTTCTCTTCATCGACGAGGCGTACGCGCTCGCGCCGGGAGACGAACGCCAGGACTTCGGGCCGGAGGCGATCGAGACGCTGCTCAAGCGGATGGAGGATTACCGGCACCGCCTCGTCGTGATCGTCGCCGGTTATCCCCGGCTGATGCATCGCTTTCTGCAGTCGAACCCCGGGCTGCGCTCACGCTTCTCCCGCGAGATCACGTTTCCCGACTACTCGACCGACGATCTCGTGGAGATCACGAGGAAGCTCGGCGAGGAGTACGAGTATTCGCTCGACGAGGAGGCCGTCGAGGCGCTGCGACAGATTCTCGGCCGCGCCGCGCGCGGCGAAGGCTTCGGAAACGCGCGCTTTGCCCGCACGTTGTTCGAGCAGGCGCTCAATGCGCAGGCGCTACGGCTGGCCGGCGTGCAGGGCGGTGAGCTCGCAGATCTGGAGCGGTCGGAGCTGATGACGCTTCGCGGGGAGGACTTGGTTGCCGCTGCCCGGGCACTGGGTGAGGATGGCTCGGACGAATCGCGAGCCGGGTTCTGGCGGCGTCGGCGCTAGTCCGCTCGAGCTTCAGTTCAGCCAGGCCGCGACGAGGAACGCAATCGCAGCCGCGGCTGCCGCCGCAACGAGCAGCAGGTTCAGGGCGAGCAGGATCGTCAGCGTCTGAGGTCGCCGTTTCGAAGGCCCGGCACCTGCGCTTGCCGGTCGTCCCCAGCCCACGGCGCCGGCGAGCACATTGGTGATGAACTGGTTGAGGCTGATGCCGCTGCGGTCCGCCGCACGCGCGAGCTCTTCGTGGAGGCCGGCGGGCATGCGTAGCAGCAGGCGTCCGCTATTTCTCCCCGACCGCTGACGCGGCTTGGCGGCGGCGTCTTCCTGCGGCGCTTCCCCGACGGCTTCTGGAGTCGCCATGCCACGAGTTTAGGGGCTTCTCACGGCCCGCACAACGCAATTCTCCCTCGAAATCGTCGTGGAGCTTGGCCAGCCCGGACGCAATCAGCCTTGATGCGTGCGTTTGCGAGACACCGAGCCGCGCCGCGATCTCGCTTTGCTGGAGATCGCCGAAGTAGCGAAAGCCCAACGCCTGCCGTTCACGGGGGTCGAGCGAGCGCAGGCCGCTCTCGATCGCGAGACGATCATCGGTGGCGTCGAAGTCGTCTTGCGGCCGGGCGGCATTCGATGCGTCCGCAAGCGTGAGCGGCGCCCGTGCCTGTTCCGCACGCAGTGTTTCGGCAAGTTCCTTCTCGTCGAGCTCCGCCGCAGCTGCCAGCTCCGACGAGGTCGGGTCTCGGCGCAAGTCGGCGGTGAGTTGGCTACGAGACGTGCGCACGCGGACGCTCGCCTCCTGATAACGCCGTGGTATCCGGATTGCGCCGCAGCGATCGCGCAGGTGCCGCTTGATCTCCCCGAGGATGTTCGGGATCGCGAACGCGGCGAACTGGACTTCTCGGTCGGGCTCGAAACGATCGACCGCCTTGATGAGGCCGATCGACCCGACCTGCACGAGATCCTCGAGACTTTCGCCGCGGTACGCATACGGGCGGGCGATCGACACGACCAACGGGATGTACGCCTCGATCAGGCGTTCTCGAGCGGAGAGGTCCCCCTCCTCCCGATACGCGCGCAGCAACTCCGGTGACGAGTTGCACGAGCGAGCCAACCGTTCCGCCGCAACGATCGTCATTTCTCTCATCGACACTGTAGACATTTCCAAATGCATTTTCAAATCGCGCGGGTGAACGCAATGAGCATTGGGTAGTTGTTTCTCCGGTGGTCTCGTTTTCGCACGGAGGACTGGTGGGAGGAAGGCAACACTCGCGAGGGCCAACGAGAAGCTGGGGACTGCTCGCCCTGCTTCTCGTCGCTGCGCTTGCTGCGATTGCCTTTACTGCGCCTGCGCGTGCCGACGAGAACCTCCAGACGAGCTCGACACCGCCGCTGCGGATCGATCGATCGGCAGCCGTGGTCGTTGCCGAAGTCGATGCGGCAGCGGTGCCGGACGTGATCGTTCCGGCGTCCGCTACCGCAGCGCCGACCGCTGCGGCTCCGGAGTCGGTGACCATGGAAACACCTGCAAATGAGGTCTCCCAGGAGATGGCCTCGGTGGACGACGCAGTTGCGCCGGAGGAAGCTACGACGCCGACGGGAGCGATATCACTCCCTGCGGTCGTGCAACCGCACGGGCCTCGCGCGTCCTCTAATCCGGGGCTCTCACGGAGAACGCCGAGGCAGTATCACGGCGTCGCACCGCAGTATCAGCCATCGCCCGAGCGCCGCGCGCCAGTCGACCGCGTGGCGCCCTCCGAAGCCGGACCGCCCGTCTCACCTCCCGCGCCCGACAGCCCTGAGGAGACGAACGGTGAGAGCACCGGCAACGGTTCCAATTACGGAGCGAATTGCGCGGATGTGTCCACAGATAGTGCGCCAATCTGCCCCGAAGGTGGTGCTCATAACAGCGATTGGAATTGTGAGTGGATCGCGTACTGCAGCACCGAGATCCCGCCGGTCGAGACACTCCCGGCGCTACCTGAATGCGTCGTTTCCACACCGAGCGCAGGCCAGTATCAGCAAGCAGACGGGCAGTATCAAAGCGACCCGACGTGTGAGCCGGCTCCGGTCGACACCGGCTGCGCTGCAGTCGGTGCCGTTACGCCGGCGGTCTCCCCTCCGGTCTCGACCACTGCACCGGTGCCTGCAGACGTTTCGCCGAACCAACCCCAGCCTGCTGAGCAGCCGACGACAGCACCGGCGGTCGCGCGGCCCCGTGGCGGTACTGACGGTCGCGCTGAATCCCCGCTCACGAAGGCCAAACAGGAAGCAGGCGGCGACACAGAGGGTTGGTCGCAGGTGAGCACGAGCCTTGCGGCGGACCCGGCTGCGGCTGCGGCTGCGGCTTCCACGTCCACGTCCACGTCTCGGCCGGCTGCCGTGACTCGGCCCGACCCGGCGCCACGCGGCGATGTTCCCTTCCGCGCTGAGCCATCAGCGGTCACTTCCGTAAAGCCGCGGGAGTTCCGTCTCGCACTGGCGCCGCCGCTCGGCAACGTGGCGAACGTTCCGGTCTCTTCACGTGGTCCAGGGGGTCTCGGCGATGCCTGGCTCCTCGTCTTCGCGGTGCTGCTGGCCGGCGCCGCGGCCGTCGGTCTCTCGGCGGCCGGTTCGCTGACACTGTGGGTGCCGGCGGTCGCCCTCGAGCTCACGGCGCGCCTGCGGAGCAAGGGCTTCTCGCGGGCGGCGGGCAGCAAGCGCGCAGCGTCGAAGGACGAGTCGTCGGACGCGATCAGGTATCGCGATTAGTCGAGCCGTCTTGCGGTTCCCGGGATCTTTCGAGCTTGTCGACCTTGAAGGGCGTGACCCTCAGCTCGGAGCTGAGAATCGGTGCGCTCTCGTCGTTGTAGACGACCGTGTCTGGGCTCGACGTGGGATCCGCCGGTGAGGGACCGGCTCCGTCGATCAGACCGAGCGCAGCAGCCTTCCGGACAGCCTCGATGCGGTTGCCGGCGTTGAGCTTCCGCATCGCATGACTGAGGTACTCCTTCACGGTGTGCCTGCTGAGGTGCAGGCGCTCGCCGACCTCAGGATTCGTCAGACCCTCGGCGACGAGCCGAACAACGCTCAGCTCCTGGCCGCTCAGCTTAGGCTCCTCTGTTCTGCCCGCATCGATCAGCAGCGCCGCAGCGCGTGGATCGATCACGCTTTCGCCTGCAAGCACCCGCTTGATCGCACGCCCCAGATCGAGGTCCTCTGCATCCGTGACGAGGAAGCCGCGTGCACCGGCGTCGAGCGCCGCTTCGACAGCTCTCTCGTCGCGCTCCGCCGAGAGGACGATGACCGCGGTTCCCGGCTGTCGTTTCAGGATCGCCGCACAGAGCTCGGCCCCGGAGCCATCGGGGAGCCTGGAGTCCAGCAGCACGACGTCCGGCCGAAGCTCGACTGCCGTGGCAACAGCCTCCGTCCCGCTCTCCGCCTCGGCGACCACGCTTGCGCCGCTCGCCACCAGTTCCGCGCAGATTCCGCGCCGGACGATCCGGTTCGGCTGGACCACGAGAACGCGAGGGGCCATACCGGTGATGGTAGACCCACCTCATCGGGGGGATGGAAGACCCGCCACCCGGGGTCTAGCGATGGACGGGCGGAAAGCCCATCGTGAAGCGCATGGGGAGGGGGCGGTTCCGCTTCGCGCTACTGGCGTGCGTCGTGCTCGCTGGAGCGGGCCTGCACGCCGCCAACGCCGCCGCAGCGGGTGAGGATGCGGGTTCCGGCGCACAGACGAGCTCGAACGGCGCGACCGCAACCGCGCAAAACGTCAGCAACACGAGTCAGACCAGCACGGAGACCCAGACCGGCACCGATGCCGGGCAGTCGCAGACGGTCACTCAGAGCGCACCGACCGAGCAAACGGCTACCGCGGACTCGGTCTCTCAGCAGAATTCGACCAACGCTTCGACTGGGGGCTCCCCCGGCCAGGACAATCACGCCGCGGCCTCGAGCACGGCCGCCAACACCAACAACACGACCCAACAGAGCGCCCAGACCCAGCAGGCCGGCGCGCCGCAGTCGGCAGGCGGCCAGTCGCAGTCGGCCCAGCAGAGCGCGCCGACAGACCAGGCTGCGAACGCGAGCGCAAACTCGACGCAGGTCGCACCGACGAACGTCAACGTGGTGATCCGGCTCGACTCCCCCGGGAACGACGGCCCGGTGGCTCAGACGAACAGCTCAGAGGCAAACGCCGATGCCGGAAACACGAACAGCCTCTCGCAGGGATCCGGTCAATCCCAGAACGGCGCGGGATCGGCTGCAGGCCAGTCTCAGACGTCGAGTCAGGCCGCGCCGACGACGCAGAGCTCCCAGTCGACGGCGACCTCGACGCAGGTCAACCCGCTGAACGCCAACATCGTGATCCGGAACAAGAGCCCTGGCGACGAAGGGCCGGTCACCCAGACGAACTCTGTGCACTCGACGGCGGGAGCCGCGAACTCGAACGCGGTGGATCAGGCAGCGAGCCAGCTTGAAGGCGCCGGCGGTGCGGGGAGCGGCCAGTCGCAAGGTGCTACGCAGAGCGCGCCGACCGTTCAGACGGCCGGCGCGACGGCAACCTCGCTACAGGGTGCTCCGACGAACACCAGTGTGACGATCGACCCCGCCGCACCCGATCCGAACGGTTCGGGGGCGATCGGAACGCTGATTCAGGTCTGGATTCCCAACGACCCCGACACCTCGCCGGCGAGCTCCCCCGCAGCCGGCGAGGTCGTGGGGGCAAACAGCTCGACCGCGACGGCATCCGCCGGCAACGCGAACCACGTGACGCAGTCGGCCGTTCAACAGCAGGACGCCGGCGGACGCCCGTCGTCGGGCCCCACCCAGGTGGGGGGAGGCACCCAGACACAGGTACTCGAACAGAGCGCACCCACGACGCAGTCTGCAAACGCACAGGCCACCTCCATTCAGGGGGGCACCGGTCCCACCTCGATCTCGTCTGCGGCCGCGCAGGCGTCGAACGTGAGTGAGGTCACGCAGTCGGCCACTCAGATCCAGCACGGCGGAGTCGGGGGAAGTCAGGTCCAGGTGATCCGCCAGGAAGCTCCGACCACCCAGTGGGTGAACGCGGAGTCGACCGGAGGTTCAGGCGAGAGCCACTCGTCCTCGAGCTCGACGAACAGCGGCTCGAGTGCAATCTCGCAGAGTGCAGTGCAGGTCCAGGTCGGCGAAGGCAGCCAGGTGCAGGTCGTCGACCAGGACGCCGGCAGGCACTCGTGCGACAAGAGCCGCGCGACCTCGCTCGCCGTGTCTCGCGGGAATGCCCACACTGCCTGGCTCCCGGCATCGAGTGGCAGTCCGGTCGAGTCCGGGTCGATCCGCTCGGAGAGTGGACGACGTGACGTGCGCGACGCCCGGCGCGCGCCACAAGATCCGCGTGAGCCCGCACCGCAGGAGTCGTCCATGCTCGGCGCACCCGGAAACGGCGCGCCGGGAGTCTCACTCTGGGCGTTCGCAGCTTTGCTTGTTCCGTTCCTCTTGACGGCCCCTTGGTGGGCTCGTCGCCATCGCTCGGCGGCCTTCCGGCGGCTGCTGAGCGTCGTCTTGCGACTCGAGCGCCCGGGGTAGCCCCGGCGAGTCCGACGGACAGCTTCGTCCCGTCGGACCTTGCCGTGGTGCTCCGGTGCGCCCCGGCAAAAACGGATCGCAACGACGACAAGAAAAGGAGACATTCGAAACCATGAAACGCCATCTCATTGCGGTGGGCATCGCATTGATTGCCCTGGCCGCGTGGGTGGGGACGGCTTCGGCCGCCGCCGGTGATCCTCCGCCGGGCGCTGACCAGCTTGTCGGCCAACTGGCCGGGACGCTGCAAGGTGCCCCGGCAGCGGGCACGGCGGGGCAGACGGCGTCGGATGCGAGCTTGCCGACCGGTTACGCCTACGGCGGCACGATTCTCGCACCGAGCCCGGGCTCGAGCGCGGCGAATCAGACGGCCACGAACACTGGGACCGCTGACGCGTCGAACACGAGCACGACCGCGCAGACCGCGACCCCGACGCAGACCGGCGGCAGCTCCAGCTGCACGGCCGGCTGTGGTGGTGCGGGGCAAAGCCAGAACATCGATCAGTCGGCAAAGACGACGCAGGACGCCGATGCAGATGCACTGGCTAAGCAGAACGCTGTCAACGCGAACGTCCCCATCGCAATCGCGGGCGGGAACGTGCTCGGCGGCTCGAGCGCGGCCAACCAGACGGCCACGAACACCGCCGACTCCACCGCTGACAACACGAGCAACACGACCCAGACCGCAACCCCCACACAGACGGGCGGCAGCTCAAGCTGCTACTCGGGATGTGGTGGTAACGGCCAGAGTCAGAACGTCGACCAGTCGGCCAAGACCAAGCAGGACGCCGACGCCGACGCGAAGGCCAAGCAGGACCTCGTCAACGCCAACGTTCCCGTGAGCATCGCCGGAGGCAACGTGAACGGTGGTTCGAGCGCGGCGAATCAGACGGCCACGAACACTGGGACCGCTGATGCGTCGAACTCGAGCACGACGACGCAGACCGCAACCCCGACACAGACCGCCGGCAGCACCAGCTGCTGGTTCGGCTGTGGCGGCAACGGCCAGAGTCAGAATGTCGACCAGTCGTCCAAGACGAAGCAGGACGCCGACGCTGACGCCAAGGCCAAGCAGAACGCGGTCAACGCGAACGTTCCCGTGAACATCGCCGGAGGCAACGTGAACGGTGGATCCAGCGCCGCAAACCAGACGCTGACGAACACCGGGACTGCGGATGCGTCCAACTCGAGCACGACGACGCAGACCGCAACTCCGACGCAGACCGCCGGCAGCACCAGCTGCTGGTTCGGCTGCGGCGGCAACGGCCAGAGTCAGAACGTCGACCAGTCGTCCAAGACCAAGCAGGACGCCGACGCTGACGCCAAGGCCAAGCAGAACGCGGTCAATGCCAACGTGCCGGTGAACATCGCCGGAGGGAACATCCTCGGTGGTGCGAGCACGGCGAACCAGACGCTGACGAACACCGCGACAGCCACTGCGCCGAACACGAGCACCACGACGCAGACCGCAACCCCGACGCAGACCGCCGGCAGCACGAGCTGCTGGTTCGGCTGTGGCGGTAACGGCCAGAGTCAGAACGTCCACCAGTCGGCCAAGACCAAGCAGGACGCCGACGCCGACGCCAGGGCCAAGCAGGATGCGGTCAACGCCAACGTTCCCCTGAACATCTCCGGGGGCAACGTCTACGGCGGCTCGAGCACTTCCAACCAGACGGCGACGAACAACGCCACTGCGAACGCGCCGAACTCGAGCACGACATCGCAGACGGCGACGCCGACGCAGACCGCCGGCAGCTTCAGCTGCTGGTACGGCTGCGGCGGACACGGGCAGTCGCAGAACGTCCGGCAGAAGGGCAAGACCAAGCAGGACGCCGACGCGGACGCGTGGGCGAAGCAGTACCTGCTGAACAGCGACGTCCCGTTCGCTCTCTCGTACGGGCGTGACCCGAGAGGCAAGCGGGGGGTGATGACCTACTAACGAAGACGTTCGAGAGACGAAGCGCCGCGAGGCGCCAAAGCCCGGGGCGGCCGTCCCGCCGCAGAGCGGTCGCCCCGGATCGTCTTCGTAGGTGCCGAAACGATGATCAAGACCACACTCGAAATCACGTTCTCCGACGACAACTTCGCCGGTGTGGCGGTCGAGACGAATGCGGACGGCGAGCTGAAGCTGCAGGCCGAGCTCATCAGCTTTGCCCATCTCGCGGCGACCGTCATCTCGTCACTCGGACGCGAACGCGCACGAGCGCTCGTCCAATCGCTGGCCGACGGTGGCTTCGCGGACGACGAGTTGCGGCTCGACGGGAGCTCCGGCGGCATGCTGTGGATCGCCGCGAGCTTTGTGGACGCCCGACGAGGCCCGCGGCTGTTCTTCGAGCTGAAGCCGCGTGATCTGCGTCGCGTCGGAAAGGATCCTGACGTCCTGGGGGCTCGCTCGGTGCTCGAGGTCGTTCGGGCTCTGGCCGGGAATCGCCGAGGGGACGCAGAGACTGCCGCGCGGGTGAGGGCGACTGCTGCCCTGATTGCAAGAGCCGCCGAGAGCGGATACGTGCGACAGGAGACGGCATTCGACGTCTCGTTGGCAGCGGCAGACCTTGCCTGGGGGGCTGCCGAGCGCGCGCCCAGGGTGCCTCCATGGGCTTCGCCCGATGACCTTCGCTGCCCGGCCTGCGGATCACGCGAGCTCGAGTTTCGGCTCTGGCCGAGCGGCCGGTCCGCCCTGCGGTGCTGCGCGAGCTGCGGAGCCGGTCTCTGGTTCCGTGCCGGCCGTCGGCCCCGGTCTGTTCCAGACGCGGCGTGGAAAGGATCGGAGAGATTGCGCGACGACCTGAGGGCTCTCTCGAAGAGTGCGCCGAAAGGGACTGAGTCTTCAGGTGACCCCATTGCAGGTGCACTGCTCGCCGACCTTCGGACTCTGTTCCGTGAGAACGGCTGGCCGTTCTCCGATGTCCGAGGCGCTCCCGTGCTGTTCAGCGAGCTGTCCGGCATCCTCGGTCGCTGGAAGTTCTACGCACACGTTGTCGAGGAGCAGGACCTGATCCTGCTCTACTCGGTCTGCCCGTTTCGGGTCCCCGAGGAGCGGCGCGCCGAGGTCTCGGAGTACTTGACCCGGGCGAACTACGGGCTTGCGGCGGGGAACTTCGAACTCGACCTTGCGGACGGGGAAGTCCGCTACAAGACAGCCCTTCAGCGGCACGACGACGGGCTCGACGCCGCGACGCTGAAGCGGGTCGTGCGCGCGAATGGGATCGCCATGGAGACGTATCTCCCGGGTATCGGAGCGGTGATCACGGGAACGGCGCCGGGGCCGGCGCTCGAGCGACACGGGGGAGCGGCCTAACAATCGGCATTGAAATCCATGAAAGACAGGAGTACCTTCGGTGCGGGTAACGATCGCGAACGGGGAGGAGGAGTCCTTGAACACGGCTCCTCGGCGAAGAAGATCGTTACTGCGGCGACCGCGTTGGGCCCGAGGGGCGGCCCTGATAGCGAAGCGCGGCCTGCGGATGCTGCTGACGCTGGGGCGTCACAAGGAGCAACGACCGTTTTCGCGCGCGAGGCGTCGCGGCGCGTCGGTTGTTGCGCTTCGCCTGGCGGCGTGCGTCGTCGCCGCGACCGCACTGTGGAGCGCGGCTCCTGCGGTTGCCGATGACGTGCCGCCAGGTCCGGGGGTGACGACCACGACGGATGCACCGCCTCCGGACCCGTACAGTCCACCGGCGCGGACGACCAAACCGAAGCCTGCGGCTCGTTCCGTCACCCCGGCCGTGAGGTCGGCGCCGACCTCACCGACCACGCACTATGTACCGCCGGCCGCAGTCGCACCGGCCCGGGTTGCCCCGCCGCGGCACCGGACCAAGCACCAGACCAAGGCGGTTCAGAAGAAACGAACGCGAGCGGCCAGGAGCCGAACCGTCTCGCCGCCGTTCAGGGTGAACCTTGCGCCGTTTCAGACGATCG